>Ga0335079_10000389_pt1 | contig 50877 bp, 50 predicted proteins | sample Lox_Sample_33_FD_206719 | JGI IMG/M metagenome (GOLD analysis project Ga0335079, IMG submission 206719) | Soil microbial communities from Loxahatchee National Wildlife Refuge, Florida, United States - Lox_Sample_3.3 | ecosystem: Environmental > Terrestrial > Soil > Wetlands | place: USA...
ATGGCCAGCGGCAGAAGGCACATGGACGCGATGTGCGGTCCTTCGCCGTACACCACGAGCGTGTCCAATCGCCGCGCCGCGAAATACCCGCCGGCATCGACCCGCACCTCTTTCGCCAGAAAACATGTCGGAGAGAGCAGCGAATATCCGAGACCCGCTGCGAAGGAGCACGCGCGGCTTCCGCACAGTCGCCAGGCCATCCAGAACAGCGTCGCGGGCCCGAGCGAGTACAGGGCCGCGCTCACGAAATGGTGCGCCAACCCGGGTGAGATGCCGGTCAGCGTGATCGCCAGGCCGCAAAGCCAGTGCAGTAGCGGCGGGTACGTGTCGGGGTAGGGTATCCCGCCGTACCAAAGCGGGAACCACCCCATGTCGTTCCAGTGGCGGGAGACGTAGCGCGCCAGTCCGATGTAGGCGGCTTCGATGGAGCCCATGTGCCGCGTGTAGTCCGTCTGGAACAGGCGCAGCGTGATCCAGGCGTTGAGCGCGAAGAGCAGCGCCCCGCATCCCAGGGTCTTGGCGCGCCCGCGCATCAGCCGGCGACCCCGGGCTCAAGCCGGTAGAACCGCGCCGCCGTCCCGCCCAAGAGCTGTTCGCGCGTCTCCAAGGTCTGCGGCCCGATGGCCTGTGTGAAGGCCGCGAGCGCCTCCTTCCACGTGCCCACCGGCAGGTAGCTGGGCCAGTCGCTGCCGTACATCAGGCGCTCGGGCCCGAATACGCGCAGCGCGTGTCGCGCATACGGCTGAAAGTCCGCCGCTTTCCACTGCATGGGACAGCCGGTGATGAGGCCGCTGAGCTTGCCGTGTACATTGGGCGACTGGGCCGCAGTCTCCAGCGCTCGCGCCCATTGGTCGAACGGCATCGGCGCCAGCGACCGGCAGCCCAGGTGGTCGATCACCATCCGCAAGCCGCCGTAGCGTTCCGCGATCCGCGCGGCGCATTCCAGATCCGGAGCCAGGTCCAGCGTGAGGCTGCGCCGCTCGATCTCCGCCAGTCCTTCGGGCAATTCACCAACGCAAGAATAACAGACGCCGCGGAACTTCGGATGCTGTTGGTACTCGTCGAGGAAGCGGCCCAGGCCCGGACCCGCGAGGTCGGCCCACCCGGCAACGCCGCGGATGAACTCGTGCTCCGCGGCCTGATCGAGCAGCCAGCGCGTGTCCTCCGCGGTGGCAAGCTTGGTGACGACCACTGACCCATCGAAGCGGTTGCGTTTCAGTATGGGGCCGACCAGGCAGGGCAGAAACTCACGCGTGAAGTGCTGGTGGGAATCGATTCGCAAGTCGGCCGGGTTCCGGTGCTAGAAAATAAAAGCCAGCCCGCCACGGAAGCTGCGGGGAGTCTCGACCAGAATGAGCTGCTGCCCGCCCGGAGCGCCCAGGGAGAGGTAACCCTGAGCCAGCAGGTTGCGCATGTCGGCGGTTGCTTCCATGCGCCACGGCAATTGGCCGAGAACCGGAATCGGCTGGCGCACGTACACATTCAAGCCCGGCACCTGGGTGATGTCCTGCGTGCTGTAGAGGTGTCCCGGCATCACCGCCCGCGGATTGTCGGTCCACTGGTAGCTGGCGATCATGTGTGTGCCGGTATGCGGCGCGGTCGCGGTCAGGCGCGCGGTAGCCGCCCGCTGACGGCTGGAGCGAATGATGGCGCGCAATTCATCCGGGTTGTTGGTGACCACCTCGCCGCTCGACGCCGTGAGTGCGCCCATCGAACCGTACATGACCGTGGCTGCTACGTGTTCGCCGACGTTTTGGGTCACTGCCGCCGTGTAGCCGTTGCTGTGATAATCGCCGGCGTTGAACACTGAGGAGCCCGTGAAAAGATCAGGCAGGATATCTCCGCCGGCGTACATTCCGGCGGGCGCCACGATCGACAGCGCGGCGTTGGTGACGCTCTCGTGGTAGGCGGAGAGCGAGTACGTGCGCGAGCCCAACTTGCGGGAGTAGGTTATCTCGTAGTTCTGGCCCTGCTGGATGTGCGGCCGGCCATCGCGCAGGCTGATGCGGGGGAAGAAGCCCAGGGTGCTCAGCGACTCCTGCAGGTCGGCTGCTCGCCGCCCGGTGCCCGCGAGATCGGGCCGGGCGTCGCCCGAAGTATATGCGATCTCGAGCTGCCCCAAGTCTCCCAGCGAATACGCAAGCCGCGCATAAGGGCTGCCGTAGGTCAAGTGGTCGAGGAAGGTAATCGCGTTCAGAGTGAAGCCGTACTGTAGGGTCAAATCGTCGGAAAGTTGCGCGTGATCGTCGTAGCTTGCCGACGTCGACCGCAACATCGGCAACGCCGCGTCGTTCCCGCCGGCGGCCGATCCGAATCTCCCGGGCAGGAAGAGCTGGCGCATGGTCACCGAAACTTCGGGAGTACCCACCCCGATACTCCGGCTGTAGCTGGTGCGGACGGCTGCCGAGGGCACGCCGGTCTGCGATCCGTAGCCCAGGTTCCCGCTGACCTTGAGCATGTTGTTGCCGTACACCGAGGTCGCCAGCGCGAACGCCGTCCCCAGATCGGCCTCATTGCCGGCCCCCGAAACCACACCACCGTCACCGGCTGAGACGCGCAGCACGCCGCGCGTGCCTGAGAAGACTGCCGTGCGCTTCTCGCCGCCCGAATTGTCCTTCGCCAGGGCGTCCCCGGTGAAGCGCAGCACCGGCCGCGTAGGCGACGAGCTGCGCAGCACCCACTTCCAGTCGTCGCTCATCATGCCGCCGTTCTCGATGGGCGGGTACGCGAACTGGATGGTACTGAACAGAGTGCTCAGGTTTACGTTCAGCACGCTACGCATCCCGGGCTGCACCAGGATGTTGTTGCGCAGCGCCGGCACGAAGGAAGCGAACGTGATTTTGAGCGAATAAGAGTCCGGCAGCAGGCCGAGGAACTTGAAAACACCGTCGCTATCGGTGAGGACTTTGGCGAACTGGCGCCCCTGCCGGTTCGAGAGGAGGACCGTCGCGCCCATCTGCGCGACTCCGCTGGCCGTGACCCGGCCTGTGATGGCGCCGGAAAGCTTGACCGCGTCGGCCGCGCCCGCCGGTTCGGGGATCGCAAGGGACACCGCCCCCGCCAATACCAAGCCGACCACCGACTTTTGCGTCCATACGCGCAGCATCAGCCGACGCTCATTCCGGGCGGGCGAAACGCCCGCTGTCCACTAGGTTACCGTAAATTGGGCGGATGGGGTGAGTACCTGGTTTCGATTTTTGTCCGTAATTTTCACGCGTAACGTATATTGCCCCGGGGCCAGGGTGTTCAGCGGCAAAAGCTTTTCGATGGTCACCTGGTTCACCGAGGCACCCGGTATCTTCGCCACATCTTCGCTTACTTCAAAAATCTTCTCGTTGGTGCCGTTTTTGACCACCTCGTAGGTCACCTCGCCGGTCGGCATGTGACTGTCTCCATCGGAGCCGAAGTTATAGATCTTGAAGTAGATCCCCATCTTCTCCTCGCGCTTGAAGACGTCATCCACGCGCGGCCGCACCTTCGAGGTCCCGATCACGAACTGGCCCATCCCGATACTCTTCGTGGGCACATGCTCGATCATATCCGCCAGCACGATGTTGCTGGCTGTCAGTTTCTCCGCGTCCATGCGCGGCACGTTGAGTGCTACTTCGTACGTCGCCAGGTTTCCGCCGACTACGTCCTTGGCCACCACGTTCAGCCGGTACGTGCCCGGCGCCAGCGGCACGCTCTTGTTGTAAATCGACTTGCGCTGCGAAATCTGCTGCAGGTACTCCTGCGGCGAATCCACCGTGACCGTATCCTCGAACGTGGTCACGATGCGCCGCGTCATGGTGCTCACCTTGCCAAAGATGTTCACCACCGCCTTCTGCACGCCTTCCTTGTTCTGGAACTGCAGGTCCTTGTTCTCGAACTGAAGGGTAACGAAAGTGAGCACGCTGGCGTCGGTGAGCGGGAAGAAGTCCGCGCGCACCTTCATGGGCAGGATGCTGTAGCTGATTCGCGAACTCACCGCGGCTTCCAGGTCCTTGAACTTCACCGCCGGCGGGCGCTGCAGCTTGGCGAACTGCTCCAGGCGGTTGAACTCGTTCATGCTCTCGGATTCGGCGCCGAACGGAACGCCCAGGTGCGTGCCGTCGGTGCGGTTGAAACGATCCGTCTTGCTGGAAAGGCCCAGTTGCTCCATCATGGTGAGGCCCGCGCCCGGCACGTACAGCAGCGCGTCCTTCTCCGACGGGTCCATGGTCATGTGGTACTCGCCGGACATCGTCGGGTCCACGAACTCGATAATGATGTTGGTGCCGATTCCCTCGATATACCGGTAGCGCCACTGCTCGAAGGGGAACGTCGAGGTGGTGCCGCCGCCCTCCTCCGGAGGCCGCTCGTAGCTGCCGCCCGAGGGATGCGATTCCTTCTCGTCGGGCGGTCCGTAGGTGATGTAGATGCGGCCGCGGTCGGTCTTCCATCCCGGGATGCCGGACGCGAAATTCTCGTTGGCGTACGCGATGCGCCGGTAGTGCTCTTCCTTGAATTCGTTTTCCACCGTGTCGGGTGTCGGGTCGCGGCGCAGCCAAAAGTTCTCGATGAAGTTCTCGCGCTCGTCGTCGGTCTGGAGGCGCTTGAACGCCGCACGCTCTTCGTCGGTGATGATGTAGGCGACGTCTTCGTTGAGCCACTTGCGGTAAGGCGTTTCGAGCTCTTTGCGCAGCTTCTCTTCCTTCCGCTTGCGCTCTTTCTCCGTCATGGGCTTGGCCACGGTTTCGCGCTGGGCGGAGGCGGTTTTCTTCTTGTCGTCCTTTTTCTTGGTGTTGTCATCCTGTTGCGGTGCGGCAAAAATACCGATACCCAGAAGGATCGACAAGGAGAGGCAGGAGATCGACCGGCGTGTCGCGTTCATACAGATCACCGCTTCCTCGGGACAGGGCTGTTCACTTAACTGCCAATCATTTTAATTCGAATGATTTGGAGTGGTCAATCCGTGAATTCCGAGATACAGTGTGCCCGCGCCGCGGGGGAGCTCCCTACGCCCTGCCAGACCCTTTGCGCAGCGCCTGCTTCAACTTGCGCGTCAGCGTCGTCGCCGTATATGGCTTCTGCAGAAATCCCGCGATGCCGCGGTCCGCGTAATGCTTCAGAGCCTCGTTCTCGCTGAAACCGCTGGTCAGCAGCACCGGGATGTCATCGCGGATCCGCTTCAACGCCTGCAAGGTCTCATCGCCGTTCAGCACCGGCATTGTGAGGTCCAGCAGGACCGCATGGAATTCGTGGCCTCTCGCGGTGAAGATCTCGAGGGCGCTCGTACCGTCCGGCGCGGTTTCCACGGCATACCCCGCGCGCTCGAGCGTGAATCGCGCCATGTTGCGCACCAGCTCCTCGTCGTCCACCACCAGGATGGTGCCGTATCCGCGCACTAACGCCTGCTGCTCGACGCCTTCCGCGAGTTCCAGACCCTCGCAGGCCGGCAACACCACAGTGAACGTACTGCCGCGCCCGGGGGCGCTCTCGACATCGATCGAACCGCGGTGCGCGCGGATGATCCCCAGCACCGCCGCCAGCCCAAGCCCCCGCCCGGTGAACTTAGTGCTGAAGAACGGATCGAAGATGCGCGCCCTGGTGGCTTCGTCCATCCCGCAGCCCGTGTCCCTGACCTGGACGATGACCTGCATTTCGGAGTCCGCCTCCCGCCGCCCGGTGGTAATCGCGACGCTTCCACCAGCCTGGCCCACCGCCTCCGCCGCGTTGACCGCCAGGTTCAGGATCACCTGCTGTGTCTGTGCAGGGTCTGCATCCACCATCGGCAGACTCGGATCCAGGTGCAGGTCCAGCCGAACGCCTGGCGGCAGCGACGCGCGAATCAGCGGCAGGATCTCCGAGATCTGCCGCGAAAGATCCAGGCGCTGCGACACGAAGCGTCCCTTACCCGCGTAGGCTAGCATCTGCCGCACCAGCACCGCGGCACGCTCGCCCGCGTCGATGATCTCCTGCACGCGGCCGCGCGCGGGATGGTTCTCCGGGACGTCCTCCAGCACAAGGCTGGCGTTGCCCAATATGCCGGTGAGCAGGTTGTTGAAATCGTGCGCCAGCCCGCCGGCCAGCACTCCCAGGCTCTCCAGTTTCTGGGCCTGGCGCATCTGTGCTTCCAGTTTCCTTTGCTCGCTGATGTCGCGCGCCACGTGCGAGACGCCGACTACGTTGCCCTGGGCGTCGCGGATGGGCGAAATGGTCAGCGAGACGTCGATTTGCCGCCCGTCCTTGCGCACGCGGACGGTCTCGAAGTGGGTCACGCGCCCGCCATGGCGGATGCGTTCGATGATGTCAGATTCTTCGTGGGTGCGGTCCGGCGGCACCACCAGGGTCATGCTCTTGCCGATCGCTTCCTCAGCGGTGTACCCGAAAAGCTGCTCCGCCCCGGAGTTCCAGCTCTCGATCACACCTTCCAGATTTTTGGAAATGATCGCATCCGCGGAGGATTCTACGATGGCGCGCAATTGTGCCGAGTAGCGCTCCTCGCCCTCCCGGTGCGACGCCATTTGGCCGCCGAGGTGCCGCTGACGCGCCAGCAGCCATACCAGCAGCACCGACACGCCGCACACCACCGGGAGCGTGGCCCAGTATTGCACGGGTTTGCCCAGCTTGATGCCGTTGTAAACCGGTGGCAGGGAGGCCAGAGCCATTCCTGCGACTGCGGGACCAAACCCCAGGTAGTGGGCGCAGCCCAGCACCGCGACGAATTGCAGCAGATAGGGGAACTCGGCCCCCATGATGGGGTCCAATACCTTGCGCGCGGCCATCGCCACTGCGACGCAAGCCAAGGCGGCGGCATACCTACGGGGCGTCGTTGACCACAGGTGCGGACCCGGCATAAGACTCTCAGGTCATGATATCCCGTGGGGCAGCCTGAAGGCCCGCGGCCCGGGGTTTCCGACCCGCCGCGTCCCGTCCCGCGCCGGCGGGAGGGGAGTCCGCCTACGCGATCACCGGAATCGGATTCCGGAAGCTCCCGCGAAAGATCTCACCGAAGAGCTCCAGGACTTCCTCGTGAATCAGCCCGTTATCCGCCAGAATATGCCGCGATCCCGGAATGGTGTGAGGTTCGCCGGCCATATCGCTCACGCGGCCGCCGGCTTCACCCACCAGTAGAATCCCCGCCGCCATGTCCCACGGATTCAGCCCGAACTCCCAGAAAGCATCCAGCCGTCCGCAGGCCACATAGGCCAAGTCGAGGGCCGCCGAGCCGGTGCGGCGCACGCCGTGGGATGCCATCGCCATCTGGTGATAGAAGTGGATGTTGACGTTCTGGTGCCGCTTCTTGCTGGGGAAACCGGTAGAAGCCAGGCTGTCGGCCAGCCGCTGCGTCTTCGATGCGTGGATGCGCCGGTGGTTCAGCCACGCTCCCGAGCCGCGCTCCGCCGTGAACATCTCGCCGCGGATGGGATCGTACACCACCCCGGCGATCATCTCGCCGGCCCGCTCCAGCCCGAGCGTGACGTTGAACATGGGAAATCCGTGCGCGAAGTTGGTGGTGCCGTCCAGCGGATCGACGTACCAGCGGAATTCCGATGCGCTCTCGTGGCCGCCGCCCTCTTCGGCAACAATTCCGTGCGCGGGGAAATGAGTCCGGAGCCTCTCCACCACCAGTCTCTCGCTGGCGCGGTCCGCCTCGGTGACCAGGTCGAAATCACCTTTCAGCTCGAAGGGAATCCGCCGCTCGAAGAAATTGGCCAACAGCGCGCCCGCCTCCCGCGCAACCTCCACGGCGGTCTCCAGGTAGGCCACTACGGCTCTTCCACCAGGTATTTGATGTCGTGCTTGAAGATGAAAAGGTTGGGTTTGCCGTCACGGGTGATGCGGATGAAGCTCTTGTCGTAGTACTCGATAGTGCCCTCCACCTCTTCCCCGTCCAGCAATTTCACGCGCACCGGGGTAGCGTGCTCAATCAGTTGTTTGAGATACTTCACCTCTTCAAACGTCTGCTCCGGCGCGCGCGCGGATTTTCCTTGTTGTCCCGTACTCGACCTCCTACTTCTTTTTCTTCGTTGGCTGCGGCTGGCGTTCGGGGGAGATGGAAACGCGCTCGTCCGGAGAGCTGCCTTCACCCTCGAATTCTCCATAATAGCCATTCCGCGCCGACACCCGCAAATCCGGGTTCTTCACGCGCACCTCGAGCCTATGGAAGCGATTCTTGTTGGGAGGGACGTCGCGCGGATAAAACGCCAGCAGGTACTGCGTCCGCAATTCGGTCAGAATGTCGGTGAACGCCTTGTCCAGCGCCGTGCCCACCGACGGCATGAACGTGCGCCCGCCCGTGCCCTCGGCCATGAATTGCAGCGCGTGCTCGCCGCCGATGTTCCTGCCCGCTTCGTTGGTGATCGGCACCACCACGATCGCGTAGATCACCGCATCGGCGAGTTGTGCCTCCTGAAGCGCCGCCTGCAGGTTGAGCTTGCTGACGGTATCGCCGCCGTCGGTAACCACCACGATCACCTTGCGGCCTTCGCGCGGCTCCAGGTCGCGGGCCGCGAAGAAGATCGCGTCGTACATGGCCGTCCCGGCATCGCCGTGCATGGCCTTGAGCCGCTCGGTCAGAAGCTTTTGGTCGCGTGTATACCGTCCGGTCTCGTCGGTCACCTGCCAGTTGAAGGTGTAGAGCTTGATGGCGTCCTCGGGATGACCCTCTCCCAGCAGCGCGCGAATGAAACGCTGCGCCGAGTCGGATTCGTAGGCGAGTTCCTTGGCGGTGGATCCGCTGACGTCCACCAGCAAGGCGACCGACAGTCTCTGCTCGGCCTGATGCTCGAAGACCGCAACCTCCTGCTTCACGCCGTTGTCGTAGATTTCGAAATCTTCCTTGCGCAGGCTGCCGATCACCTGGCCGCTCTGCGTCTTCACCGTGGCCACCGCCCGCACCAGGTTGACGTTGACGCGAATCGTGGTGCCCTGCGCGCCGGCTCGCCCGGCCGCGCACAGAACCGTCGCCAGCGCGAGCGTGCACCTAACCCGCGGCCGGAACATTCTCGCCCCACTCTCCTTCCACCCAGACTTCCCCGTCGACAAAATGTTCCTTTTTCCAGATGGGCACGATCTGCTTCAGCCGGTCGATACCCTCGCGCGCCGCCTCGAACGCCGCGCCCCGGTGCGGCGCCGTGACGACCACCGTCACACTGGTTTCACCGATCAGCATTCGCCCCAACCGGTGCACCATGGCGACCCGCTCCACGTGGTGCGTGGCCGCGATCTCCCGCGCGATCCGGACCATCATTTTGATCGCCATGGATTCGTAACACTCATAATCCAGGTAGAGGGTCGCACGGCCCCTGGTGTTGTTGCGGACCGTGCCCTCGAACGTGATGACGGCCCCTTCCGCGCCGGTCAGGAGCTTTGCGATCAGCGCCCGTGTATCGATAGCGTGCCGGGTCAGGGCGCAATAGGCCGGTCCGTCGGAGACCACCACCGGATCGACATCCGCGCCTCCGCTCACCGGAGGCAGGAACGCGATCTCGTCGCCTTCCGCGATTCTCGTGGCCGGGTTGGCGAACTCGTGGTTGCGCGCTATCACGATGCTGCGGGCGATCTCTTGAAATCGCGGAAACCGCGCCGCATAGGATCGAAACACGCCGGCCAGGTCCGACCCCTCCGGGAACTCGGCCTCCTCCGAGCTCATCCCGGCGATCTCCCGGAGCATCCCGAAAAACAGAATTCTGGCGCGCATGGACTTGGGGTGGTAACCCTCAGTCTAACAGACGCTTCCATGTGTTCCGGTGGTTGCAGAAAAGGCCGCGGGTAAGTGTGGTTGCCATCCGCGGGTTAGAATCGAGGTTCCATGCCGGACGCTGTCGAATCCCGCCTCCGTGTGCGCTATGCCGAAACCGACACGATGGGCGTCGTCTACTACGCCAACTACCTGGTCTGGATGGAAGTCGGCCGGGTAGATTTGTGCAAGGCCTGCGGATTCGACTACCGCGATATGGAGAACGAAGACGGCGTATACCTCGCCGTCGCGGAGAGCCACTGCCGCTACCGTGCCCCGGCGCGCTTTGACGACGAGGTGATTGTCAAGACCTGGATCGAGGATGCCAATACCCGCATGGTGACCTTCTGCTACGAGATGCGCCTTGCCGGCAGCGACCGACGCCTGGCCACGGGCTCCACCCGCCACGTCTTCCTTTCGCGCGCCATGCGTCCCACCCACCTGCCGCCGAAATATCACGCCCTCTTCGGGATTGGCAGGGCCGGCTGACGGGCGGGCGCGGTTAAGCCACGGCTTCACCTCTTCACGGCTTCGCCTCAAGTACGGCGAGTAGGCGTGGCCGCTCGCTAAAATGAGGGTGTGCGCATCCTTCTTTTCAGCGGCAAAGGCGGGGTCGGCAAGACCAGCCTGGCGGCGGCCACCGGCCTGGAACTCTCGCGCCTCGGCTACCGGACCCTGGTGATGAGCGTCGACCCGGCCCACAGCCTGGCCGACGCCTTCGATTTCGAAACCGCGCTATTCCACGGCGCCACCGGCGATCCCCTGGTCATCAGCGATATGCTTGCCATCCATGAGGTCAACATCCAGAAGGAGATTAAGCGTCACTGGCGCGAAATCTCCGGCTACGTGAGCAGCGTGCTCCGTGCCACCGGCATCAACGACGTCGAAGCCGAGGAACTGGCCATCCTCCCCGGAATGGAGGAGCTCAGCGCCATGATGTACGTCAACCAGTTCCGGCGCGAGGACCGCTACGACGTCATCGTGCTGGACTGCGCCCCTACCGCCGAATCCATCCGCTTCGTGAGCATGCCCACCACCCTGGAATGGTACATGAAGCACATCTTCCCGTTCCAGCGCGGCATCCTGAAAGCCGTCCGGCCCATCGCCAACCGGGTCGCCCCGTTCGAGCTGCCCACGGACAACTACTTCGCCAATATCCAGGACCTCTTCGGGCGGCTGGACGGCATCGGCGAGCTGCTGGAAGACCCGCTCATCACCAGTGTGCGCCTGGTGACCAATCCCGAGCGCATGGTGCTGCGCGAGACCCAGCGCGCCTTCGTATATTTCTCCCTGCACGGCCTGGCCGTCGATGGCGTGATCGTCAACCGCGTGCTTCCCGATCGGGTGACCGACGAATATTTTCGCGAGTGGCACGCTTCGCAGAGCCGCATCCTGGAAGAGATCGAAAACTATTTCGCGCCCGTCGCGGTGAAGCGCGTTCCGCTGTTCACGCACGAGGTGCTGGGCCGAGAGCGGCTGGAGGAGCTCGCCCGCACTCTGTACAAAGAAGGCGAGGACCCTGCCGCGGTGGTCCGTACTACAGCCCCGTATACCTTCAGCAAAGTGGACGACCACTACCAGATCACGCTACAACTGCCGTTCGCCGTCAAAGGTGAAATCAGCCTCTTCAAAAAGGGAGACGAACTGGTAGTCGAGATCGGGACCCTGCGTCGCCACATCGGTCTGCCCACCTCGATGGCGGCGCTTTCCCCCGGCCGTGCAAAGTTGGAAAATAAGGTGTTGACCGTCGAGATGAAGGAGAATTGATATGCCTGAAAATCCCAGCGCCGCCGGCGGGCAGCAGCAGGCGCAACCGCACGCCCATCAGCACGGCTGCTTCTTCTGCGAAACCGCGATCCCGGTGATGGAACGTTTGTGGAGCGATGCGACTCGCGATCACTTCCGGAACTCGCGCATCGAGTTCCTCAAAGGGCTCCGCAGCCTGATCGACGACCGCATCGCCCACCTCTCCAAAGACGAGCCCAAGGGCACTCGCGTGACCGTGGAGTGAACCACGGCCACGCGAGAGTGACAGCATCGGTTAGTTGAAAACCAGCCGCGTCTTGGTGCCGCCTAGGCAGATCTCTTTGATCGTGGTCTGACCGCCGTTCTGCTCGTACTGCACCTGGTTGTCCGAATATTTCCTCGTTCCGGTCTCGACCTTGGCGGGAACCTCGCGGGATTCCTTGTCGAGGATGAAGAGGACTTTGCCATCGCTGACGGCGACTTTGTAGGCGCCGGCCTTCAACGTAGTGCCATTGATGGAAACGGACTCCGTCAACGTGACATGGTAGGTCGGGACTTTGGCGGGAATGCTGCCTGCGAAGGCGACGAGTGCCACGAGGCTGAATGCCAAGACGAATCTGATCAACATGGTCTCTCCTTAAACTGAGCTTTGCCACCGGAGTTGCCGGGCTATTTAATTCTCACAAAGGAGTTTAACACCATATTGTCGTAAATAACAACAGAAAAGTGTAGCCCACAGAGTCGAGTGTGGATTTCCGCCACGGATCGACATCCGCGCCCGCCTGTGCCCCTCCGGTTCTGATATACAAGTCGTAAGGGGGATTTTGATGAGAGTAGCGAAGGTTGTGCTTTTTCTCGCGCTGCCGGCCCTGCCTGGAGCCATTCTGGCGTGCGGCGGGCACGGGACCACCGGCACCCTGCTGGTTTCCACGACCTGGCTGGCCGCCCACCTGAACGATCCCAAGCTGGTGGTGCTCGCCGTCGGTGACAAGGCCGATTATGACGCGGGCCACATCGCTGGATCGCGGTACGTGGAATATAAAGAGGTTGCCGCCAGGGGCGAGAACGGCCTCTCCGCAGAGTTGCCGCCCATGCCCAGGCTGGCGGAAATCTTCTCGCGGCTCGGCGTCGGCAACAGTTCCAGGGTGGTGGTTTACCGGCTCAAAGATACGCTCACGCAGGCGGCGCGCGTCCTGGTCACGCTCGACGCCATGGGCATGGGGCCGAACTCCTCGCTGCTGGATGGCAATCTCGCCACGTGGACCGGTGAAGGCCGCGGCCTTTCAACCGCCGTGCCCGCCGTCCAGCCCGGCAAGTTCGAACCCTGCCCGCAGAATGACGTGATCACCGACCTCGCCTTCGTCCGCGACAATCTCCAACAATCGGGCGTGCGCATTCTGGATGCTCGCGCGCCGGAGTTCTATTCCGGGTCCACGACGCGCCCGGGTTTGACTCCCGGACACATTCAGGGCGCGGGCAACGTCTTTTACAATGGGCTCTTCGATGAGTCCGGCAAGCTGAAGCCGGCGGCTCAACTCCAGGAACAGTTCCGCGCGGCCGGCGTCAAATCGGGTGATCGCGTGGTGACGTACTGCTTCATCGGCCAACAGGCGAGCGCGCTGTACCTGGTCTCCCGCTACCTCGGCTACGACACTCGCCTCTACGACGGCTCATGGGAAGAATGGAGCAAACATCCCGAACTGCCCACCGCCACGGGCTCCAAATGAATGGGGCACTGCCGCGTCCGGCGGCGCTGGTTCTCTTCGCCGCATTCGCCCTGCGGGCGCAGTCGCCCTGTGCCAATACTCCGGCATATTCACCGTGCGAGCTGGCCTTCGATCTTTCGGCCGGCCAGGCCGATCCTTATAAGACCGTCGATCTGAAGGCCGAATTTCGGTCGCCGCACCATCGGACGTTCGCCATGCCCGCGTTCTGGGCGGGCGGCAGCCGCATGATCATCCGCTTCGCTCCTACGGAGGCGGGCGATTGGGCCTACCGTGTGACCAGCAACGTAACCGAGTTCGACGGCAAGACCGGCAGTTTCACCGCTGCCGCATCGCCATCGCCGGGATTTATCCGCGCCGCCAATACGCACCATTGGGCGTACACGGAAAAGGATTCCGAGGGATTGGACCGCGCTCACCTGTGGATGGGCGCCAGCGAGATGCGCTTCGCGGTCGAGGATGATGCCGCCTTCCGCGCGGCCGCCGATGCCCGTGCCGCGCAGAAGTTCAACCACCTGCGCGGCACGATCGCGGTGGAAGGTGGCGCAGCCATTTATCAGAACCCCGATTCTCCCAATCTCGCCTTCTTCCAGCGGCTGGATGAACGCGTCCGTTATCTCAATTCAAAAGGCATCACGGCGGACCTGGTTCTTGCCCGCGACGGAGCGGCCCTGACGAAGCTGTTTCCCAACTGGGACCAGCGGCGCCGATTTGTGCGCTACCTGGTGGCACGCTACGCTCCCATGCACGTCACCTGGCAGGGCGTCGAGTATTTCGAAGACACGATGGATACGCGGGCGCTGCTCAAGGAGATCGGCGGCATCTTCAAGGAGCTGGATCCGTACCAGCATCCGCGTACTTCCGGCGCGCGCGTGACTTCGGCCCCGCTTCTCGACGACGGCTGGATGACATTTGCCGCCTACGGAACCTCGGATTCCAACATCAACGCCATCGAGCACCAGCTTTACGCGGTACCGTTCGTCAACCTGGATTTCGGCGGTGAAGACAGCGACACCGCCGCGTTCCGCCGCCGCCTGTGGAACGCCACCATGGACGGGCAGGCGCCCACGTACTCCTACGCGGCTGCCGGTCCGCCGCACCTCGATGCTCCCGGCGCAAAGCAGATGACGGTCTGGTACGATTTCTTCGACGACACGCGCTACTGGGAGCTCGAGCCGTACTTCGACTGCGACGGCGGACGCGCCCTCGCCCTGGAAGACACGGAATACGTGGTCTACATCGAGAAGCCGGGTCCGATGGAGCTGATCGTCGAGAAGCACGGCTACGACGTCTACTGGGTGAATCCGATCGACGGCGCGGTCACCAAGGGCAAGAAGTTCAGCGGCGATCACTTCACGGGATCGCCGCCCGACCGGTCGCACGATTGGATTCTTCACGTGGTCCGCGAAGGCCACATGGAGAGCATGAATCGCAGCTACAAGTTCGAATCGCGCCGGATCGATTTGCAGGAGATCGAATCCAACAGCCCCAAGGTTCCGTTCACGATCGAGCAGCCTTCCGCCGACCTGACGCTGCGCGTTTCGGCGCCGTTTGCGGCGAAGCTCACGCGCGAGTCGCGCGCCACGCGGTCCATGCTGTATCTCTGGACCGGCGACGTTTCGGCCGGCGGCCAGGGCTATCGCGTCATTGCCACGGGAGCGTCCGGGGTTATGCGGCCTCTCAACGCCGTCGCCAAGGAGTTTCCCGCCCTCATGCACCTGCGGGTGTACGGCATGAACGCCAACGGAAAGGTATACGCGATCGACCGCGCGTTCAGCATCAATCCGTGATCCTGGCGCTCGACACCACGCACGAATACGGCAGCATCGCGCTAGTGGGGCAGATTTCCGACCTGCCCCGGCGCGATGAAGAGTCGATCCACGAACCCAAGGGCTTCTCCCGAATCCTCTTTGCGCGGCTGGAAGCCCTGCTGGCGCGCCATGGCCTCCGCCCGGCGGATATCGATTGCTTCGCCGCCGCTTCCGGCCCCGGATCGTTCACCGGCGTGCGCGTCGGCCTGGCCTGCATCAAGGGCCTGGCCGAGGCGCTGCACAAGCCCGCGATCGCCGTCTCCAACCTGGAGGCGCTGGGGCGTTTTGGTACGGCTCCGCTGCGCGCCGTGGTCATCGATGCGCGCCGTGGCGAAATCTTCGGCGCCGTCTACGACGCCGCGAGCAAGCTGGTCTCGCCGGAAGTTGTGGCGCCTTTCGAAGTATGGCTCGCGACCCTGCCGGAAGGCGTAACCGAATTCATCTGTCCCGATCCCGGGCTGCTCCTGCCGCCTGGAGCTACTCTGATCACCCCGCCGCGCGCCATTGCGGCTGCCGTTGCGGAGATCGCCACCGAGCGGCTGGCGCGCGGCGATCCGGGCGATCCAGCGGCTATCGACGCCAACTACGTGCGCCGCAGCGACGCCGAGCTGTTCTGGAGGGAGCCGCCTACTGCGTCACTTTGACCACGAAGTACGTAAATTCTTTCCCCGACGCTAGTTTTACCTGGTGCGGCATCTTGGCCGGGATGGTGACCACATCGCCCGCCGCGATCGGCTTTTCCATCCCGCCCTTGATCGACGGCCCGCGCATTTCGTTGGGTGCGGTAGTCTTGGCGTCGACCATCTCGCCGCCGCAGACCAGGGTGGCTTGGCCGCTCTGCACCACGAAGATATCGGCATCGAGCGCGTGATACTCCGCTTCGCCCGAATCCTCGCGATGCGCGACCATAAAACGGTAGTTGCCATACTTGGCGAGGTCCTGCGTGGCGACCTTCTTGTCGTTGATTTTCGGCGCCAGGCTTTTGGTGAAGGCCTTCAATTCGGCCGATTTCCAGATGTAGAATCCCTGCGGATCTCCTGCCGGCAGGGCGAATCCGGCGGCGAGTAAAGCGATTGCGACGAGTTTCATGGAGTGAGGGTATCACACCATCCTGTCAGCGGTAGTGTTCCAGGTCCAGTTCGCGGAAGAACGCGCGCGAGGCCACGCCGAATTCGAATTCATCCCCGCCCGCGATTCCGATTGAAAACAGAAATCCCGGCGCCTGTTTGGCCACAATCACCCCGGTTCCGCGCCTTGCCGCGAGGGTCTGCGCGCTCGAAAACCAGTAAGGCTCGAATCCGAGGAATGCGGCCAGGCGGCGGCAGCGGTCGAGGGTTTCTGCGCGCAGTTCCTTGTCGGCGTAGGTTACCTGGAGCGGCTGGGGCAGGGCAAGGTAGCGGCTGACGGCGGGCAGGCACAACAGCTCCGAGAGCGAGCCGGCCACGGCCTCGGTCTTCGCCGGATCGAGTACCCGTTCCCTCGAATACGCCAGGTTCGGGTGCCGCACCACCACGGGTTCCGGCCCGTCGCCGAACAGCAGAAAGATGTCCTCTTCGTTATCTCCCGTCGGCACCGCGAAGAGTTCGGTGTGCTCAGGAAGCGACTCGACACGGGGACGCTGCTCCAGCAGGTATTCGGGCGTCGCGCTGTAGAGTCCCAAGGAGAGCGGACCCGTATCCTCGCCCATGCGCTCCAGGAACTCGCGATACAGCCCGTTCAACGGACGGTTCCTGCGCCGCTCCAGATCCGCGATTTGCGCCGGGGCGGTGCCGCGGATCTGCTCGGCGAAGTCGGGCACGAAGGAGGTCCAAAACTCGATGCAGTGCTCGATGACCGTCATTACCCGCCAACCTCGCACAGCATGCGCCCGAGATAGCGGCGGCACTGCTCGCAGGATCCGATCTCATGGAGGTGCAGGTAACCTGTAGTTGGCAGCGTCGGCCGCACATGCAACCACACTTCGGCCATCTCCAGGTCCCGCAGCCCGAGAACGCTGGCGCGTGCCAGCAGCGCGGTCGCCGCGCACCGGCCGAATTTGCCCCAGGTATCCTGAATCGCGTTTTGGGAGAACGGTCCTTGCGCCTTCTTATATGTAGTGATCGTTCCGTCGAAGTTCGGAATCGTCCGGGATGTATCTTGTCGGTCGCGGTTGAGGCCTATCGCCCCCTCCCATGGGTCGGTCGCAGGCCAGTCGCCCGAGAGCGCGTATAGCCAGGTGTCATCGCCACTGCCGGTTTTTCCCCGTAGTACGCCCAACATCTTCGAGGCGTATCCGCGATCGTCGCTCCCTTGCTCTTTGGGTCTAAGGGAGTCCCATAACGGGTTGCTGAAAAATCTCCCATAGGTGTCGTCCTCGTAGTTGTAGTCGAGGGCGAAATTCCGCACAGCACGGGCGAGCCCACGGGCCTCATCCAGTACAGCGTCTGTAACCGGAATCCAGTGCCAGACCGTCCGCGGGGAGGTGGTAGTGTGCTCGTTGGAGATACCTGAGCACACGAAACAGCGCCCCACATGCTGATGCCCGCCGGACTTGAGAATGTCGACGCCCTCGCCGGCCGGAGGCGGAGTGAAATTGCTGCGTCCTTCCCACTGTTTCGTCCCGTTCCAATGCCGACAGATCAGAAGCCGGTCGCGTGCATCTACCTTTTGATTCCCGACCTTCCCTTTGCGCTGCCAGGTAATCTCGGAGCACCCAAACCGGTGCACTTTCACCTTGAAGTTATCCGGAGCAGACACGCCGTGCAGCGTGTATTTGACCCGAACTTCCTCGACGACGTAGCCGGGTTCCTCCGGCGGCCCCGAGTTGCCGGATTTCGGCAGCGCCTGAAGAAGCAGCTTGCTCTTGTCAATCCCGTGATCGTCGGGCTGTTTGGTCGCGGCCCGCACCAGGCCCTTGGGAGGTGGCGTCCACTCATGCGCCCCGTCCTCCGCTGTTACCTCGAGCCTCGCAGGCCTTCCTTCGGCCTCCGCATCCACTTTGCCGACGTCCCATACATCCGGATCGTTGGTGATCCCCATGAGCACTTCCACGGTCTTCTGCGAATCTGTGGCCCCCTCGACGATGGCTTTTGCCTCCTCCTTCTCCGGCTTCAGGCTCTTGATTCTCTCGTCCACAAAGAAAACCGTGGATTTGCACTCTTTCGACTGCGTGTCGTCCAGCGTGTACTTCAGCGTGACTTCCACCGTGCCTGCTTTGGTGCCCTTAACCTTCACCTCAGGCTTGTTCGCTCCGCTCTCGACCGACGCAAAATCACCGTTGCCGAGGGTCCACCCGTGCCCATTCTCGTCGGGCGCGCCTTCGGCTTTGATCGTCACCACTGTGGCTTTCTTTCCTTTGATCGACACGCCGGCCAGCTCGGGGATCTTGACATCGATCACCTGGATCTTCACTTCCTTTTCATCGGACTGATCGTCCAGGGTGTACTTTACCTTGAGCGGAGCCTCGTCCGTAGCCTCCACTCCGGTGACCTCGACCTTGGCGGTGAGATTTTTGTCTTTTTCGATCGAGAGATGATTGCCACCGGTTGACCACTGGTACTTGCCCTCATTCACTGGAGGGAAGGTGACTGCCGTGTAGCTCCTGTTTTTGTCCGTCAAGACGCGCCGGGTTGGATTCGACCTGCCGTCAGGGTCTTTCACGCTTAGGACAACCACTTTGAAGTCGTGCTCTGCTCGAGCCTGCTGGTCATCCAGGGTACAAGTCACTCCGATCTTCGTAGGACCGGTTTTTCCCTCGGGGCTCTTGACGGTCACGGCTGCCCCCGATGCGGTGGCCGTGTAGAGGCTGCCTGATTCCGGCCATTCGAACTTCGCCCCTCCCGCCGGCGGAGACACTACCGCCTTGTATTTTCTGGGATTCGGCCGCAGCAGATATGGTTTGGGATCGCCTTTTCCGTCCTCGTGGCGAATCCGCAGTCCTACGATCTGAAACTTGTGCCGCGCCCTGGCGTTCAACTCGCCTTTCTCCCACGACACTTCGATCTCCGCATCGCCGGTCTGTCCGTCCGAATCCTTCACTTCCACCGTGTCGTTTGACGGTTTATCCTGGTGGGCCACTCCGCCTGGCGTGCTCCACACATATTTGCCCCCTTCCTGTGGGGGGTCGAGCACCGCTTTGAACTTCCTCGTATTGGGCACGAGCAGGAACTGCTTCGCCGGCTTGCCATCTTCATGGTGGATGCTGATCCGAACCAGGGGCTCGATCTCCAGCTCGATCTTCTCTCTCTTGCCGTTCTGAACCGTGACCGTTTTTTCGGCAACCAATCTCCAGCCGGGCGCGGAGGCGGTCACGGTGAGACTCTGCTGGCCTTCGCCCTCGAATTTCACGACTGCCGCCGAGAGCTGGTTTACCATCCGGGTGGACGAGTCGTCCTTGGTAAACCGCTTGCCCTCGCCCGCGATCCCGACCGCGATGTCCTTCCAGCAGATGATCTCCTTCGAGATCACCGTCACCTCGAGCACCCATCGGCATGGGGCCACCGGCTCATCGTGACTTCGTGCCGACGCCGGTTGGCTGGTATGCTGCTGTGATCCCTTCTTCTTCTTTTTCTTGCGGACCTTTGCTTTGGCCGACTGCCCGCCAGTCGTCTGCCCCTTGCCGCCCGGGTCCCCGTGCAGGTTTCCGGCCATGGTCAGTCTTCTGTGACCCCGAGGTACTGGTCGGTGAGCCGCGTCAGCAGTTCAGCCTTAGTCGCCGGTCCCATGCGGTCGTGCGTCAGAACTTCGCGCGCCCAAGCGTACTGGTTGTCGAAATCCGGACCCAGGATGAAGACCTGTTCGAGGAAGGTCAATAGTTCGTCCTCGCTCATCAGGCCGTAGGACTGCGCTCGTGCGATGCTTTCGCGAATCCGATCCCCAAGCGGCCCCTCACTCAGCTCCGCGCAATCTTCGGGGAACAAGTCGCGTAAGTGTGCCCGGGCGCGTTTCTCGAACGCATCGCGCAAACTCTGGGCCAGCGCCTCCATCTGCGCATCTCGAATCACAAGCATCCGCGACATTTAGCGCATTATACCTGAGAGCTTAATGACCAGGCTTCAGGCGTCAGGCATCAGGCGTCAGCTTATTCGGCTCCCGGGCAGGGTTTAGCTGACGCCTAATGCCTGATAACTTATTTCACCGTCACCATGTACGCCAGGCTTGCCGAGCCGTCGACCACCACCGTGAGCGGCACCGGTACGCCGCCGAACGATTGCGGCATGACGAACTGCAACTGGAACTGGCCGTTCCCGGCGGGGAGGATCGACGGCGTCACCAAAACGCTTCCCAGTGCGACCTGTACGCGGCTCGGGTTGTTGACCACCGTGGGGTCGAGGCCGGTTACCAGCACGTTGACCACGTCCTGTGCGCTGGCGAAGTGCGTGGCATCGTAAGGAACGCCGCTGGCGTTGGTCACGTTGACGATCGAAGGCGGCGGCGGATCGATCTCGAGCAGGACAGGGTTCGCCGTGTTGCCGCCGGCCGTAACTTTCAACACGGCGAGCCCGGTCGGGAATCCAGCGGGGATCGTGAAGTTGATCTGGCCGGCGCTGGTGAAACTGGTTAGAACGGAATTGTCGTTCAGGCTCACCTGGGCGTTCGCCAGGTTCTGCCCGTAAATGGTGACAGAGGAGTTTGGGTAGAGCGTCTGCTGAGCGGAATTGCCGTTGACTACCGCCAAAATCAGCGGGCGCCCCGCAACCGCGGGCAGCGTCTGAAACACGTTCGGCTGCGACATCACCTGGAAGCCGGAGATCAGGCTGATCTCGCTGGCGCCAAACGCCGCTACGGGCGCGACGACAATGTTGGCCTGAATGTGATTAGCCCCCAGCACCCAGACCTTCTTCACCTGCACATCGTCGGAGCCGAAGCCAAGCGTCAGCTGGCCGTCCGCGAAGGTGGTGCCTTGCGTGGTGATGTCTACCATCGCCAGCGCCGGTCCGGCGACCGACGTCAGGCTGACCGAGCTGATCTGCGCAGAGCCGCCGGAAGAATACGTATAGGTGGCAGCCGGTGAAGGCAGCATGGTTGTGTTCTGCCCGTCGCCATTGAACGCCGTGACTGAGGCGGTCTGTCCGGCCGTGCCCGGCGGCGGAATCACCCCGATCGATCCAGTCTGATCGGTGCCGGTGAAAGGTGCCGAAATCACTGTCTGGATTCCGTCGAAGAAGATGCGGCTGTCGCCGCCCAGGTTGGCGCCCGCGACGGTCACGCTGCCGTCGCCATTCTGGTTGATCGACGTGATCGCGGGCACCGGTTTAGGAACCAGTTCGACTGCGTTGGGCATCACGTAGATGTCGCTTCCGTAGTTCAGCACCAGGTGCCGTGTGCCCGTGCCCGCAAACGGTGCGGGCGGAACCTGCATGAAAAGTGATACGGACCGGAGACCGTTGGTATCCGTGAATGGCACCACAAACTGGCCGGTTACGCTTTGGAAGCCACCCAGGACGGTCGCCGATTGCGGCACCGGTGTATCGCCATTAGCGGACTGCAGCTTGACCTGGGCCGATGAGTTCGTGGCGGTCACGATCGCCGGGATTACCTGCTGGTTCGGAACGTTGTACGCGTTGTAGAGCGAGGTTCGCAAGGAAGGATCGAGAAAGCTCGAAGTATAGAGGTCGTATGCCGGGACTGCGCTGCGCGCCTGCACTGCGAAGTTGAGCGTGTTGGTGTTGCCGCGGGTCACCGAAATGGCGCTGAGGCTGGCCTGCTGCGGATCGGTCGTGCCGGGGTAAAACTGCGTGCCGAAAGGGCCGCTCGCCGGATATTGATTCCCAGCTGCGCCCACCGGAAGCCGCAGGCCGGAAGAATCGGCCGAGACTGCGTCCGGCGGCAGCGGATGCACATAGACCAGATAGTTGTTGGCCGGCAGTCCGTCGATGCGGTAGGTGCCGTCGGGATTGGTCAGCGCGCTGATCGCCGGTCCCGTCGGGCTCAGAGCCACCACCGAAGCTAGCGTGACCGGGTTCCCGTTCAGCGTTACCCGTCCGGTGATCGACCCGTAGTTCGCCTGCCAGCCGTTCTGTCCGTAAAGAACGTTGATTCCGGCCACATCGTCGGCGTCGAAGGGACGCGCGCGCGAAGTGTTACGGATGACGTCCACCGACATCGCGCTGGCGGTCCAGGTGTGCTGCAATCCCAGCGCGTGGCCGATCTCGTGAACCGCCGTGGTGAAGTAGCCTTCCAGGTAGCTCGCGCCCGCGCCTTTATTCGTGTCCCGGGAGAGCATCACCTTGCCGCTAATGATCGTGGTGCCGCTGGAAACCGGCCCGCCCAGCCCGTACAACCCCGGCGGCAGATCGGTGAATGAGACGTCTCCGCCCGGCGTGGCCGAGACCTGCGACGCATTCTCCAGCCCGCCGAACGCCACCCGCAGACTGGACGTGCTGATCGAATTCCACGCCGCGATCGCCTGCTTCACCTGCCCCAGAAGAGAACCGAAGCTGTCGCCCGGCGCGTAGGTGGTGGGGCCCTGGTCGGCTACGAAGAACGTTACCGTGTTGTTGGGTAGCGCAGCCACGTTGAACTTTTCCTGCTGCGGAACGAAGCTGCCGTTCTGATAGTGGACGTAGTGATAATAGGCCGATCCGGGGGTCGCCAGCACCGCTGTCATCGCGGCAACCACCCAGATGCGGCGTGGCGTCACTGCGCACCGCCCTTCGCCGCCAGAGCCGCCGCCACCCGCGACCGCAGCTCGCTCAGCCGCATGCTTACCGGCGAATCTTTCACCTGGCGGGCGGTCCGCGGATCCAGAATCAGCTCGGCACTTGCCGGACGGCTCGCTGTCGGGTCGGAACTCCCGTCGCCGGGGAGCGCGAAAAGGCCCTGCGTAAGCCCGGTAATCCACGTGATCCCGGCTTTGCTGGTCCACAGGAAGAAGACGAACTCGGCGCCCTTGGTGAGCGTGGGCGCGCCCGCGAACGTCTGGTGCAGCCCGTTGAGGGCGCCGCCGGGAATCATCACTTCCACGGAACTGCTCGATGAACCCTTCAGCGTCTCGCTGACCTGGATGCGATAGTGCGTGTAGATGATCCCGTCGGTGGTGGCCGTCCACGAATCGCCAACCGTCCCGCGGACGATCGCCGTCGACTTGACCGTCAGGTCGTCGAGGCTCAACCGCTCCAGCGTGGCTGCCCACTGGGGCGCGGCGCAACCCATGAGGACGAGCGCGAGCGTGATCCGAGCCTGCACGCAGTTCGGATGAGCAGGTAAACTGCCGTTCGATGCCATTGAAATCAAAGCACTTTGTGGCCGATGAGGTAACAACCTGTTTACCTCTGACACAATTGTGGGGCAGGTTTCCGACTTGCCCCGATCTCAACCCTTGCCGGAGCGCACGATCAGCATGGGAATCGACAGATGGTGCCGGACCGGAGTGATGGTATTGCCGAAGATGAGGTCCTTGAGCCCGCCGTGGCCGTGCGCCCCCATAATCACCAGGTCGGGGTGTACCTGGTTGGCATAACGCACGATCTCCTTCGACGGAGAGAGCCCGTAGGCGACCGCCGTCTCAACCTCAACTCCTTGATTCCGGATCGATTGCGCGATCTCACGCAGGTATTCTCCGCCGGCTTCCACCTCCGCCGTAGAAGCCTCCTTGCCATACACCTGACTGGTCGCGTCCTCTTCGATGTGCAGCAGGAAGATGCGCGCTCCGTACTGCTTCGCCATGGCGGCGGCGTGTCCCACCGCCAAGCGGTCCAGGGACGAGTGGTCCAACGGAACCAGAATCCGGTGATAGACCGGAGCCGCCGCTTCGGCGCCCGCAGTGTCGGGAAGCCGGATGGCTGCGCGTCCGAGTCTCCGTCTCCAGCGGACCACCTGCGGCTGTACTGCGATCCAGATCAGCAGCACGGCCAGCCCGGCGACCAGGGGCACGGTCACCGACCAGATCGCCCACTTCCACTTTCCCGGAGTCGAGAACCAGTCCCCGAGAGCCATCGCGGCGAGCCGGATGTTCAGAACGAGAATGATGACCGCCGCAGTCCACGCCAGCCACCGGACCCACCGGGCATTGGCGAACCTTCCCATGCGCTGCCGGTCGTTGGTGAAGTGAATCAGCGGGATCACCGCGAACGGCAATTGCATGCTCAGGATCACCTGGCTCAGTATCAGCAGTTGGTAGATCGCGCCGTCGCCGGCGATGTAGATGGTCAGGGCCGCGGGGATTATGGCCAGCGTGCGGGTGATCAGCCGCCGCAGCCAGGGCCGCATGCGGATGTTCAGGAAACCTTCCATCACGATCTGTCCGGCCAGTGTGCCGGTCAGCGTGGAAGATTGGCCGGAGCAGATCAGCGCCACGGCGAACATCACTCCGGCCGCGCTGGTACCTAAGAGCGGCGCCAGGAGCTCGTGCGCCTGCTGGATCTCGGTGACCACGATGCCGTGCTTGAAGAACACCGCCGCCGCCAGGATCAGGATGGCCGCGTTCACGAGCAGTGCGCCGTTCAGCGCTACCGTGCTGTCGACCAGGTTGTAGCGGCAGGCGACGCGCTTGTCTTCTTCGGTGCGGCCGATGTCGCGCGTCTGCACGAGTGCCGAATGCAGGTAAAGATTGTGCGGCATCACCGTCGCGCCCAGGATTCCGATGGCCACGTACAGGCTGTCGCCGTGCACGATCGGCAGCAACCCGGGTAGCATCTCGCCGATCGACGGCCTGGCCCAAAGGATTTCGATCCCGAAACACACTCCCATGATGGTGATCAGTGCCAGCACGAACGCTTCGATGGTGCGGATGCCGAAGCTCTGGAACCACAGCAGCAGCAGGGTATCGGCGGCCGTCAGCAGCACCCCGATCAGGAGAGGAATATGAAACAGCAGGTTGAGCCCGATGGCCGCGCCCAGCACTTCTGCCAGGTCACAGGCAGCGACCGCGATCTCGCACAGCACCCACAGGGCCAGGTTGACGTGGCGCGGATAGCTCTCCCGGCAGGCCTGCGCGAGGTCACGTCCCGACACGATGCCGAGGCGCGCGCTGAGTGTTTGCAGCAGCACCGCCATGGCGTTGGACATCACCAGCACCCACAGAAGCTGGTATCCGAAGCGCGCGCCGCCTTCGAGATCGGTGGCCCAGTTGCCGGGGTCCATGTAGCCCACGCTCACCAGGTAGGCGGGGCCCGCGAATGCGAACATGCGGCGCCACATGGAGACCTGCGACGTGCGCACGCTCGAATGCACTTCCGATAGTGACCGGACCTGCTCCGCCGGGATCATGAAACTTAACTATAGTTAAGTCGGGCGCCCCTGCGCAACCATGAGGCGCCGTCCCGCCCCGTAGGCGATCAGGCCGAGCGCCAGGACGGCCTCCACTGAGTAGCGCACCGCAAGTGTGGGATTCCAGGCGTGCGCCACCAACGGGTCGGTCAGGATCATCTCGCCGCCGACCTTGCCCAGAATCCCCGCTCCGAGGTAGATCAGGGCAGGGAAGCGGTCCATAAGGTTGGCCAGCAGGTTGCTCGAGAGCACAACGAAGGGAATGCTTACCGCCAGCCCGAACAGGATCAGCCAGAAGTCGCCTTTGCTGGCGCCAGCGATGGCCAGAATATTGTCGGTGGACATGGTGATGTCCGCCACCATTACGTACCAGATGGCCTGCAGGAGGCGGTGCGGCGCCGGTGCCTTATCCGGAGGCGTGCTGACATCGACCAGCACTTTGATGGCGATCCACAGAATGAACAACCCGCCCGCGATTTGCAGGTAGGGGACGGTCAGAAGGCGTGCCGCCACGGCGGTCAGGGCGACGCGCAGCACCACCGCCCCGGCCGCGCCGCAGACGATCGTCAGGTGCCGCTCGTGTTTAGGCAGCGCGCGCACAGCGAGTGCGATGACCAGTGCGTTGTCCCCGGCCAGCAGCAGGTCGATGAGGATGATCGCCAGCGCGCTCAGCAGGAAATGCATGCCCGTCCCGTCCAGGCCCTGAGTCTTCGAAAGTACCGTTGCGCCGCGGCCACGTCCCTGAGAATTTGCGCGCGCAAGGCCTCGGGAGTCTCGAACTTCCGCTCCTCGCGCACGCGTTTGAGGAAGGAGACGCGGATGCGGGATGGCGCGTCGCCATGCAGCGGGTCAAGCAGGAAGGTCTCCACCGAAAGCTCACTGCTGCTTCCGAATGTGGGCCGATAGCCCACGTTGGTGATCGAGTCCCATTCGCGCGCGGCATCGAGATCGCGCGTGCGCGTGATATAAACCCCTGTGGCCGGCAGGACTTCCGCCGTGGTCGCCAGGTTTAGCGTGGGCACGGTTTGCTTCGAGCCCACGCCCCGCCCCGGCGCCACGCGGCCTTCCAGCGCGTAAGGCTGCAGCAGGAAGCGCGCGGCCATGTCGACCTGTCCGCCGCGGATCAGGTCGCGAATTCCGCTGCTACTCACCACGCGCCCGCGGTACGAAACTGCGGGTACGATCTCGGTCTCGAATCCCAGCTTTTTTCCCAGCTCGGCCAGCAGCTTCACGTCGCCGGCATGGCGATATCCGTAGCGGAAGTTATCGCCCACCAGGACCGCGCGCGCACCGAGAGCGCCAACCACCAGGCGCGTTACGAAGTCCTCCGGCGAGAGGTGGGCGGTTTCGGACGTGAAGGGCAGGATAAGCACCTGTTCGATGCCTTCTTCGTGCATCAGGACCGCGCGCTCTTCGGGCACAGTCAGAAGCGGCGGGGTGCGTTCCGGCGCCACGACGCGCGTGGGATGCGGATCGAAGGTGAGCACCGAGGGCTTCCACCCGTTGGCGTCGGCCAGGGCCTTGACGCGACGCAGGATCCGCCGGTGTCCGTAGTGCACGCCGTCGAAGTTGCCGATGGTGAGCGCGCTCGGACCGAAGTCGCGCGGCACCTCCGCCAGGCTGCGATAGATTTTCATGCCGCCACTTCCAGTTCCAGGCCGTCGTAAGCGAGCCGGATTCCGGGGGGAAGCAGGCTCTCGCCGCGCGCGTGGCCGATCTCGTGGCAGATGTGGGTAAAGAACGTGCGCTTCGCGCCCAGGCGCTCCGCCGTTTGGATCGAATGGTCCACCGTGGAGTGCGTGGGATGAGGCCGGTAGCGCAGCGCGTCCAGGAACAGCACGTCCAGGCCGGTCAGCATCTCCATCGAGGTTTCCGGGATCATGCTGTGGTCGGTCAGGTAGGCGGCAGCGCCGAAGCGGAAGCCGTAGATCGGCTGGCTGCCGTGAAGGATCGGGATGGGCAGAAACTCCATACCGAGGACGTCGAAAGCCGCGCCGTCGATGAGCCGGCGGTCCAGGCGCGGCACGTTCGATTCCTTCTTTCCGCCGTCGAAGATGTACGGGAAGCAGCGGACGATGGCGGCCATGGTGGCTTCCGACGCGTAGATGGGGAGCGGCTCCTGCTGGTGGTAATTGAACGGGCGCACGTCGTCGAGGCCCATCACGTGGTCCGCGTGCGAGTGCGTGAAGACGATGGCGTCCAGCCGCGAGAGGTTCGCGCGCAGGGCCTGCGTGCGCAGGTCGGGCGTGGTGTCGATCAGCACGTTGCGGCCTGCGAAGCTGACCAGGATGGAGGGCCGCAGACGTTGATCGTGCGGGTCGGTGGAGGTGCAGACTTCGCAGTGGCAGCCGATGGTGGGCACACCGACGCTAGTTCCGGAGCCGAGGACCAGGATCTTGCAGGCCGGCGCCGGCATTCAGGCTTTCTGTGCCGATGCCTTGGCGGCTTCCTCAGACACCTGGACGAACCGGAAGCGCAGCTCGGTCACCGAATTCTCGAGCAGGCGCTGTTCTTCGATTGAAAGATTGCCCTTAGTCTTTTCGAGCAGGACACCCATCAGGTCGATGGTGTGGCGCGCCAGCACGAGGTCGGGTTCCGGTTTTTCCTCGGCCTCGCCGAAGTGCATCAATCCCAGTTGTACTTCCGCCTGCGTGCGCAACGACAGCACCAGGAAGCCAAAAGACGCCGGCGGCAGCGGCATGCGCGTTTCGTCGCTCATCAGCTACCATTTTAACGCGGCGGCTCACACCCGCCGCAGCTTGGTGACGCGACCTACTTCCACCCACTCGACTACGAACAGGTTGCCCTTGTGATCGAAGCACGCGCCGTGCGGGGCGACGAACTTGCCGGGCGTGAAGTGGTCGCGCGACAGCTTGCGGGTGTCGCGCCACTTACTTTCGGAATCGTCGCCGAGGTGCGCGATCACCTGGTTGTGCTTGTCCATCAGGGTGACGCGCGCACCGAGGTCGGGCACCACCATGTCGCCGTTCTTGTAGAAGTAGAAGTGGCAGGGCAGGTTGGTGCCGCCGACGAAGTCGATGTGCTTGCCGTCGAGGGTGAAGCGCTGGATGCGGGCGTTGCCGCGGTCGGCGACGGTGAGGATGGGCGTGCCGCTGCGATGGTCCACGGTGATGCCGTGCGGGCAATCCAGCTTGCCGGGCTCCTTACCCTTGCCGCCGAAGGTGCGGATGTACTCACCCTTGCTGTTGTACTGGTTGATGTAGCTTGAACCGTAGCCGTCGCCGACATAGAGGTCTCCCGTGGGCCCGATGGCCAGGTTGGTCGGGCTGTACTTGGGGCGCTTGCCGTCCGGGCCAGGCTTGTAGGCGTCGCTCTGGTCGGGGTAGCCGATGCTGTAGACCGTCTCGCCGTTCAGCGTGGCCTTGACCACCACGCCGCGGGCCGTGTCGCACATGTACAGGAATTCCGTACTGCCTTCCTTGGCGATGTGCAGGCCGTGCGCGCCACCTTTGAACTCCTTGCCCCAGCTCTTGACGAACTTGCCGTTCTCGTCGAAGACCACCATGGAGTCGGGGATCTCGCTGGTGGCATGCACGGTGTGGTGCACGTAGATGCGGCCCTGCGAGTCTTCGACCACACCGTGCGTGTTGCCGTACTTGATGCCGGCGGGAAGCTCGCCCCAGTCGTGGATGGCCTCGTACGTGTGCTCACCGGCGCCAAGGACCGGATACTTCGTGTCCGACTTATCGGTTGCGCCCAGAATGACAGGGGCTGTGATCCAGCCCGCCAGGAACCCTCGCCTCGAAGTGCTCATGAAGCGAGTATACACGTGCCTGCGGCGCGGGCGGGCCGGGAGGCGAGCGTTACGGCCGGAGGATGGTGCAGACGCTGGCGCAGACAGGGCCTCCGATGTTGAACGTGGCGGCTAAACGCGGATCTTTGACCTGGACCTCCGACGGCGCGCGGCCTTGCAGTTGTAGCGAGCTCCAGCCGATCATGGCAATGCCGGTGGCACCGATGGGGTGGCCCTTGGCGATCAGGCCCCCCGAGGTGTTGATACCGCACTCGCTATCGGGCGCGGCCTTGCCTTCCACCCAGTAGCGCGCGCCCTCGCCGGGCGCGGCCTTGCCAATCACTTCCGTGCCCATCGCACCCATGACGCTGAAGCAATCGTGTACCTCGGCTACGTTGATATCGTCCGGCTTCGCGCCCGCCATCTCGTAGGCGGCGCGCATGGCGCGGTTCGCGCCCGCGGGACGAAGGATGTCGCGGCCTTCCTTGCGCAAGGGGTCGGTGGCCTGGCCCCAGCCGGCGATCTCGACGCAGTCCTGCCGGCGCACGCCGAGCTTCGCGAGGCCCTCCTCGGTCGCCAGGATGAGAGAGGCGTAGCCATCGGTAATCTGCGAGCAGTCGTAGGTCTTGAGCGGCAGACCTTCCACCACGTAGCGGTTCAGTCCTTCGATACTCACGGCCTGGTCGAGGGTGATCTGCACCTTGTTCATCTGCGCGCAGGGGTTGTATTTTGCGTTGGCGTATTCCTGAACGGGAATGGCGGCCAGGTCGCGCTCAGTGACGCCGTACTCGCGCATGTACTCCTGCATGATCTCGGCGAAGATGTGGGGGAAGACGAAGACCTTGCCCTCGCGCTCGTCCGGATAGGAAAAGTATCCCAGCACCTTGCCGATCAGCTTGCCATCCATCTTGCCTTCGGCGTCGCGCATCTTTTCGTAGCCGACGGCGATGCCGGTGTCGCCGAGGCCGAGCTGCAGTTTCTGGATCACGCTCAGCACCGCCTGGCCGCCGGAGGCGCATGCATTCTCCACCGCCTCGATGGGCTTGCCTTCCATACCGGGCGTCATCGCCATGAGGCCGGCGAGCAGCCCCTGCTCGTTGAGCGTGAAGTTGCACGCCGAGCCGACGCTGCCAACGTCCAGCGCGGACGGCTCGATACCGATCTGGCGGCACGCGCCCTGAATGGCATTGTTCAGAATCTGCGGCACGGTCATGCCCAGCAGCTTTCCGAACTTCGATTGGTGAAAGGTCGCGATATAGACTGGTTTCACGGCTGTCCTTCCTGAATCCATTTTCTCAATTCCGACTTGACGATCTTGCCGTAGGGCGTCCTGGGGAGCGAATCGACGAAACGGTACTGCCGCGGCAGCTTGTAACGGGCCAGCCTGTCTTCCAGGAAGCGCGCCAGTTCGGCTTCGGAGGTGCGGCCGACGACGAACGCCGCGCCCACCTCGCCCCACTGCTGGTCCGGCACTCCGACCACCGCCGCTTCCTGCACCGCGGGATGCTGCACCAACGCCGCTTCGATCTCAGCCGGATAGACGTTGACGCCACCAGAGATGTACATATCTTTGATGCGGCCATCGATGTAAAAGAATCCGTCGGCGTCGCAGTGTGCGATATCGCCCGTATACAGCCAGCCTTCGGGGTCGATGGCGGCTGCCGTGGCTTCGGGCTGGTTCCAGAAGCCCTGGCAGATGTGCGGGCCGCGCAGGCAGAGCTCGCCGCTGGCATCAACACGGGCCTCGGTGAACATCATCGGCTTGCCGACCGAGCCCGCCTTGCGCTCCGCGTCGTCCGCGGTCATGGCGAAGCAGTTCACACCGGCTTCGGTCATGCCGTAACCCTGCTTGAAGACCAGGCCGCGGTCGCGATAGGCGTCGATGATATAGCGGGGCAGGGGAGCGCCGCCGCTGATGCACCAGCGCACGCTGCCCAGGTCGGCAGTGCGGAATTCCGGGGCTTCCATCAGCATCTTGAAGATGGTGGGCACGCCGAAGACCAGGGTCGCGTGCTCGCGTTGCACCTGGCACCAGATCTCGCCGGGGTCGAAGCGCGAGTGGAGCACGACGCTGCCGCCGATAGCCACCATGGGAGTGAGAAAGACGGCCAGGCCGCCGGCGTGGTACATGGGTGTGAAGACCGGGGCGGTATCGTCGTCGTTCAATTGCCAGCTCATCACGGTGTTGTACGCGTTCCAGAGCACCATGCGATGCGGGATGCGAACGCCCTTGGGCTTGCCGGTGGTGCCGCTGGTGTAAAGCAGGCACCACAGGTCATCCGGAGAGCACGGCGTGGGCTGGAAATCGCATTCGCGATCGAAGCTGGGCGAGTGCATGACCCTGCGGGGCTGGGCATCCTGGATCACAGCGTCGCGCTCGGTGTCAGTCAGGCGTGTGCTCAAGGGGACGAGGACGATCCCGGTTTTGCCGGCGGCGAAGAAGGAGTCCACGTACTCCACGCGGTTTTCGGAGAGGATGGCGATGCGGTCGCCTTTGACGAGGCCCCATTCGCGCGTCCAGAGGTCGGCCATGGCGTTGGCGCGGCGATTCAGCGCGGCATAGGTGAAGCGGCGGCCGGAGCGCACCTCGACCAGCGCGAGACGGTCCGGCGTGAGACGGGCGCGCTCGCCCAAGAGGTCGCCTGCGATCATGGCTTCTGTTCCAGAACGGCGCGGAGTGTTTCGACGAAGCGGTCCGGGGCTTCGAGGTGGGGGATGTGGCCGCAGCCGGGGATGGTGGTGAGGCGCGCGCGAGGCAGGCCGCGCTGTAGGCCGCGGGCGTATTCGAGAGGGACCAACTGGTCGCTCTCGCCCCATATGAGGTCTACCGGCACGGCGATCTCGTCGAGGCGGCCGTCCATCAGCCACGGGTGCAGATCTTCGATCGAGATGCGCGAGAGCGCGCCACAGCGGCCCTTGCGGATCAGCTCGTCGAGGACGATGTCGGCTACGGCGTGCCGGGAGGTGTCCAGCATGGCTTCCCAGAGACGCCGCGCTTCTTCGCGATTGGCGGGAGTGAGCGTGAGGTCGGGACGCAGGCCGTGCACGGGGCCGCCGTTGACGGCGACGATCCGGCTGACGCGCGCGGCGTTCCGCGCGGCCCAGACCATGGCGGTCCACGCGCCTAAGGAATTGCCAACGAGGATTGGACAGGCTAAAGCCTGTCCTACGAGCACGGCATCCAAGCCTGCCAGGATCGCTTCCATGGTGATGCGGCCTTCGTAGGGCGCGCTGGCGCCGCGGCCCGCGCCGTCCACTACGATTACTCGCCAGGCGCTCGTGAACTGCGGCGCCACGCCGGCCCACGAGCCTGCGTGATCGCCGGCGCCGTGCAGGAACACCAACGGGGCGCCCGTGCCGGCAGTAAAACACGTCTGCCGGCCTACAGGCGAATCCACCGTCTCCTCCGTAAAGCCGTTCTGCACCAGGGACGCGCGCAGGGCCCAGTCCAGGGAGTTCAGGCCGGGGTCGCTCTGGATCATGCGGTCCTCCGCGGCATGCGGAACGCGACCGCCGCCTGATTGTAGCCCACGCCCGACCCGACCATCGCCACCAGCGCGCCCGGCGCCGCCTTGCCGCGCTCGATGGCGGAATCGAGCGCCATGGCCACGCAGGCCGATCCGGTGTAGCCCCACTCCTCCATGACGGTGTGGGTGCGCTCCATCGGCAGGCCGAGGTCCTGCATGACGATCTCGATGGTCGGCTTGCGCACCTGGGTGAAGATGCAGAGGTCGAGATCCCGCACGGAAAAGCCGCCTTCGGCCGCGAGGCGGCGTACGAGGCGCGGCCAGCCCTGGTCGTTGATCTCGGGCGGGTAGCGGTCGGTCATGCGCACCCTGGTGCGGCCGGCGGCCACCGATTCCGCGCTGGCCGGTTCGGCGGTGCCGCCGGAGTAAATGCCCCAGTAACAGTGGTAGGAACCGTCGGCCTGGAATGCCGACGACACGAACCCGGGCTCGGTGGCCGGCTCGAGAACCGCCGCGCCCGCGCCGTCGCCGTAGAAGAAGACCATCGGGTCTTTGGGGTCGGCAAGGCGGTGCATGAGGTAGACGCCGACGACGAGCACGGTCTTCAGGCCCGGGTTGGTGGCGATCATGCCGGCGCCGGCTGCCAGGCCCGTGGGGAACGACGCGCACGCGCAGCCGACATCGAACGTGCCGGCGTTCTTTGCTCCGAGCTTGTGCTGGAGGACGACGCTGGTGGCCGGCGTGACGTAATCCGGAGAGTCCGTGCCGAGGATGATCAGGTCGACCTCTTCGGGCTTGCGTCCGGCGCGCTCCAGCGCCTGGCGGGCCGCGGGGAGTGCTACGTCGGAGGTGTGCCAATCGTCGGGCGCGTACCAACGCTTGCGGATGCCGGTGCCGGCCTCCATCTTCTCGACAAACTCCGGCACATGGGCGAGCTGCTCGCGGAGGACGCTGTTCGGCACCTCGATTTCGGGAAGGTAGCGGCCGGTGGACGTGATGGTAGCGACGCGGTTCATCTAGGTACCCGTCACCACGCCGCCATCCACGCTCAACACCGTACCGGTGATGAACGACGCCTGGTCGCTGGCCAGCCACACGTAAGCGTTGGCGATGTCTTCGGGCTGTCCCATCCGGCCCAGCGGGGTGTGCGACACCATGGTTTGCAGGATCTTCTCCGGAATGCTCTTTACCATTTCGGTGGCGATGAAGCCGGGCGCGATGGCGTTGACGCGGATCTGATATTTGCCGAGCTCGCGCGCCCACACCTTCGTCATGCCGATGACGCCGGCTTTGGTGGCGACGTAGTTGGTCTGGCCGAAATTACCGTAGAGGCCGACCACGCTCGAGGCGTTGAGGATCACGCCGCCGCCGCCGGCGATCATCTTCGGAACTACGGCGCGCGTGCAGATAAAGACGCCGCGCAGGTTGACGCCGATCACGGCGTCGAACTGCTCGTCGGTCATGATGCCGGCGACCGCGCCGTCCTTGAATTTGACGAGCTGGCCGTCGCGCAACACGCCGGCGTTGTTCACCAGCACGTGGATGCCGCCGAAGCGCGACGCCACTTCCTCGACGGCCGCGTTCACCGACGCGGCGTCGGTGACATCCACCTTCTGGAAGATGCCGCCGGACTGTGCTTCGCCGTCCTTGACGTCCCAGGAGGCGACGCGGCAGCCTTCCTGCGCGAAGCGCCGCGCGGTGGCCAGGCCGATGCCGGCCGCTCCTCCCGTGACGATCACTACCCGGTCTTTGAGTGACATCAGAATCCCACCTTCAATGCGAATTGGATGACCCGCGGCCCCGTTGCCGCCGACGTGATGGTCCCCAGGGTCGCGGGCACCAACACATTATTGCTCGGGTTGGCGAAGTTGACCCGGTTGAAGGTGTTGAAGAACTCGGTGCGGAAGTCGATGCGCACGCGCTCGGTGACCGGGAACGCCTTCAGGATGGAGAGGTCCACGTTGGATTGGTTGGGCCCGCGGATGATGTTGCGCCCGGAGGAGCCGAAGGGCGCGGTGTTGGTGCAGGTGGGCGAGAAGGCCGATGTGTTGAAGAAGCCGTTGAGGCGGCCGTGCACGGATCCGCCCAGCGAGGGGTTGGTGGCGCTGAGAAGGTCGGCGCGGTTGTAGAGCGTCGATCCCGAAACGCACACCACGCTGAAGGGGCTGCCGCTCTGCGCGGTGAAGACGCCGCCGAGCTGCCAGCCGTTGACGATCTGCTTCGCCGCTCCCGAGTGGCCGTTGTAGAGCCTGGGCAGCTCGTAGAGGCCGCTGAGCACGAAGCGGTGGGTGCGGTCGAAATCGGAGAGGGCCTTGTTGGAGGTGCGATTCTGCTGGTCGCCGGCCACGGCGGCGAACTCGTTGGTGGGCGCGCCGGAGGCATCGTCGGTGGATTTCGAGAAGGTGTAGGCCGCGAGGAATTGCAGGCCCTTGCTGAAGCGCTTGGTCATGCTCGCCTGGAGCGAGTTGTAATGGCTGACGGCGTCCGTGGTGGCCATCTGGAATCCGTTCAGCACTTTGTTGTTGGAGAATCCCCACGCGGTGTACGGCGCGGTGGCGGTGCTGGTGCCCTGGTTCAGGGTGTAGACGTTGATCAGCTTGGTGCCCTTCGAGCCGACGTAGCCGACCTCGGCCATCCAGTCCTTTTTCACCTCCCACTGAATGCCGAGGCTGTACTGCTGCACGTAGGGCACGCGGAAATTCCTGTCCACGTAGATTCCGCTGATAGCCGTGGGCGTGGTGGGGAGCGGGGTGCCCGCGAAGTAGTAGGGCACCGGCGAAGGGACTTGCACGGGATTGACGGGGAACGTGACCTTGGAAAGATCCGGGAACGGGCTGGCGAACGAGCCGAGCCCGAGGCCGACGATATCGTACGGGTAGTTGAAGATTTGCAGGTTGGCCACGCGCGTGGACGGGCGGTCGAAGTAGACGCCGTAGCCGCCGCGCACCACCAGGTTCTTCAGCGGCGGTTTCCAGGCGAAGCCGAAACGCGGCGCGACGCCGGCCACGTTGGGGTTGAGCGTGCCGCCGGGTCCGGTGGTGGAGAATCCGGTGTTCGAGGTGCAGGGAGCAGCGACGGTACAAGGCGGCTTGAAGGCCGAGGGATCGAAGTTGGCGAGGCGCCCGCGGATATCGCTGATGCCGCCCTGGTACTGCACGCGCATGCCGAGGTTCAAGGTGAGCGAGGAGTTTACCTTGAAATCGTCCTGCACGTAGCCGCCGCCATCGGTGGCGCGCATTCCGCGGTCGAGCACGCCGTTGCCGAGCAGGCCGTAAGCGATGTTGCCGGAGAGGAAATCCTGGAAGGTATTGAACGCGATCTGGCCGCGCGAGAAGAAATTGAAGAAGAAGTCCACGCGATAGCGGCGGACCTCGCCTCCGAAGCGGACCAGGTGGCGCCCGTGGGTCCAGGTGACCATGTCGGTCCACTCGAAGGTCTGGGTGGTGGACTTCTGGTCGGCGAGCGTGGTGGAGCCGATGGTGAAGAGGCCCAGGACGGAGATTGTGGAGAGGCCGCAGAAGCGGCCGTCGCCGCCGCAAAGCGGGTTGTTGATGCCGAAATCCGGGTTCTTGAGCGGCTCCTGCGGGGTGGAAGGCCCGTTGATCCGGCTGTATCCGAAGTGTGCCTGGTTGATGAGCGTGGGCGAGAAGATGTGCGAGTCGCTCAGGCTGAGGACGCGGTTGTGGAAGTCGATGGTGCCGCCGTAGCCGGGAATCTGCTGGGCGTTGCCTCCGACGAAGGTGAAAAGGGACTGATACTGCGGCGTATCGGAATAGAAGAACTTGCCGGATAGCCGGTTCTTGCTGCCGATGGCCTGGTCGCCGTTGGTGACGAACTGGTCCTCGCGGAAGGTGGAGACGCCGCTCAGCGGCGTGCTGACGGGAATGGCCTTCGAAGCCGCCGTGCCGGAGGCGCTCGGAATGGCCCAGCTCCCGTCGGGGAGTTTGGCCTGGAGCAGCTTGAGGCTGATGGGGCTGAGGGCGGGGACAGTGGCGCCGGGAGTGTAGAAGGCGGCCTGGAGCGCGGCGATGGCGGCGGTGCTGCGGTCGTTGGTCAGGCCTGCGGGGATGAACGGGAAGGTGAGGCTGTTGGTGAGGGACGCGCCGTTGCGCTCCCGGGTGCCCTGATAACTGACGAAGAAAAAGGTCTTGTCCTTGACCACCGGTCCGCCGAGCGTGCCGCCGAACTGGTTGCGGTTGAGCACCGGCCGGGGCGTGCCCTTGGCGTTGAGGAAGAAGTCGTTGGCGTTGAGCTCGCGGTTGCGGAAGAACTCCCAGGCGCTGCCATGCACGGTGTTGGTGCCGGAACGCGTCACTACAGCCACGTTGCCGCCGGCGTTGCGTCCCTGGGTGGCGTCGTAGAGCGAGGTCTGCACGATGAACTCCTGGATGGCGTCCGGCGCGGGGACGGAGATGTTAGGCGTGGAATTGGTGCCGGGGCTATTGACCTGAGTGCCGTCCACGACCACGTTGTTGCTGGTGGAGCGCTGGCCGTTGACATCGATATTGACGTCGCCGCGGCCCATCTCGGTGTTGTTGGAGAGATTGGCGACCGTGCCCGGCGAGAGGGTCAGGAGTTGCTGAAAATTGCGTGTGGCGAGGGGCAGCTCGCGGATCTGCTGGCTCTCGATCACGCGGCCGGTGGCGGCGGACGCGCTTTGCACGAGCGGCGTTTCCGCGGTCACGTCGACCGATACCGCCGCGCCGGCCACGGTGAGCGCGGGCGAGACGTCGGTGGCCTCGGTGATTCGGACGGCCACGCCGGTGGCCTTGTAGGTTTGGAAGCCCGCGGCTTCCACGGTCAGCTCGTACACGCCCGGCGGCAGTAGCGGAAAGCGATAGCTGCCGTCGCCGGCGGTGGCGGCTTTGCGCTCCTCACCGCGTGCGCTGGTCAGGTTGAGCCGTGCGTTAGCGACCACCGCGCCGCTCGGGTCCCTGACCGTCCCAGTGAGCATTCCGGTCGTCGGCGTCTGCGCCTGGATGGGCGGCAACAGAGCCGGTATGAGCAGTGCGATGCACAGCTTGCTTAGCGTCATGACTTACTTCCCCCGTCGATTCCTTGCTGGAAGATCCCGATCAATTGTTGGATGGCCGCGCCCTCCGGCTGCCCCAGGTGTTGCTTGCCGCCGAAGAGTTTTTCCACCAGAAAATACGTGAAGAATTGGAGATAGATCGCCGCGTAGGCGAGCGAGGGATCGATACCCGGCCGCACGGGTTTGCCGGGGTATCCGCCGGCCATTTTCTCGAGGTTGGCGGAGAGCCGCTTGAAGATGTGCGCAAAATGACGGTTGCCGAACTCGGTGACGTCGATGTACATGAGGCGCCAGTAGTCGGGGTGGCTGTAGACGATGTCGCGGGCCGCCTGCGCCAGGAGGCCGAGGCTCTGGGCGTCGAATTTTCCGAGCAGGGGCTTGAGCCTGGCCTGGGCCCTGGTGACCTTCTGCGAGTAGCGCCGCACGAGGCTGACGTAGAGGGCTTCCTTGTTGGGGTAGTAGTTGTAAATGTTGCCGATGGAGACGCCGGCTTCGGCGGCGATGTCGCGGATGGAGGTGCCGAAATAGCCCTGGCGGATGAAGAGGCGGAGGGCGGCGTCTTCGATGGTTTCCTGGTTCCGGCGGACGACCTGGTCCTTGAGCTTGGGCATAAAGAAAACGATCGTTCGTTTTTCAATTATGCCGGGATTTGCGTTGGTGTCAAGAGGCGCGGCGGACGGATGGGGCGCGGGTGGGTTCCCGGGGTGGACTGGGTTATGGTGGGTTCCCGCCGGGTTCGGCCGGGTTCCGGTGGGTTCGCCCTTAGGGCTGTTTTGTTGCGGGCAAAGGACTTCTTGGGTTCGTTTGGCACCCCACACTTTGCGACCGAGGGGCCCGGGAGCGGAGGTAGGGTGAGGGGCTGCGTTAGTGCGCACCCGGGGTCCGGTTGTGGGGGTCATGGAAACAGGTCCTCTATAGATGGAATTGGCAGGCCAGCAGCCCGAGGGCAGGGAAGACGAACGGGTCTCCCCCGAACTCAGAATACGCGACGGGCAGGGAGGGGCGGCGGGAGTTAGAGCGGAAATGGTTGACAGCGTTGGGGCGATTTCGGGCGGGCGGCCGTGACCGCGTGAGCGGCCGGGGGCGAAAGGGTGACGGCTTCCCCGACGGGTGCGCGGAGATGCGCGAATCCCGACAAGGACGCTCAAGCCCCGGAGTCGGCCCTCTCAGGGTCTAACGGCTTTCCGCGGTAGCGGATCGTTCAGCTGAGACGCGCGGTTAAATGAACGCAGAGGCGGAATGGACGTGTCCTTACCCAACTTTATCGTCTAGTTTGACCCCACAAACGGGGCCAGAGTTCCGTCGGCCTTTATTCGACGATTGGGGAACGGTATATGGGCTCAGCGTAGCCGGGGGATTCGGAGTCGGCGGCGAACGCTCATTGGGTATGCGTGCGGCTTCGGCGGCGGCGATCAAGCCAGTAATCGAGGAATGCGTATGGAGCAAGGCCTGCGAACATGGTAATGATCGACACCAGTGTTACGAACGGCATCGGTAGCATACGGCTGACAGCTACATTCAAGATCGTCAATAGGAGCCACACGAGGTAAATCGGCACGATCAGTACGCGCAAGGCAACGGCAGTGGTGTGAACGTATCCGACACCCGCCTGATCGAGAGCGGCTAAGGGAAAGAACAGGCAAAGCGTGACGATTCCGAACAACAGGAACGCGTGACGATGCAGTACATGTCGCATACGACCCCCTTTCTGTATTACAGCAGAGAAGGGGCGAACAATCGTATACGCACATCCAAGCTCCCGACATGTGGGGTTTATGATGGAATAACCCTCCAGCAGACAATCGGGGTCGGACCGGGAATCGGCAGTCGGGCATTGCGTGTAACAACGCACCTGGGACAATCCGCAGTGGTTCGGGCCGAAGGTTTGTGCGAATGCCAGCAACTGTGTCATGCGGAACGGGCACTATGGCACGATTCCAGTGACGGCGCGCATCGCGAGGGTTTGCTTCACGAGTGCCGTTTTGGCCCAAGAATCGTAGCATTCGCGTGCTTCCTCCAGTTGGCGCTTCGTACAGAATCCGGCTATTGAGAGTTGCCCACCCACATTCTCGATCACCTCCGACCACAAGGCCGCCCTCTCGGCAAAATCTGGTCCTCCGCGTTCGACAACCTCGTCCTGCACCTGGCTTTGGACCTCGACCAACCCGGCTGATCGAAACAGATCCGGAAGGTGATCCGCCATTTCGTTGTCCCAGCGGTTTGTGCAGCGCCACGCAAGGAATGCGTTGTAGAACAGCCGGAACTCGTCTGGAGGATCGGGTTCCCACTCGTTGCTCGTGTGATTGTAATCGAGGACCACGAGCACGCCCGACGGTTTGACAGCTTGTTTCATTTTGGAAATGGCCAGAGCAGGTTCAGCGATCCATTGGAGTGTCCGTGCTGCGGATATGATGTCGAACTGCGAACAGGACGCCAGCGTGGTCACGTCGCCATACTCGAACCGCAGGTTTGGAACATCGACGTGCTCTGTCCTGGCAAGTTCGAGAAGTGCCTCGTCGCGGTCGATGCCAACTACGTGTCCGTGTGGTGCAACAGCCTTCGCAACACACGCTGTAATTGCGCCGGTGCCACAGCCGACGTCAAGCACGCCGAGCCCTGGATGAAGAAGTTCGGCAAGGCGGCGGTGATCTCGCTGAAGGGTTCGTCGCCCGAGGATGCGAGGATTGGACCGGTGTGACTGAGCGGGCATATTCTCACGATAGAGTATCGCCTCTCCAGAGTGGTGGGTTTATCGAGGACTACAAGCGGATCTCCGCCCTGGAGCAACTTGGCCGCGTCACGCCCTAATCGCGGATTGGCGGTGTTCGCGGCAAAGGAATGGCATGTGTGGGCTCCGCTTGTGCGTGCAATCAACCCGCCGGTATGCTCGCTGGCAACGTTCCACTCCCACCGGCAGGTTCCCCTGGAAACCGATCTTGGCGGCCTCGGGCCGGGGCGAGAGCGTCTGGATTCCGATGGCGGCGCGGTAATTCGTTGGGCCGGATAGGTGTTTGAATACGTGCGCAAAGTGACGGTTGCCGAACTCGGTGACGTCGATGTACATGAGGCGCCAGCGGGGGGCGGTGTCTCGAGGCGGAGAAGTCTGTGATGGACTATAGGGAGAGCGGGCGGATGGGAATCACTTCGCCAGGAGGGCAAACTCCAACGACGCAGAGCCCGGTCATGCGGTGGCTGCTCGATTCCGACCCTGCAATCCGCTGGCAAGTGATGCGGGACCTGATGGGTTCGCCGGGAGAAGAAGTCGCGGCCGAGCGCGCGCGGGTTGCTACCGAAGGCGCTGGAGCCGCCGTGCTTAGGCTACAGGCTGCCGACGGGCGGTGGGGCGGTGCGGCTTGGAACCGCGGGTGGAACTCCACCATGCATGTCCTCATGCTGCTGCGCGACATGGGCCTCGATCCGGCGAGCGACCAGGCACGCCGCGCGATCGGCCTTGTCCGCGACCGGGTGACGTGGAAGGGATGCGGCCCGAGGGAATGTGCAGACCATGCCTTCTTCGAGGGCGAGGTGGAGACTTGCATTAACGCGCAGGTGGCGGCTGTGGGCGCCTATTTCGGCCAGGACGTCCGGGGCCTGATCGACCGGCTGCTCATCGAACAACTGCGCGACGGCGGCTGGAACTGCGACGCCGTCAGGGGCTCCACGCGGTCGTCATTCAACACCACGATCTGCGTACTCGAAGCCCTGCTGGCTTACGAACGCGCTTTTGGAGGCAGCCAGGAGACGATCGACGCGCGTCACCGCGGGAAGGAGTATCTTCTCGAGCGCCGCCTGTTCCGCCGGAAGTCTACCGGCGAGATCATCGAGCGAGATCGCAAGAGCGGCTCCGCATGGACGCGTTTCGCGTTCCCGACATGGTGGCACTACGATGTGCTGAGGGGGCTCGAGTACCTGCGCAGCGGCGGCGCCGCATACGACGGACGGATGGCGGAGGCTATCGACATGGTTGCATCCAAGCGCGGCCCGGATAAGCTGTGGCCGCTCGAAACCAGGCATCCGGGTGCGATGCCCGTCGAGACAGACCAGGGCGAGGGCCATGCCAGCCGGTGGAATACGCTCCGCGCCTTACGCGTATTGAACTGGTTTCAGCGAGGCTGAGCGGCGCTTCCGATTAGTGAACTGTGGTGCGTGTGCCGCCCAGAATCTGTCCCCGGTTCTTGTCTCGTAAGACGACTTCGACATGGTGCCGGTTTGCCTGAAATACCCGGGTATCCAACGTGCCCGCCTGCTGCACGCTGCCGCTGCAATCGAAGAGCAAGGTGATCTCAAGAGGCGTCGTGCGGGGATAGAAACTTCCCCCCTCGAACAAAGCGATCTGCTGCGGTACGCCGTCCTCAAGCACTTCGATGTCCTCGGCACGAAGATCGCTGATGAGTTTTCCTTTTTGAGGACTCACCTGGAAGCGGACCAGGACCAGGTTGGCTTCCGTGTGAAACACAGCGGTCCCATCCGGAGGCGGTGCGCCGGCCCTCCGCTCCAATGCCTCGAGTTGCCGGCGTGTTTCCCCGTTGTCTGGATCCGCAGGCAGGAACGACAAAAACTGTCGGTATTGCTCTGCGGCGCCTGCGAAGTCCCCGCGGGCGGCGAGGATGGTGCCCAGCACGTGCCACGTTGCCGGGAACTTGTGGCCCGGGTCCAGTCTTTCCGCCTCCCGCGCGCTCTTCCCGGCGGCCTGAAAGTTCCGCAAGTTGAAATTGGCAATCGCGTTGAACTGATAGATCCGCGGATAATCCGCGGGGCGGAAGTGGATCAGCCGGTCGCTGATATCCGCCAGCGTTTTCCAATTCTGCGCGGCATATTCGAGAGCCGAGAGCTCCAGGTAGGACATGGCATAGTTCGGGTCAGCCTGAACAGCCGATTCGAACGACTTCCGCGCCGCCTGCGGCTGCTGCTCAGCCAATTCCAGTTTCCCGAGCTCGCACCAGGCTTCCGCGTAGGCCGGATAGAGTTCCACCGCCTTCTTGTAGCCACGGCGGGCGCCGTCGGTTCTCCGGTCCCGCGCAGCCTTGACAGCCGTATCAAAAGCCTTGCGGGCCTCTTTCGGGGGCGAATTGAACGCCACACCCGGTTGTCCTGCTTCCTGTTCCCACCTGCGGCCGGGACGGCCGGCAAGCCTGTCAACGCGATCAGGCCGAGGACGAGTCTGAACATCTGAGAAACTCCAGAAGACCGCCCGGGTGGGTTCTCGCCGCTCCGATCCGCACAGCCAGGCCAACAGAAACCGGCTCCGACGTAACCAACCGGCCTGGAGTTGAATCCTCCGGATGCTTGCCCCCGAATGTCGAGCAGCCTTTCTTGGGGAGCAGAGTCAGCCGTTGATGAACGGTGGCGACAAGGGAGGATGACCTGATTCGGGTCCCCGCCACGGGAACCGATATTCGACTTCACCCAGGCGAAGGCCGCCGCGAGGTCCTCAGCGGGCGCCGGAAAGGTGTCAGGCGGAAACAGCCGGTGCGACACCAGAGCGCATCCGTACCCGAGACGTGATAACTCGAGAGCGACCCGCGCCGAACTCTTGCCGCTCCCGGAATGCCAACCGCCGCCGTAGGTGTAGACGATCGTTGTAAATCCTGATTTCGCCAACATGTACAGATCCAGAATCTGCGACGGTCCGGGCGCATAGTGGATATCGAATTCTGTACGTGGCTGGCCGCAGAGACCAAGCGCGCCAGTGAGCGCCGCGAACACGACTCTTCCCCACGGGCTCACTTTTCCACGCGCCTCAGCACGAGATTCGCGCTCGCATGATTGTCGCCATCCGACAACTGGACAGTACCCCGCAGGTCGGCGCCGTTGGCCGTGAGATCGAAGTGCATGGTTCCACCGCCCATCTTCACGTCGAAAGTCAGATGATCGCCGTCTGCCTTGCCAGTGGTGATCAGAAACTGGCGCGATTCGCCCGGCCCGGCGCTGCCTGCCAGCTTTGGGCCGTCCTGCTGCAACACGGCGTAGACCGTTCCCATCTCCGGCGAGTTTCCCGACCACTTCCCCGAATAATCCGTAGCGGCCGTGGAAATCGCGGCGAAACACAACACGGCCCACGCCGCCACACTGCATGCTGACATGAGTTCGAACTCCTTACCTGGTATGTTTAGACTGCTTTTGGGTAATGCGCCCGCAGCACCACCGCGAATGTCATCACGGCCTGCGCTACCAGCAAACAACCCACGATGAGCACGAAACCTTCGAAATGCGGTCCCGAGACGTTACGCGCAATCGCCGAAATGCCGAGCGCGCCCAGCGCCGCGGCGCCGGCCAGAACGATGAGGCGAAAGACGGGGCGGCTGTCGAGCACCAGAAACAGCAGCGTGCCCAGCGCTTCCGCCACAATCGCCGCCGCTACCGCCGTCCGTACGCCGTAGCCGGCATGCTTCAATATGTTCTCCATAACCGCGAGCCAGATGCCGGCCCCCGCAGTTGCCACAGATACCCATGTCAAAGCAGCTTTCACGGGTGGTCCTCCTGCACTTCGGATCGAGAGAAAACTGACCGACTGGCGCAGATACCAGAGATTCGCCCGCAGCGTGCCGAGCCGAGGCGCCTGCTCCTCGCGGTATTCTTCCAGGAGATCGCCTGCGACGGTTTCGCGGTCGCGCGGCGCCAGCAGAAAGACGAGGGCGCGCTGAAGCCATCGCGGCGGAGCTTGACGGGTCATGCGTTAGACTCCAGCGGCCATCGGGCACCGCGCCACATCTGCTCCAGCGCCGCCTTCGATTCGTTCAGAGCCTTCACGCCGGCCGCCGTTACCCGGTAGTAGCGCCGCACGCGGCCGCCGCGGACCGGCGTGCCTTCCTCCAGCCGCGACGCAATGAGATTCTTCTGCTCCAGGCGGTCCAGGGTTGCGTAGACGGCACCGGCCGCCACCTCGCGATCCAGAGCCGACTGCACGCCGCGCAGAACCCCGCGGCCATAGGCGTCGTCGGCGAGCTTCCATACTGCAAGAAGCACGGCTTGTTCAAAAGCTCCGAGCATCTCCGCCACAATGTCTACATTGTAGGCAAAAGCGGGGAGTGTGTCAATCGGCAAATTCAGCGGGTAGGATTCTGTTGCAGGGTGCGCGTTACCCGCAACAACTGGAAGCGTTTTCCGCGACGGCCCTTTCGCCTTTATTGTTGGGCTACCGCCGCCACTGCGAGCGGCAGCGCGAACAACCCGATGTTCCCGGCCAAGCATCAACTTGACGCGCCCGACGGTGAGATATGGCTTCGGCCGAAGACCCCTCCTGACGGCGAAGGGTAGATCAGGAACATCGACCTCGGGCGCGCTCAATTCCGGCTATCCGGCGGGGGGCCGGCAGGCGTGCTTCCGAACGTGAGCTTCCGCCGAGCGAAAGCATGAGCTAGACAAACGGCAGCGGAACCGCCTTGCTGTCGGGGTGGCGGCAGAAGGCCTCGGCCTGCGTACAGCCGCATTCGGAGCCTCGCTTGCGCGTGACTTCGACCTGCTTGGGATACCATGTGGCGGGCTGCTGCGATACGTGCGCGTAGCAGGCGGCACGACGCTGCGATTCCACTTCGGAGATGTCCACGTACTCGCGCGGCGTGAACATGGTCGTATCCTCGGCGACTTCGTAGAAATACAGCGCGTATGCCTGGCCGGCCTTCCACCACGCATCGAGCGTCAGCAGGGAAACGGCCCGGTGGTCGCGGTGACGATCGATCGGCCACTGCGTAAAGACTGCGTCGGGCTGCTCCGCGGAGAGCATGCGGGCGAAAGCTGTATATTGCTGTGCATCGATTACGGACCGGGCATCGATCTGTCCCGCGAACGCCGCCCGAGCTTTCAGGATCCGGCAGGCCTCCTGCGCTTCCGCGGTACGAATCGACGCGCAGCGATTGCGCGGCGCTGTCCCGCAGTACCCCTCGCCACGATTCAGATACAGAATCACGACCTGATGGCCGGCATCGCTGAACCGTGCTATCGATCCCGCGCAGCCACACTCCGGGTCGCCGGGGTGACCGCCGGCCACGACAATCTTCAACGATTTCGAAGGGGCTTGGGCCGAGACAGAAAACGCGGCAGACGAGGCGATAAAAACACGGCGCGAAATCGACACAAACGATTGTATTATGCGCGCGAGCCACAAATCCGCCGCCTGCGCGCCGGCATCGTGCGGCGCATGCTTTACATTTTTTTCAATGGCCTGCGTATTGACAAATAAATTTGTCAATGCTTTAATAGGCCAGAAATGCATGCTGTCGAGGTGATCGACGATCCGGCGGCCGCGGTGGTGGCGCTCGATCCTGCGAGGTCCCGTCTCCTTTCGGAGCTGGCGGAACCGGCTTCGGCGGCGACGCTTGCGGGGCGGCTGGGGATCGCACGGCAGAAGATCAACTATCATTTGCGGACGCTCGAGGAACACCGGCTGGTGCGGGTGGCGGAAGAGCGGGCGTGGGGCGGACTGACCGAGAGACTGATGGTGGCGACGGCGTCGTCGTACATCGTGTCGCCGGTGGCGATGGGGGCTGTGGCGGCCGACCCGGGTCGAATCATGGACCGGCTGTCGGCAGGCTATCTGATTGCGCTGGCGGCAAGGATTGTGCGCGAAGTGAAGGCGCTGCTGGGGAGGTCCGAGGAGCTCGACAAGCGGCTGCCGACATTGTCGGTGGATACCGTGATCCGGTTTCGGTCGGCCGCGGATCGGGCTGCGTTCAGCAGGGAATTGGCGGGTGCGGTGGCCGGGTTGGCGGCACGGTATCACGATGAATCGGCGCCGGCGGGCCGGGCGCATCGACTGGTTGTGGCGGCACATCCGTTGCCGGGGAAGGGATAGGGGTTTCAGGAAAGAATAAGGAGCGACTATGAGCGTGAAGAAAGAAGAGTCGGGACGCAGGTCGATTACGGTTGAGGTCGAGGTGACGGGGACACCGGAAGAGGTCTGGGAGGCGATCGCTACGGGGCCGGGGGTGTCGTCTTGGTTCGTGCCGACGGAGGTGAATGAGACCGCGGGAGAGTGGACAGCGAACTTCGGGCCGGGGATGGACTCCGTGTCGAGAATCACGGCGTGGGATCCACCACGGAGGTACGCGGCGAAGAGCTCGGACTTGGGGCCGGATGCTCCGCCGATGGCGACGGAATGGATTGTGGAGGCGCGCGGGGGCGGAAAGTGCGTGGTCCGGGTAGTCCACAGCCTGTTTGCCAGTACGGACGATTGGGATAACCAGCTCGAGAGCCTGGAATCGGGGTGGCCGGCGTTTTTCCGAATTCTGCAACTATACCTCTCGCGATTCCGCGGGCAACGTTGCTCGTACTTCAATTTGGTGAGCATTGTGCCGGGTCCGGAAGAGCCGGTTTGGAAGTCTCTGAGCAGCGCGCCGCTGAAGGGCACGGTGGAGATGACGAGAGACTCAGATCACGCATTTAAGCTGGTTCGGCTGGAGGCGCCCGCGCCGGGATTTGCGATGCTGTACACGTGCGGCATGGGATCGCAGGTGATGGCGGGGATCACCTTTTATTTATACGGGGAGCAGGGCGCGGCGGCGGCGGCAAGCGACGAAGGGCGGTGGCAGGCGTGGCTGAAGGAGCAGTTTCCAGCCGGGGCTTGAGGAACGGCCGGCGGGCCCGACAACTTCGCTGCCGGCTTCTCAACCGGGACGCGATCACGATCCTGGTTTACTATCGGGGAATGCCTGTCTCTGTCAACGTACAAACGGTTCACCCCCGGAAGCTGGCTGCGGTGCGGCGCGAGGTTGCGCCGGGCGGGGTCGGCTCGGCGTGGGGGCCGGCCCTTGGCAAAGTCTGGCCGTTCATTCGAAGCCAGCCAGGGCTGTGGACTGACGGCCACAACATTTTTCTCTATCACGACCCGATACAAGCGGGCGTGCCGATACTGTGCGACTTCGGTGTCGAGGTCACGCGCACATTCGAAAGGGCGGGCGAGGTATGCGCGACGGAAACGCCGGGGGGCGAGGCCGCGATCGCCGTCCACCGCGGCCCCTACGACCGCATGAATGCGGCACACGACGCGATCCGCGAATGGATGGCGGCGAACGGAAGGGAGCCCGCCGGGCACTCGTGGGAGATCTACGGAGATCCGACGCCGGATCCGGCCGACACCGAGACGACGATCGTGTACCTTTTGAAGTAGCGTTGGAGCGCCGCGGGCGAGCCGCCCGGCGTGTTCACGTCATGCTCGCCGCGCGGCCTCGATGGCAGCGACATCGATCTTCCCCATGGTCATCATCGCCTCGAAGGCACGCTTTGCCTCACCGCCGCCAGCCGCAAGCGCCTCGGTAAGCGCGCGCGGGGTGATCTGCCAGGAGAGGCCCCAACGGTCTTTGCACCAGCCGCACGCGCTCTCCTGGCCGCCATTTCCGACGATGGCGTTCCAGTATCGGTCGGTCTCTTCCTGATTGTCCGTGGCGACCTGGAAAGAAAAGGCCTCGCTGTGCTTGAACACCGGGCCGCCGTTGAGACCGAGACAGGGAATGCCCAGAACGGTGAACTCCACCGTCAACACATCGCCCTTCTTGCCGCCCGGATAGTCGCCGGGCGCATAGTGAACAGCGGTTACTTCACTATCCGGAAAGGTGGCGGCGTAAAAGCGCGCCGCGTCATGAGCGTCCTTGTCGAACCACAGGCAGATCGTGTTTTTTGGCTTCATCTTCGTGTTTCCTTGTGCTCGAGCACGTTCCCAATTGGCCGCCCCTACCGCACCTACTCTTTCGAATATATCGCCTTCCCAATGGCTTCCACCAACTCAGCGCGAACGAGAGCCGGTCGGGGGCTTCGGGCAGGCGGCCCAGCTTCGGGTTGAACGAAAATGCGCTGCTCCATCAGGAACGCGGGGATCGTGAAGTCGTGATACGGGCCCTGGACGACGGTCATGCGTCCGTCGCTGCCGGCCGTGGTCGTGGTGTCGGCGTAATGCAGGGGAGTGGCGGGTGCAAAGCTTGTCTCAGCGGACAGGATCCGGAAGAAACGCTCTGCCAATGGCCGAAACCTGCCATCGCCATCCTGCTCCGGAGGCCCTTCCAGGTATTCGCCGGTCTCGGTGTTATGCAGCGAAAAGTAAAGGGCGATGGGATGGCCGTCCCGGAAGATGCCGGAGATCGCGGCGCAGCGAGACGCCGTGCGTGCACGCTGATCGCCTTTCATCTGGCTCGTGCCGGATCGCCGCATCGAGCGTGCTGCCGCATGGGTGGTGGAAGCTACTTTGACCGGTCTGCCGAGCCAGTGGACGATCGGGGCGATGAACTAGTAGCGCGCCGGTTGGTCACGTCAATCTCGTTCACGACTTGCTGGACGTTGGGCACCCGTGTTGCAATCTGCTCGGCTTCGGTACGTTGTGCGGGAGTCTTCAGCTTGCCTTTCAAGGTCACCACCCCGTTCTTCGTGCTGTGACTCACGCCGTTCATCGTGCCGGCTTTGAGCGCCGCGTCCAGGTTGGAATCGATACCCTTGTCGATATCGGAATCAATGCTCTTGGCGACCGACGCGTTATCAGCCGGCCGTACGGCGATTTCGTCCGCTACTACCTGGTTCGCGGCAATCGGTTTGGCGATTTGCTCGGCTCGCGTCTTGTCCGCGTCCTGCGCCACCGTGCCGCCGAGCGTCACGACACCTTTGTCGCGGTTCTGCGACACACTTACATCGTTCAGCCCGGCCTGCCTCAAGGCATCGCGAACCTTGCTCTCCACGTCGGGTGCGCGGTTGGACGCACACCCAACCAACCCCGCTACGATCGCGCCTACTACAGCAATTTTCCACTCAAATGATCTGTTAGACATATGAACTCTTTTCCCTACCTGAGTGGATGAGCAAGCAATACACCAATGTCCATTCGAGCCCGGACCTGGTCATCCGGCGCGGAAGGCTGGGAGTCTTATCTTTCGTATCTGACCGTCGTCAAGCCCAGGACCAAGCTGTGTTTCAGTGGTGCTTGACCGTGGTCTTATTCGAAACGACTTCGATCAGTTGCATCATGCCGCGGTCTTCGTGCCCCAGAATGTGGCAGTGCAGCACGTACTTGCCGGTGAAATCCAGGAAGCGGTGACGAATCCTGATGTGGCCGGGAACGAATTTGTAGTCGGTATCGATGTTCGCGGGATTCGGCACCTGAACGATGGGCTTGTAGAAGCCGGCGGGGATGGCGATGGTGTCGCGCCAGACCCATTTGGGCGGCATCTTTTGAGGCTGGTCCATGATCGACGGGTCGAAGACCTCGACGACCTGGAACGGGTTGATGTGGATGTGGAACGGGTGCTGCACGGAGTTGACGCTGAGGTTGACGAGCGTCCACTCCTCGGCGTCGCCCTCCAGCATCACCTTGTCCACCACGCTTTCGCTGAACGGCTTGCCGTCGATCAGAAAGTCGGGGCGCTCCGCGTTGTGACGCACCATGCTGAAGACGACTCTACGGGTGATGCGAATGTCGGAGTCCGGAATGTCGCCGAGGAAGGCGGGGAGGACGGGATAATTGGCCGGCGGAGCGGGAAGCTTCGGGTCGTACCATTCCGTGTTTTCGCCGGAGAGCGTGCCGGCCACATGGACCTTGAGGACCATTATCCCGCGCAGATCTCCGAATTGCGGCGGCCCGCCGTTCGGCGCCGGCCACGTTGGGGAAGGCCACATCATCATGTAGTAGTCGCCGGCCGCCTGGGGCGCCTGGATGAGGAGATCTACGCGATTGCCCGGCGACATCATGAAGCTGGTGTCCGTGGAGTGGCGCTGGTAGTTTTCCCAGGCGAACTGTACCCCGTCCTGGGCGATGAGCCGGATGGCCGGATTGGTGCCGCGGGCGGACGGCGGCGGCATGGGCGGGCGGGCGCCGGAATCGAACTGGGCCACGAGCGTATCGTAGGTCTTGCTGTCGAGGAAGATGAACGTGTTGATGCCGTGGGACTGAATACTGCCGTTGCCGATGCGCCACCACTGCACTTCTCCCGGCTTCATCGAAATCATGGGCTGCAACTGCCCGTTGACGCACAGCGACTGCGGCGCTCCGGGCTGCAGCATCTGGTTGGTGAGCTCGGCAAAAAGCTGGAAGAAGAGGACCTTCTCTTTGATTCTAGGGGCCTCCGGCGTGCCGCCGCCGAGGGTGAGGATTTTGCCGTCGTAATCCGGGCTGCCGATGAGGAGGAGGCCGGACATGCCGTTGAGCAGTTGGATGGAGGTGGAGCCGTGCTGGTGCGCGTGATACCAGTGGGTGCCGGGGGTCTGTCCGGCCGCGGGGAAAGTATTGCCGCCTTCATATTTGGGCAGGGGGAAATAAAACGGATAGTAGCCGGGCCAGTATTGCGGCCACTCACCCACCTCGACCGAGTGGGTATTGGCCATGGCGGCCGCAGCGCCGGCCGACCCCATACGAGACAGGGTCTGGTTGGCGGTTCCGTACCACGCCTGAAATTTCTTCCAGGTGTCAAGAGAGCTTTCCTTCCAGTGGTTCGGGTCCGAATTGCCGGGCTTGCAGAGCGCGAAGAGGTCATTGACCTG
>Ga0335079_10000392_pt1 | contig 50508 bp, 52 predicted proteins | sample Lox_Sample_33_FD_206719 | JGI IMG/M metagenome (GOLD analysis project Ga0335079, IMG submission 206719) | Soil microbial communities from Loxahatchee National Wildlife Refuge, Florida, United States - Lox_Sample_3.3 | ecosystem: Environmental > Terrestrial > Soil > Wetlands | place: USA...
GTATCGAAATGGTGGAAAGCGCGATCCGGGACGCTGAGAGAAATGCCGAAATGAATCATGTGGCAAACTGTTATTTTCTGCAGGGAGATTTGAAAGACCGCCTCACGAAGAACTGCGACTGGCTCCGTGAGCATCCGAAGCCGTCGGTGATTGTTGTTGATCCTCCGCGAAGCGGCATGCATGCGAAAGTCATTGAGCAGATTGTCAGGCTCGGTCCGAGCCGGATCATCTATGTCAGCTGTAACCCTTCGACGCAGGCGCGGGATGCGAAACTTCTTGCCGGCCAGGGATTCCGGCTTGGGCGCATTCAGCCGGTGGACATGTTCCCCCACACCGATCACATTGAAGCGGTAGCGTTGTTTACGCGGTGAGTATTATTTCTTCCTTCCGCGATAGATCGTGGCGGCTCCAAACGAGAGCGAACGGGAATCCGTCTCGCCAAACCCCGCTGTGCGGAGCAACTGCAGAAACTCAACGGGATCGGGAAATTGCGCAATGGATTCGGGAAGGTAGCGATAAGCGGAATGGTGCCGTGAAATGATCTTTCCGATGAGCGGGAGAAAGAGCTGCGCGTAAAGGCGGTAGAGTTGCAGTGCGAACGGGTTGGTTGGTGTGGAAAGCTCCAGAATGACGGCTATTCCCGTCGGTTTGAGAACACGATGCATTTCTTTCAGAGTGAGCAGCCGGTCGGCAAAATTCCGAATCCCAAAAGCGACCATGGTTCCGTCAAAGGAGGCGTCGCCAAAGGGGAGTTCGTGAGCATCACACGATATGAGCCCAATCACCCCGCGTTTCCCGGTTTTTTTCAATTTATCATCGAAGACGTTCAGCATCGAGAGCGCAAAGTCTGAACCGATAACCTGCTCGGGTTGCAGGGAGAGAAGCTCGAGGGAGGAGTCGCCGCTGCCGGCGGCAATATCCAGAAAGACGCCCTGTTTCTTCTCCGCAAGGAGTGCAACGGCCTTCCTTCGCCAGCGAATGTCCATGCCGAAGCTCAGCAGGTGATTCAGTCGATCATAGGTTGGAGCGATGGAATCGAACATCGCGCGGATATTTGACGGCGCATCACGCCGGATCGTTCTGTTCGGGGACATCGGCATGAATTTCCCCAAATCAGTATTGAAATGCAAGTGCCGATTACTTGCTTTTTTGAATTCTTTCACTTAAGTTCAAAAAATTTCATTAGGGAAGAACCCCCTCTGAAAACTCTTTGGTACAGTGCAGCGCTTCTCCTCTGGTGCTCGGGAGTATTGCTGGGAGGAACATCGACCAAAAGTATTGTTGCCGCCCGCACAGATGTGCCTCCTCGCATCGACGGGAAGCTTACGGATGAGGTCTGGAACAAAGCGATCCCCGTTTCCGGATTCACCCAGTTTGACCCCGACGAGGGAGCACTCCCAACCGAACAAACTTCCGTCCGGGTCCTCTATGATGACAATGCACTCTATATCGGCGTGATGTGTTATGATTCCGATGCCCCGGATATTGTGGAACAGCTGACTCGGCGCGACCGCACCGTTCAGGCAGACCGCATCTCGGTGATGATCGACTCCTACCGGGACAACAGCACGGCATTCCTTTTCAGCGGTTCCGCCTCCGGTGTCCAGTCGGACGGCGTACTCTCTCAGGATGGGAGAGTCTATGACGTGCAGTGGGACGCGGTCTGGGATTTTGACGCCGCCATTCTTCCCGACGGCTGGTCGGCAGAATTTAAAATCCCATACAGCGCATTGCGATTTGCTCCGCAGGACAGCGAATATGTCTGGGGAATCAATTTTCGAAGGTTCATTGCCCGCAAGCAGGAAACGGATGAGTGGGTTATGGTGCCGCGGCGGGAAACCACCCAGGGGACGATTTCGAGCGTTTCAAAAATGGGGAATGTCTCCGGCATCGCCGACATCCATCCTCCGCTGCATATGGAAATTCTCCCGTACACCGTTTCAAAACTCACGTCGCTGTCACAATCCGAGCCATTCTCCACGCAGAACAATTTCAGCGGCTCTGCCGGCCTGGATATGAAGTACGGGTTTACCAACAACTTCACGCTTGATCTCGCCGTCAATCCGGATTTCGGACAGGTTGAGGTTGACCAGGCGGTCCTCAATCTCACGCATTTCGAGACGTTCTATCCCGAGAAGCGCCCCTTCTTCCTTGAAGGAGCACAGCAGTTCGCATTCGGGACCATGTTCGACAATAAATCGCTTCAGCTTTTCTATTCCCGGAGGATCGGTGTGAAGCCGACAATTCCGCTCCCCGATTCGGGATACGCCTATCTCGATCCGCCGCAGGTCACGACAATTCTCGGTGCCGCCAAGGTGACCGGAAGAACCGACAACGGGTTGACACTTGCGGCGCTTTCTGCACTTACCAGCAGGGAAGATGCCCAGGAGCAGAATATTCAGGGAACTGCGCTTTCTCCGGTGGTTGTAGAGCCGAGGGCAAGCTATGATGTTGTCCGATTGAAACAGGAAATCGGTGACCAATCCACCATAGGAATGATGGCGACGGGAGCGTTTAAGGATGACAATTACCCCGCGCTGAACGGCGGAGTCGACTGGAACCTGCGCCTGGATGAGGGGAACTATCTTCTCGACGGATATCTTGCCGGCTCATCGGATCTTCCGGAAAACGGAATACAGAAACAGGTCGGGAGTGCGGGTCGGATCGGTTTCGCTAAACCGCAGGGTGAGCATGTTCTCTTCTTCTCGGCATACGACTACTCTTCACGGAACTTCTCCATTTCGAATCTCGGATTCTACAGTCAGCCGCTGGAGCATGGCGGATATACCGAAATCATCTACAAAGTCGACAGGGCATCTGATCCGGCCCTGCGGTATGGCGTCATTGCACAATCCAACTATCGGTGGAACTGGGACGGCATCAATACCGTCAAACAGTTGGAACTTGAGCCGCAATGGCAGTTCAGAAATTTTTGGACGCTTTCGATTGATTATCTCCACGACTTTCCCGCATACGACGATCAGAACAGGATCGTCTATGGAGTGTATCGGCGTCCTTCGGGAAACCAGCTTGTGACAACAGTGCAGACCGATGCACGCAATGCCGCTTTTGTGACACTCGTCGGAGGATATCTCAGCACGACGCGGGGCATGGGAACGGTCTACACGGATGTCGGCGTGACGCTCCGTCCAAGCACGTGGATGGAATTTGATCCGGAACTGCTCTATTATAGGTCCCGTAACGAGGAAACGTGGGTCATTCCGTACCTCACGGAAAACGGACAGAATCTCTTCGGCAACCGTGACGTCGACGAGTACAGCATGTCGCTGCGCGGGACGATCACGTTTACGCGGCAATTCAGCTTCCAGTTCTTCACGCAGGTCTTCCTTGCGAAGGGACACTACGAGAATTTCAAGCAGCTTCTCGATCCCACAACACTTGCTCCCTACGACTATCAGGACTCACCAATCTACGCCAATCCTGATTTCAACGAGAAAGTTCTGAATGCGAACCTTGTCCTGCGGTGGGAGTATCTTCCCGGGAGCACCATCTATCTTGTCTGGACGCAGGCGCGCGATGCAACGGATACTGTGTTCGGTACTTCTTTCGGTACCGATTTTGCGAATGCATTCAGGGTGCCGATGGATAACGTTTTCCTCGCCAAGATCTCCTACTGGTGGAGTCTCTGATCCCCGGATAGCTTTTGGCTTCCCGCCTGGTCGGGAACTCAAGAACCTCCCGTTTCCAAACTATTTCCCGCAATTTCCGTATCATTTTGTGCCATCCTGTCAACGAGACTGCTGAAATTATTGTCCAATGCATAGAAACCGGAAAAGGGGATCCCCTGCATGACCGCTGCGGACGAGCAGCAATTAATCCTTCGCGTGAAGGAAGGAAGCCATGAGGCATTCCGTATTCTCGTAGAGCGGTACATGAAGCACGCGTACAACGTTGCCTACGGATTTGTGAGTGATCATGACGACGCTGAAGATATCGCACAGGAGTCGTTTGTACGGGCGTACCAGTCGATCGGCAGCTTCCGCGGAGAGGCCGGTTTCGGGACCTGGCTGTACCGAATCGTCACGAATCTCTCGCTGAACCGGGTGCGCCAGAAAAAGCAGATTGCCGCCCGAGAGGTGCATGACGCCGAAGAATCACTCCTGAAGCGGGGTGATGGATTGGAACTGCACGAAGTGAGCGAATTGAAAATGCATATTGAACGAACACTCCATGAACTGCCGACGCTCCAGCGTGCCGCGGTCATCCTGCGGCACATCAACGGCCTCTCGACGAAACAGGTGAGTTCGATCCTTCAGTGTTCTGAAGGAACGGTGAAGACGCATCTTTACCGCGGGTTGAAAAAAATGAAGATTAAAATGAAGTACTTGAAGGATGAATGATGCGAAACTCCCACAAGAAAATACATCTGTTGTTGTATGAGTATCTCTCCGGGGATGTCTCCCCGCAGCAGCAGGAGGAGATTGCGGGACATCTTGAAAAATGTGCGCTTTGCCGGACCGATCTTGAAGCAATCCGTGCAGCACTCGAGATGCTTCGTCCGCGGCTTCCGCTGCCGAGCGACGAACGTCCGGCGGCGTACTGGAACGCCTTCGCCGATGCTGTCGAGAGAAAACTGCGCAATGCCCGGAAACGCCGGTCGGTCTGGTCTGAGGTCTGGGAAGAGCTCACCACCTTCGTGACCCGGCGCCCCATGGTTGTCTCGTCCCTTGCCGGCGTCGCCGCGTTGCTTCTCGTAACTGTCGTCCTGTGGCGGGACATTGTAACGGTCGGATCACCGGCTGGTGAGAAGACTGCGAACAACATTCCGGTACAGACTGCCGCATATGATTCGGCAAATGTCGATCGCCGGATGGGAGACTATCTCCGGAAATCGAAGATCCTCCTGATTGGCATAACGAACATGAAGCTCGACGAAGACCAGACGGTTGATCTGAGCTCAGAACGGAACTATTCCCGCGGGCTTCTTCAGGAAGCCCGCTATCTCGAAGGCCAGCCGATCGATTACCGCTCCGCGCGACTCGTTTCCGATCTGAAGAAAATTCTCATTCAGCTTGCCAACGCAAAGGAAGAAGGCGACGCGCCCAATGTCGAGCTCATCCGGAGCGGGATCCATCAGGAAAACCTTTTATTCAAAATCCGGATTGCGGAATCCCTCTACGATTCGTCGCAGTCCGAACAGAATTACCGTTGAACGAGGAAGCATATGAAAACACTCTTGATCATTGCAAGCATGCTGGTTGCGGTTGCGCTCGCACCCGCGCGTCAGTCGAATGCCGGCGAATATTCACCGGCTCTGCCATCCGAACCGTTCGTTGTTCTCACGCTCGGTGACGCGGAACCTCCTGCCGAGCCGGGTGACGGAGACAGCAAAGACGATCCCGGGTACAAGATGTACAAGGACGGGTACAATCTGGTGCTCGACGAACAGTGGAAAGATGCCAGAAAGAAATTCGCGGAGATGATCAAGCTCTATCCGAAGAGCAATTATGTGGATGATGCCGAATATTGGTCTGCGTATGCGATGAAGCATATTTCGCGGAAGGATGCGATTGCAGAATACAAGAAGTTTATCAAGGAAAATCCGACCAGCAACTATTATGATGATGCTCAGGCAGATCTCAGCGAGCTCGAGGCGTACTCGCTGAATGTTCTGAGTACGGCGCCGGGAGCGAGCGTAGAATCATCCGGAGCTCCCGAGGCCCGCGCGTTTTCATACAGTTACAGCGCACCGGAGGTGGAGCGGACCACGAGAGACCTCGAACACAAAATACGCATCATGAGCATGCCGCATATGCCCTCCATGGGTCCGATGACGCTCTATACTCTCCACGGACGTTTGTCGGATAAAGATGAATCGGTCGATCCGGAAACACAGTTGAAGATCGAGGCGCTCTATGCTCTTGGTAATGGGAATCAGGACGACAAGGCCTTTCAACGGCTCAAGGAAGTGGCGGTTGACTGGAGCCAGAATGTCCGATTGCGAGAGGCGGCAATCGACGCGCTTTCGAATTTCAAGGATCACGACCTTCTTCCGATTTACCTCGAGATTGCGAAACATGACACCGTGCAGGCGATGCAGGATCTCTCGCTCGAATATCTCAGCACTGACACCAAAGACAAGAACAAATCCGTCGGTGCGCTGATTGATCTCTTCAATACGATTCCTTCCGACCGTCACGATCAGCGGCGGACGATCTTCTATTTCATTGCCGATGTGGGAAATGACCGGGCTGTCGATTTTCTCGCCGGCGTTGCACGCGGCGGCTCGGAATATGACCTCCGTCGCGAGGCAATCTACTATCTTGGCAATATCGGAAGTGACAAAGCCAGGGCGGCGCTCTATCAGGTCCTCGAGGGAAAATAACAGCGCCCCCATTACCTGCAATTCCGGTGGGAGGCATCTGACCTGTTGGCGACTTCCCGCCGTCCACGACAGCGATTCTTCCGACCGAAAAGCGACCGCGTTCCAGATGCTCAGATCATGAGATTATGGTGAAATTGCCGTACTTTCTCCCTACCTTTGATCGACCTGCCTGCAACTATCTGCCGCAGGTCATAGTCTAATCTTGTGAATCCTTTGGATCTCAATCGTCCATGGCGCCGAGCGATCGTGAATTAATCGATAATGCCCGAAAAGGTGATATGCGCGCGTTTGAACAGCTTGTTTATCGGTATGATAAGAGGGTGTTCGGCATCGCTGCACGCTTCGTCACGTCTTCTGACGATGCCAAGGATATTTACCAGGAAGTCTTCCTGCGCGTGTACAACGGGCTCCGGCGTTTTGAGTCGAAGAGCGAGTTCTCAACCTGGCTTTACAGGATTACGATGAACGTCTGTCTCACATATCATTCACAACGGAAGCACCATTCGCAGTGGACCGGTTCGGGCGGGCTTGGGAACGGTGACAGTGAAGAGGGCTCCGGGAGAATCGAAGCAGTCTCGAATGACCCGTCACCTGAGCAGCACGCTGCCGACAGAGAAGTCGCATCGCGGGTCGAACAGGCGCTGGAAATTCTTTCGCCGAAACAGAAAATGGTATTCACACTGCGTCATTATCAGGGCTACAAACTGCGGGAAATTGCCTCCATGATGAAATGTACCGAAGGCACCGTCAAGCGGTATCTCTTTTCCGCAACACAACGGATGCGGGAACAGCTTGCCGATGTGCTCGAGAGTTATGCGTAGGCCGACAGACGGAAAAGAAGGAGCTCGACGATGAATCATAAACGATATAAGAAGCTCATAGTGCTCTCACTGTATGATGAGCTCACGGTTCGCGAGAAAGAACAGCTCGACCGGCATCTCGCAGCGTGTCATGAATGCCGTAGTGAGATCGCCTCTCTCAAGGGCCTTCATCATGTTCTCGGACAGGTCGCTCCCGCGGTGGAGCCGGAACAGATGCTGGAAGCCGCCCGCCGCCAGTTTCGGGAGGCACTCCGGAATGACGAGCAGCCCGGGGAATCGTGGCAGGAAAAACTCATTGCATTGATCTGGCCGAATGGAAAGCTCGTGCTCGGCGGAGCAATTGCCGCTGCGCTCGGGGTGGCGATCGGATTCATCCTCTTTCATCCGGCGGAGCGGGCTCTTCCCGTACATCCTGCGGTGATCTCGTCGGCGACGGGAAGTGAAAGTGATATCCGAATTTCCAATGTCCGATTCCTTCAGTCCAATCCGGCTACGGGCGACGTGGATTTTGTTTTCGATGCGGTGAAATCGGTGCACCTTCAGGGAAACATCGAGGACATGCAGATCCAGAAGGTGCTGACCCATGCCATGCTGAATGAAGAGAACCCCGGCGTGCGCTTGAAATCGGTCAGTGCTATGGCGTCGCGTCCCTCCGCCGATGCCCAGGTGAAGAGAGCACTCATTGCCGCGCTGAAGGACGACAAGAACGCGGCCGTCCGTCTCGAAGCACTCCGCGGTCTGTCGGCATATCAGTACGACCAGGAAATCCAGTCGACGCTTCTCTTCACGCTGATGCACGACCAGAATCCGGGCCTCCGGATTGCCGCCATCAACCAGCTTGATTCCGCGTCCGTCTCAGGACGGACGATCGGTAAAGATGCGCTCAAAGTGTTACGCGATAAAATGCAGCATGATGATAACAATTACATCCGCCTGCGTGCAAAGGCGGTCGTTCAGGAGATATCACAATGACAAAACGTTTTGCTTTCTTGCTTATCGGATTACTTTTCACGGCATTCATGGTCGCTTCCTCGCACGACGACGGTGAAGGTACGACGTCAAAGACCTTCGACGTGAGCCCGGGGGGAACTCTCGACATCTCGGTGGATGGAGGAGATATTCATATTACTCCCGTTGAAAAGAACAGAGTGACGGTCCGCGCAATCGGGATTGATGAAGATGAAGCCGACGATCTGCACATGACAACGGAGGGTACGACGGTCCGCATCGAAAAATACTCCGGAGACTGGGACAATAATACGCGGTACGATATTGATGTGCCGTCGAAATTCAATCTCAGGATGCGGACACGCGACGGAAATATCACCGTCGACGGGACGATCACCGGTGAGGTCTCCTGCCAAACCTCCTCCGGCGATATCCGTCTGTCGGTCGTCAACGGAAAGGTGGATGCAACGACCTCGGGGGGGAATATCACGACGCGCGACGTTCAGGGTGATCTGGATGTCCGGACTTCGGGAGGCGATATCATGCTTGGTTCGATCGGCGGCTCCGCCGACATATCAACCTCCGGCGGCAATATTCGCATGGACAATGTCAAGAAAACGCTCATGGCGAAGACTTCCGGCGGCGATGTTATCGTCGGTGATGTGGGAGGCGAAGCGACGATCTCCACGTCCGGCGGGAATATCACTGTGGGGAGAGTTTCCGCAAGCGTCAGGATGTCGACTGCCGGCGGCGACGTGGAGCTCGAGGGCGCCTCGGGAGATGTTCGTGCCAAGACTGCCGGCGGTAATATGCGTCTCCTTGGGATTACGGGAACAATCGATGCACGCACGGCCGGCGGCGATATCGATGCAGAGCTGATGCCGTCCGGAAAAGGTGAAAGCCGGATTTCAACCGCCAGCGGACAGATCCGGCTGGATATCCCCGAAAATGCCAAAGCTACGATTCATGCCGAAATCCGTATCGACGGTTACTGGCGGGAACTCCACGATGAATATCGCGTCCGTTCCGATTTTGCGTCGCAGTCGTACGACGTCGACAAGAACGACCGAGAGATCCGTGCCACGTACGTCCTGAACGGCGGCGGGGACGTGATAACACTCGAAACCTCGAACGCGGATATCATAATCTCGAAAATGGCGAAGCACTCCGAAAAATAGCCGGAAGGAAATCACCCCTCCGGTGCTGCCGGGCGGCGCCCCGGGTCCTGCCTTTTGAATTTGACGCCTGATTTGGGTACATTGATGCAATGCAGTTTCACGAATTCCTTCCGCAATCGATGATAAGGAGATGGCTATGAAGCGCCTCGCGTGTCTGCTCTTCCTCAGTTTTTCGATTTCGTTTTCCCAGGAGCACTATGTCACCATTACTCCCGCTGCACCCAGAGTCGGTGAGAAAATTACCGTCACCTATAATGCCGCAGCCCAGGATGCATCCCTCAAATCTGCCACGGACCTCGAATGTCAGACGCTCGTTGAACGCGGGGATATGGACGTCGTTCTGATCGAGACCCCGATGACAAAAGACGGTTCAACATGGCAGGGAAACTTCACGGTGAATGAACCGAATGCCCGATTTCTCGTCTTCCGATTTGCCTCGGGCGATGATATGGACAACAACAACGGCAATAACTGGGATGCCCTCGTGAGCGGTGCGGACGGGAAGCCCGTCAGGGGATCGAATTATATGCACGGCTGGTTCCTGACAAACGGACGGCTTTTCGGATACACCCACTTGCCGGATTTGTCTGCGGCGAGAGAAGCGCTCGTCAAAGAAGAGCAACTCTACCCGGATTCGTGGAAGACCCCTCTTGCCCTCTGGGACATAGAGCTGAAAGAAAATGATAATGACCAGACCCGCTCCTCGATACATCATCGGCTGGATTCGCTCGCCTCTGCCGACAAGGATGTCGATAAGGCGTATGGTGATCTGATTTCATGGTACAACAAACTGGATGATTCTGCTTCGGCGATTGCTCTCGGCAAGCAGGCAATGGAGAAATTTCCGCAGGGTACCACCTCATTTACATTGCGGTCACAAGCTGCTACCCGGGAGAAAGACCCGGCTGCACGGGCTCAGCTGATTGAAACGCTCCTGAAAGATTTTCCGAACATCGACGATAAGCAGAAAGAAGCGTGGAAATTCACTCTCTACCGGAGCTATCTGGCCGCGAAGAACTCCGACAAAGCAGCAGAGGCATTGAGCTCGCTCCGCCATCCTCTCGGCGAATATTACAATGCACTTGCCTGGCCGCTGATTGAGAAGGGAGAGCAGCTGGAAAAAGCAACCGCATGGGCGAAACAGGGTGTTGAACTTGCACGGAAACCCGATCCCGCCGCCCGGCCGGGATTCTATACGGACAAAGAATGGAAAGAGGCAACAAACGACGGGCTGGAGATGGTCCTCGACACGTACGGATTCGGGCTTCTTCAATCGAACAAAACCGACGACGCTGAAAAGGTCTACCACGAGGTTTACACTCTCTCGAAAGGCGACGATCCTGACATGGATGCGCGATATGTTGAAACACTCGTGCGCAACAAGCAATTCAGCGACGCCATGAACGTTGGAACGGAATGCATCGAATCCGGAAAGCAGAGCCCGAAACTCCTGGAGCAGATGCAGAATGCATTTGCCGGCAAAGAGGGATCCGGGAAGGCATTTGCAGATCTTACCACCGACAAGCGAAGAGAGTTTGACGACCTCATGTCGAGCGCCAATGCCGTGAAAAAGGAGCGTCTCCATACGAAACTCCTGGCCGAACGCACACATAAACCTTCGATCGACTTCACACTGAAGAATCTTGAGGGGACGCCGGTAACGCTGAGCTCACTGAGAGGCAAGATTGTTGTTGTGGATTTCTGGGCAACCTGGTGCGGGCCATGCAAGGCATCGTTCCCCTACCTTCAGAAAGTGTACGAGAAATATTCCGGCAATCCACGCGTAGCATTTCTGGCGCTTGATACCTGGGAGCGACAGAAGGACTATCCGAGTACCGTCAGCAACGCAAAGAAATTCATCCAGGACAACAAGTACACATTTCCTGTCCTGATCGATGAGAACGCTGTAGATAAATACGGGGTGACCGGTATCCCGACGAAGTTCATTCTGGACCGGAGCGGGAGTATTGCATTCACAGCGATCGGGTTTGATGGTCCCGGGATGGAAGATGAGCTGACGGAGCAGATTGAAATTTTGCTGAACGAAGCGGGGGGGAGTCCTCAGTAATTTTCAGGGAGTCCAAAGCCCTGGCAGGAACCGAAAGGCGGCCCGTTGACGCGGGCCGCCTGTATCATTTCATTACCAGTGATACGGGTCTCGTTTATTTCCTTCGTCTCTCCCGCGGGTGTTTGGCTGAGGAGGTCGTGAAGGGCGCTGGTGCTGAACTTGCACCGGATGGCGCTGGGGTTGCGTATGCATCGGCGCCCTCATCTGAGGAGCAGGACGTGGACGGAACGCGGGTGCGGCCGGGCGCTCGTCGCGGCGGAACTGTTGGGGCTGGACGGCTTCGTGCCGGGGAGTCCGTTCAAGCTTCGGCTGAAATGCTTCGATGTGTAGCTGATCCCGTCCCCGGACGATGCGTTCTCCACCGCCCGTGGTCCGAACTGTAACATCCGTCCGATCGATGCGGGAGTTGGTTCTCTGCTCGACCATGTGAACGTCGATCCCCCTGTTCATGACTCGATGATTGTCGACGGCGATATCGACAGATCCCCGGGTCTCGCCAAAAATGCGCTGTGACCGGTCGAGGGGCTGGACATAATCGCCGACGCGGTTGGATGTCATATACCGCGAAGGAACGAAATTCCAGTAATGTGCCGGGCTCATCCAGTGGTTTCTCACAGTGATTCCGACGCCGACGCTGAATTCTGCATAGGGGCTCAGCGGTGCCCATCCTATATAATCATCGTTGTATCTCCATTCCACCCATGCGGGTCCCCACGTATCGTCCGGGATCCAGATCCATCCATAATAATCATCATAATACCAGCGGCCGTAGTGACAGGTTGCCCAGCCGAACGGCTCATTCGAAATCCAGTACCATCCGTAATCGGTCCATGCCCATCGGCCGTACATATACGGCCTCCAGCCGTGGCTCACGTGAAGCGGTCTCCACACGTATCCGCCGTTGATCTGTATCCATTCTCCGTACGGTGCAAGAGAGGAATAGAAAAACCCCACGTTTCCCGATCTGATGGCAAAACTGATGGGTTTTTTGGCTTCGGCAGTCACAGCAAGCCCGCCGATCATTAAAAGCACCAGAAGAATTTTTTTCATGTCCAAACTCCTCGATTTTCCTGATTCTGTATTCCAGGTCAGACATCTGCAACGGCTGTGCCATTCAAAAATTCCCTCAATATTTATGCATTTCGGAGTGATTATGAGGAAAATGTCCTCAAATGCGACCAGTATTGTTTCGGATTCAAGACGCTGAAAGTTGTGATTTGGATGCTTGACTTTATCGTTGTCTTGAACTACCTTAATGAGAGCAAACGCCTCCCATAGAAAATTCCGTCACAGATAAATCTCGGGACGGATTTTTTTTCAAAACAAAAGGTCATCTTTGTCTCAGCGAACAACAATCGTTGGTATTCTATTCCTTTCTCTGATCGTTCTGCAGGTTGGCGGTGCACATCCCAATCTGCGCGGTGACAGTTTTCATGCCTTTATTTCCGATCTCGGGACACAACTTCCCCGCGAATATTCGGGAATCTACACGGTCCCGTCGGAAGATGACCTCAAGACCTGGAATGCGATTTTTTCTCTCTTCAGGATGAAGAAATATGACAGCTGCAAAGCTCTCCTGCGGAAGTTCGACTACACGCTCTTTTCATTAACGGACAGCAAGTCGGGAAACGTCTATCAGATCATCCGCGAGCAACTGCCCATCCACCGCGGATGGGGTACGTTCGTGTACAATCCGGGATTCTCGAAACGACTGAACATCGACATTAATCACCCCGTCGATGACGGATACGTTCTTCAATTCGGCGCAGAGTTCTTCCGGAGATCCAATGCCGAGTGGCTGTTGATCGGTGGAACAAGCAGGAATGCTCTTGCCGTTCGCGGTGCCGCGGACGCGGGCAAACTCAGACGATCGGTGTATGAGCGGTGGCACGAGTTGACTTCCGATCTTACGCACATCTCACTCTCGATTCACGGTTTCGACGAGACGACATATCCTTTTCCGATCCGTATGTCGGACTGCATCGTGAGCAACGGGAAGACCTCCGATGAGCAATGGGGGATATCGCAGATCAGTCTCGGGTTCCGGGATACGCTTCGCCGGGCCGGCTATCACTGCGGGCTCGCGATGTACGATTCTGGATACGCACGGCTGGCAGGCGGCTGGAATATTCAGGGCGTTTTCTCCAACGACAGTCTCGGGTTCGGCCACTGGCTTTACCTTGAGCTGTCCGGCGCTCTTCGATCACAGCCGGTGCTTTATGAGCCGCTGATGACAGCCCTGGATCATGCCCTCGATATCACCGGAAAAAGAATCTCGCAGCAGGTGAACCGGGCATTCGGTCTGGTTTCGCCCCGCGTCGTGCGTGTCGATTCGCTCCACCGCATGCTCTTTCCGCCGCCGTCGTTCGAAACATATCGCATTATCTCGTTCAATACCACGAACTCCCGGAACGATACGATCGATGTCCGCCTCGGGGATTGGATGGATTTTATGGGATCCCGTAAATCCATGGCAAGCGTCACGCGGATGGATACCGGGAAAGGTTCCGTCGATCGCAACGGCATTCCTCTGCCTCAGCGGGATCCGGAATCAGTGTTGGCAAAAATCTCTGATGCGGGAGAAGCCATACTCCCCTCCGTCAGGAAATTTGCCAGGAGCCAGCATGCAGATTCTCTTGTCGGCGAGGATGAACGGAATGCCGAAGAACCGCTCCAGGTCCACCGAATTCCGTTACAACCCGTTCTTGCCACCACATTCTCATTCGCATCCTTGGCACCGTCGGCAACCACGTTTCGCTGGAACGGGGAAATCGCATCCGGTTTCAACCCGCGTATTCCCACCTTCCAGATGAGCCGGTCGGAAGAGGTAAGCGAAGCAGCCGTTTCAAGAAGCTTCCCCAAATTCCTGATTCCTCTTATCAGCTCCTATCACTCCGCGGACGGAAAGTACGTCGGCATACAGATGACCGAGATTCTCGTGAAAGAAATTGCACGGCTGGTCACGGAACACCGTGAGGCGGGCAAGGATATCGGACTCCTCGCTGAACAGGGCGATGAGGGAAACTTCTATCTCCGGATATTCCCCAGCTCGGCAAAATCCCGCTGATGCGCCTGCGGCCCTGTCCGCGGCGTTTCATTCCCGTCTCTCCCGCGAATTTTCATTAGTCAACGAGGTTTTGTATATTGTGCACGTATCAAATGAACTAGAACATGACAACGAAACCGCCGTCAACTGTCAGAGAGTTTGCCCCGGAAGCAATTGAGAAGATTGCCTACGGTTGTGTGAGCGAAATCCCTACCCAGGAGCCGAACGACCGCAACCGGCTTGGTTATCACGTCTGGCGCCTGCTCACCACGAAACAGGGTACGCTCGAACAGACTATTGTGGAGTCCGGCGCCCGCATTTCAATTCCGCGCGAAGAAGCACGCCGAATGATCGCAGAAGCTCTTGCCAAACACGGCATCACGCTTCCCTGACCGATCCAACCAAATCGTACAATCTTGTTGAGAAGATTTGACATCCTCGGGGCATTATTGTATATTGATTGCGACAAATTTGTCGTCCTGTGTGAATTTCGGAGACAAATTTGGCGAGAAAGGAAAATGCCGTGAAATCAATTTCGATTGCCGAACGCCTGCGAACAGCCCGGGAGAATAAGGGAATGGATCAGCGTGCGCTCTCGGCAAGAGTGGATGTGGCCGTTCGGACTCTCCAGCGCTGGGAGAAAGGAGAGCAGGTTCCCGACAGCAACTATCTTGTACGGCTGGCGAGATCGACGGGCGTGCGGCCCGAATGGCTGTTGACCGGTATCGGTGAAATGTACCCGACGCCGCCGCCGCAGGGAAAAATCATCCCGTTGCATAAAGATGCTTCGCTGCACCGGGTTAATCTTGTCGATATTCCGTTGTTGTCTTCGGTTCCCGCCGGCAGGACTGCGGCCATCTTCCATCCTGACCATGTGGAACGATATGTAACAGTCGATAATATCAAGGATCAGAATGCCTTTGCCCTTGTGGTAAAAGGTAAAAGCATGTCTCCCCGGATCGAGGATGGAGATATTGTAGTTGTCAGCCCACAGCAGGAGGTGCGAAGCGGTGATATTTGTGTAGTTCGCGTAAATGATGAAGATGTGTTAAAGAAGGTAATAATTGATGAACATTATGTTCATCTGATACCGCTGAATACCACTTTTGAACCAGTTACCGTGCGGAAGAGAGACGTCATGATTATCTGGAAAGTCATCAGAGTCATCAAGAATCTCTGAGATCCGCATGCTCTGAATCACACAACGGAATTCTTCCCGAATTCCTTCCAAAAACAGCTCTTTTCCGTCCCAAGTCCGTGGAAAATCTTACCGCGCCGGTGACAATTATCACTCCCTGAATGAGTAGACCATGTATATTGGAAACAAGATCTTATTGCATACATCATTAGGGCCAGTAATGGTTGAATATCGTCAAAGTCCGAACGGATTGAAGCTCGCAACTGTGTACCGGAAACCGATGAGCGTCGGTTTGGTGGCGAAGATCTGCCGCGTGAGCAAGAAAACCGTGCTGAACTGGATCTACCGGGACGCGTTGAAGGCGTTCACGACCTACGGCGGCCATTATCGTGTATGGCCCGGCGATCTCAAGGAATTCATGATGAAGGCCGGCCTCGACGTCCCGTATCAGTTTGTGGATGAACGGCAGACCACCTTTCTTATCATTGATGACGACAAAGCGTTCAGTCTGACGCTGAAGGAGGCCATCTGCACCCAGTATCCCGATGCCGATGTGATCATCACGGATGACGGGTACGAAGCGCTCCTCCTGATCGGTGAGCGGAAGCCGCGCGTCGTTTTTCTGGATATCAAAATGCCGAAGATCGACGGCCTCCAGGTCCTCGAGCTTCTGAAGCACCGGAAGAAAGACAATTCCATGAAGATCGTTGTCCTTTCAGGATATCTTGATGAACAGATCCGTGAGCGGCTTGCCCAGACCGTTGCCGACGAGGTGTGGGAGAAAGGAAAGGATCTCTGGGAATTGCTCCGCTCATTTAAGTCGTTCTTCCTGACCGCTCAGGAGGTCCGAAAACCGGCACAACGCACATACTCTCAGGTTTCACAATCTTGATTCTCGACATCCGCCACCATGAAAACGTTCCGTGTGTTACTGATAGACGGGTCTCCCGTCTATCAGAAACTTCTCAGCCGTCGCCTCGAAAATCCGGAGTCAGTCCGGTTTAAGGTTACCTATTCCAGAAGCGATGAAGCGGAAGTCATTGTCCGCGACTTCACCAATCAGATCGATATTGTCGTTTTCGGCGATTCGATTCCGACGGCGACCATACTGCAGCTGACGAAGGTCTTTCGTTCGTACAATCTTGCCATCCCGATTTTTGTTCTTACCAGAAAGAACGATGCGCACGTTCCCCGGAATCTCAAGAAAGCGGGGATCGATAACATGATGCGGATATCGGAAATGGGGACGCCGCTCTTCGCCTGGTCATTTATCAGCACCGTGGAAGAGGTCATCCTCAAGAAGAAGGCGAAAGAGTACGATGTGCTTCACGGGAGATTGCGCGCGGTGAGCTCATCCCTTGCAACGCTCACGCATGATATCAACAATCCGCTGAGCGTTATCCGTCTTGCCCTCTATCATCTCCAGAACCGGACGCTGGCAAAAGAGAAACGCGAATTGTTCATCAAGCTCCTGCTCGACAATATTGAGCGCATCGACAATCAGATGAAGGAGCTCACGGCTATCCGTCGCCAGCTGAATGACGCGCACCATCACCGCGCAAAGGTTCTCACGCTGAAAATCCGTCAGGACGCCGCCGCCGGCACGTAACATTCCTTTTCGGACTCCGAAAGGCATGTTGGAAGAGAAGGAAAATCTCGCTACCTTTTCCTCATCCAATTTTTTCCTCGCAGCTTGAGTTCGCCATGGGTTTTAACTGTGGAATTGTGGGACTTCCCAACGTGGGGAAGTCCACACTTTTTAATGCGATTACCGCAGCGGGAGCCGCTGCCGAAAATTATCCCTTCTGTACGATCGACCCGAATGTGGGGATCGTCCCTGTTCCCGACACGCGGCTTGAAACTGTTGCCCGGATCTATTCTTCGCCCTCCATCACACCAACTTCCATTGAGTTTGTCGATATCGCGGGCCTTGTCCGGGGAGCGAGCAAAGGTGAAGGCCTCGGCAATCAGTTTCTCTCGCATATCCGGGATGTTCATGCCGTCTGCCATGTTGTCCGCTGCTTTGAGGACGAGAATGTGGTGCATGTCGACGGCAACGTGAATCCCAAACGCGATATCGAGGTTGTCGAGACAGAGTTGATTCTCAAAGACGTCGAGACGGTGGACAAGAAGCTCGCCGACGCAGAAAAACGCGGCAAGAGCGGCGACAAGAAAGTGCGTGCGGAGGCGGATTATCTTGCGAGGATTCGCGCACATCTCCTCGGCGGACGGCTCGCAGTATATGAACATCCTGAGTCGCCCGATGAAGTCTTCTGGTTCAGGGACCTTCACCTCCTGACTGCAAAGCCCGTTCTCTACATTGCAAATGTGGATGACCAGCATCTTCTCAGCGAGGACCGTTTCGTGAAGGAAGTGCGCGAAGTTGCCGCAAAGGAGGGAGCAAGAGTTGTGGTTGCCTGTACAAAAATGGAGGCAGAAATTGCGGCCATGCCGTATGCCGAACGCGAGGCCTTCCTGAAAGATCTCGGTATCGCGGAATCAGGCCTCGATCAGGTCATCCATGAGGGATATACGCTTCTCAATCTTATCACGTTTTTTACCGCCGGACCGAAAGAGGCGCGGGCCTGGACGATTCGCAAAGGATCCCATGCTCCGCAGGCGGCGGGCGAAATTCACTCCGATTTTGAGCGCGGGTTCATCCGTGCGGAGGTGGTTCGGTACGAGGATCTTGAGCGCCTGGGATCGGAACACCTGGTGAAGGAAAAAGGACTGCTCTGGCTCGAAGGCAAGGAGTACGTCGTTCAGGACGGCGACATCATCTTCTTCCGGTTCAACGTGTAACGGACGCCGTTAGCCGAAAAGCTCCGCCTGCTTTCCCCTGTCATTCCGGAAGTGTTCCGTCGTGAGGACGGGATGATGCTTCTCGAATCCGAACTTTTTACAGTTGAGCTCAAAGAGTCGGTTCACGGTTTCGGACCACATTCCTTCGCCGCTCATGCGAAGTCCCCAGCGTCCGTCATCCAGCGTTCCGCGGTGTGTTTCTTTGATGCGGCGGAGGATCTTCTGCGCTTTTCCCGGCAACGAACGCTCCACCCATTCGAAGAATAACGTCCCGACCGCTCCCGGCAGGCGCACAAGCGTGTAACTTGCCCGCGTTGCTCCCCGTTTAGCCGCAGCTTTCAGAATTGCCGGGATCTCCTCATCGTTGAGCCCCGGTATGATGGGTGAGATGTTGATATTGACGGGAACGCCATTCTTCAGGAGAAGCTCCACCGCGTCGAAACGTTTTGCGGGCGTTGTCGTGCGCGGCTCCATCAGACGGACGAGGTCTGCATCCAGACTGGTGATGGAGATCGTCACGTCGACAAGATTCATGGCGCTCAGATTCTTCAGGATATCGAGATCGCGTGTCACGAGGTAATTTTTCGTGATGATGCCGAGCGGGTTGCGGAACCGGAGAAAGACCTCGAGGCATCGCCTTGTCAGACGAAGCGATCTTTCCGCCGGTTGATAACAATCGGTATTTCCCGACAGGCAAACCCACTGCGGCTTCCAGCTTTTCCTGTTCAGCTCTTTTGCGAGAAGTTCAGGGGCATCGTGCTTGACGAGAATTTTGGTCTCAAAGTCGAGCCCGGCAGAGAATCCGAGATATTCGTGGCTCGGCCTTGCATAGCAATAAATGCAGCCGTGCTCACATCCCCGGTACGGGTTGAGACTGTACGTGAAGGGGACGTCGGGACTGTCGTTGCGGGCGAGAACGGATTTGGAGGTGTCTTTATAGAAGATGGTCCGGACGGGGCGGTCGCCGTCGTCCTGCGATTCAACTTCCATCGGTTCGAGATGGAGGGCTTCAAACTTGTTCGGTGTATTGAAGCGTGCCCCTCGTCCTTTGGCCGGTGACCGCATGCCGGGTTCCTCAGAGATCGGGTACTACTTGACTCCCAGTTTCTTTTTTGCCTCCGGACTCATCATGGCCGGACTCCAGACCGGATCCCAGACGATGCGGACGTCGCATTCGTGGACACCGGGAAGTTCGAGAACTTTTTCGCGGACCTGATTGGCAATGGCGCCACCCATGCCGCATCCGGGTGTCGTCAGCGTCATCTTCACGCCGACCCAGTCGTCGATGATCTTCACATCATAGACGAGCCCGAGATCCACAATACTCACGGGGATTTCGGGATCGAAAACCTGCTTCATGGCTCCATACACATCGGTCTCGCTGATATTTGCTTCGGGAGGAATCGTTTGTTCGGTCATGGTAAATCCTTTCCTGTACTAAAGTACGCCTTTTGAAAATCGATTGCAATCCGGGGGGATGAAAAGCTTCGCCGGGATGTTGACGCTGCCGGCGCGAAGAATCACTTATTTTGCAGGTGTGATCTCAAAATATTTCCGCTGTGCCCGGAGATCGGCCAGCCGGATTTCGATATTGCCGGTGTGCATCCGCGCGGGGAGATAGATCGGCGTGCAGCCGTTCCCTTCCATTGACCCGCTGTTCTCATCGTTGGCGGTTGTATCCTCAACGGCGGGATGAAGTTTGCTCAGAGGCGAAGTGGCATCGCATTGGGAGCAAACCAGCTCGCCGTCTTTCAGATAATAATGGCCGTAGCTGTAGCAGGCATGGCACGCATCGAACGCAGTTGCAAACGTTCCGAGACCGGTCCGGATGACGAAAAATCGGATTTCCAGACCGTTGTCCTCGATGGCATACCGATGAAGGTTGCCGTCGCCAACCTGTCCGATCGGAATCTGGAATAGGCCCGACGCCGGGATGGGAATCCGGACAGAGGAGAGGTCCATTGCCGTACCGGAAGAAAAGATCTCGCCGACGCCGAGGAAGGAGATGATGACGACAGAAAGCGCCACGGCACTCAGCTGCCAGCGGCGCTGTGAAGTCATTGTGCCGGACGCCATCCTCTTTCTGCTCGGAAAGACGAGCATGAAGACCGGGATGCTCAGAATTGCGACGATGAAGAGGACGTCGTGCTGAACGATGGGTCCGAGGATTCCCATCATGGACGGACTTGCCGGAAGTATACCGTATTCGTAGAACTCATGAACGCCATTGAGGAGGAGCTGGAGGGTGAAGATCATCAGCGTGACGGCAGTGATTTTCAGGAATCGGCCGATGTCGATGCGCACGCTGCCGCGGATGAAGAGCACGGCAAAGACCGTTGCCAGTGCCAGCCCGATTATCGTTCCGAGGGCGCTCTGCCACGCGCCGGTGCTCAGTGCCACCGCCTGCAGGAAAATTGCGGTTTCGATTCCCTCACGCACGATCATCAGAAATGTAAATGAGAGGATCCCGGCGTGGGCCTTCCAGGACGAGCGCACCGCGATGGTGCCGACTTTTTCCTCGATCTCACCGCGGATCTTTCTGGCGGTGATCCACATCCAGACGATCATCGAGATGACAAAAATCGCGGCCGCCATCATGAAGAATCCTTCGAGCGATTCCTGGTCGATGGCAAGTTTCTGGAGGAGGTATGCTCCTCCAAAGCTCGCAAGAACTGCCAGCACCAGACCAATGTAGACGGATATCACCAGCGATTCCCTCTCGATCTTCCTCAGGTAGACAATGACAATTCCGAGGACGAGGGCAATTTCGATGCCTTCGCGAAGTGCGATAATAAGGGATTCTATCATTTCGTCATCCCTGCCTTCATAGTTGCTTCTCCTTCACTTTTTCTTCGACTGACACTTTGCGCAAATGCCGAAAATCTGCAGGGTCGAATTCTGCAGGAGGAATTTTTTCCCCTCGCAGACCTCCTTCTGCAGTTTATCCAGCTTCTCACTGACGAACTCGATAATATCCCCGCATTCGAGGCAGATAAGGTGATCGTGCCGCGGTTTCCCGAACGCTTTTTCGTATCTGGAGTGGTTCTCGCCGAAACGGTACTTTGAGATAAGGCCGCAATCGACGAGAAGGTCGAGCGTATTATAGACCGTTGCCCGGGATGCTTTCAGGCCCTTGGCGGTCAGAGCCGCAAAGAGCTCGTCCGCATCGAAATGGTCATTCGTCTTCATGATCTCTTCGAGAAGGACCAGCCGTTCCCGCGTCGAGCGAAGCTTCTTCTCTGCGAGGTATTTTGCCAGGGTTTCCTTTGCAGCCCGGATATCCACGAGATACCTTAAATTTAGAATCAGTCTAAATATATAAATTCCCTGTTCCAGAGTCAAGATTCCGGCTTGTATCCCATTCTCCCATCCCGTACATTCTTTCATCAAAAAAACCCCGAAGACTGCGCCATGATGATCAATCTTTCCAACCAGGTTGTCTGTATTTCCGGCGGATCCCGCGGAATTGGAGCTGCAACTGCACGCCTTTTTGCCCGCTCAGGGGCCAGTGTGGCGATTCTTTTTTCACAAAATAAACGCGAAGCAGGCCATGTTATTGACAGTGTTGAGGAGTATGGAAGGGATGCAGAGGCGTTTCGCTGCCGCGTTGAACAATTGGATGACTGCCAAAAGGCAATTCGATCGGTTCTCAGGCATTTCGGAAAAATCGATATACTAGTCAATTCCGCTGGAATCTGGGAGTTCGGGAAAATCGGAGAGCTGAGCGAACGGAACTGGAAGAAAACACTCGATGTGAATCTCACGGGCACGTTCAACCTCTGTAATGAGGTTGTTCCGATCATGAAGCGGCGAAAGTACGGGAGGATTATCAATATTTCGAGTACAGCGGGCCAACGCGGCGAGCCGTTTCATTCGCACTATGCAGCATCAAAAGGCGGAATCATCGCGTTCACGAAATCCATTGCGGCCGAGCTGATACGGGATGGAATCCGGGTAAATTGTGTAGCTCCGGGCTGGGTAGACACCGATATGGTGGCCGGGGCGTTGAGAAACCGCCGTGCACGCAAGGAAATTGAACAATCGATCCCCCGAAATAAAATCGCGACTCCGGAAGACATTGCCGGACCAATCCTCTTTCTGGCTTCAGACTTGTCGGATCATATCGTTGGCGAGGTCATAAATGTCAACGGTGGGTCTGTGCTCTGCGGCTAAAACTCTATAAATCTGCACGAAATCAGCGATTTTTCATCACCCCTCAAATTCATTCCGTTTTGCAATTATTTCCCTTGCTTAATTCTGCGAAATTATTATATTTCAGCCGGTTTATTGATTAGGGAATTCTTATAGTAATTCAGATTAGATGAATAGAGCTAAACGCAATCTCTTAAAGGGAAAGAAGATCGTCCCGAGGCCGATACCGAAGAACGTTTCGGTTTTGAAGTTGGTGGATGATTACTTCCAGGCGTACAATTCCGGCAGATTGCGTGAGGGAATTCATCTCTATTCACAAAAAATGCTGGCTGCTGACTCAACTGTGGGAATGAGCATCACGGGGGCGCTGACGCCGGCAGGTTTGGGCGGATCATGCATTGTTCCGTTGATTGAAGCCGGGTTCGTCGACTGGATTGTGAGCACAGGCGCAAATCTCTATCATGACACGCATTTTGCAATCGGCCACTCGCTGCACCGCGGGATGCCGTTCAACGACGACCGGGTGCTTCGTGATGAGGGGATCATCCGGATCTACGACATACTCTTCAAATATGATGTTCTTCTCTCAACTGATGCGTTTTTCCGTCAGCTTCTGACACTCCCCGAGTTTCAACGGGAAATGGGGACTGCAGAATTGCATTATCGTCTGGGAAAATATATTGCGGAGCGTGAAAAAGTACTCGGCATGCGGCACAGCAGTCTGATTGCAACAGCATATCGGTGCGGGGTACCGGTGTATACATCATCGCCGGGTGACAGTTCCATCGGGATGAATATTGCGGGAGTCGCGCTCACAGGAAACAAACTCCGGATAGATGTCTTTCTCGATGTGAACGAAACAGCGGCAATTGTGTTGAACGCGAAGCGAAAACGGGGAAAGAGCAGCGTTATTATCCTGGGCGGCGGGTCGCCGAAGAATTTTGTGCTCCAGACCGAACCGCAGATTCAGGAGGTACTTGGGATTGATGAGCGGGGGCACGATTACTTCCTTCAGATAACGGATGCTCGTCCGGATACGGGCGGGCTTTCGGGTGCGACGCCGGCCGAGGCGGTGACCTGGGGGAAAGTCGATCCCGATCGCCTTCCGGATGCTGTGGTGGCGTATCTTGATTCGACGGTTGCTCTTCCCATTCTGACGTCATACGCTCTCGGGAAAGTGAAGCCGCGTCCCCTGAAGCGTCTCTATGACCGCCGCCGTGAGCTGGTCGACCGGCTCTATGTGGAATTCGAAAAAGCGCAGCACAAAAAGACGAGATGTTAGGACAAATTCACAAACCAATCCCACAAGGGACTCGCTCGATGAGCGGGATATTTTCACATTCATATGGAGGGTTACCATGAGCAGATTCACGGAACTACGCGACTTGCTGACCAGCTTCGAAAAGGACTTCATCAAGTTCTACGAGAAGGGAAACAAGTCGGCGGGGACACGCGTCCGGAAACAAATGAACGAGTTAAAGAAGAAGGCGCAGGAGATCCGTAAGGAAATCCAGGAGATCAAGGCGAAGGCAAAGGAAGCCGAAGGCGGCGCACAGTAATCGCCGGTTTTGATTTTTGAGAGACCCTCGCGAGCGGGGGTCTCTCTTCATTTTTTTGGAGGCGGACCCGCACAACGAAGTTTTCGCATCGGACGGGGAGACCTCCTTTGATTCTCACTCAATAATATCGTATTTTGAACAAAAATCCTTGAGTGTGAAATGGACGATCAACGTAACGAACCAACTTCCGCGCCAGCCGAGCCCCAGGTAAATCCTCCATCCCCCGTTTCCGAGCAGGTTCGTCCTTCCGAAGGGGAGAGGAAAGAGCAGGAGCAGCCGTCCCAGCAACAACCCCAGCAGCAATCGAAGGACCGGAGATTCCGGCATCAGCGCCAGCGCAACCAGGGCTTCCGCCATGAAGGTCAGCAGCAGCAACAGCAGCGCGATGGCAAGAAAGAGATCTCCGTGGTCATCCCTCTGCTCAATGAGGAACAGTCGCTCCCGGAACTCTACGACAAGCTCAGATCCGCCCTGAACCGGTTTGGAAGGTTCGAGCTCATTTTTGTAGATGACGGAAGTACCGACGGGTCGCACCGCGTTCTTCAGGATTTGCGCCGGCGTGACCGCCGGGTGAAGATTATCCGGTTCCGGAGGAATTACGGAAAATCGGCCGCTCTCTCCGTGGGATTCGCGAACGCCACCGGAGACATCGTCATTACGATGGATGCCGATCTGCAGGATGATCCGGCGGAGATTCCCAATCTTATCAGTGAAATCAAGAAGGGGTATGATCTCGTTTCGGGGTGGAAGAAGAAGCGCCGCGATCCGATCACCAAGACGATTCCGTCGCGATTTTTCAATTTTGTCACCTCCGTGATGACGGGAATCAAGCTCCACGACTTCAACTGCGGACTGAAAGCATACCGGAAAGAAGTGACGAAGGACGTGAAGATCTACGGCGAGCTTCACCGCTATATTCCGGTGCTGGCACAGTGGGCGGGGTATAAGATCGGGGAGATACCAGTTCAGCACCATGCCCGGAAATTCGGCAAGACGAAATTCGGCCTCGGAAGGTTCTGGAAGGGCTTTCTCGATCTCCTGACCGTTATCTTCACGACGCGGTATATGCAGCGACCGCTCCATCTCTTCGGTTTCTGGGGAATTGTCTTCTTTCTCGCAGGATTTGCCATCGACCTTTATCTCGCGATTTTGAAGTTTGCCGACGGGATGTCGCTGAGCAACCGTCCGCTCTTCCTTGGCGGGATCCTGCTCATTATTGTCGGTATACAGTTCATCTCCGTTGGCCTCATCGGCGAACTTGTGACGAAAACTCGCCCGACCGACGAGAAGGAATATTCCATCCGGGAAATCTGGAAATAGGGCATACCCGTAAGTCATCCGATGAATCCCACTCTTGCGATCCGTCACAGACTTGCGCGACGTTTTTCGCGATCTTTATGATTTCACTTTCGTTAACGGAACCTCTCGCATTGCATGACGATAACAGTTAAGGACCTGAAGACGGACTGCCGTCATTTCCGGGCAGATCTCCCATGCAAACCGCATAAGCAGCACGGGGTTCACTGCGTCGATGATCAGGGCAAGGACTGCAGCTATTATGATCTGACCGACAAGCGAATTCTCATCATCAAGCTCGGTGCGATCGGCGATGTCATCCGCACGACGCCACTGCTCCGGAAGCTGAAAGAGGTGGAGCCCCACGCGGAAATCTGGTGGCTGACCCATACGCCCGAAGTGCTCCCGAAAGATTCGATCGATGTCCTTCTCCCGTTCACACCGCAGAGTCTCGCAACGCTGCAGGCGACGACATTTGACACCTTGTACTGTCTGGATAAAGACCGCGATGCCTGCGCGCTGAATCTCACGCTTTCCGCGCGCGTGAAGAAGGGCTACACGCTGGCGAACGGCAAGTGCGTGCCGGTCGATGCCGATGCGGAGCACAAATATCTCACCGGCGTTTTTGATGATATCAGCAAGGCGAACGTCAAAAGCTACCAGGAGGAGATCTTCGAGATCTGCGGCTTCCGGTTCAATGGTGAAGAAAATATCATGCCGCCCGTGGACGGGTACAAGTGGAAGCTTCCGAAGAAGAAGGTGGTTGTCGGACTGAACACCGGCTGTGGCGGCCGGTGGACATCGCGGCTTTGGCCCGACAAGTACTGGGTCTCACTGGCGAAAAAACTGAAGAAGGCGGGGTATGTGCCGCTCCTTCTTGGCGGAGAACAGGAACACGAGAAGAACAAGAAGCTCGCAAAGGCAAGCGGCGCGCTCTATCTCGGACATTTCCCGCTGAAGCACTTCATCAGTGAAGTCGATCAGTGCGATCTCGTCGTCACCGCCGTGACGATGGCGATGCATCTCACCATCGGTTTGCGGAAGAAGATCGTCCTCTTCAACAATATCTTCAACAAGCATGAATTTGAGCTGTACGGCCGCGGTGAGATCCTCGAACCGGATTTCGACTGCGACTGCTATTATACCCCGGTCTGTCCGAACAACTGCATGCAGTACCTATCGGTTGACCGCGTTTTCGACGCATGCCGGCGGCTGATAAAAGCCCCGCATTCGTCCTGACCGCTCATGGCTAAATCCCAACAGCGTGGTCAGCCTCAAGCCGGCACACGGGCGCTCTGGCAGCCGAAAGACTGGCACGCGATCCTTTTCATGGTTGCGGCTGCGGCATTCTTTTTCCGCGATATCCTCTTCCAGCAGGCCTATTTCTGGGAGGATTTTCTCTATTACTTTTATCCCGTCCGGAATCTTGCCGCGGTCTCGCTTGCCGGCGGTCAGCTTCCGCTCTGGAACCCGTTCACCTTCTGCGGTATGCCGTTCCAGGCAGATATCCAGACCGCACTTTTTTACATCCCGAATCTTCTTCTCACGTTCTTCGTCTCCAACGGGCATCTGAATTTTTACTGGCTGGAAGTTCAGATCATCCTTCATTACGCCCTCGCGGGCGTGACGATGTATTATCTCGCGAAGGAATTCGGCATTGAGCGCCTGTACGCCATGTTTTCCGGATTGGCATTCATGCTGTCCGGATTTATGGTCATGCATGCGATCCACCAGGTGGTGATCTGCCAGGTTGCGTGGTTCCCGCTGGTGGTCGTGCTCTTCCACCGTGCACTCCATCGGAAGTCGCTCCTGCACATGATTCTCGGCGGGCTGGTCCTGGGTCACGCCGTCCTAGCCGGCTATCCGCAGGTCACGCTCTATATTTTTCTCTTCCTCTTCATCTATTTTCTGGCGGAACTCGGTCACTCCGTTTCCACGCATGGATGGAAAGAAAGTATCCCGGCAATCCTGATAGGAGCGGGATTCATTCTCTTCGCGGTCGGAATCACCGGCGTGCAGCTTTTTCCCACGATCGAGCTGGCACCGCTTTCGCAGCGCGCGGAAATCACCTACCAAAAATCCCTTGAGGGTTCATTGTCGTGGGATCGCCTTGTCACGCTGGTTGTCCCGAAATTTTTCGGAACGAGCAACTCGCAGGGGACTACCTTCTGGCTTCCAAAGCCATACTGGGAATACTGGGAGACGTGCGTCTATGCCGGCATTGCCGTTCTTGCGCTGGCGATCGTCGCCGTCACAAAATTCCGGAAGAACCGTACCATCGCGTTCTTTTCCGCAGTCGCACTCTTTGCACTCATTTACAGTCTGGGAGACGATGGTCTCCTTCACAAATTCTTTTTTTCCGTAGTTCCGGGTTTCAGCAAATTCCGGAACCCGGCGCGCATGTCGCTTCTTCTCGCATTTTCACTCTCGATCCTTTCTGGATACGGGCTGCAGGAAGTTGCGCATGCGGTCTCGGCAAAATCGAAACGCTTCATGCTCATTGTCGGATCGATCGCCGGGGCAGGCATTGTTCTCCGCCTGATCATCAGCGGCGGGGCATTCCAGCCCACCAACAGCGCGCAGTTCATGCAGCAGCTTCAGCCGATGGTCTCGTCGGAGGCGACGACCGCACTGGTGCTGATCATCGTCGTGGCGGGAATACTCTTCCTCTGGTATCGTTCCGCGGTTTCCGGGACTGCAGCCGTCATTCTGCTTCTTGCAGTCCAGTTCATCGACATGCACATGTTTGGATTCAGCCAGAACAATTCGCCGCAAAATCCGCAGGCATATTTTGAACAGACCAAACCTCTCGTGGATATGGTGAAGGACGAAGGTACGCGGGAATATTTCCGCGTGAACTCGCGCAGCGGAAGTGCCATGATTCTTGACCGCAATCAGGGAATGATCGACCGGATCTGGCTGGTGGAAGGATACACCCCGTTAGCGCTTCAGCGTATTTATCCGCCCGCGAAAGACTGGCAGCAGCAGTGCGACAGGATGAACGCCAAGATTCATACAGTGGTGGATGAGAGAACGCACGCCGCACACGTGGGAACTTCCACGACGTACAGCCCGCGCGTCTATTGTGTTTTCCGGGATACCGTTTTGCCGCAGGATGCAGATATGAAAGCGTTTATGGAAGGCGACAGGTATCAGCCGGATTCGATTGCAGTGCTTGAAGCTCCTTTACGCGAGCCGTTGGACGGAAGCGGGAAAGGGAGTGCGACGATTACGTCGTACCTCATGAACTCAATGTCCGTGGATGTGAATGCCGATAAGAACTGCTATCTCATCTTCGCGGAGGTCTATTACCCCGGCTGGAATGCCTACATCGATGGAGCCCGTGCACCTCTTTTCCGTACAAACTGGTGCATGCGGGGAGTACCGGTGCCTGCGGGAATTCATCGTGTGGAATTGCGGTTCGAGCCGGACTCGTTCCGCCACGGATTGTGGATCACGATGATAACGGTGGTGCTTGCAGCCGTTGGAATCGGCTATTCTTCAAGAAAAACCCGCCCTGCCTCCAAACCTCCCGCTTAACGGCCCGGCTTTTCTGCAACAAGAATAATATTCTTTCCGATCGGCGGCGTGATGAGCGATTCGATGCTGCGGGAAACGGGTACGAAGAGCCTGTCGTAGAGCCGCACGGCGCGCTCGTTCAAAGAACCGTCGGAGGTGAATTTGTTGTACACCGCAGCGAAGTATCCGAGAAAATCATCATACTTGCTGACCAGGATATCAAATCCTGCACTTCTCACTTTCCCGCGGAGATCGTTCAGGCGGTACCGGCGATAGTGCCCGATGCTTGCGTCGAACTTTGAATAGAGTTCCGGCCGGGCGGGAACGTAGACCAGGAGACGGCCCCCGGACTGGAGCGACGAGAACAGCTCTTTCAGAATTTCGTCGTCGTGTTCGATGTGTTCGAGAACATCGATCGTGAAGATGTAATCGACCGGTGCGGGGAGTTCCGACAATGTACGGTATGCGGCGTGCTTGCTTCGGAGGTGCTGAAGATATCCGTCGTCGAGCTCAACCGCGAGGGTCCTGATATTCGGATGTCCGGCGAACCGGTCGATGAATTCTCCCGATCCTGCTCCGAATTCGAGAACGGCTGCCTGTGCGCGAAGATCGTTCAATCCGAAATACCGCACAATAAGTTCCTCGACCGCGTTATTCCGGTTGACGGCGCAGTCCGACATCACCTCGAGAACGCTCTTTCCCTGATATTTGAACGGCTCTTCCATGATTCGGGTACAAGGTTCGAAGGCAATGTAATGAAACGTCCCCAAACGTACAATCCTGAAGGATGCTTCTGGATTGTGACAGATGAGAATTGTATATTGGACAGGATTTCAACGGACCGATATGTATTCGATCATCATTCCGATCTATAACGAGAACGATATTATCCCCGAGCTCTACCGCCGGTTGAAGCTGGCTGCGGATTCGCTCGACGCTCCGGCCGAATTCATCTTTGTCGACGATGCCAGCAGCGACGAGTCGTTTCTCCGGCTCGAAGAACTTCATGCATCGGATCCGCGCATCAAGGTAATCCGGCTGTCAAGGAATTTCGGGCACCAGGTGGCAATCACGGCAGGCCTGGATCATGCGAACGGCGATGCGGTGATGATGATGGACGGAGATTTGCAGGATCCGCCGGAGCTCCTTCCACAGCTCGCGGCCCGCTGGAAAGAGGGGTTTCAGGTTGTGTACACGGTGAAGAGAAGCAGGAAGGAACATTTTCTGATGCGCCTTGCGTTCTCGACTTTTTACCGGGTGATGCATGCTTTTTCGCCGATAGCGATTCCAATGGAAGCCGGAAATTTTTCGCTCCTCGACCGGCGCGTTGTTGAGGTATTCCGCAGAATGCCGGAACGCAACCGCTATATCAGCGGGATGCGCGCATGGGCGGGATTCAAACAGACCGGCATCGAATTCGACCGCGGCGCGCGGTTCGCCGGGAAGCCCAAGATGACACTCCGGCGTCTCATCAATCTCGCGCTCGACGGGGTGATATCGTTTTCCAATGCGCCGCTTCGACTATCCATCTATGTCGGCATCGGCACCGCGGGATTGTCGTTCGTCATCACCGGCTACGTTCTGTACGCGAAACTCTTTACCAATACTGCTATCCTCGGCTGGGCATCAACCATCGCCGCTGTCACGTTCATCGGCGGCATGATCCTCCTGACACTTGGCGTCATCGGCGAGTACATCGGCAGGATCTACGATGAGGTCAAACAGCGGCCGATCTATATTGTGAAGGATAAGGTCGGCTTATAAGTCGTCACCGCGTTGACCCGCCGCGCACACACATGAGTCCAATTCTGCGGAAAACGCCTCCTGCTCTTCTGCTTCTCGGCTCGCTCATCCTCGCCACCATACCCGTGCATGCGCAGCACCCCGTATCGGTGAGCTCCGGAAATCAATCCGTCACGTTTCAATGGACTCGGATCGGATTCGATGCAGACAGGAACCGGTACGGTATCGGATGGACATTCGAAAACACCTCCCCCGACAGTCTCGTCTTCAGATATCTGATCGTGAGCAGCTGCAGGGATACGCTGACGGGCATCATGACTCTTCTCTCACACCGTCATCGGATGGGCGGAGCGCTTTGTTCCTGCGATTCCATTGCCGGTATCTCAATCAGTGTGCTGAATGAGCGGAAGGGGAGAGCCAGGTGAGCGCAGGCTCTTTCAACATCAGGCAGCTTTCTACATCCCGCATTCTCTACCTTGCCGCCGCCTGCTGGGTGATACTCTATGCCGCTGCATCGTTTCTTCCCGATTCACCTCTCTGGGGATTAAACCACCTCGCATTCTTCCCCGGAGCTGAACGGATCGGCATCCTCCTTCTTGCAATTGTCCTCCTGATTCCGAAGGTCAGTTCGCTCTACCTCTCCGCCGCAGAGAATCTTTTCGAACGCGTCCAGCGGACGCAAATGCTCAGGTCGGCCGTGACGATTCTTCTCGGAACCGCTTCGATGCTGATATTTTTCCGGTTGAGGATTGTGACGGACATCTACGGTGATACGCGCACTCTTCTCTCATGGTTGAGCAGATATCACTACTCCCTGGTGGATCTTCTTGATCCGAAAGAGACCGAGCCGCTCACGCGTATGATCCACCAATCGGTTGCTGACTGGTTTCATCTCGATTTGAAATTCACATTTCAGGTCGTTGGAGTTCTCGCCGGCGGTATTGCCGTGATGACCTATCTCATGGCCGTACAGTATGTGCGCGGTCCGGCGCCATGGAAGCTCTTCGTTCTTCTTGTGGGCCTCACCGCGGGTGTCAATCAGCTCTATTTCGGGCACGTTGAAGATTACACCCTCTTCCATTTGTGGTCCCTCTTCTTTCTCATCGTGCTCTGGGTATCGTTTGAGGGGAAAAATGTCGTTCTCCTGATGGTCGCGTCCCTTGTGGTGGGGGCACGTCTTCACGTCGAAGCGGTATTTTTTATACCGACCTGCATCTACGCCGTTCTCCACGCCTCGAAAGAGACATCCTCCCGGGTGCGGCGGTGGATTGAACCGCGTGCGATCGGAGTGTTCGTGGGCAGCACTGTAGTGGCCGGCACGCTGGCGTATTTCTTCTATTTCCATGCAGATCACTATGTCGTCGGCGACCGGGATGAGGTCTTCAAGAAACTCTTTCTTCCCATGGTCAATTTTCACCTGCCGCCGCATTCCTATTCCCTCCTATCGTGGAAACACGTTTCTGACTGGATCCAGGAGATCCTCTTCACCGTCTCGCCGGCTGCGGTAGGCATGTTCGTTCTCGCGATCGTCTTTCGCCGGCGTATCGACTGGAAAGATCCGAAAATTCTTTGCTATGGACTTGCGTCATTCTATTTTCTGCTCTTCAACATGACCATCAATCCGATGCTCACGCCAATCCGGGACTGGGATTTTCTCTCTCTTGCTGCGGATCCGCTCACGTTTCTTGCGATCGCACTCTCGCAACAGATCTTTCTGATGTTCAAGGAACCCGGGGATCAGAGAACCATCCTTGCCATCGGTGTCGCTCTTGCAGTCATCTCATGCTCGATCTTCCTTGTCAATGCCGATCCCGTGAAGGTGAGCCGGCGTCTCGAAGGGACCGGAACATGGGCTTATCATGGCTTTTATTCCGGTTCTTCGTATATTATCAACGTCGGCGAGAAAATGATCACTGATCCCGGCGAGCAGATTACGCGACGCGAGGAAGAGATCCGGAAGCTGGAACCCTCCGCGTCGCATCCCGACCTCGAATTGGGCGTGCTCTATCACAAACTGGGCGAGGCGGCACTGGTGGCACATCAATATGACCTGGCAATGAATACGTTCACGCTGGCCTATGCCAATGATTCAACCAATGCATCTGCCATTCGCTCGCTCGGACTCATTGCCATGCTGAACGGACGCTATGATGACGCAGAAGAGATGCTGGACTATTATAATGAAAACCTCAATCGGCCGATCGTCCGGGATTTCGGGGCGCTGGTTCTTGCGCAGGAGCTTGCACACCTTCGAATGCTTGAAGCAGATCACGCCGATTCCTCTGCGATCCGGCGCCAGCGGGAAGACGTCACTGCGTTTTATGTCGGCGAATATTATAAATAGGCGGCCCGGACCGGTGTGAAAATCATTATCGTGGGAACGGCGTTTCCTCTCCGCGGCGGCATCGCACACTTCAACGCACTGCTTGCATCACACCTCAAACTCAGGCATGGGGTGGAGACCGTTACATTCAAACGCCAGTATCCGAAGCTGCTGTTTCCCGGAAAAACGCAGGAGGAATCCGGAGAGCAGGCTGGTATTGAGCCCGCGCCACAGCTCGTTGATTCGATTAACCCGTTCAACTGGTGGAGTGTTGCTCGTCAGATTGCGGCACGGCATCCCGATCTTCTCATCTTCAAGTACTGGCTTCCTTTTTTCGGCCCCTGTTTCGGAACGATTGCCGGAAGCGTGAAGAAGAGAAGCGGTGCGAAGGTTATTTACATCTGCGACAATATCATTCCCCACGAACGGCGGCCGGGAGATGTGGCATTCACGCGGTATGCGTTCCGCCGGGCGGATGGGTTTATTGTCCAGTCGGATGCGGTCGAAAAAGATCTCCGGACGCATTTTCCCGGTTCGCATTACCGGAAAGTCCCGCATCCGGTATATGAGAATTTTGGAACGGCGATTCCGAAGGAAACGGCCAGGAAGAAACTGGGGATTCGTGCTGAAAGGATCATGTTGTTTTTTGGATATGTCCGTGCATATAAGGGACTATTTGTCCTGATCGATGCGATGAGCCATTTGAAAGATGCCGGTATCCATCTTCTTGTCGTCGGCGAGTTTTATGATGATGAGCAGAAATACCGTTCACGTGTGGAAGGCCTTGGGCTTGGATCGAGCGTGACGTTTGTATCGGAATATGTTCCGAACGATCGGGTGGGTGAATATTTCAGCGCCGCGGATGTGGTGGTGCTTCCGTATCTTTCCGCGACGCAGAGCGGGATCGTGCAGATCGCATACAATTTCGACAAGCCGGTCATTGCAACAACCACAGGCGGACTGGTAGAAGTCGTGGTGGAAGGAAAAACCGGTTTTCTTGTTCCCCCCGGTTCTCCAAAGGAGCTTGCCGGATCTATACGAAGATTTTATGATGAAAAAAAGGAAGCCGCGTTTGTGGAACATGTGAAAACCGAAAAGAAGAAATACAGCTGGGATTCACTCGTGGAAAATATTGAGGCACTGGCAGCGGAAGTATCGGGATCATAATGGAAATTACCGAAGCGGGAAGAAAATACTGGCAGTATGAGTATGATGTGATGGCGCAGTATCTGCTGCCGCTGATGCGTGAGTGGGGTGTGAAGATCGAAGGCGCCACTGTTCTCGACGTCGGCTGCGGCGACGGCGGCGGCATCAGCGCGATGTATGATGCGGGAATGCACTGCAAGGGTTTCGATATCACACAGCCGTACATCGACCTTGCCCATGCCATGAGCGAAGGGAGGAAGATGGAGATGTTTGTCGGCTCCATCTACGCGAATCCCATCCCGCTGGAAGGTGAGCGGTTCGATGTGGTGATACTCCACGATGTGTTTGAACATCTCGAACGGAAGACGTACGTCCTGGAAACTCTCAAGAAGTATCTGCTTCCGTCCGGGCAGCTGGTAATTACCTTCCCGCCGTATTATTCCGCATTCGGGGCGCATCAGCAATTTCTCTCCGCCCGATACGGCAAGATTCCCTTCTTTCATCTTATGCCGTTTGCAGTTTCCGGTATCATCCCAAAACTGAAGAACGAGCAGCCTCATCTCGTCGAGGAGATTCAGAAACTTGCACGCCTGAAAATGGGGATAGGAAACTTCGAGCACCTGCTTCGGGAAACAAATTATCGGATCGAGAAGAAGAAATTCTATACGATCGGTCCGAATCATATCCGTTTCGGATTGAAACCGCTTGGTGCAGGCGTCGTCGGAAGCATACCGGGGCTGCGTGAGCTTCTCGTGTCCGGTGTCGTTTATCTTCTCTCCGCGGGGAATGGAGGGCGGGCGAAGTGAAGACTGCCGTGGTATTCGGAACGCGTCCCGAGACGATAAAGCTTGCACCGGTAGTGAAAGAGCTGGAGAAGCGCAAGCTCGATCATGCCGTCATTGTTACGGCACAGCACAGGGAGATGCTCGACCAGGAGCTTGGCGTTTTTAACATCACGCCGCATCATGATCTCAATATCATGCAGCACAACCAGGATCTCTTTCATGTAACGACTGCCGTACTCAATCACATCAAACCGGTCCTGGCGAAGGAGATGCCGGATGTGCTCCTTGTCCAGGGAGACACGACGACGACATTTGCGGCAAGCTTAGCGGCATTCTACCTGAAAATTCCCGTTGGGCATGTGGAGGCGGGGCTCCGGACGTGGAACAAGTTCAATCCGTGGCCCGAGGAATTGAACCGCCAGCTCACGACACGCCTGACGGATTTCCATTTCGCACCGACGGAATGGGCCGGAAAGAACCTGCGAAGTGAGGGCATCGAGAAAGAGCGGATTTACGTAACCGGAAATACGGTCATCGATGCGCTGCTCATGATCGTCGATCCGAATTACAAGTTCACCGAAGCGCCTCTCGATAAGATCGATTTTGAGAAGAAGCGGATCATCGTACTCACTTCGCACAGGCGTGAGAATTTCGGCGACCCGATGGGACAGATATTCACGGCGTGCAGGATGCTGGTGGAAAAATATCCTGACACGGAATTGATTTATCCCGTGCATCCGAATCCGAACGTGCAGAAGAAAGCGAAGGAAATCCTCGCCGGTGTTCCGCGGATTCACCTGATCAAGCCGATGGAGTATCGGCCTTTCGTTCAGCTGATGAACAAATGTTACCTGATTCTGACGGATTCTGGCGGCGTGCAGGAAGAAGCGCCCTCGCTCGGGAAGCCGGTGCTCGTACTCCGGAAGACGACGGAGCGTCCCGAGGCGATCGAAGCCGGCACGGCAAAGCTGGTGGGTACCGACCGCGATCCCATTTTCCGTGAGGCCGACAAGCTTCTCTCCGACCGCAAAGCGTATCTTGAGATGTCGACAAAGGCGAACCCGTACGGCGACGGCAAGGCATCGGAGCGGATCGTCGACATACTTCTCCGGAGCGTAGTAAAGGCAACGTGATGCCTCAGCAGTTTCCTCTCGTCTATTGCAACGTCCTGACGCTGAACGGCAGGGACGTCCTCGTCGAGACACTCGATACCATCCGTGCAATGACCTATCCCAATTTCAAAGTGCTTGTGGTGGATAACGGCTCGACGGACGGGTCGCAGAAGTTCCTGAAAGAGAAGTACCCGTGGGTTCATCTCATTGAGAACGGGGAAAACCTCGGCGTCACCGGCGGGCGGAATGTGGGAATGAAGTACGCTCTTGAACATGGAGCGGAGTGGATTCATCATATCGACAACGATGTAAAGGTCGATCCGGAGCTGTTGAGCGAGCTGATGCGTGCCGCAGCGACCGATTCCAAGATCGGAATACTCGGCTCCAAGATCTTCTATTATGCGAAACCGGACACACTCTGGTATGCGGGAGGAAACGTAAACTACTGGACCGGCATGGTGACGCACCGCGGCTTGCGGCAGAAGGATACGGGTAAATACGACAGGTTCGAAGACACCGCGTATGTTGTGGGGTGCTCTTTCTGTCTGAGCCGCAACGTTCTCGAAACCGTGGGGATGTTTGATCCCATTTTTAATCCGTTCTACACGGAAGATTCCGACATGTGTGCACGGGCGGTGAGGTCGGGGTTCCGCGTGGTCTATGTCCCGACGGCGAAGCTCTGGCACCGCGTCTCGACTTCGAGCGGCGGTATCATCACACCGAAGCGGATGACGCTGAAGATCGAGTACAATCTTATTTATTTCAAGCGCTACGCCCGCTGGTACCACTGGCTGACGATCCCGTGGTGCATCGGCTTCCTGACGCTTGTCTTCCTGGTCAAGGAGCTTGCCAAAGGCAAATTCAGCACAATTCCCGCGCTGGCGAAGGGATTTGTCAAGGCGGTGAAACAGCTCTTCGGGTAAGTTCTTATCTCCGTTCTTTCCAATAATTCCAGCCCATCTTCAATTTCGCTTGAAGATTCGCAAATAATTCGTTACCATTCTTCATGTGTCGAATTTTTGGGGGATGAAATTCGACGCTCCCTTGACGACTGATGTCCGGTTGAATCAGTGCGGGGGTCTTTCGAAATGAATTCGACGGTGACCGCAGATCTGCGATTCCCGTCGGGTTACCACCACAGCGTTTATCATCTGGCTCTTTTTCTGTTTTGATTTTCATTGTTCCGGGGATTTTGCTTCAGTTTACCGACAACGATAATGAGGCTTCTTCCGTGGACAACTAAAAGTGTCAAACACGCCGTGTGGCGAAATGCCAAACGTTATGTGCAATTGCTTCGCGGTCAAGGGAAAAAACATGAAGTCAACACATGATACTCATTGGAAGCTTTGGATCATCTTACTCGTTGCTTTCCTCAATGGCTTATTGATGAATCGGGGTTCAGCCTGTCAGTGTTTTTCTGGCCCTCCATGCGAGGCCTACAAATACTCAGGTGTGATATTCATTGGTGAACTGCTGACTCAACAAAACTCTGGTTTCGGCGGGAGGATTGGAATTCTCTATTCTTTCAAGGTCACAAAATTGTACAAAGGGAAACGATCAGGTGAAATGAAGATCATGTCAGGGTTTGGCGGAGGGGATTGTGGCTATCCTTTTGAGAAAGGAATTCCTTATTTGATATATGCTGATTCTATCCAGGGTGGTGTGCTATATACCGACATCTGTACTCGAACCCGTCAAGTAAGAGAAGCCGCTCTCGACCTATCGTACCTCGACAATTTGCCGAAATCAGCTGAGCAAACTCACGCCTGGGGTAGTATAATGCAGTTTGATAGTCTCACTGACTATTACATAAAATTCAAACCTTCACCCGGTGTCCAAATCAGTACAGTTGCCAATGGTCAGCGTCTCAAAACCTTTTCCGATAGCCTCGGCAATTTCGAATTTGTCAATCTTCCCCCCGACAGTTACAAATTCAGTATCACCGTACCCCACAATTTTATGCTGGAATACGGCGATGCTTATACTGAAGTTCGATTGGCACCATCGGGTTGTGCAATGATTCCCCTTACGCTTGTTCCCGATGGCCGCATTAGTGGTCGGGTATTAGATAACGATGGCAAATCCGTGCCGCTGATCGACGTCGATCTGATGGCAGTAGATTCTGGCTATTCAAATAATTCGTACTTGCACACCATTGGTACCCGTGGATACACAAATCGGGATGGGAGATATACGATTCGGGGAGTTCCTCCAGGCAAATATTATGTTGGGGTGAACTTGATACATGAGCCCAGGGGAAGACAGCCCTTCCCTCCAACATTCTATCCTGGAGTGACAGACAGATCGCAAGCACGAAAGATTGAAATGAAACTTGGCGATGCAAGAGATTCCACTGACATTCTCATGCAACAACAATATGCGGTAAAAAAAATCGAAGGAATCCTCAAGTACTCCGATGGGAGCGCTGTCCGAGGTGGCTATGTTACATTTGACGAAACAAGAACAAAGGTTCTGGCAGCAAAACAATATGCTGAGAGCGCCGTCGATTCCACTGGCCATTTCTCACTCCCCGCATTGAGAAACCAGAAAGGCTGGATCCACGCAACAATCAATCCTGATCCGGCATTAAAAAATTTCGTTGTAACGAATCCGGAACCAATCGAGATTACAGCGAGCGAAGGTACTCGGGTGTTTATTATCAAATTTGCCCTGAAACCAAATAGATAATCGATCAACATCGCAAAGCAGCTGCGCACGTTATGCGCCATGAACGGCGGCAGCTGTGTTCTGCATTGGCCGTTTTTCATCCTGAGGATTCGACCAGATGTCAACTGACAATAGTAAAAACGAGGTGGAACATTTCAACCGGTGGTCCCGCACATATGACAAGTCATGGATACAACGGTTCGCACTCCCTGTCCACCAAGACATGCTCGATGTTGCTGGTAATCTAGTCGCGGCTCCGCAATCGATTATCGATATAGGATGCGGAACCGGACAGCTTCTAATCAAAGCTTCAGCACGTTGGCCTTCGGCGTACCTTGTCGGCGTGGATCCTGCGATAGGCATGGTTGAGGTTGCACGCAGCCAAACTCGAGGTGCCACAATCTGTATCGCGAGTGCCGACTCGCTGCCGGTTGCTGACTCCTCAGCCGACATCGTCTTCAGTAGTCTCTCGTTCCATCACTGGGCTGATCAAACGAAAGGTCTTCGTGAAATAGCTCGCGTGCTGCGTCCGGCCGGTTGCCTCTGTATTGCAGACATTACAATGCCTGACTGGATTGCTAAAATAATCCGGCGCGTCAAGGTCAAAGCACCTGTGGAGATGGCTCGTCTTCTCACCGATGCTGGTTTGATAGTCAAATTGCAGAGGCGGAGTTCTACCAGATTTGTTCTGCTGACCGTCGGAGTTAAGAACTCGGGCAGGACGTGACCAATCAACACACTACGTTGCGGTGTAAGTGTTGATGCTGCCGTGCACGAGCGTATAACAGGCCTAACAACGGCGCTCCCTCATTTTATATGGCGATGGCAACCCAAAACGAAAGCCTAAAGGATATCGCTCCATGCCGCACTCATTTAAGAGAAGAGCGCGGAGTGCGGCACGGCGTCGTTGGGCGAAACGGTAGGTGGTGAACAACCCAATGCTGATCACACTCGAGATCCTGGCGGTGGTCATCGCACCCCTCATATTTCTATACCTCAAAGGAACCTGGCATTTACGTGCTTCCATCCCGTGTCTCGTCAGCATATCTATCCTGTGGTATCTGACCTACTCGCCGATACATGAGTTGAGCCATGCTGCCGCGACATATCTGGTAGGCGGCCAGGTCACCTACATGAAGCTCATTCCCCGGTTCTGGCTCGGCGAGTATGGACGCGCATGGATCACGCCGGCCGGAATTACGGAGGGCTGGCAGCAACTCATCATGACAGCTTCTCCGTACATCATGGATGTGGCGTGTCTTACGGCAGTCATATTCGTTCTTCAACGAGGTTTCTCGAAGAAGGCCTTTGTCGTTGGTCTTGTCTTCATGCTTCTCTGTTTGAGGCCTGCATTTGATTTCATCTGCGAGACAATCGCGTTTCTCTCCGGCGACAGAGGAGACTTCTTCCACATAGAGATTTTGACCGGAAGCTTTATGATCCGGCTGCTCTTGCTCCTATCGCTCGGGTTATCCCTGTTTGCTATCGTGAACATTTTGAGGCGCTTTGTCGGGTTTCCTGATGCTCCATTACGTACGGCGAGCACATGAACAAGCAGATGCTGCACTCTGAGGCGAACGGTCGACTTGAAACTGTGTGCAACAAATTCACTCTGATGAAATGAAAACACCAACGATTCTCCTGACCCTGACAATTCTCACGGCTCCCGGATGCAAAAATCCGGACGGGAACAAGGCCGCGCCTGGCGACAATGCGATTGTTCGTTCATCAGGTGAGTCAAGCGACATCGCTTTGCAAACAAGCAAACCCATTCGTTGTATACTGCAGGACAAAAGAGGAAACTACTGGTTCGGCACTGACGGCGATGGAGTGTGTCGTTACGATGGAAAATCCCTTACTTGTCTTACGGAGAAAGACGGTTTGTGTAATAATCAGGTGCGGACAATTCAAGAAGATAATCTGGGAAATCTCTGGTTCGGCACCGGTGACGGTATTTGCCGCTATGATGGAAACACCTTCACGAAGTTTATGGAGAACGAAAGCCCGGGTAAGGTCTGGAAGGATGAACCCGGCGAACTCTGGTTCGGCTCCCGGGACGGGGCTTGCCGCTACGATGGCAGATCTCTCACCTGCTTTTCGCTCCCTGAGTCCGACAAGAAGTTTCCTCCTGCCAATTCCTCAACTCCCTATTCGGTCTATAGTGTATTGGAGGACAAAAGCGGAAATCTCTGGCTGGGCACAGAGCAGAGAGGAGTGTGCCGTTACAACGGGAACCGGTTTACGTACTTCACGGAGAAGGGTTTGAGGACAGCCGCAGTTCGCTGCATCTTCCAGGACAAACATGGAAACCTCTGGTTCGGCAATAATGGCGGCGGAGTCTACCGCTATGATGGAACAACTGTATCCAATTTTACCGAAGAACGAGGTTTGAGCAATCCGGACTTTGTAAAATCTCTCATCAGCAAACCGGGAACTCTTGCCCGTGTGTGGACAATCGCCGAAGACAAAGACGGAAATCTCTGGTTTGGTACCATCGATGCGGGCGCCTGGCGGTTTGATGGGAAGTCCCTGACGAATTTCACAACAAAGGACGGACTTGGGAGCGACGCCGTCTGGACAATCTATCGGGACAGGGCCGGAACCCTCTGGTTCGGTACGGACGGACGGGGTATCTACACGTTCGACGGGGGATCATTTCATCGTTTTGCAGGGAAAGGAAATGAGCGGTAATGAACAGTAACGGACACTGAGCTGCACGAACGCATAACACATCACTCACTCATCTGGTGAGGTGTGGTGGGGTCAAATGTTTGGCTCGATGGTTGGTGTTCGTTCATCGGCTCGCACACCCACGCCAGAAAAGCAAAAGCATAGTGCTCGCTGGGCGTGGTTGCGAAACGTTATGCGTCAGGCCCCGGCGCTGAAATGAAAGCAGAAGATGTTAACAGACGACAAAGTTAGAACAGCCGCCTTTGATTGGCTTGCGAAGCAAGCTGCTCTTCACGGTGAAGTTCTGCCAAGGAATCTCCTCCAGCACGGGTTCATCATCGAAGGAAAGCGGATTCCTTTGCTTTCTCCCCAAGGCATTTTCAGACCCGCGGTACTCCATGATGCCCCTCTTTCGATCGTAACTTCTCCCGACAGCCCGTACAATGATAGCTTCAGTCTGGATGGCCTGCTGCAGTACAAGTATCGCGGTACCAATCCTCGTCATCGAGACAACGTGGGATTGCGGGAAGCGATGAGGAATCACATTCCACTTATTTATTTCCATGGCATTGCCCCCGAAAATATATTGCGGCCTGGCCGGTTTATATCTTCAGTGATGATCCGACGAATCTCACATTCACAGTGATCGTGGACGATGTCGCAACCGTTACGATGCGAAGAGGAGAACAGCCCATTCAGGAGGTTCCCGATGAAGAAGCGCTCTTCAGCCGCAGAGCATACGTGACGAAACAAGTCCGACAACGACTTCACCAGCAAGCTTTTCGTGCCCGGGTTCTCGCCGCTTACCGAGAGCAATGCGCGTGTTGCAGATTACGCCACGAACAGCTGCTGGACGCTGCACACATCATTCCCGATTCAGAACCTGAAGGTGAACCTGTTGTCAGTAATGGCATCGCACTCTGCAAGCTACATCATGCAGCGTTTGATGAATTATTTATCGGCATTACACCCGACCACATTATACAAGTGAGACGCGACATCCTTGAGGAATTCGACGGCCCGATGTTATTGCATGGCCTTCAGGGATTGAATGGAAACAAAATTGTCCTGCCGCGATCACTCAGGCACCAGCCGAATCGCGAATTTCTAGAGAGACGATTTATTCTTTTTAGGAATGCTGGATGATCCGCATTTTCGCACGGCATGGTGAAAACGTCTTACGCGCAAAGCACCGATAGTCCGCGGCCTCAAACAAGGGTGGGCGAGACCGCGTGCTTACGCGAACGCTAGACGCTATAACATCAGGACTTAATGAGAGACTCATATGCCTCCACACTACGTCAAAACAATTCGTGAAGAGATCCTGTATGAATATGCGAAGCTGATCTCTCGGTCCGCATACGGAACTCTCCAGCGTGGTTTCATCACCGAACGGTTTCAGAAGCTCCGCGATGGTGAAATCACCATATCTGACACAATCCGAGAGTGGGAGCGCGAGCAACAACTCCCGAAGGAATGCGTCTTCTGTGGTACGACCGACGACCTTACAACCGACCACCTCATCCCCATAAACCGGGGAGGCGACGATTCCGCGGACAATCTCGTGCTCTCGTGCCGGACCTGCAATTCTTCACGGGGAGACAAAGGTGTCTTTGAGTGGCTTGGACTGGAAAAGAAAGACCGTCTGCATCGACTGGTCGCAGGCAAATACCTGAAACAGCTCCTGACCGTTCACGAGAGAGGCCACACCCTGGAAATAAGCAAGAGTCAAGTCGGACAACTCTGTGCATCGTGCCCGTTACCAAAGGTGTGTGAACAGTGGGGAAAGAATGAGGAGCTCACTTGCTTCTGTCTGGAAAGTGTATTGCCATACAAATGATTCACTTGCCACTGCTGCGACCTTCAGCGGAAAATACGATGCTTGGTCACGTACGTCTTTCCAAACAAAATGGTGCTGTGTTGTCGGGCGAGACTTTGTACTCTATTGGGCTTCAACCAAGTATCCGGAGCCGTGCAATCGCCAGGGGAGTGCGGCTGGAAATCAACCGACGCTTTGCGATTGCGCAAGTTCTTTGATTACTTTCTTCCAAAGAAAGTAACAAAAGAGATTTCCAGTTCTGAATTTTAAGAAAGTCTTTCATGGACATCCTCGGCAAAAGTCCCATCCCAATTCCAATGTTTATTGTCGGAAAGCTGGCGTTTCTCGCCTGCGCACTCTTCATTTTCATCAGATCCATTGGCGTTGACTCAATGCTCTTCGAATCCGCCTTTACCCGACAAATGGGCCTCATATTCTATGTCGGCGGATTAATTATTGTCATCGCCGCTCTTCTCCAACTCGGTCAATCTGCCGCAGTAGGAATTCCCGCAGGAAATACTGAACTTAAGACACACGGTCTCTACAGTCTTTCCAGGAATCCGGTCTACACCGGCGCGTTCATCATGTGCATCGGATCATGCCTGTACTCTCTGCATCTCATCAATCTCTTCCTTCTTGTTCTTACCGTCGCCATTCATCACTGGATCATCATCCGGGAAGAGGTATTCCTTGAGCAGCGGTTTGGGCGGAAATGGAACGATTACAATCAACGGGTTCCGAGATACATTGGCAGAATCAAACGAGGTGAGATTCGCGGCAAGAGCGAATAGCACGCAGCAACACGACGATGGATAATATTTTTTCAATCTCGAGCGTTCCTATGATCCGAAGCTTTGTGCTTCTCATTTTCGCGTTGGCTCAATTCAACTTCTCTGCCGATTCACAGAGTAGTGCGCAAGCGCCACCCAATGGATTTCGCAGTGCCGGTGAAATCAGACTTACATTCAGTTCAAATGGGGTGGATGGCAAACTCATCTTGCTTATCGACAACCGGCTGCCGGAGGAAATACCTGCCTGGGACTATCTCGATTCCGTCGGAGATCCTTCTGCATTGCAAAATGCTGCCTTGATCATCCTCGGTCAAGATGGCGATACCATCGTCACTGAACTTCTGGAGAGGCCATCTGCTTGGTTTCAGATAACAGACTCAATACCGGATTCTCCCACCTGGATGGCAATAACAGTGGATTATTCCTCTGGTATGGGTTCATACAACGGTCCCATTACTTCCTTTCTAGGCGTTAAGAATGCGAAAATAGAGTGGCTGGAAGTTTCCAATGTTGCCACCAATCAGCGAGAAAGGATCTTCCTCATGCGATCGCTCAAAACGCAGTGGAGGTTAGTACAGAACGATCCTCCCTACCTGCTTCAAGCGGCTTGTCGGCCGGATTTTGACAAGGGTCTAGATTCGTTTAAGTTGATTTTTACACGCGATTCGTTGAAAGGGTCAGGGTGGTTTAAATCTGAGCGAGTTGAAAGCGGTTTTTTGGAATTTGAAGATGAGAGTGATTTTCCACCCGAATCAAAATTTCCAGAATAGTTCGCCTGAGCGATGTGGTGCGACTGGGGACCATGGCGTGAAGGAGAATGACAATGAATGAAGTAATGTCAGCTTGCGGCATTATCTGCTCGAATTGTGCCGCATACGTTGCCGCCTCCAAAGGGCTTGATGACCGGAAGGAGGCCGCTGAGGCATGGAGCAGAATCTACGGATTTCAAACGGCTCCGGAGAAAATGTCATGCGGCGGGTGCCTCGGTTCCGACGACAAGATCTTTCACACGAGTATCAAATGCTCTGCCCGTCGCTGCTGCCTGACCAAAGGCCTCAAGAGCTGTGCGGAGTGTCCGGAAGAATCGTGTGAACTCCTGGCGAGAGCGCAGTCGATTTGGGATCCTGTTCCTGAAATTTGTGCGAAGTTGTCTCCGTCCGACTTTGAAAAATACGCCCAACCCTATTGCGGTGTCCGGGAGCGATTTGAGGCGGCACGGCGGGCGTTCAGATCGCGTAACAAACAAAGTGATTGCCACTAGGGCAAGTGAGAAACCAATGCCAGAGATGAAATCTACCTTCCTTGATTTCGTTCGACAAGTCGCAAATAGCGGCATCGATGAACTGTCTCGCTTGCACGAAGTGGCATTTGCGTTGCCCCCGGGTCGAGATTTTTCTGGATCAATTGCGGATATCCTGAAAAGATACTAGATTCGATGGATGAGTTATGGAACTCCTGAAGACATTCCTTTTCCTGATCGCCGTTATTGATCCGCTGGGAACGATTCCAATCTTCCTGGTAGCGACGAAGCCGTTCGACAGGCCGATGAAACGCAAAATTGCCATCCGGGCAACGATGTTCGCTGCTTTGATACTCGTCTTCTTCATCGTTGCTGGACAACTCATCATGGAGGCGATGGAAATCTCCCTCTCTGCATTTCAGATATCCGGCGGAGCGATCTTGTTCCTCTTTTCGTTGACCATGGTTTTCGGGCACGGGGAAGCGCATGGCGAAACCCAGGCCGTTCCAAATCATGAACATGTCACGATTTTTCCCATTGCGATGCCTTCCATAGCTTCTCCCGGAGCCATCATGGCGGTTGTCCTTCTCACCGACAACTATACGTTCTCCATCGGGCAGCAATTTATTACAACACTCATTCTCTTCCTCGTTCTCATTCTGACTTGCGGTGTTCTACTGGCCGCGAGAAAAATTCAGGAAAAGGTCGGTGACACGGGAATTACCGTCATCAGCAAGATCATGGGTCTGATTCTCGCTTCGTTTGCCGTGCAGAACGTCCTGACAGGAATCAAGGCATACTTCAGGCTCTGATGCGGGTTTATCGGGGCGGGTACGTTGCCGTAAATTCTCAACTCCTCACCGGAAAAAGTACAATGAAACAATCAGCAAAAACCTCAGGCTATTCCGGGACACCCTTGGCAAAAAAGCTCGGCATCAAGAGCAATTTCAGGGTTCGACTCGTGAATCAGCCGGATCACTACTTCGATCTCTTTACCGATCTGCCGGAAGATCTCAAGGTTGTGACCGACAGGAAATCAAAAAAGAATCTGATTCACTATTTTACGACGAGTGCTTCACGGCTGGAATCGGACATCAAACAATTGCGGAATGAGATCGAAGAAGACGGGTCAATATGGATATCCTGGCCGAAGCTGAGCGCGAACCTCAAGACTGACCTCAATGAAAATATCGTACGCGACATCGCACTCAGAAATAAACTGGTGGACGTGAAAGTCTGCGCGGTCGATGAAACCTGGTCGGCGCTGAAGCTCGTTATCCGTCTTAAAGATAGAAAATAATATCACCCTCACATCAGAGGGGCATCGTTCATTTGAATAAGGAGTTCATTTATGTCCTTCGGAAAGACAACGCCCATTCTGCGCATATTCGATGAAGCCAGAGCTAAGGAATTTTATATCGGTTTCCTCGGATTCGAGATCGATTGGGAACACCGCTTTGAACCCGGTACGCCGATCTACATGCAGATCTCGAAGGACGGATGCGTTCTCCATTTGTCGGAGCATCACGGCGACGGATGTCCGGGCGCAGTAATGAGGATTCAGACCAATGAACTCGACAAGTTTCACGCCGAACTCACTGCCAAAAATTACAAATATTACCGCCCCGGCATACAGAAAATGGAATGGGGTACCCGGGACATGACGGTCCAGGACCCCTTCGGCAACAAGCTGACATTTACCGATGCAATCAGCACCTAAACATACACCTTTTACGCTCTTGAGATGGGGAGGACTGAGTATTCCAGAATATGCGGGGCTGTGCAATCGCTAGCGTTGTGCGTTTGGAAATCAATCCCCGCTTTGCGATTCCGACGGAATAGCATACAGGTCGTGTTCGCTCATTGCTTGAGCGTCGGAATCGCGCTGAACCTAAGCCGGCCGCATCGAAGCCGTGTGTTGCGATTGCACAAGTTCTTTGGTTACTTTCTTCCAAAGAAAGTAACAACAAAGATTTCCAGGCGATTTGATTTTAACATCCAGACTTAGGAAAAGCTCACCATGAAAACATATATCGCCCTCTTCAGGGCCATCAATGTCGGCGGAAAGAACGCCCTGCCAATGAAAGAGCTTGCCGTTCTTCTGCAGAAACTTGGCTGCGTGGATGTCCGAACGTATATTCAGAGCGGCAACGTCGTTCTGACATCCGCGGAGAAGAGTCCGGAACGCCTTTCCGTCCAGATCAGCAAGAACGTGAAGGCAAACTTCGGATTTGATCCGACGCTGAAGCTATTGGAAGCGCGGGAATTAGAGACAGCAATCTCGAACAACCCATTCCCGGAAGCAGCAAAGACGCCCGAGTATTTGCACGCCGGATTTCTCCTCCAGAAGCCGGTCAAACCCGATCTGCAGAAACTCGAGTCGCTGAAGCAGAACGGAGAGCGATTTCAGCTGAAGGACAAAATATTTTATTTGCACGCACCGAAGGGAGTCGGCAAGTCGAAACTGGCCGCAAGCAGTGAGAAGCTGCTTGGCGTACCGATGACTGATCGCAACTGGCGGACGGTATGTAAGATCAGGGATATGGCGAGGGAGATCAACGAACGCCGTGCGAGCAGTCGATGAATGATATCGATATTGAAGATCCGAGGATGAAGACATATTCGTGCCTAACTGTTTAAACATACCAGCGGACAGTAATGAATAGGGTCAGACTTGAACGGAACCGATGGACTGGGTGTTCATTTCTTTGTTCCGCCAAAGAAATGAAGGAAAGTCCCGCGGATCGGGATCCCGCTCTTTCAAAAGTATTTTTGATGCGGGAAAAGGCGGCCGAAATCGAAACGCGCGATTCCTTCCCCTTCCGCACAATGCAGCTGCAAATCCGCTTTAAGAAGCAGAAACAAAGTGGATTTGTACCGCTTCGGATGGAATCTGTCCACCGCACAGCGCTCTCGATTTCGGTTCCTAACGCACTCATCCAAGAGGTAGGCATGAACGGGATTATGATGTATCGCATCGATTCAATTGTAACGCGTACTATGAGGCGTATTCCTGTCATCGTGGCCGAGTCTCAATCAATCATCAGTGAAATGCAAGGAGATCGAGAGTGGCAGAAAACAAAACCAAGCCAACAAAAAGCAGCGTCACATCATTCCTGAACAAGATCAAGGATAAGCAGCGGCGTGATGATTGTTACGCCATTGTCGGGATGATGCAGGAAGTTTCCCGCCTGGAGCCCGTCATGTGGGGAAGCGCGATTATCGGATTCGGAACATACCATTACGTCTACGATAGCGGCCGGGAAGGAGATACGGTAATCATCGGCTTCTCCCCGAGGAAACAGAATATTGCGATCTACCTTATGGGCGGACTGAAGCCAATCGAGGGAGAGCTCGCGAAGCTCGGCAAGCACAAAAGAGGAGGAGGGTGCCTGTATATCGATTCTCTCGCCGACGTGAACCATAAGGTCCTCACGAAGATCTTTGCAAAGGCATTCAAAGGTGGACAGAAAAAGATCTCACAGACGGCGTGACCGGGAATGAATCCCGCATTGCTCGAGTCGCTGCGAACAACATTTGTCCCGCTCGGGTTTCGGCCGGTCGAACCCGATCGAGCCGCAGCGCCGGAGCTGCAGAGGATTCTCAAGAGACAGACCTGGAACACCAACAGAGCAATCGGGGTATTCCAGATCGAGGCGGTTCCGCCAGATTTTCACAAAGTTGTGAAAAGGTGGGGATGGAGGATTGCAAAGAAGGTCGGCTTTTTCCCTTTCTTCTATAGCTTAGGAATACAGGTCATCGTCTCTTGCAAAGGTCCCGTTGACGCGAAGATGAACCTATCACATTGCGTCAACAAAGTTGATAACCAGCTGGCAATCGTTCAAAGTATTTTTCTGATTGATGAATCAAGCAGCAGGTTCATGCAGGCAAGAACATGGGGGCAATTGATTACCGGAAAATATCAGGATGACATTGTTCGTTGTCTCCGCCAATTTTATAAGGAGAAATGACATGTACATGCAGGTGATCGCTATACTCGTTTTCGGACTGACTGGTTATTTCCTCGGTTCGATCAAGAAGGACAAAATTTCAAACCGGTTCAACATTATTCTTCTCATTCTGCTTCTCTTTGCTGCAAACTCTCACGGGCTGGGATTCTCCGGTGTCGGTGAATTTGTCATGAAGGATAACGACATACTTCAGGGGTTGATCTTCGGGATACTGCTGCGGAGAATTTCGTTCAAGCCCTCACTGGCGATTTGAATGGGTAATTTTCTCATTCATTGATGAGAGGCGGCGCTATTGATTGATTTTATGATTCAGGCAATTTTCCATTGCTCGGATGTGGCGTTAATAAATCATTTCGAGATTGAGTCATTACAATGTACTTACGGACGATGAATTAATCGTTAATTCTTCGGGCCCATACCCAATGACATAATGAGTCAATGACAAAATCTCCCCGCCATAGTAGTGCCATGCCGTGAGCTGGATATTCTCGATATCGAAGGCTGATACTCGAGCCGGGGCTCATGTGCCCTGTCATGCCCCCCTACATGTATGTTCAGGAAAAAATTTTTATCTCGCAGTGGGAGGAAATCCCGATACTGCCTTCTGGCATAATGACGGCTCCCGCGGCTGGATTGTGGCTGGGGTCGGTTTCATCCGGAAGAATTCTGATTTCTCTCTCCTCACCAAAGCAGATTGGCATCACCTTCTCGAGCAAGAGAAGTTCGATCCGGCTCTTCTCGATGGTCACTTTGTCGTCCTTCGCTGGAATGCAGGTCGACTCGAGTGCTTCACCGACCAATTAGGGATCAGGACTCTTTACTTCGGGAAATGTGCTCATGGAATTTGCATATCGACGCGATTGGATTGGGTCGCGCAATCGCTGAAGAGCCCGGGAATCGACTATCCCTCGCTCGGCGCAAAATGGCTCCTGCTGAATCAGTTTTCATTTGAATCCGGCATCTCCGGAATCGAGCGGCTGGGACCGTGCGGGCACGCAGCTTTCAATGCCGGGGAAGTGGTTCGGTCAGTGCCTGGAAAACGATGGATCCCTTCCTTTGAGCCAACGACACCGGATATAGCAATACGCACCCTGCAAGAATTCGTGCGATGTGCCCTGACCCAGCGCGACCAGCCATCGCTCGGATTATCCGGAGGTCTCGATTCTCGATTTCTTCTTGCCCTGTTCGCAAACCTTTCAAAGGATGGATTCTCGACGCACACTTTCGGCGATTGCTGTGATCCGGATCTTCAGGTAGCACACCGGATCTCCATGGCGCTTGGAATTCCCCATCGACAGTTCAATGATCCGCTTCCGGATGTTCAAACGTGCATTTCCGGTCTCAAGTCATTCGCCGCTCAGGCGGCCC
>Ga0335079_10000393_pt1 | contig 50493 bp, 49 predicted proteins | sample Lox_Sample_33_FD_206719 | JGI IMG/M metagenome (GOLD analysis project Ga0335079, IMG submission 206719) | Soil microbial communities from Loxahatchee National Wildlife Refuge, Florida, United States - Lox_Sample_3.3 | ecosystem: Environmental > Terrestrial > Soil > Wetlands | place: USA...
CACAGACACCGCATCCACCAACTCCATGCGCAACTCGTCCGCTACCTGCCGAAGCTCGCGCTCCTCAAGACAACGCAAATCCGACGGATACCGTATCCGGTCCAACAACGGCGTCCGATTCGAGATTGATGGTGAGGATTGCTCTCGATCCATGAGAGGGCTCTCCCTGACGCGAGTTCGATTATCTCGGCTACGACTATATCAGGCTCGGCGATCGACCACGAAACGCGCTGCCTGGCGCAGCAGATCGGCCCGCTCTTCAAACAATTCTAGATGAGCGACCGCTTGGCGCACAAGAAGTTCCGCTTGATCGCGAGCCCGCTCCACGCCGAGGATCGAAACGAAGGTCGCCTTCCCCGCCGCGGCGTCCTGGCCCACGGGCTTGCCGGTCTCTCCGGCATCGCCCTCCACATCCAGCAAATCATCGGCGATCTGGAACGCAAGCCCTAGCTCGTGGGCATAACCACGCAAGGCCAGACGCAGCTCCATCGGCGCCTTGCCCAGGATCGCGCCAGCCTCGCATGAGAACGCGATCAGCGCGCCGGTCTTGAGGCGCTGCAGGCGCGTGATGGCGCCAATGTCGAGCGGACGGTCCTCCGCGATCAGGTCGATCATCTGCCCGCCCACCATGCCGCCCGCGCCCGCGGCCTGAGCCAGCGAGTGCACAAGCTCGCAGCGTACCATGGGGTCGCCATGCGTGTCGGCTTCCGCCAACACCTGGAATGCCAGGGTCAGCAATCCGTCACCCGCAAGTACCGCCGTCGCTTCGTCGAAGGCCTTGTGGCAGGTCGGACGGCCGCGCCGGAGGTCGCTGTTGTCCATGGCCGGCAGATCGTCATGCACGAGCGAATAGGAGTGCACCAGCTCAATTGCGGCTGCGACCTGCAGCGCGCTGCGCTCCGACACCGAAAAGAGATGCGCGCTCGCCAGCACCAGGAACGGCCGAAGGCGCTTGCCCGGTCCGAGCGCCGCGTAGCGCATTGCCTCGACGACCCGCGCCTCGAGGCCGGGCGGCACCGGCATCAAGCGGTCGAGCAGAGTGTTGGTGCGGCTCGCGACATCGGCGAGCGCCTCGGTGAATGAAACGCCATGCCGCCAGGCGAGCTCAGTCAAGTTTCACGGGCTCCGTGGTGACGCTGCCGTCGGGACCGACGACAATCTTGTCGACGCGCGCCTGCGCCTCGCGCAGCTTTGCCTCGCAATGCCGCTTCAGCAGCGCGCCGCGCTCGTAGGACTGTATCGCCTCGTCGAGCTTCCCGGCGCCGCCTTCCAACCGGCGCACGATCTGCTCCAGCTCCGCAAGAGCCTCCTCGAAGCTCAGCTTGGCGATGTCAGGCGGGACACTTTGCTCGGCCAAATGTTGCTCCCCAGATTCGCGCTCACTTTATGGGCGGGTTGTCGGCCCGGCAAGAACGGGGACGGCGAGAACAAATCGGCTCACCCCGCCATCAACGCCCGTACATGCGCCGCGGCACTCGCGGCCAGCGCGTCGAGATCGTAGCCACCCTCAAGGGTCGATACGGCCCGCCCTTGAGCATGGCGCCGAGCGCAATCGAGCAGCCGCTCCGTAACCCAGGAATAGTCATCCTCCACCAGGTTCAGCTGCGCGAGGGGATCGCGGCGGTGCGCATCGAAGCCGGCCGAGATCATCAGCAGCTCCGGACGGAATTCGTCCAGCGCCGGAAGGATGAATTGCTCGACACCCCGACGGAATTCAGCCGAACCCGACATCGGACGGAGCGGCACGTTGACGATGTTGCCAACGCCTCGCTCGCTCGCGGCGCCGGTCCCCGGATAGAGCGGCGACTGGTGCGTCGAGGCATAAAACAAATCTGCCTCGCGCTCGAACATCGCCTGGGTTCCGTTGCCGTGATGCACGTCGAAATCGATCACCGCGACACGGGCAATGCCATGCAGGGCGCGCGCCCGAGCGGCGCCGACCGCGACATTGTTGAAGAGGCAGAACCCCATGGCGCGCGCCGGTTCCGCATGATGACCGGGCGGGCGCACCGCGCAAAACGCGCTTTTCGCCTCGCCGGTCATGACGGCGTCCACCGCCGCCGTCACCGCCCCCGCCGCCCTGAGCGCCGCTTCGCCCGAGCGCGGGCAGATGATCGTATCGGCGTCGATCCCGGCCAAGCCCGATTGCGGGATCGCCGCCAGCAGCGCCTCCACGAACCTTCGGGGATGCACGCGAGCAAGGTCGTCGATTGCTGCCTTTGGCGCCTCCCGGCGCTCCAGGGCGGCGAACTCCGGCGCCTGCAGCGCTCCCAGCACAGCCTCGAGCCGCGCCGGAGACTCCGGGTGGAAATCGCCGGGATTGTGTTCGAGGCACGCGGAATGGGTGTAAAGGAGGGTCGGCATTAGAACCTGAGAATAGCAGGATAGCCTCCGCACTCTGCCACATTCTCGGGGCGTCAGGCCATCGCCGAGCGGAACGCGGTTCGGGCTTGCGGCAACGCCGTAGCTCCCGGCAGTATGCGCGGCGCACGGGGGACGGGTGGAGAGGCATCCTGGTGAGGAATCGGACGAGGGTCCGCAAGCGAGGGAACGGGACTCGCTCTTGTGTCCAGCCTACGGACCGCGCTGGAGCGGCGCGGGCCGGTGTCGGCTGCGCTGTGGCACGGCGCTCCTTCACCGGCGTGCTCGCGGCCACCGTCGCGCTCTGGGTCGGTCTCGCTTTCGCGGCGGATCCAGAGTCGGCGCCACCCCAGGAACCGGTGCGGTTGCGGGCGGGCAAGGCCGACAGCGCCTATCACGCGCTCGCACTGGAGCTGGCCGCCGCACTCAACCAACCCGAGAACGGCGCGCCGAAAATCTCCGTCGAGGAAAGCCAGGGCTCGGTGCAGAACGTGATCGACGCCATCCACGATCAGCAGCGCGCTCTTTTCACCGCGCCGCCAAACGTGATCGTCGAGGCGCGGCGCGGCGACAAGCCCTTTGGCGTCAACCCCGCCTACCGGGAAATCAGGTCGCTGTTTCCGATCCCGTTCCAGGCCATGCATTGGGTGGTGCGCAAGGATAGCGGCGTACAGGGCTTTGCCGACTTGGCCGCGCGGCCATTCATTCCCGGAACCAACGGCACCTTCGCCGAACGGCAGACCGCGGCGCTGCTGAAAATCCTCGGCCTCGATACCCAGGTACAACTGATCGATATCGACAGTGCCGCGGCGCCGGCCGCGCTCAAGAGCAAGCAGGTGATCGGCTTCGCGACCGCCGGCCCCTATCCGATCGCATCGCTCTCAAGTCTCGCCGAGGAAGTACCGATTACTCTGCTTACACTGACCCCCGAGCAGCTCAAGCAGGAATTGGCGAGCGACGGCACCACCATCGCGCTGACTATTCCGGCGGGAACCTATCCGGGGGTGGATCGGGACACCGTGACCGTGGCGCTGCCAGCCGGCATTTATACCACCACGCATTTGAGCGAGCCGCTCGCCTATCGCATCACCAAGGCATTCTGGACCGCGCGGTCTCGTCTGGCGGAAAACGCGCGCGCTTGGGCCTCGGTCACACCGGCTGAACTCTCGGTGCTCGGCGCCAAGCTGCACGCTGGCGCGCTCCAATACTATCGTGAAGCCAATATCAAAGTGCCGGACGAACTGCGCTAGGAATGCTCCGCTTGGCGTAAGATGCTCCGGGAGCACCGTAGTATGGTCACATTGGCTGGGGTATGCCGCGGCATACTGGCGCGAAATTACTGTGAGGATCGCAAGGAATGACCATCGACTTTCTGATCCTAGGCGGCGGGATTGCCGGCAGTTCGGCGGGTTACTTTCTGAGCGAGCGCGGGCGCGTCACGGTGCTGGAACGCGAAGACGCGCCCGGCTACCACTCGACAGGCCGCTCCGCCGCGCTTTACACGGAGACCTATGGCAACGCAGCGATCCGCGCTCTTACCGTTGCGAGCGGGCCATTCCTTCGTGACCCGCCGAAGGGATTTACCCAGCATCCCCTGCTGAGCGCACGCGGTGCCATGATCATCGCGCGGCCGGAGGATCGAGAAGCTTTCGGCGAAGCGCTCGCCGAAGGACAGCGTTATTCGCCGGGAACGCGCGAGCTCACGCGCCACGAGACGCTCGCGCTTTGTCCCGTGCTCCGGCGCGATTGGTTTGGGTTCGCGCTCATTGAGACAGCGGCCATGGATATGGACGTGCACGCGATCCATCAGGGCTATCTGCGCGGCTTGCGAGCACGTGGCGGCGTTATCGTGACCGGTGCCGAGGCACAGACGATCGACCGCAAGTATGGGCTCTGGTCGGTTGCAACGCCGATCGGCCGGTTCGACGCGCCGATCCTGATCAACGCAGCCGGCGCGTGGGCCGACGACATAGCCGGGCGGGCGGGCATCAGGCCCATCGGTTTGGTGCCGAAGCGCCGCACGGCCTTCACCATTGACCCGCCGGCGAACACCGATATCAGGGCCTGGCCGATGGTGATCGACGTGCGCGAAAGCCTCTATTTCAAGCCGGAATCAGGGAAGCTTCTGGTGTCGCCCGCCGATGAGACGCCGACCGCGCCCTGTGACGTGCAGCCTGAGGAAATCGACATCGCCGAGGCGGCGGCGCGCCTCGAAGAGCGAACAAACATCGAAGTCACGCGCGTCAATCGCAAATGGGCGGGTCTGCGCAGCTTTGTCCGTGACAAGACGCTGGTCGCAGGACATGCGCCCGACGCGCCGGGCTTCGTTTGGCTCGCGGGCCAGGGCGGCTACGGGATCATGACCTCGCCGGCGATGGGCCGAGTGACGGCGGCGTTGGCCACGGGCGACGATCTCCCGGCCGATATTCTCGATCGGGGCCTCAAGCCCGCTGATCTGCTCCCGGACCGCCTGCTTGGCGCAAGCTAGGCACCCGACCGGCTCGGCGCCAGCGCGTACGCGATCACCAGTGCCCAGCCGAGGATCATTAGCGTGCCGCCAACCGGCGTGAGCATGGCGATTCCTTCCGACGCGCCGGCAGCGAGTCCGTAAAGGCTGAAGCTAAAGAGGGTTACACCCGCAGCGATGCTCGCGCGCGCCCCCCACAGCAGCATTCGTGCGACCTTGGCCGGCGGCAGTGGGAGAGCCGTCAGCGCGAGCAGCGCCGCCGCATGCGGTAGGCCGTAGCGCACACCGGTTTCCGCGAGGAACAGGCTGTGCGGATCGCCGGCCCAGAGATGCTGCGCCATGGCGCCAACGATCGCTGACACGATCCCGTTGAGTCCCGCGACGAGAATCCACCACGAGCGCATTTGGTTCATCTGCTCATCGCTGCGCCGCGGTTCTTCTCCCTCTCAAGGGACCGGGAGGACAAGGCCAAGAGCGGCCGCTCACAGTGCCGACGCCAGCGAGCCGCTCTCCGCGAGTTCCTCGGCTTCATAGCCTTCGGCCGCCGGCAGGAAAATCACGACCGTGGTGCCGTGGCCCGGAGTGCTGTCAAGCTCGATGTGGCCGCCCGATTGCTTGATGAATCCATAGACCATGCTGAGTCCCAAGCCGCTGCCGCGGCCGACCGGCTTGGTCGTGAAGAACGGCTCGAATGCCCGGTGCAGCACCTCGCTCGGCATGCCAAACCCGCTGTCGCGTACCACCAGGCGCAGGTAGTCTCCGGGAGGCTCCTCCTCGGTCATGCCAGTCTCGAGACAAGCATTGCTTGTCGACATTGTGAGCGTGCCGCCCTCGGGCATGGCGTCGCGGGCATTGATTGCGAGATTGAGCAAGGCGGTTTCGAGCTGGTTCGGATCGAAATAGCCGAAGCGGAGGTCGGGCGCGAGCTCGGTTGTCACCACGATGCTGTCGCCGAGGATGCGCCGCAACATCGTAGCGGTCTCGGCGACGATCTGGTTCATCGACACGACGGTCGGCATCAGGTGCTGCTTGCGCGAGAATGCCAGCAGATGCTGGGTCAAGGTTGCCCCGCGCGAGACCGCGCGCAGCGCAGCCTCGACCAACCTGCGCAACTCGCCATCCAATCGTTGCCGCTGCATCAGCTCAAGATTGCCGTGCGCGATCGCGAGCAGATTGTTGAAATCGTGCGCGATACCCCCGGTGAGTTGGCCGACCGCTTCCATCTTTTGGGCTTGGCGCAGCGACTCCTCGGTTTCCCTAAGCTGTACCTGTGCCTCCTTCTGTTCGGTAATGTCGCGGCCCTCCGGAAGCAGCATCACCACGCGGCCGGCGTCGTCGCGAATAGGGTGTAGCTGGAAGTCGAACGTGCGGCAGCGGAGTCCGGTACCCGCAAGCTCCGCTTCGAGCCGCACGACCTTGCCGGCGGCGGCTTCGCCGACGGCATGACGGAAACGCTCCCCGATCTCGGGATCGCCGCCGCACCAAGGGCATTGCCAAAACGGGAGGCCCCGCACCTTCTCCTCATCAACGCCGATATAGTCGAGCGCGGTGCGATTGGCTTGGATCACCCGGCCGGTGGGATCGAGCAAGCCGATGAAGGACGGCGTCCAGTCGAGGATCGCGCGCAAGCGGCGCTCTCGCTCAAAACGCTCGCGCTCCCGCACGATGATGAAGCCGGCCAGCATGAACCCCAGCACATAGGACGCAAACAGGGTCGGCCATGAGGCGAGCAACGCGGCGACCGCGACATCCCAGGGCATGACAAAAAGCCATGCCGCTTGCACGCCGGCCGCAAGTAGCGTGAATGCGATCGCCCGGATCAGGCCTCGGTCGAAGCGAGCCCAGGGTGCAAGAGCGATTCCGAGCAGAAGCATGCTGAGCGCCATCGCGACGCCCGGCCACATGCCGACCCCTCCGAAGAAGAGCCGGAACACCGCGGCGAGCAGGGTGGCGATTATCCCAGCAAGCGGGCCGCAGAAGGCGCTCGCGGCAAGGATGACGACCCCGCGATCGTCCAGCAGAATCCCGGGCGCAACCGGCACCGCGAGCAAAATCGTCGCGATCGCGACAACACCGAACCAGCAGCCGCTCACGACGCTCCGCAGCCTCGGCGGCCAACCGATCAGCCAGCGTTCGAGCGTGCTTTGTCCTAGTCCCAGCAGCAGCAGCAACGCGAAGTCGAGACCAAGGATGCTAAGTTGCTCTCTGAGCACAGCGCCTCCGCCTCCATTACACCAATATTATGACTACACAGGGACGACAGTACTTTCAACCTTGTAGCGCCCGTGGCCGCGGCGATCGATCCCCACGACCCGATAGCCTTTTTCGACGAAGAACAGCATTTGAGTGTCCCAATCGTCGGAGCTGAGGGGCCAGCCATGGTGGAAGACGATGGGTTGGCCACGTCCCCAGTCCTTATAGAAGATCTGAACGCCGTCCTTGGTTGTGATCGTGCTCATGGTCGAGTTCCTTTCCTGTGGCTGTCATTGGCGTATGTGGATCTGCAGCGCGCGCCGCGGGGACAGATAGATCGTCTCCGGAACGCAGGATGAGTATGATCCGCTCGATTTTTCCTCTCGAACTCGCTTGGCATCACCTATAAGGCAGCGACCCCGAGCGCTTCGCGTTAGCCCATCGCAGCGACGACTTCATCGGTCGTTAGCACCGCATGCGCGAGAAACCGATAATTGCGACGACGCCAGCACCACCGACGATCAAATTGCGCCGTGCCGGAGAAATATAGTCCTCCCTTGTCATTTGCCACCTCCTGGGGCTTGCCAAGCGTCGGGCGGCTAGGCGACGCGCTATAAAGTGCACAAATGCGCGCTCCGATCGATTAGACGAAGGTATCGCCGATCCGCCCTGATGCTGCGGTGGTCAACAACGGCGTCTTCCACGGCAAACGCCATTCAGGCTCGGCCCACGACTGACTTTGCGCTCCAGAAAAGAGTGAAGCGCGACCCACTCCATCACTAATGCGCGAGCGTTGCCACCACACTCAGTAGACGCGCTCCTTCGGCGCGATCGAGGCGACTTCGTTCGAGAGCGGCTGCAGATGGACCGGCCTGTAGTCGAGCCGGACATGACCCTCGTCATCGAGCCAAGAAAGCGTGTGCTTAAGCCAATGCTGATCATCTCTCTTCGGAAAATCTTCCCGCGCGTGCGCGCCGCGGCTTTCCGTTCGTCCGATCGCCGACTGGAGACTGACGTTGGCCTGGGCCAGCATGTTGTCGAGTTCGAGTGCCTCCAAGAGATCCGTGTTGAAGATCATCGAGCGATCGGTGATGCCGAGATCATCACGCATTGTGGCAACGACGCCGTCGAGCGTGCCTGAACCCTGCACCAGCAGCAGGCCATCGCGGAACACGCCACAGTAACGCTGCATCGTCCGCTGCATGGCCAAGCGAATCGCCCCGGTTCCGGTTCCACCCTTTGACCATCGAATCCGATCGAGCCGATCGATCGCGCGGTCGGTCTCCTGCTTGGGAAGATCGGCGTGACTCTCGCCGGGTCGGACCGTCTCCGCGACCCGGAACGCGGCCGCCCGACCAAACACCACGATATCGAGGAGCGAGTTGGAGCCAAGCCGGTTTGCTCCATGAACGGAAACGCAAGCTGCTTCGCCGATTGCCATCAGGCCGGGAACCACCGCTTCGGGATCACCATCGCACAGCGTGACGACCTCGCCATGTAAATTGGTCGGCACGCCGCCCATGTTGTAGTGGACGGTCGGCAACACCGGGACAGGTTCGCGGGTCACGTCGACACCGGCAAAGATCCTCGCGGTCTCGACAATACCGGGCAAGCGTTCGTGCAAGATTTCAGCGCCAAGGTGCTCCAAGTGGAGCAGTATGTAGTCCTTCTGCGGACCGCAACCGCGGCCCTCGTTGATCTCGATCGTCATCGACCGGCAGACGACATCCCGTCCCGCCAAATCCTTGGCATTTGGCGCGTAGCGCTCCATGAATCGCTCGCCCTCCGAATTAGTGAGATAGCCGCCTTCGCCACGCGCACCCTCGGTGATCAGGCAGCCGGAGCCGTAGATGCCGGTGGGATGAAATTGGGTGAATTCCATGTCTTCGAGCGGGAGCCCGGCGCGCAGTGCCATGGCATTGCCGTCGCCGGTGCACGTGTGGGCGGCGGTGCAGGAGAAATAGACACGGCCATAGCCTCCGGTCGCCAAGACCGTGGAGTGAGCACGGATGCGGTGAAGTGTCCCAACTTCCATGTTCCAAGCGAGGATTCCGCGGCACGCGCCGCCGTCCATCAGCAAGTCGAGCGCCACGTACTCGACGAAGAACTCGGTGTTGTGCTTGAGGCATTGTTGGTAGAGCGTGTGCAAGATGGCATGACCCGTTCGGTCTGCCGCCGCGCAGGTGCGCTGGGCCATCTTCTTGCCGTACTCGATGGTCTGGCCGCCAAACCGGCGCTGATAGATGCGTCCGTCGGCGGTGCGCGAGAACGGAACCCCGTAGTGTTCCAGTTCCAATACCGCGGGCACCGCCTCGCGACACATGTATTCGATGGCATCCTGGTCGCCGAGCCAGTCGGAGCCTTTGACCGTGTCGTACATGTGGAAGCGCCAATTGTCTCCGTCGCCCATGTTGCCGAGCGAGGCCGCCATGCCGCCCTGCGCTGCCACGGTATGGCTGCGCGTCGGGAAGACCTTTGTGATGCACGCGGTCTTGAGTCCCGACGCTGCCATTCCCAAAGCCGCGCGCAGTCCGGCGCCGCCAGCGCCAAGGATCACCACATCGTAACGGTGTTCGATGATCTCGTAGGCCTGGGTCATGGTCATCGTTCGGATGCGGAGCTGAAGACCAATCCCTTCCCTTCTCCAAATACCGGCCGCTTCAATGGGGCAGCCTCGATCGGCTATGGACCCGGCTCATTCACGCGCGGGACCGGAAGGAGTCGATCGCGCCTCGACTTCCGCCATTTTCCGCGCGAGATCCGCGGGCGTGAGGATGCCCTTGCGGAAGAGGATATTGGCGAAGGCGACGATCCAGCGCTCGTAATACGTGAGTTTGCCGATCATTTCGCTGCCGAGCGCTTCCACGCCGCAGCGCTTTTCTTCCGTGTTGAGTATCTTGTGGAAGTCGAGCACATCGGCAAGCGCATGGCAGCGCTTCTCCCAGGGCTCGAGCTCGTGATCGGTGCGCTGTATGGGCTCGGCCGGCAGACCGCCGATATCGTTCGGCAAGCGCTTTACGAGGTTCTCCGTCTGGGTCATGGCGCCTTTCTCCCGGTGTCGATCGTCGCCGGGACGACGCCGATCATCGTATCGCGTGTGACGAGTGCCGCGAGCTGCTCTTCGCTGTAATTCTCCGTGCCCGAGGGCCGCTTCGGCAGCACCAGATAGCGAACCATCGCCGTCGAATCGTGGACACGGACCTCGACATCGTCGGGGATCATGGTGCCGAATTCGGCCAGCACCTTGCGCGGCTCGGAGACAGCACGCGCCCGGTATGGCTTGGCTTTGTACCAATCGGGCGGGAGGCCCAGCACTGGCCTCGGATAGCAGGAGCAGAGCGTGCAGACGATGAGATTGTGAACCTTGTCCGTGTTCTCGAGCACGATCAGCAACGTGTCGTCGTAGAAGGTGATGCCGAACTCTTCGCAAGCCGCGCGTCCATCGGCCAGCAGCCGGGCGCGGAACGCCGGATCGACCCAAGCGCGCGCCACGATCTTGGCGCCGAGCGCGGGGTTGCGCGAGTCCAGCACCTCGATCTGGCGGCGAATCTCGTCCGCTCCGATCAGCTTCCTCTCGATCAGAAGCTCGCGAACGGCGGTCTCCATGATCTCGTAATAACCGGGTCGCTCCGATTGGCTGATTTCGGCGTGCGGGTGATCGTGCCCATGATCATGGGCTTGATCGCGGCTTTTCTCTTGCCGGCTCATGGTCAAATCCTCTCAAGCCAAGTCTCGAAGACCTCGATGCGCAGACCGTCCCTCGAAGAGCCGACGTAATCCGGCCAAATCTCCGTCATCGGAATGGCGACGCGGTAATAATGACGCCGCGATCCCGCATTTCGGCCGTAGCCTTCTTCCTCGTTGTCGACAGCGGCGGGCTCGATCACCGCTTCGACCGAGCCTCTTTTGCCGCGCAGGTAGGTCGGCACCCTGTAGTGGCCGATCGGTGAGCGCTCCCGAATTCGGATTCGGTCTCCGGGGCGAAAGATCGGCAATTCCCCCAGCGCAGGTACGATGCCAAGTATGGAACGATGAGCGGCGGATGGCATGCCCGTCCTCCCTATTCCCCTTGTTGCGCTCCTTTCCCCCGCTCCAAGCGTGAACGCGCTTTCTTAGTGCAAGCTCACGTCCCCGGTGTCCGCATCGTAAGAGAAGAGGCCCGCATATCGGCCCCAGGCCACCAGATGATCGAAGAGGCGACCGGCATCCGGGGCGCACGATTGAGCCCCGAGCGACTCCAGCAACTCGTCACGCGACATCGAGCGACCGGGCTGCTTGGCGAGAACGTCCATGATCTCGTGGATCAGCGGGAGGCGGGTCGCCAATTCCGCGAACAATCGGCGGCGCGCGGGAATCCTTGAGGACGCAATACGCTTGCCTACCTCGGTAAGCGCGATGTCGACTCCGGTCGCCTCCACCAAGCCCAAACGCGACAGGAATTCGACCGCGCCAACGGTGTGCTCATCGCTGAAGTGCAGTGCCTTCGCCAACTTGCCGTGAGCCATGCGCCCGCCCGAGCGCGAAATCAGCCTAGTCGCTCCGACCAGTTGATCGACGCTCGCCGGTGGCAGCCGACTGCACATCGGAATGAGGTCGCTTAATTGCGCGGCACCTGCCGACATCGCTGATCTCCGAACTTGGTTGGGCCCCGCACCATCATGTGAGCAACCGATGCTGCTCACTAGCAGGTAGGTCGCGGCCGCGTGTCGTCCATCGGTATCCCGTGCACGTAAGCTATTCAATTTTGGTCAGACCCGGCCGCCGCCCAAATAACCATTTGATTTTGCTGGAGGCTGCCACGGTTCGGACCCGCGTTATCGCAATGAAAGGGGAGGTCGACCCTGGCGCGGCTTCACGCCCACTCCCGCCCGAGTGTGTTCCCCGCGAACTATCAACGATATCCAAGAATCTTCACACCCCCCGGCTTGGAGCCAACGCGTCACGCGGCACAAGCGAGCTTAGGCTCACTCACTGTCGGCGCGCGCAGCTCGGCTCCGGTAGTGATGATCGCGAGCCGATCTGGGGCGACGAATTGATGGGCTCCGCTGTGATACCGGCGGGGAGGCCGCCACGTTTCAACTCAGCCGCGCTTCGGCGCAGCTCCCTGTTTACCGCGAGGCAAATTGCGTGGTGAGGTCAGGACGGTTTGCGTTTGCGACGGCGCATCAAGGAGACGCTCGATCCCGCCCAGCGTGATGAGGTCAGCCAGCGCTTCCCACACCACGAGGTCCCAATAGTCAGCGGAATCAACATCGAGGTTACCGTCACCGTCGAGCCTTTCGCTGATACTCTCTCGCATTCCGTAGAGGAGACGTATCAAAGCGCCCGCGAGCGTGCCTGAAGGGCCGAGCAGAATCGCTTCGGCTTGCTCACATCGAGAGTGGATCGGCCCGTTCTCGATGCCGGCTTCTATCTCCCTGATGTACGCTGCCGTAAGTCGCTCAAGGGTTCGCCAGGCGGCGACGAGATTGCGTTCGCTCTCGATGCTCGAGAGCAGCTCAGGACCTGCCGTTTCCAGTAGCGTCTCGATGACGCGGTTTTGACGGATGCGAGTGCGAAGCAAATCATCCGCAAGGAGACGGTCGGTGATGCCACGAAGGATTTCCACGTTCGGCCCCCGCCCGTAAGTGTCGCCTTACCGATCGGAAGGCGTGCACAAGCACAGTTCTTACGACCGGTCACAATCGGCGCTGCAGCTCGGCCCCGCTTTCAGCGGGGCCTTCGCCCACGGTCCTGGCTACGATGAGGGTGACGCCCCACCTGCGAAGTGAAGCGTCACCGCATCATCCGACCTGCCCCGCGCTATTATGGCACCGGTGGAAACGGAATCGGGGTGCCCGGGACGCCGCCAAACCCGGGGTTTTTAATCGGGGTGCCCGGGACACCGCCAAACCCGGGGTTTTTAATCGGGGTGCCCGGGACGCCGCCAAACCCAGGGTTGGAAATCGGGGTACCAGGGACGCCGATCACCGGTATGCCACCCGCCGTGACCGTGTCCATCGTCTGATCGGTGAGCGGCCCCGCCGCCATGGCGGTCCCGGCCATGAGTGACACCATGCCTAGCGCAAGTACAACTTTCCGCATATAGTCCTCCTGTTAGTGCAGCAGCTCGGGACCATCCCGGGCTTGGTCGCAGTAGCATTTTGAAGGCGGCATCGACGCGCGCGTTTCCAACGACGCATCGGCGCGTCGACGCTTTCTCGGGCGCTACAAACCCCAGAATAAAAACCGCTATAGAGAGCCGTGAGCCAACGCCGTCGCGTCAGGCCGAGTAGGTTTCAGAGCACGGTCACGACAAATTGCCGCGGCAATTGGCATGGCTGCCGCCGCGACTGATAAACGCTATTACCCTTTGCCGCTGAACTCGTGCTGCTGACATTTCCCCGCCCAAACTCGGGTGTCCGCTCACAAAGCAACGCTTGTTCAAAAACGGTACGCCATAATCGCCACCGGACGCAAAGGCGCATTAGTCGTAATCGCCAGTAATCAAGATGTACGCCCGTCAAATTGGGCATTAATCCGAGCTTGCTTGTACTTTCCGAGGGTTGCGGTCCGAGACGGTCTCCACCGAAGTTCCAAAGCAACTAGCCAGAAGGACTACATAAGCCATAAGCTTTAGAGAGTAGCCGGATACATCATTTGAGGTATCCTGATTCAGTGACGCCGATCTCTTCGCTGTGCCAAATACTTAGCCTTAGCCAAAAGAAGTATTCCTGCGATCGGCATTGCGCTACCGCAGGTGTTCCCAGCGGCGAATAGCTCCTTAATCCGTTTTCGCTGACTTCCGGACGTGGTATTGCGCAATCCCCCTGCGGTCGCTTTCGGCCGCTTTCGGTCCGATGAGCGAACCCCGCCCCCCATCAGCAGACCATTTGGATCGCAAGGGGGACGAGACGGCCCGCCTCAAGGTGCGCTCGGGCATACGCTCCCTGCAATCGTGTTCTTGGCCTCATTTGGTGCGATGCAGGACAGCGTGAGCAGGGCCGAACTGCGCTAAACGAGATGGAAAGGTTTTGGCGCGATTGTCCTTGGCTATTTTGGGCGTGGACCAATGACCGAGTTCTCTAGCGTGATTGCGCGGTATCGCGAGGAGGGCTACGCGGTCGCGCGCGGCTTCTTCTCGAAGCGCGAGGTCGCGGACTTGACCGCGGCATTCGACCGACATTGGCGCGAGGGCATGGCGCACCGTGCGAGCTTTCGCCACGGCAATTTGTTCTATCGCCAAGGCAAGGATCTGCGCCTTGGCAAGATTTTGCGACTCGTGCAGTGGCCCGCCTATGTCGATCCGGTGCTCGAAGGCGTGCGGCGCGATCCGCGCTGGCTCGCGCTTCTGGAGCCGCTCATCGGTCGCGACGTGAAGCAGATCATCAACCAGCTTCACTGGAAGCCGCCGGGCGCCACCGCGGCCGATTTCGCCTTCCACCAAGACGTACGCTTCCGCCGACCGCGCCAAGCCTATCGCGACCTCGAAGGTTCCTATGTCCAGACCGGACTCGCGATCGATCCGCACCGCGCCGCATCGGGCGCGATGCGCATCCTGCCGGGCTCGCACCGCTTGGGCGAGCGCGACATCGCGGGCGCGGGCGCGGTGTTGGACCAGGCGATGGCCGACGAGCGGCTCGCCGCCGCCGGGCTCGACGCGGCGCGCTTAATCGACCTCGACCTCGATCCGGGCGACGTGGCGCTCTGGAACCTCTACACGATCCATGGCTCGGGCCCCAACCGCACCCGTGTGGACCGTCGGTTCTATCTCAACGGCTACGTCCGCGCCGCCGATTGCGACCGGGGCGAATGGGCGTTCCGCGATCGCGCGCCGGTGCCCTTGGGCGAGCCCGTGCTCGTCCATTACGACGACCTCTTCGCGCGGCCCGAGCCGCATTACGTCGAGCCGTGAGGCCTCAATCTTCGGGCGATCCTCCGCTGAGGGACCGGCTTTGCGGTTCCGACAAAAACCGACGTGCCTAAGGCCGTTCAACGGATCGAGTGCGGTTCCCGATGCTGCCGACCAACGGATCATGGGAGAGGGCACGCTTCAGTGCCAAGGCCGGGTTCTCCACGGAATGCCAGGAGAGCAGGGCCAGGACGAGTACGATCGGCGCTGATAGCGCTGTCACCCAATACCAGTGCGCGCTTGCCCCGAGCAGCTTGACCACGGTTTGCTCCACCGGAAACGCGTAGATGTAGATCCCGTAGGAGAGGTCGCCATGTCTGGCGAAATTCGGCAGACGGATCGCCGAGCCGCGCGCGACGTAGATGACGAGATAGGCGCCCGCTGTTGCAAAGGCGAGGCGGAAACCACCGCTCACCAGACTGAGCATTAGGATGACGAGCGCCGCCCCTGCGAGGCGCCCGTTCAACGGCACGCGATGCCGCCACAAATAGAGCGTGGCACCCGCGGCGAAAGCCGAGCCGAAGATCGACCAGAAACCACCGTCTCCGCCGAGCCAGCGCCAGCTCGCGATCAGCGCCAGCGCGAGCACGACGATTGCGACCTCGCGGGTGAGCAGCCGCCAGAGGCCGAGCCCTAGGACAGCCAGATACATCGCCGCCTCGTATTGGAGCGTCCAGAGCGAATAGTTCACGCTGGCAAATTGGTTGCCTGAGAAGACGCCCGGCAGGTCGAGTTGTATCCAATGCAGCGACAGATTCGCTGGAACATACCAAAGGGTTTCCGGAGCGACGAAATAATCGCGGAGGGAGAGCGAGGTCAGCGACGGCCCGAGGACCAACGCCGAGAGGAGCAGGCACACCAAGAGAGCGGGGTAGATGCGCAACGTGCGCGCCGTGAAGAAACGCAGCGGTCGTTGATCGCGGTCGAAGCTCCCGGTGATGAGATAGCCGCTGATTACGAAGAATACCAATACCGCCGCGGTGCCGAGCGTCGTCTGGCCGCGGCTCAGCTTCAAGAGCGGCTCATAGCCGCTTTCATGTCCGTAGACCAGCGTGAAGGAATGCGACACCAGGACCGCCAGCGCCGCCAAAAAGCGCAGGCTGTCGAAGTTGTCGGTGCCTTGCCGCACCATACTCGAAGCCCGCATCGGGCTTCCTCCCAAGTATCACTTTCAGTGCGTCAGGCTCTGCCAGTGCTCGGCAAAGACGATGCTGGAGAGAATGAAGCCCAGAACGACGTTGACGGCGACCCCCGCCGTGAACGCGAGAAAGGGCTTCCGGCCGGCCCGTGCGAGCTCGCGGAAACGCGTCGTCAGCCCGATGCTCAAGAAGCAGAAAATGAATGCCCAAGTGCGCAAATCTTTGATCGGGGCCACGAAGGCTGGATTGACGGTCTTGTTGAAGTCACCGAGGCTATACGCGTTGGCGACCGCCGTGACGAGGAGCGAGGCCGCCAGGAACCCCAGCACGAATTTCGGAAACCGCCACCATATCTCGGCGGCTTGGGGGCTGCGCCCGGTCTCCGCGCGCTCCCAACGAGTGGTCGCCACGATCGCCAGCACGAACGCCCAAATGCCGATCCAAACGTCGCGGCCGACCACCTTCATTAGTGTGAACGCGATGACGGATTGGTCGCTCGAGCCCGCGACCGAGCCGCGGGCGGCGAAATCGCCATAAACTTGAGCGGCTGCCAGGCCTGCGGCATCCGCGAACTCCGACGTGCCGATCCACGCGCCGCCCACGCCGGCCGGTAACCGCAGCGCCTGGGCGACATAAGGAAGCACGAAGATCATCACGATGGCCCAAATGACGACGACGGTGATTGCGATGGGCGCGTGCTCCTTTTTCGCGCCCACGGCAGCGGCGACGGCAATTGCGGCCGATACGCCGCAGACCGCGCCGCCCGCGCCCAAGGTCGCGGCAAACCTTCGATCGAGCCCGAGGCGCACCGCCACAAAATAAATCACGAGGAAGGTAACGATCGAAACGATTGATGCCTGGAGGATCGCCACGGGGCCGGCCCACAGTATGAGTGTGAACGGTAGAGTGGCGCCCAGCAGCACAATGCCGAGTTTAATGTAGAACTCGACGCGAAACCCGGCTTCAAGCCAGCGCGGCAATCCCACGATGTTCGAGAGCACGAGCCCGAGCGCCAGAGCGACGAGCGGCGGCTCCAGGTTGTAGATATTCGCCTTGTCCCATTGGCCGATCGCAAAAATCAAGACCGAGGCAAGATAGAGAAACCCGAAGGCAGGCACGAACTCCCTCGCCTTGTAGCCAAGCGCGGTGAGCGCGATCGAGAAGAGCGCCAGCCACAGCAGCAATTGAGCAACGTAGCGGGACAGATTGGAAATGAAGTGCTCGCCTAGCTGCGAGAAGGTCGACCACCTCGCGGGCGTAACCGCAATCCACCGTATGCTCGATCCGTTCGCGAACAGGAGATAGGCTACGATCACGAGCCCAAGCCCGATCCAGATCGCCCACCAATCCTCTTTGACCCAGAGTTCCCGCCACCCGCCTGCTGTCGCGGAAATTCGGACCTCAGCTGGCTGCTCGGCTTCAATGCCGCTCATTGCCGACTCCTATGTCCACCCTGTTGCGCCTGCTGGCCGGGCGGGATGGGGCCCGCCATCGGCTACCGGAGAGTCACAAGGTTCAACCAGTCGCTGGGCGCGAGCCGCGATCGGCAAGGTCGTCGTCGCACCCGCAGTCAGCATGATGAACATGCGTCGCCTCATGCAGCTTACTGGCTCCCTTTGGCGAACGTCTTGTCAAGATCGTCGGTCTGTATCAATAGCCCCTGTACCTCGTCGTCAACTTGCGACGCGCGCTCTGTTACAGGCCGACCTTCCCTCGGTTGATGTTTACGATGACCATAGATATTGCCTTCGCGGCTCGACGTCGCGGCTCCAGCCGAGGGTGGCGAAGCGTTTTGCGCTGATGCGATCACCGGCGCCGACAACACCAGTGCGGCTGCGATGGAAACTTCGACAATGCGAATAAACCCACCAGCCATGGTTACCCCCTAACTTCGCATCCAACACACACGGCCAGCGCCGATATATTTCATTCTTTTGTGCACAAAATCCAACGCAAATGTAGCCCAGCGTATTCGATGGGCCGTTCGCCAGTCGGTTCGGGCCCGAGGGGCCGATGTCCGACGGGGCTCAACAGCCGTAATCCGCTGCGCCCGCAAGCACTTCCGCTCTCGCATCGTAAGCGGGACTCATTCCGACAGTTCTGCGATTCCGCGAGGTGCCATAGCGGCAGGAACGAGCAAGGCCTATGGCTGCAAAGCAGCGGCATCTGCTGCTGTACGCGACGCGGTTGAGGCGAGTCGGCGGAAATGGAGGGACGTATCGGCGGTTGTTTCGTGCTTGTCGGGGGCTCGTTAACGCGCTTTCCCCGACACAATGTTAGAATATCGTAGATTACCGACCCGCCTATCCGTAGAGACATCGCAATGGGGCGAGCGAGTGAGCACTGAAGCCCGTTATATCCGAATCACAAGTGTCCCTCCCGGCGAAGCACCCCTTTGGGTTCGGGAGAAATGGGTCGGTCTGGAGTTACCTCTCGTTCGAAATAGATACGCGCCCGCTTTGTTTCGGACATCGGGCGTCCTGACGAGACCGCGCAATCCATTTTCGGCAATCTGGCGGCTCTGGACGGGCCGAATGCCACGGCAGAGCGGCTACGCCGTCGATGCGGCGGAGGCAGTGAATGTGCTTGAGCGAACCGCTCCGGAGGCTGCGAGGTGGTGGCGCGAGAATGCGCCTGGAATCTTGGCGCATCATCGGCACTTCCTATTTCGCGCGACCAACTGTGAAGATGCTCCGCCTCGCGACCCCGCCGCGATCGAACACGTCGCGTGAGCTCGCCACAAAGCGGAAGAGGAGTGAGCAATGGCGGGGGTTCCAGGGAAGGCGAGAGTCATCATTGTCGGTCAGGGTGGCATCGTGGGAGCGTCAGTCGCTCATCATCTGATCGAACGCGGTTGGGACGATATCGTTGGTATCGATAAATCGAGCATCCCGACCGATATCGGCTCGACCGCGCACGCTTCCGACTTCTGTTACACGACAAGCCACGACTTCCTTTCCTGCTGGACGACGCTCTATTCGATCGATTTTTACGAGAGGATGGGTCGCTACGAACGTATCGGCGGCTTGGAGGTCGCTCGTGTCGGCGACGACGCCCGTATGGACGAGATCACGCGCAAGGTGATGTCAGCCAAGGCGTTCGGCACGCGCGCGCGCCTGATCGACCCGGCGGAGATTAAGAGGAAGTTCCCGCTGATCGAACAGGACAAAGTGCAGGGCGGCTTGTGGGACCCAGATGCCGGCCTGGTCGTCCCGCGCTCGCAGGCGGTCGCCGGGGAGCTGATCGATCGGGCGGTGAGGTCCGGCAAGCTCCAGGCGTTCGCGAACACGCCGGCCAAGTCGCTCGTGATCGAAAGCGGCCGCATCAAGGGCGTGGTGACCGAACGCGGCATCATCATGGCTGACCACGTTGTGGTCTGCGCCGGCCTGTGGGGCCGTGTGGTTGCGGCGATGGCCGGCGAGGATTTGCCGGTCATGCCGGTGGAGCATCCCCTCACCTTCTTCGGGCCGTACAATGAATTCGCCGGTACCGGCAAGGAGATCGGCTGGCCGCTGCTGCGCGACCAGGGCAACTCGGCCTACATGCGCGACACCGGCGACCCCACTACATCGGAAGGCGGCATGATCGAGTGGGGCTATTACGAGGAGACCAACCCACGCCTTTGCCACCCGCGCGACATCCTTGAAAAGGAACAGGCACGGCTGTCGCCTTCGCAGCGGGACCTGGACATGGAACAAATTTTGGCGCCGCTGGAGCGCGCGATCGAGCTGACGCCGATACTCGGCGAGCTCGGCTACAACGAGCAGCGTTCGTTCAACGGACTGCTGCAGGTGACGGCCGACGGCGGTCCCTCGATCGGCGAAAGCCGAAAGGTCCGCGGGCTCTGGTATTCGGTGGCGATATGGGTCAAGGATGCCCCCGGGATGGCGAAGCTGGTCGCCGACTGGATGACCGACGGACGCACCAAGATCGATCACGCCAGGATCGACTATGCCCGCTTCTATCCGCACCAGATGAAAGAGAGCTTCATTGAAGGCCGCTGCGGCGAGGCGGCACGGAAGATTTACAATCCCGCCGTCCATCCACGCGAGCCCTATGCCACCGGCCGCAACGTAAAGCGATCGCCCTTCCACGAACGCGAAACGGCGCTGGGCGGCTACTTCATGGAGCTCGGCGGCTGGGAGCGCGCCCACGGCTATGCCGCCAACGAGCATTTGCTGAAGAAATACGGCAATCGCGTGCCGGTGCGTCGGAACGAGTGGGACAGCCGCCATTTCTGGCGCGTCTCGAATGCCGAGCACCTCGCCATGAGCGAGGATTGCGGCATCGTGAACCTGTCGCACTTCTATATCTTCGACGTCGAAGGACCGGATCACGTCGCGCTGATGGAATGGATTTGCGCCGCCAAGATCGGCGGCGACGCCAACATCGACAAGGGCATTTACACGCACTTCCTTGACGACGAGGGCATGGTGCGCGCCGACCTCACCGTCATGCGCATGGCCGACCGCTGCCGCGTGGTCGATGGCGCCGACGCCGGCCCGCGGGACCTGCATTACGTGCAGTGGATGGCGCAAGACAGGGGCTTTAACGTCACCGTCACCGATGTCAGCGAGAAATACGTCACCATCGGCATCTGGGGTCCGAATGCGCGCGCGACGTTGCAGAAGGTCGTGGAAGACCCCAACCGCCTGACGCCCGAGAATTTCCCCTTTGCCGCGATCAGGTCGATCAAGATCGCCGGCAAGAACGTGGCGGCCTTTCGCATCTCCTATGTCGGCGAGCAGGGCTGGGAACTTCACATGAAGTACGAGGACGGTCTCGCCGTGTGGGACGCGCTGCGCTCGACCGGCGTGATGGCCTTCGGTATCGAGACCTATGCCAACAGCCGCCGCTTGGAAAAGAGCCTGCGCTTGCAGAATGCGGACCTGCTGACGGAGTACAATCTGCTTGAGGCCGACCTCCAGCGCCCGAAAGTCAAGGAAGCGGACTTCCGCGGCAAGGCCAAACACCTGGAGCATCGCGCTCGCAAGCATCAGCCGGCCATGCTGTGCACGCTGGTGATGACCGGCAACACGGATTCGAAGGGCGTCGAACGCTACCCTGTCGGCACCATGCCGGTGATGGATCCGGAAACCAAGGAGACGCTGGTCGACGAGCTTGGCCGCCGCTCCTTCACGACCTCGGTCGCCTATGGTCCGACCGTCGGCAAGAATATCGCGCTTGCGTACCTGCCTTGGGCCTACTGCCAGGAAGGCCGCAAGCTGATCGTGGAGTATTTTGGCGAAACCTATCCCGTCGAGGTGGCAGCCATAGGCTATAAGGCACTTTACGACCCCGACAATATCAAGCCGCGCAGTTGACGGAGGTGATCGGAGGCTCCGATCGGGCCTTGCGACTTGCGACGGATCGCACCTCGGCGGATACTTATGACATTCACGACGGAATAGCGCTCGAATAGCGCTCCAGGGGCGACATGCGGGCCGAAACGATAGCACCGGGCGGATCATGGAGCGGGATCGTCAATCGCGGCGAAGTCCTGAAGATCATCGATGTGGAGGGGCAGCAGGGGGTCGATTTTTTGTGCTATTCGGCAGCGGACCCGCAGGAGCGCTATCACGCAGCGAACACGCTGAAGCGCGCGGCGACGCTTCGGCTCACTACGGGTCACGTTCTCTATTCCGACATAGCGCGGCCAATGATGACGGTGGTGGGTGATACCTGCGGTTTCAACGACACGATCGCCGGTTGCTGCAGCGCCTCTTCGAATGAATTGCTTTACGGCGTCAAGGGGATGCCGGGCTGCCGGGAGAATTTCCTGAAGGAGCTGAGCCGTTACGGCCTCGGCCGCAAGGACATCGTTGCCAACCTCAATTTTTTCTGCAATGTCCCCGCCGGAACGGGTAATGCGCTCCCGCGCCTCATCTTCGAAACCGCACCTTCGAAAGCCGGCGATTCAATAGCATTGCGCGCGGAAATGGATGTCCTCGCCGTGATCTCGAATTGCCCGCAGATCAATAATCCCTGCAGCGGCGGCAGGCCCACAGCCATCCGCATCGAAATCGCGGGGATGTAGAAGAGCCACGGTCGGGCCCGCGCGTGCGTCGCCACACCTGCATTCGTCGCCGCAGTTCCGCTTTCACGCCAGAGCCATCGGAATATTTCCGCTGCTCTCCTTGCCACGGGAGCAAAATCCGCCGATCTTGATATCCTGATTGATCCCTCGACAAACGGAGCTTCCCCTGTGGCCAAGTTCCCGTTCGCAGAATACTTCGGTGAAATCAATACCTTGGCAGACCTGCAGTTTATGCCGGGCGAGAGGCCGTACATCGATCGGCCTTCGGCGATGCGGGAACCAAAGGAGCTGCTGCTGTATCTCGGCTGCAATGTGCTGAGAACCGCGCATCTCGCGAAGACCGTGATCGACGTCCTGAAGGCGATGGGGTTCGATTTCAACGCGGCGGGCGGCCCAGCGCATTGCTGCGGCATCGTTCACTATCAAAACGGCGATCCCAAGAGGGCCCGCACTTTCACCGCAAGCAGCATGCGCCATTTCGCGCAGTATGGCGCAAAGAAGATCCTCATGTGGTGCCCGTCATGCAATGAGCACTACGATGAGGTCGTTACGAAAGAGCAGGATGTCGCCTTCCCCTACGAGCACGTGACGGCATTCATCGCGCGCCATCTGGATCGGATCCAGTTCGTCCGGAAAGTCGAGAAGCGTGTGGCCGTACATTTTCACACGGGGTTCCCGCAATCAGATTTGGATTGGCATAATGCCCGGACGATCCTCAGCGCAATACCCGGGGTCGAGCTCGTCGACATCGCCAATCCTGCGACGCTCGGCCGACACTGTGCGCCGAAGTGGATCGGCCGGATCGGGAGACCGCAGTGGCAGAAAGAGATTCAAGATATCCTTTCTGCGGCAAGAGAAGCCCGTGTCGACGTCCTCGCCACTCTTTATCACTCCTGTCACCGGGAAATCTGTCATGCCGAGGCAAAAAATCCATTCGAGATCGTTAACTACATAAGTCTGCTCGGCGAGGCCATGGGCATCGAATACCCCGACGTCTATAAGCAGTTCAAGCTCAAGGGGGACCCCAAAGCGATATACGACGAGGTCGAGGCGCACGTTCGAGCAAACGGCCTCGATCCAAGTCGAGTGAGAGAAATTCTGACCAAGACATTCGCGCCGGCGTGCGAGGCCGACACCTCGAATCCGTCTTGAGCCCAAACGATCACCCGCGTCACGGCTCATGTGTGACACCTCGTCAGATGCAGCGTCTCTTCAGGATGTAATTGCGCGAGCTGGCTATGTCTTCGTGCAGGCGAGCGAGATGCAGCGGACCCTCGCCCAATGCGGCTCGCTCTCGGACTGGCAAGCCTTCGCGGCGAGCTGGGATGATCTGGAACTTGACACCTACATGGCCGATCGCGGCCGCTACCGACGTCGGCGGCATGCCGTCTATGCCGCGGAGATGACGGGAGCAATCCGCCGCGAGCCGGATCGGCCGCACTACCAGAGTCGTGAGTACAACCAGCTTCACGGCGGGATCGCACGCCGCTTCGAACCGATCGTCCCCGCGATTGGCGGTGGATCAAGTATTCTGACCATTCTTCGCTTTTGCCGGACCCTGTTCGGGCGGCTCGCTCCGGCATCCCATTCGTGGGATATCGAAGTCCACCAATTCCGCATCGAAGCCCGAGCCGAAGAAAAGGGCCAGCCCACTCCCGAAGGCGTTCATCGCGACGGCGTGGACTATGTGCTCGTCCTGTTGATCAACCGTCGCAACATCGCGAGCGGCACGACGACGATCCACGCGCCGGACGGCCGCTTGCTGGGCAGCTTCACCCTGACAAAACCGTTTGATGCGGCGCTCGTCGACGACAGACGGGTTCATCACGGCGTTACCGCGGTCGAACCGTTGGACCCGCTGTCGCCCGCTTATCGCGACGTGCTGGTGGTTACATTTCGCAAAACATAAAAACCCGAGAATCGACAATCTCCCCGCGAGGCTGGCCATGAGCAACGGATCCTGCAATTGGTGGCCGCAAAATCCACGCCATGTCCGATTACCGTAGTTGCCGCGTCAGCCGCAGCCATCAGCACAATCCATTTCGCGACTTTGTGAGCCTTCATGTACCCTGGGCCAGGTTCAATGCCACGTCGGATGCGCTCTGGTCGATCCGCTCTGGGGGCAACTCATGAAGCTGCGAAATATATGTCTTATCGCTTTGACGATGATGATTGCCGATGGCGGGGCCGGAAGCGCCTCCGCACAGCAGCAGCCTCCTTATCCTGCGCCCGGCAGCCCCCTCGTCCTTGCTGGTCTTGCCAAGTTCACAAACATTTTTAATTCTCCGTATCTGACATGCCCGGAGCTGGTCTACTTAAGGCCCAACACATGGGTTACTGTGTCCGTTGATGACGTGAACAATCCTCAGGGACTCGTCATCGACTACACGGATCAAAGCGGGAATAATGCGCATAAATCCTTTTCTCTTGGGGTTAACTGCATATTTGCAGGCGTCATCGAATATTACGATATGGATTCGCTTCCTCACCCCAGCCCGTATTATCGAAATCTCAACAGCGGATGGCTGTGCACCGGGAATCAAGCAGACTGCGCGTTGAGCGCCATAACGAATGCGGCTACCGGTCGTCCCGTTTCCGTCGTATTTAGCCCGCTCTCCACATCGAGCGCTTACGCACCGAGGCAAGGATTCAATTTGCCGCTCTTTTATGACGCGTGGCTCAGCAATCCTTATTGCCAGGAGAATAATTTGGAGGAGCCCTGCGCCGTAGGCTTCTTCTTTGTTCGTCAGGCGGCGGATGTCTCCGGGAAAGGCCCTATCATCTACCTCCACAACGAGAGGCACTGATCATGGGCAATGGTGGGCTACGGTCGGCTGTCGCCGCGCGACGTGCCTTTATTGCACTGCTCGCGACCCATCGTCCCCGCCAGGCGGTCCGCGTATCGGCAGAGACGTAACAGCGCTAATTTCTCGCCATCTATGCCGTATTTTTGCCGTACGGCCGAGGAGTAGCCTTAGGGGAACACCTTAATAAATTGATATCATTGGCGACCCCTACGGGATTCGAACCCGTGTTACCGCCGTGAAAGGGCGATGTCCTAGGCCTCTAGACGAAGGGGTCGGCGAGGCGCGCGCCAAGGGTCTATAGGCCGTGGGCTCGGAAATCAAGCAAGCCATCGGGTAGCACCCGTGCGGCGCTAACCGTCCCCTAGCATGCACGCCCCCAATTTACACGGCGGGATTTGCTCAAGCCTCCGCGGCGTCGTCGATCATGACCCGCAGATCGTTCCGCCCCTGCCAGCCATCGGCGCGGAGGTGCCCCGCGACATGGAAGCTTCGCCCCCCGCCTTTCAGCAACGCGCGGCCGAGATCGGTCTCGAGGCTTCGAAACGCAATCCCTTGAAGGCGGCGACTGCTGGCAGCCTCTGCGAAAACAACACGCACATGCGCGGTCCCCACCACCTCCGCGCGCAGCACGCGCAGGTTCGGAAACGCGAACCTGGGCTCGCTGTTCCCGGCCCCGAACGGCGCCAGCCGCTCCAGCAGCACCACGAACTCGGGCGTCGCCGCCGCAGGCATCAGCGCGCCATCGATCCCGAGTTCGGGGACCAGCCCATCCGGTCCGTGCGCCGCATGCACTCGATCCACCAGAAAATTGCGCAGCGCCTGCAGATTCTCCTGCGCCACCGTGAAGCCCGCGGCCATCGCGTGACCGCCGCCATTGAGGAGCAATCCCGCCTGGCGCGCCGCGATCACCGCGGGCCCGAGCGCAAAGCCGTTGATCGAACGTCCGGAACCCTTGCCCACGCCCTTCTCCAGCGAAACGACGCAGGCCGGCCGGTTGTAGCGCTCTTTAAGGCGGCCCGCGACGATGCCGATCACACCGGGATGCCAGCCCTCGCGCGCCACGAATGCGAGCGGCATCCCCTTGCCTCCCCGCTCCACCTCCTCGATCGCCTCCGCTAGAACGGCAGCCTCGATCTCGCGACGCTCGTCGTTCCACCGATCGAGTTCCTGGGCCAGCGCGCGCGCCTCATGGGGTTCGTCGGTCGCAAGCAGCCGCGTCCCCGCATCAGCCTCGCCAACTCTCCCGCCGGCGTTGACGCGCGGTCCAAGCATGAAGCCCGCATGATAAGCGTCGATCCGCTCGCTGACCGACGCCACCTCGGCGAGCGCCGCGATCCCGGTATTGCCGAGACCGCGCATCACCTTCAGTCCCTGCGCCACCAAGGCCCGGTTGATGCCGGTCAACGGCACCACGTCGCAGATCGTGCCCAGCGCAACCAAGTCCAGCAACCGCAGCAAGTCAGGCTCACTTCGACTCGAGTACCAGCCACCCCGGCGAAGCGCACGGTTGAGACCGACCACGAATAGGAACGCGACGCCCACCGCCGCCAAAACGCCATGCGGACTCTGCTCGTCGAGCCGGTTGGGATTGACCACCGCCGCGGCGCGCGGCAGCGCCGGCTCGCCCACATGATGGTCGAGCACGATCACGTCGAGACCAGCCTCGGCGGCCACCGCGAGCGCAGCGTGCGCGGTGATGCCGCAATCAACGGTGATGACGACGCGGGCGCCGCGATCTCTCAGCCGCAACAGTGCCGGCGCATTCGGGCCATAGCCTTCTGTCAGCCGGTCAGGCACGTAGACGGCGACGCTCGCGCCTACACTTTCGAGAAATCGCCGCAGCAGCGCCGCCGATGTGGCGCCGTCGACATCGTAGTCGCCGAAGATTGCGATCGGCTCGGCGCTCTCGATCGCTCGCCGGACACGCTCCACCGCCACGTCCATGTCCCGGAACGAACTCGGATCGGGAAGCTGCTCCCGCAAGGTCGGGCTGAGAAAGCGCTCGGCGTCCTCGGCGCCAACCCCGCGCGCGGCCAGCACGCGTCCCAATATTTCCGGCACGGCCAAACGCTGCGCGAGTGCCAGCCCCAAGCGCTCGTCGGCGAGGCGCTGGCGCCAACGGCGTCCGCTCAACGATCTGTCGACGCCGAGAAAACCCGTCTCACCGATCACGTCCGCTTCCATGGATCAGCGCCACCTGATAACGGACGGCGATTTAATCCCCTGCCCCCCGCTCGTCCCCACGATCCCCTTCTCTCTTCGCATCAGCGGTCTCGGCGGTCCCCATCGTTCTTGGCCCTTCATTGCAGTCGCGGTCGATTAGCGCCGCACATCCGGTCTCAGCGCGCGAACGCTCCGTAGTGGGTCTTGCGCATGAAATTATGCTGCGCCTGGATGATACGCACGGTACCCGATTTGGAGCGCATCACCATCGAATGCGTGACGGCACCTCCGGCGAAACGGCGCACGCCCTGCAGCATGCTGCCGTTGGTGACGCCGGTTGCGGCGAACATCACATCTCCCTTGGCGAGATCGAGCAGGCCGTATTTGCGATTGAGATCCGTGATCCCGAGCCTGCGCGCACGGGCGCGCTCGTCGTCGTTGCGGAACAGCAGCCGGCCCTGCATATGGCCGCCGATGCAACGAAGCGCGGCCGCCGCCAGCACGCCCTCGGGCGCACCGCCCGATCCCATGTAGATGTCGATGCCGCTCTCGGGGCGCGAAGTCGCGATGACACCGCTGACGTCGCCGTCCGAAATCAACATGATGCGTGCGCCGGCCTCGCGCACCTTCGCGATCAACTCGGCATGACGTGGGCGATCGAGGATGCACACCACGAGATCCGCTACCTCGACGTCCTTCGCACGCGCGAGACTCTTGAGGTTGGCGCCCGGCGACTCGTCGAGGTCGACGACTTCGCCCAACCCGCCGCCGATCGCGATCTTGTCCATATAGACGTCGGGCGCATTGAGGAATCCGCCGGCCTCGGCCATGGCGATCACAGCCAAGGCGTTGGCGCCGCCCTTGGCAGTGATGGTGGTGCCTTCGAGCGGGTCAAGCGCAATATCAATCTTGGGGCCGTGCCCCGTGCCCACCTTCTCGCCGATGTACAGCATCGGCGCCTCGTCGCGCTCACCTTCGCCGATCACCACCGTGCCATTGATCGCCAGCGCGTTCAGGGCTTGACGCATCGCATCGACAGCCGCCTGATCGGCCGCCTTCTCATCGCCACGGCCCATCAACCGCGACGCCGAGAGCGCCGCCGCCTCGGTGACGCGAACCGCCTCCAGCGCCAAGTTGCGATCCGTCCATCCGCTGTCGGCTTTGCTGTCGGACATTGGGTCCTCTCCGATTCCTTGGCGTCAAAGACTCTCGATGCGTATCATGCGCGGAGGCTCGAGCACCGTCGAGAGCGATCCGATCTCGTGGAGCGCGCGGCGCATCGCGGCTTCCTCGGTCTCGTGAGTGGTCAGCACCACCGGCACCGCCTCGCCCGGCGCGCGCCCGCGCTGGATCATTGCTTCCATCGACACTTGCTGATCGCGCAACGCCGCCGCCACGTCGGCGATCACGCCGGGCCGGTCCACCACCATGAGGCGGACATAGTAGGCGCCGCGGTGTCGCTCCATCGGTGATGCCGGCTGCGTCCTAAGTTCCGCCGCTGAAACGGTGAAGCTCGGCGAATGGCGCCCACTCGCGATGTCGATCAGATCGGCAACCACGGCGGACGCCGTCGGCTGCGCGCCGGCGCCCCGTCCTTCGAGCATGACGCGGCCGCAGAAATCGCCCTCGACCACGATGCCGTTGAAGACGCCCTCGACGCTCGCGATCGGCGCGGTCAGGGGCACCATGCAGGGATGCACGCGCTGCTCGATGCCGTGCTCGGTCGGTCGCGCGAGCCCCAGCAGTTTGATGCGATAGCCCAGCTCCCGCGCGTATTCGATATCGAGCGCGGATACGTGGCGGATTCCCTCGATATAGACGCCGGCGAAATCGACCGCGGTGCCGAACGCAACCGAGGTCAGGAGTGCGAGCTTATGCGCGGCATCCACGCCGTCGATGTCGAAGCTTGGGTCCGCCTCGGCGTAGCCGAGCTTTTGCGCCTCCGCCAACACCTCGCCGAATTCACGGCGCGTCTCGCGCATCGTGCTCAGGATGAAGTTCGACGTGCCGTTGAGAATGCCATAGACGCGGGTAATGCGATTGGCCGCGAGCCCCTCGCGCAGCGCCTTCACGATTGGAATACCGCCCGCCACCGCCGCCTCGAAAGCGAGCGACACACCCTTCGCCTCGGCGAGTCGGGCGAGCTCCGTGCCATGATGCGCCATCAGTGCCTTGTTGGCGGTCACGACATGCTTGCCGGTTTGCAATGCGCCGCGCACGAAATCGAGCGCTATGCCTTCAGCACCTCCAATCAGCTCCACCGCCACGTCAATCTCGGGGTCAGCGGCCATTGCTGCCGCGTCGCCGAACCAGCGCACGCCCGAGAGATCAACGCCGCGGTCGCGCTGGCGGTCGCGCGCCGACACTGCCGCCAACAGCAACCGCCGCCCGGCGCGACGTTGCAACAGTTCGGCATTGCGGTGCAGCAGGTCGAGCGTGCCGGCGCCGACCGTTCCAAGACCCGCGACGGCGATCCGGAGCGGCTGCTTCACGAGGTCACGCGATTGCTGTCGCGAAAAGGCGCGGCACCCATGTCGTTGCTCCGTTCAATATTCCAACGTGAGTGCCGCGACGCCACCTTGCTCGCCCAGCGGGGCCGGCGTAGCGCCGACCTCGACGGCACGCGCTGGCACGCCGGCATTCGTGAGCGCCACCGCGACCGCGCGCGCGCGATCCATCGCGAGCCCGAACCCATCGATCTCGGCGGATGCCGCATCGCGCGAGCCTGACGGCACCGAATATGCGGTGACGCGAATGACGCCGCCGTTTTGCTGGCGCATCTGCGCCGCTTGACGAATCTGCGCCATTTCGTCCGGACCGAGACGGGTGGAATTGCCGGAGAAGCGCACGACCCCCACTGTCATCGTGACTCCCTGTGGTGTCGTCGGCGCAATGGTTGCAGGCGACGTCGGCGCCGTGACGGGCGGTGGCTGCAGGGACGCCGTTTGCGGCGGCGTCACGGGTTGCGACGGCGGCTTCGCGGGCACCTGCGCCGTCGTACCAGGCGCCGCCGGTGCCGCTCTCGGTTGATCACCTTGCGGCAGATTATTGATGGTCGGCGGAGTGAGCGATGACTCCTGCGGCGTCTGCGGCTGGGGTGCCGTGCTGGGGGTCCCGAGCGCGTGGTGCGGGGGCGTGTGCTGCGGTGTAGCAGCGGCCACCGAGGGAGAATTGCTTTCGCCCGGCGGCCCTGGTGCCGTCGTCGCCGGCACGCCTGCCGTGCGCGACGTTCCTAATCCCGCGGTGGTCGGCTCATATGTTGAGCTGCTCCCGCCGCCAGCAGATCCGCCATCGCTCGCAGAGGCGATCGTACTTGAACCCGCCGCAGCAGTCGCGGTCCCGCTCGCCGCCGCCGGCGTAGCCACCGGGCCCGCTACCGCTTTCGGCGCGGTCGCGGCGTATTGATCGCTGTTGTCGACGTACTTTGCATTGGAGCGGTCGGCGATCAGGCTTTGGCGGAGCTGCTCTCGCTCGTCGGAACTCAAGGCGTTGGTCGGCGGCTCGGGCACGGTGCCGAGGCTCGGATAGGGCTCGTCGCTACCCGCCTCCAAGTTCTTTGCATTGGGCTCTGTACCGCTCGGATCGTCCGCCGCCGAGCCGCTGAGACCGCGATACCATTCAACGGGGTTCGCCCAGTCGGGATAAGAACAGGCCGACAGCAGCAGCGTAGTGGCGAAAACAGCCGCTGTAGCGAGCATCGGTCGCGCGTGAAAAGCGGTCTTGCTATCGATCATGACAACCGTCCCGGGAACTCCGTTCCTTGCCCGTTCAACAATGAGCCTGCCATCGAGACCGGCCTCTGGTATATGAAGTCGCCCGACTACAACCCGCACGATCTCCCAGAGGGCGCCGGACCGCTGATTTTATGGCAGACACCCCAAAGCAGAAGCAAGGGACTAACGAATCCGGCGCGAAATTGCCGGACCCTATGAAGCTTGCGCGCGAATGGGCCTCGATCGCCGAGCGGAGCCAGCGACTCGTAAAGGATTTTCTCGAACGCCAAAGGGCGCAGGCGGCGACCCCGGCGGACCCGCTGAACATAGCGCAGGCGTTCCTCGAGATGACCCAGCGGATGGTGGCCGATCCCACCCGTCTGGTGCAGGCGCAACTCGGCCTCTGGCAGGACTACCTGAGACTCTGGCAGCACACCGCCGAGCGCCTGATGGGCGTCGAGTCCAGCGAGCCGGTGATCGAGCCGAACGCCGCGGATCGCCGCTTCAAGGACCGCGCGTGGAGCGACAACGCCGTCTTTGACTACGTGAAGCAAAGCTATCTCCTCACCGCACGCTGGATGCAGGCGGCCGTCAAGGATGTCGACGGCCTCGACGAGAAGACGGCGCGCAAGGTCGACTTCTATACGCGCCAGTTTGTCGACGCGATGGCGCCCTCCAACTTCATCCTGACCAACCCGGAAGTGCTGCGCGCCACCATCGAGAGCGGCGGCGAGAACCTCGTCAAGGGATTAGGCAACCTGCTTTCGGATTTGGAGCGCGGCCAAGGCAAGCTGCTGATCAAGATGACCGACCTGGATCGGTTCAAGGTCGGGCAGAACATCGCGGTGACCCCTGGCAAGGTAGTCTACCGCAACGACCTTATGGAGCTCATTCAATACACGCCCACCACCCCGACGGTGCAGCGCACGCCGTTGCTGATCATGCCGCCCTGGATCAACAAGTTTTATATTCTCGACCTGCGGCCGGAAAATTCCTTCATCAAATGGGCGGTGGCGCAGGGGCATACGGTATTCGTGATCTCCTGGGTCAATCCGGACCGCGAGCTGGCGCAGAAAACCTTCGCCGACTACATGCTGGAAGGGCCCCTGGCCGCGCTGGACGCAATCGAGCAGGCGACCGGCGAGCGGCAGGTCAACGTGATCGGCTATTGCATCGGCGGTACTCTGCTCGCCTGTACGCTCGCCTACATGCGTGCCAAGCGCGATGATCGCATCAAGAGCGCCACCTATTTCGTGGCCTTGGTGGACTTCAAGGAGGCGGGCGAGCTTTCGGTCTTCATCGACGAGGAGCAGCTCCAGTACCTCGAGGAGCGCATGAACGAGCGCGGCTACCTCGAAGGTTCGGAGATGGCGACCACCTTCAACATGCTGCGCGCCAACGACCTGATCTGGTCCTTCGTCGTCAACAACTATCTCCTGGGCAAGGAGCCGTTCCCATTCGACCTGCTCTACTGGAATTCCGATTCGACGCGGATGCCCGCGGCCATGCACAGCTTTTATCTCCACAACATGTACCAGCAGAACAAGCTTGTCGTGCCTGGCGGCATTTCGCTGGAGGGAGTCCCCATCGACCTTGGAACCATCGAGACGCCGAGTTTCCTGCTCTCGACCCGGGAAGACCATATCGCGCCCTGGCGTTCGACTTACGCCGCGACACAGATCTACCGCGGACCCGTCACCTTCGTGCTGGCTGCCTCGGGCCACATCGCCGGCGTCGTCAATCCGCCGGGAAAGAGCAAATACGGCCATTGGCGCAATGAAAAGAATCCGCCGACCGCAGAGGCTTGGCTCGACACCGCGACGCAATATCCGGATTCGTGGTGGCCGGCGTGGGAGGAATGGATTCGCCGATACGGCGGCGACCAGGTGCCGGCGCGACAGCCGGGCGACGGCAAGCTGAAGCCGATCGCCGACGCTCCGGGGACCTACGTGCTGGTTCAAGCAAGCTGAACCGATCGCGTTGGCCCAGGAATGACGCCCGATCGCGCGCGCCATATTTCTTTTGTGGACGGCGGTTCTTATCCCCTTCGCGGCGGAAATTTGCTGCGCCCTCTGATCGACGGCACGCCGGCGTTCCGGCGCATTGCCGGCGCCGTCGAGCAGGCTCGCCGCAGCGTATGGCTCACCGTGACCTTCTACGCCCATGATTTCGCTATACCGGACCGCGGCGTCTCGCTGTTCGACCTGCTCGACCGTGCCACGGAACGCGGCCTCGATGTGCGGGTGATCTTCTGGCGTCCCAATACCGAGAGTTCCGGATACGGCCGAACATTTGCGGGATCGGCGGCAGATCATGACTTTTTGCGCGAGCGAGCTTCGCGCTTCCGTATCCGTTGGGATCGCGCGCGCGGTCCCTACTGCCATCACCAAAAGATATGGCTGGTCGATGCCGGCAGACCGAGCGAGGTCGCGTTCGTCGGCGGGATCAACTTGACGGCGATGGCATTGGGTTCGCCCGGCCATAGGGATGGGTGGCGGCATGATGCCCATTTGGAGCTCGCGGGTCCGTCGTCGAGCGACGTGCATCACAACTTCGTCCAGCGGTGGAACGAAGCCAGCGAGCGCTCGAGCGACGATGGAACATGGGGCCACACGGGCGGCGATGAGCTGCCGTTTCCGACGCGAGTCTCGGAGCCGCGAGGATCGAGCCTCGTACAGGTCCAGCGCACGATCGATCGTGACCGCTATCGCGACAACACGCCGACGCCGGCCGGCGCCGCTTACGACATTGCATCGGGCGAGCAGACGATATTGGAGCAGTACTGTCGCGCAATCGAAACTGCCCGCTCTTCGATCTATATCGAGAACCAGGCCATTCCCATTCCCGAGATCGCTACGCCCATCGAGCGCGCACTGGTGCGCGGCGTCGCCGTCGTGATGCTCGTGCCGGCGGAACCCGAAGAGCATGTGCAGGCCGCGCGCCGCAACCCCGCGCGCAAGCCGCACTTCGACGCGCTGGCTCGATTAGGGAGCCACCCCAATTTCACCCTGGCCGGAATTGCATCACTCAACTCGGTCGGCAAGCGGCAGAACATTTACGTGCACGGCAAGCTGATGCTGGTAGACGATGGCTGGGCCACGATCGGTTCGTGCAATTTGCACGCTTATTCGCTGCAAGGGCACAGCGAGCTCAACGCCAGCTTCTGGGACCCAAGCCTCGTGCGTGCGCTCCGCTGTGAACTTCTGGCGGAGCATTTGGATATCGATTGCAGCGGCGTGGACGGACCTGCTGCGCTCGCGCTATATCAGCGGGTTGCACGGGACAATGGGCAGAAGCAAGCTTCGGGCGAGCGGGATTGGCAGGGTCTCGCCTTCGCGCTTGATGCCGCGACCTACGGCGAGTGAGCGGCGAACGCCCCGCGAGAATGTATTGATACATTGCAATGATTGACAGACTGCGCACCGGCGCTTAACTTCCGAGCCATGAACGCGCCCGCGACCTTCTCGACGGTTATGTGTTGGAATCGAAAGCTCGTGCTTTCGGGGCCGGAGAGGTGTTGCGCTCGCTAAACTTCTAAGCAAACCATCTCAAAGGCCCCGCCGGTACGGTCGGGGCCTTTGTCGTTTTCAGGACAGCTCCAATCGACCGGCCCCCGGGCCAAAGCGGAGGAGCACGATGAACCTGAGAATCTTGAGCGACAGCGGCGGCATTGCCGCCCTGACAGAAAGTGAAAAAACACCACTGCCTGCTGCGGTGGATGTCAGGTCGCGGCCGCCCGGCAGCTCGCTCTGGCACGCATTCCGCGAGCGCTATACGCGCGTGCGCGCCGAGCGCGAGTTGCAGGCGCCCGACGACTGGCCGCTCCGTGATATCGCGCTCGAAGACGATTTCGAGCCCAGCCTTGGCTCGTTCTGGGACTGTCCGTGAGCGCGACCATCCGTCCATTCGAGATCGGCGATGCCGATGGGCTGGCGGCGCTTGTGCTCGGCATTCAGCAGCGCGAGTTCGGCATCGCCATCACCTATGAGGACCAGCCGGACCTGCGGGATGTCGCGGGCTACTTCCGCGAGGCTCGCGGCGGCTTCTGGGTCGCGGTCGATGGCCCGGAAGTCGTGGGCTGCGTCGGGCTCGTCGATCTTGGCAATGGTCAAGGAGCGTTGCGCAAGATGTTCGTCCGCCCCGACCATCGCGGCAGCGACAAGTCGGTGGCGCAACGCCTGCTCGCGGCCTTGCTCGGCCACGCACGCGCCGCGGGGATTCGGCGCCTCTATCTGGGCACCACGGAGAAGTTCCGCGCGGCCCACCGCTTCTATGAGAAGAGCGGCTTCGCGCGCGTTGCCGAGACCGAGCTGCCCGCCAATTTCTCGCGCATGGCGCTCGACACGCGGTTCTACACCATCGAGCTTTCTACCGATACTCGTCCGCAAGCTTCGCGTAATGCGCCGGGAGCCGCTCCATATAGAGCTTCTCCTCAGGGCTGACGGCGCGCAGCAACCGCGCGGGGGTGCCGGCCCAAAGCTCGCCCGATTTGACGCGCTTCCCCGGCGTCACCACCGCGCCGGCCGCGACCCAAGCGCCGGTCTCCACGACCGCGCCATCCATGACGCACGCCTTCATGCCGATGAAGGAGCCGTCTTCGAGGACGCACGCGTGGATCAAGCACATATGGCCGATGGTGACGTTGGCACCGATGCGCGTGCCTTCGGGGATGCGCTCCGACACGTGCACGACGGTGCCGTCCTGAATATTCGTATAGGCGCCGACGAAAATCGGCGACAGATCGCCGCGCAGCACCGAGCCGAACCAAATATTGGCATGGGAAGCAATCTCGACCGCGCCGATCACCGTGGCGGTGGGCGCGATCCAGGCTTCGGGCGCGATCACCGGGCGCCGGTCTCGGTATGGCACTATCAGGCGGCTCACGCCGTGAACGGCTCGCCGAGGCCACTCGATTCCGGCAGGCCCAGCATCAGGTTCATGTTCTGCACCGCAGCGCCCGACGCACCCTTGCCCAGATTGTCGAGGAGCGCCACCAGCCGAGCCTGCCCTGCTTCGTCCGAGCCAAACACAAAAAGCTTCATCCGGTTGCTGCCGTTCAGGCCCTCGGGATCGAGCGTCTTGAGTGACGCCGCCTCCTCGAGCGAGGCCACCTCCACGAAGCGTTCCCCCCCATAGGCGCGAACGAGCGCCGCGTGCACGTCCTTGATGGCCGGCGCCGTCGGAAGCGCATTCAACTGCAACGGCACCTCGACGATCATGCCCTGGGCATATCGGCCGACCGCGGGCGCGAACAGGGGCGCGTGCGCAAGCCCAGTGTAGTGATGCATCTCCGGCACGTGCTTGTGCGCGAGCGTCAGCGCATAGATGCGGTACGGCACTTCGGTGTAGCTGGGTGAAGCGCGGTCTTCGAACTCCGCGATCATGCTCTTGCCGCCACCGGAATAACCCGAGACCGCATTGACGGTGACGGGCCAGGACTTCGGCAAGAGTCCTGCCTCGACCAGCGGGCGCACGAGAGCGATGAAGCCGGTCGGATAGCAGCCGGGATTCGCCACGCGCCGCGACGCAATGATTGCGTCACGCTGCCCCGCCGACATCTCGGGAAAGCCGTAACTCCAGCCGGGCGCCGTGCGATGCGCGGTCGATGCGTCGATGACCCGCACCGAATTGCTCTCGATCATGCCGACCGCCTCGCGCGCCGCGTCGTCGGGAAGGCAGAGGAGCACGAGGTCGACGCTGTTGAGCAGGTCGCGCCGAGCAACCGCGTCCTTGCGCCGCGCCGAATCGATCGAGACCAGAGAAATATCCCGCCGCCCTTTGAGCCGCCGATGGATCTGCAGACCCGTGGTTCCGGCCTCGCCGTCGATAAATACCTTTGGAGTCATTTCGACCCTCTCAAATCCCGTAATTGACCATAAAAAAGGGGCGCTTCGATCTTGGCCGAAGCGCCCCGCGAAACGGATGTTCGCGCGTCAGCGCTTCGAGAACTGGAAGCTGCGTCGAGCCTTCGCGCGCCCGTACTTCTTGCGCTCGACCACGCGGCTGTCGCGCGTGAGGAATCCGTGCTGCTTCAGCAACGGCCGCAGCGACGGCTCATAAAAAGTGAGCGCCTTGCTGATGCCGTGCCTGACCGCGCCCGCCTGACCCGAGAGACCGCCGCCGGTCACCGAGCAGATCACGTCGTATTGGCTCACGCGATTGGCGATCGCGAAGGGCTGGTTGATCAGCATGCGCAACACCGGCCGCGCGAAGTAGATCGGGCTGTCGCGCTCGTTGACGGTGATCTTACCGGTGCCGGGCTTGAGCCAAACGCGGGCGACGGCGTTCTTGCGTTTGCCGGTCGCATAAGCGCGGCCAAACTCATCGAGCTTCGGCTTCGCAGGCTCCGCCTCTTCCACCACGGGGGCCGCGGGCTTCGCCTCGGTCAACGCCTGACGAAGCTGTCCCAGGGATTGCAGGTCGGCCATGGCGCTCAAGCCCTCTTGTTCTTCGGGTTCATCGCGGCGACATCCAGTACTTGCGGCTGTTGCGCCTCATGAGGATGCGCGGCGCCGGCATATACCTTGAGGTGTCCCATGACGCGCCGGCCCAACGGGCCGCGCGGCACCATGCGCTCCACCGCCTTGATGATGACGCGCTCGGGGTGCTTGCCGGCGAGGATCGCTCCCTTGGTGCGCTCCTTGAGGCCGCCGGGATAGCCGGTATACCAGCGGAACACGCTGTCCTGTGCCTTGTTGCCGGTCAGGCGCACCTTCTCCGCATTGATCACCACCACATGGTCGCCGCAATCCATGTTGGGGGTGTAGGTCGGCTTGTGCTTGCCGCGCAACCGATTGGCGACGATCGCGGCGAGCCGGCCCAGCACGAGGCCGTCGGCATCGACCAGCAGCCACTTCTTCTGGATGTCGGACGGTTTCGCGGTATAGGTCTTCATAGCGGATTTCCCGGATGCGGCGGCGCAGTATGCCGACTGCCGTCCCTTAGTCAATGCGAAATCCACTCCGGGCCAATGGCTTGGTTATGCGGTATCCGGATACCTCACCACGGGCATCATTACCGAGGGATGGAATACGTGGCGGTGACGTGAGCGACCATCTCGGGATCGCCCTCGCTGAATAGTTCTACTTGGCCCACCGCGAGGCTCTTGCCGAGCCGCAGCATCCGGCCCTCGGCCAGCAGCGGCGCAGGCGCAGGTTTGCGCAGGAAGTTGATATTGAGATTGGTGGTGACGGCGGCCTCGACGCGGCCGAGCAATGACATAACGACCGCGTACATCGCGAGGTCCGCGAGTGCCATCAGCACCGGTCCGCTGATGGTGCCGCCCGGACGCAACCAGTCGGCGCGAAAGGGAATGCGCACCGCCGCTCTCCCCTCCTCCAGCGACACCACCTCCGCCTCCATCATGGCTGCGATCGGGAGCTTCTCGCGGATGATCGCGCGGAATTCATCGGCCGTGATGCGGGACATGGGGCTGCTCCGAACGAGGAATTTCGAGCGATCATTGCCGGCCTTGAACCCGCGGGTCAAACGGGCTGATATGCGGCAAGTGGCCTATCCCCGAGGACCCCATGAGCACCATCGAGACTGCTCGACCCGCCGAAACCACGGAAGCGCCCATCCTCCTGCGCGGCGACGACAAGGGCATTGCGACGCTCACCCTCAACCGTCCAGCGCAGCGCAATGCGCTTTCGCACGCGCTGATGGGAGCGCTGCAACGCGAGCTTGATGCGATCGGCGGCGATCCCGCGGTCAAAGTCGTCGTGTTGGCGGCCGCTGGGCCCGCGTTCTCGGCGGGCCATGATCTCCGCGAGCTGCGGGCCGATCCAAGCCGAGCCAACTATCGAGCGACCTTCCGCCAGTGCAGCGACCTCATGCTGAGCTTGACGCGGCTGCCGCAGCCGGTGATCGCGCGGGTGCACGGCATCGCGACCGCCGCCGGTTGCCAGCTTGTCGCGTCCTGCGATCTCGCGGTCGCGGCGGAGGGGGCGCGCTTTGCCACTCCCGGCGTCAACATCGGGCTCTTCTGCTCGACGCCCATGGTGGCGCTCTCGCGCGCGGTCTCGCGCAAGGCCGCCATGGAAATGCTGCTCACGGGCGATTTCGTATCCGCCGCGCGGGCGCACGAGCTGGGCCTTGTCAACCGCGTGGTCCCGGCCGATCGCCTCGATGCCGAGGTGACGGCACTCGCGCGCACGATCAGCGAGAAGTCGCCGCTCACGCTCAAGATCGGCAAGGAGGCGTTCTATCGCCAGGCCGATCTCGGCCTCTCCGCCGCCTACGATTACGCGAGCGAGGTGATGACCACCAACATGCTCGCGCGCGATGCCGAGGAGGGAATCGACGCCTTCCTGCAAAAGCGCGCACCCACGTGGCTCGGTTGCTGAGCCCAGATGGACCACGAGCGCTATAGCGACGCCTATCTTCGCGGCGTTCTCGACGGCGTGCACGTGATCGCCATGGTGGGCGCGTCGCCGCACTGGAATAGGCCCAGCTACTTCGCAATGAAGTAGGCCTCAGTTTACTGGTCAATGGCTTAGCAGACACGGTTGGATGCGGATTTCCCACCGAAACGCGCTTGACGCCGGACTCGCCGGTGCGCGATAAGGCGCGCCGCCAAGCTCGGAGGTGTCGATGTCGCTGAGCGGCAGACGTGCCACCACCGCGGCCGCGGCACTGGGGATGCTGGTCGATGAAATCAGGCGGGACGTCGATGACGAACTGCAGAAAGGGCAGCGATGCGCGGCGTGATAAGTTGGTCGGCAAGAGCGCAAAAAAGACGGCGCCTGAGCGGGCGCCGTCGACATGGCCTGTTAAGGCGAAACTATGCGCGCTTGCGGCGCCGGATCGCGCCAAGACCGATCAGCGCGCCGGCGAGCAGCCCGAGGCTTCCCGGCTCCGGCACAGTCGCGGTGGTGGTGCCGGTAAGATCGAACGACATGCCGCACGACTGCGAGCCATCGGGATTATTCGTCGCACTACCGTGATCGTTATTGCAGGATCCCTCAACCGCGGGATCCAAAAACCCGTCTGCGCTTTCCCAACCCATCGACGTGCCGCCGCCCTGATCCCAGAAGATCGGGTCGCCGTTAGCGACGCTGGCGGTGTTCAGTTCGAGCCAATAGGTGCCCGCGCCCAGCAACGTCGCTGGTATGGAGAATGATTCCACGTCGAGGTCGTATCCGAAGCTGTTGGTTGTGACGATGCTCTGCGTCACGCTGGTCGGGCCGCCACTGGCAAGGGTCATGCCGCCAACCGGGTTGGTGACGATCGCCCAATCGATAGTTTGGAGAGTATCTCCGACAAAAGCCCACGCGCCGAAGTCGACGCCGGTGACGGTCGCAGGCGCAGAGAACACGAACGAGCTGCCGACGGTGTAACCGAAATTGATCGTCCAAGCGTCGGTCTGACCCGCGACGTTGCCCGAGGTGCCGGCGGGCCAACTCGAGGAGAAGACATCGCCGGGGGGAAAATTGGGATTCTTGTAAAGAACGTCGGCCCGCGCCGCGCCCGCGCCGACCGCGCCAAGCGCCATCGCGAAAAGTGCTAGTTTGTAAGCACGCATCGCTGTCCTGCAACTCACGGTTTCTTGAGATCACCAGCAAAAAACTTGCCAGCTTCGTTATCTCAATGACTTAGGTCGAGAGAGGGCGATCAATTGTAAATAGAATTTGACACTCGGAATAGTTACTTATGGTTAATCGTCTAATTATGGGAGCAGAAGATGCCAACGATTTTTGCCTCTGGGTACGACAGCTCCTGCTGGCCGGCATACGTGAGCGAGCGGCACGCGCGAGCAAGACGCGGCCGAGGCGCTGAACACGCCGGAGAACTGCAGCAGCTCGCCGCAGCGCTCGATCGCGCGGGAGGCGCCAAAAAGCCCCGTCGGATGGGGGACGCCGACGGGGCACCATCGTGAGAGTCGCCGAACGCGAGGTTCGCTGTCAGGCTGAGCCGGCGTTCGGTGGTTTCGGCCTTGGGAATGGCCGCTGGTAACCTGCGCCGACTCGGCGGCGGCGCTCCAAAGTAGCGCCGCGCGATCCGGGTCGGGGTCTGGGGTCGCCAGCAGCTGGCGGCGAGCAAGGCGTCGAGGTGTTCGGGCGCCACGCCTTCGATGAGGCCGGTGCCGTCGCTGCAATATTGCACGCCGCGGGCCGGCGCGAAGCTCATCCAGGGCTGCGGTGCCTTGAGGGTGACCGCGGGCGCGGCCGGCTTCGGCTCGGGCTCGGGTGGCTTTAGCGGCATTGCCGGCGGCGAAATGATCGGCCGCACGGGCGCGAACGGCTTATCGCCGCGCTCGCGCTCTTCGCGCGCCATCCGCGCGTATTGCTGGATCCAGATTTCGGCTTCGTCCGGGGGTCGAAGGTCGCGGAGAACCCACACATTTGGTCTTCGAACGTGCCGAAGCTGCCGCAGTGTTTCACCCGGTTTTGCTCGTAAAGCGCAGAGATCGGCTCGGCGCGGATCGCCTTGCCGCGCGAGGCGCTCACGGCCTTGAACGGTACGTTGGCGTCGATCGAGAGGATCGTGCTCTCGACCATCGCGCCGCCGAAGTTGGTCTCGGCGACGATGCGGTCGGCGGCATAGCGGCCATAGGCCGCGATGGCGCGCTTCGCCCAATCGTGCGGTGGGTAGCGGCCGGAGAGGTCGTCGAGCACGTAGCCGAAGCCGCGCGCGTCGGGCCGGTTCCGGGACGGCGCGACCGCGAGCAGCCCGCTCTCTTCGGAAATACCACGCACGTGGAACCGCCAATGCACACGCGAGCCCCCTACAAGACGAATTGAGCGAATTCCGCGTGAGCGGAATTCGCTCTACTAATCTCAGGCTGACTTGGCCAGCGTGGGGCCGGCGTCTTGCCGGGCGAGCCACGCTTCGAGTGATGCCTCCTCGGCCTCGTCCACGGCCGCAAGAGCCACCTCGATCGAAGCTGCTGCGTACCGCTCGGCCTTATCGGCGCGGTTCTGCAATCTGCTGGTCTCGCGCTTGGCCTTCCACTCGGAGATCTTCTCGTTAGTGGCCGCCTTGCGGCTTTCCGCCCACTCCTTCATTTCCGTCTGCGCGGCCGACACCTTGGCGCGATTTTGCTGGATCTGCCGCCGCACTTTTTCAAGGTGGCTGCGCGCTTCCTGCTCGGCTTGTTGGGTTTTCCCGTCAATCTTGGCTTTGAGGCTAGTGAGGCCACTGTCGATATTCGTCAGCTTGAGGCGAAGATTTTCGCAGAACTGATCAATGCGTTGGCCCATACGGAGTCCTCCTGGTTGCTGTGAAATGCATATAAGTGCGCGAAGCAATCCCCCCTTGATCTAGATCAAGGAACCGCTTTGCAGTGCGGGCGGATCGCGTTCAACCGATGACAACACGAAGATTCCACCCCAAAGCTGCCAATACCAGAAGTTCGCGCTATCATTTCATGGTGCTTGAAGGGAGATGGCGATCATGGGGCCTCACGATCGGCAGCCAAACACGCTGAACCCGTCCGGCTCAAATTCAACGTGAGTGTAGCGGGAGGGGAGCCCCCGAGGGCAAATCTTCCCTTTCGGCCGGCGAGCAATAGTCGCTCTGGGCCAATCCCGATGCCCCACAAGCTCAACGCTGCCGCATTTTCGTGCGCACCAGAGCCTGCAAGCCCGATCCGCGCTCTAGGCAAGGCCCGCCAAAGCGACGCGCCAGTGGCGACGATCAAGGCGAGACATTGCGCTTTAGACAAACGCGTTTAATGCGACCAACCCAATCGCCTCTCAATGTCACGCTCCACGGCTTTTGCCCGCGATACAGGTCCCGCTGATCCCCCTGCGATGGATAGTTCTTCGCGCCCGCCCGCGTGGGCACGGCGGAGGGCGCGCTGCACTTTGGTTCGCCCAACGGGTTCCATTGCGACAACGAGAGTGCGGGCTCGGCCACCATCCGCTGTCTCGACTTCCGCTATGCCGTCATGCACGTTCTCATGAAGGGAGTACCAACGGCGCGGCGGCAGCGTCGGCTTGATAATCCCGCGACCTGAACCCGGAGGTGCGCATGTCGCCGCTCACGATTTTCCTCGCCAGGTTCCTCGGCCTCTACTGCATCATACTGGCGTTGGGGCGATGATGACGCGCAGGCAAAGCGCCATAGCGACGATCAAGGCGCTCATCAGAAACCCGCCGCTTCTGCTATTCGTCGAAATGATCGCCATGATAATTGGTCCGTCTGGTCTGCGGGCGCGTTGCCCGTTGTCGTCACCTTGGTGGGATGGCTGATGGCGATCCGAGGCGCTGGGCTGCTTGCCCTATCGCCTGATGCAACGATCAGCTCTTCGCGCCCTGCACTATGAAGAGCGCTTTTATCTCTACCTGGGCGGAACGCTGATCCTCGGTCTTTACCTGACCATTGCGGGCTTCAGCGGGTAATGGTGGGAGCTGCTCGGATCAACCCACATGTGCCGGGGCGGTGGCTGGCCGCAAAAGTTATCCACCACTTTTTTAGTTTCGCTAGAATTTGCGAGTTGATCGTCGAAGAAGGGGTGCTTAACTAGAAATTGCCGAGACCGGCAGGCCCTGCGGGGTTCAAGGGATCGGCAAAGGGGCGAGAGCCCAACGGCTCCATTCGTCATGGAGATGGCCAGAGTGGTGATTGGCCAGAAAGGGGATGACACCTCAATAATCACTCCCAACCTGGACTTGGTCTCTGTGCAGCCAACTGTAATCTCGTGAGGATCGCAGAAGTTGCATACGCTGGGTCACTTGTGGCCGTGAGGTCGCTGGTGGATCAGGTCGGTGGCTCGGTACCGTATAGGTGGTCCTGGTTAGTCCCGGTAGCTCCGGATAGGAGGACGCTCCGAACCTAGCCAACCACTCTGAGCGTCTGAGACACGCCCGATGAGGAGCAATCCTTCGTCGAAGCGATCTCGGCCAAGGGCGAGGCAGGGGAAACCCTCTCTCGCCCAATTGGCGTTCAGGGGCTGGGGTTCAGCCCGTCGAGTTCCCACCGCTCTCCGAGGCTGGCGCATGAAGCCGTCTCGCGCTTGACCCTATCTGTATCTGCCACAGGTTCAATCAGCGACGGATCATCGAACTTTACGTTGCCAATGCGTCGCCCAATCGGGATCGCTTCCATCTCGTCCGCCCGATAGGGCTTGAGCATCGCGAGCAACTCAGCAGTCTCCGCAGGCTTCTCGCCGAGCCATGTCGCATAGTCGTTACCGCAAGGATCGCGGGCATCCGATTATGGATCGGCGCGCATAGCTCGTTGGGTTCGGTCGTGATGATGGTGGCTGTTTCGAGCACAACGTCATGCGCCCGCAGGGACACCGATCACACCGTTGCGGTTGGCGTTTCGCAATTACGCGAATCAACATCCTGAGCTTCTCAATTACAGCGCAGCGATGTTGGTATCAGTTGCAGAGGTGGAAGCATTTCCGTGCCCTAAGAAGCCGTAACGATTCCGCCGCGGCATCCCGAAAGACACAGAAAAATGCCCCGCTCGTTTCCGGCGGGGCCAGGTCATGCTTAGGAGATGTGCATGCTACTCCTGCCACCGCGGCCGCGCCAGACGCTTAATCCGGTCACTCAGTGCGGCGTTGAATTGGCAAACGACGCTGAACAGGGCAAACTCGCGCGGTGACGATGACAGCCATGATACGGAGGTCGATAAACATGCTTAGGAAGGTCGGCTTGGCGATCACTGCGGTTGCGCTAACCGTCGGAGCGATGGCCTACGACAGCACTACTCCAGCAAAGGCCCAAGCCAGTGGTGTGAGCGCCGGCACCTTGACGTGCAATGTCTCGAGTGGCTGGGGCTTCATCTTCGGGTCCTCGCGCGAGCTGCGCTGCAGCTACTCACAGCCCGGTGGCGGGGTCTCGCATTACACCGGCCATATCGACAAGTGGGGCGTCGATATCGGCTACACGCAGGGAGGGGTGATTGTCTGGGGCGTGTTCGCGCCCACGTCTAACGTGGCGCCGGGAGCGCTTGCCGGCAGCTATGGCGGCGTTACGGCCAGTGCTACCGTTGGCGTCGGTGTCGGCGCCAACGTGTTGGTGGGCGGCTCGAACAATACCATCTCGTTGCAGCCGCTGAGCGTCTCGGGCAACACCGGTCTCAATGTGGCCGGCGGCATCGGTGCCATCACACTGCGCTATCAAGGGCACCGCTAGTTAAATCCGGTTCCTGCCTCCGTCGGGTTTCGGATCAGTGAAATTTGCGCCACGCCCCGGCATGCGATAGCCGGGGCCCTCTTTTCGCGCCGCGCGTTCGGTAGACACGGCGAGCCGGCCCATCGTCATTTCATTGCAGGTTCCGCGGACGGTGGCCGACCGTTGGCCAGTGAGTAGATGTCCGGGTTGGGTCTTGGCTGTGTGAAAACCCTGCAAGGGACGGATCCGACGCAAGATTGATTCGTACAGACTTTCGGCCTCGCATCATTGATGTGTCAACGACTAGAAATTGTTTGTTTTGTTGCGCGGCGACAGTTGATTCGAGCGTTTTCACACATGGTGTAACTCGGGGATTGGGATGCGCCCAATCGGCGCGAGACGTGGCTCTCCGTAATCTTGCGAGGTCTGGCCTGAGCCAGATTCGGATGATGAACGATGAGGAGAGCAGCTATGGAAGTCTATGTTGGATTGGACGTTTCACTCAAAGAGACGTCAATTTGCGTAGTCGATGGCAGCGGCAAGATCGTGTCGGAAGGCACGGTGCTATCGGAACCGTTGTCTCTTGCTGAGTTCATCCGGGTAAAGGCAGGGAGCGCGAAGCGTATCGGTCTCGAGACCGGCCCGACCGCGACCTGGCTTTGGCACGAACTCAGAGCGCTCGGTTTGCCGGTGATCTGCATCGATGCGCGTCATGCCAAGGCAGCTCTGTCTTTACAGATTAACAAGAGCGACCGGAACGACGCCGCGGGCTTGGCTCGGATCATGCAATGCGGTTGGTACAAGGAGATCCGGGTCAAGAGCCTGCCTTGCCACGAGGTGCGGGCAGTCCTCAACAGCCGAGCGCAGTTGGTGAAGACCAAGTGCGATCTTGAGAATCAGATCCGCGGCTTACTCAAGAACCATGGCCTTGTCATTGCGAAGGCCGGTAGCAATATCTTTCGCCGCCGGGCTGAAGAGCTAATTGGCGAGTACCGCCTTTTGCGGGAAGCGGTTCGCCCCCTGCTTGCCGTGCATGAGGTTGTGCGTCGGGAGATCGCGGGTCTCACCCGCAAGCTGCTGGCCATGGCGCGGAACAATGATGAGAGTCGCCGTCTCATGACCGTGCCGGGAATCGGGCCGATAAATGCCTTGGCCTTCTGTGCCGCAATTGACGAACCCAGTCGCTTCCGGCGCTCCAGGAGTGTCGGCGCCTACTTCGGACTGACGCCACGCCGCTATGCCTCAGGCGAGGTCGATTGGACCGGCCGGATCTCCAAATGCGGCGACACCATGGTCAGGACCCACCTCTTCGAGGCCGCCGGTGTGCTGCTCACCCGCGTACCACGATGGTGCAAGCTCAAGGCCTGGGGTCACAGGCTGTGGAAACGCATCGGCTTCAAGAAGGCCAAGATCGCGGTGGCACGGAAGCTAGCGGTCATCCTGCATCGCATGTGATGCGATAAAACCGACTTTATCTGGTCCAGCAAGGAGGCAGCGGCCTAGAAAACATAATCTCACGAGTTCCGCGAGAGCGGACGAGATGTCCCTGTCGGGACGGCGGCGTCGGCGAGATCGACCCTGGCTTTGCGAGGCTTCATCGAGGCAACCGCGATTCACACATTGATCCGCCTACGTCCTCCAACGCCATTATGCAGAGGGCTCAACCCTACTGCGGAGAGAACAGTGAACCCGGCAGGAACATCACGGAGAGCTTGACGTCCGCCCCCGAGTTAGAGAACAGCCAGGGTCATGAGCCGCCCAAAATCCGATGTCCGCGGAGAGTCCGTTCACCGGCAACAAGCAGACATCGGCCAGTTCAGCGCGTAGGACCGTTCTTGAACGGTCGTCGGAGGGACGTCGGCTCTGAGTCTGTTTTTCCGCCGAGAGACAGACATTTGGTGTATCGCCGATGCAAGGAGCCCTAGCTCGCTGTGAGCAAAGCAAGCCCCGCCGAAGCAGGGCTAGTAGATGGCAGTACTTTGCTTAGGGGTCGGAGCGCGGTTAGGCAAGGGACACAGCTTTTGTACCCTCATGGTATTGGGCGCAGCGGCACTCATGTGATCGCGATTTTCCGCGCCTGCGCCTCCTTCGCCTTCTTGAGGGTCAGAGTCAGCACCCCATCGCTCAACTCGGCGCCGATCTGCTGCTGGTCGATCTTGTTGGAAAGCGTGAAGTTTCGAGCGAAATGGCCGACATTGTACTCGGTATAGAGCGGGTCTAAGCCCTCGTATTTCGCGAAGTCGATCTTCCCTTCCACATGGAGCACGTCGTTTTCGAGCCTGATGTCCAGGTCCTTCTTCTCGACGCCGGGCACCTCCATTACGACAGTGAGCGCATCTTCGGTCTCGTAGATATCCGTCGTGGGAACATAGTATCTCGCCGGAGCGGTCTTCTCTTCCTTGGTTACCAGCTCCTTTTTCTCGCGAACCTCGAGCGCTTTATCTTGAGCCATCTTTCCCTCCATTTCCTTCAGGTGATCTTGATCGATCGCGGTTTGTCCCGCTCAGCGCGCGGCAGGAACAGCGCCAGGATCCCATCGCGGCATTCCGCCTTGACGCGTTCGGTGTCGATCTCCACGGGCACACTGACGGCACGATCGAAACTGCCGGCGAGGCGCTCGCGGCGATGGACGCTCGCCTTTTCGCCGTAGCCAGCCGTTTTAGTCCCGGCGATACGGATCGTGTTGCCCTTCACGTCGATGCGCAGGTCGTCCTTCTTAATTCCCGGCACCTCCGCGATGATCACGATGTCGTCACCTTTGCGGAAAACGTTGATCGGTGGATAGGCACCGACTCCGCTTGGGCTTTGTTCGAGCCAGTTGCTGGCTCGAAGCGCATCTAGCGCTTGCTGGAATTGGAACAGTGCGTCGAAGGGATCGCTGTAGGTTATTGCCATGGTAACTCCTCCAGTAATTTGGTATTGGGCGAATCGTGTTCAACGACAAAAACAACGTCTGGGCTGCACTGGGACCGGTGGTAGCGGCTCGCCGTCTAAATGCTTGTAAATGCCCTGGGCCACCTTGGTAGCGACGGCCGCGCTGTCATCGACACCCCATCGGCGGCCTCGCCCTCCATTTTCTGATGCTCCCACATCGACCGGTCCACCGTCTCTGGGGATTTGAGCCGGTTGATCAACCGATTTCTGCCAAATAGCGCCCCTCGGGCCCGAGAATTCCTCGACTTTCATTGCCACCTCCTCCCCTTGAGCAACATGGAAAACGAACGTCACCAGGGTTATCCGCAACCTGGCGGCAAGCGATTTAGGAATTGAGATTTTGGAGTTCAAGAGGGTGTACTGGCGCCGGTTGCGCAGCCGGCGGTACCCAGAACCTCTGCAAGCCAATCAGCGCATCCGCTTCGGGCCACGAACGGTAGTGGGAATCATGTCCGCAAGGAGTCCGATCTTCCCTCATCAGCAGACTTCCATTGGCCACCACAAGATCGGCCGAAAAGTGCCATTTGCCGAAGTCGATTGGAGAAATCTGAGCGCAGATCAACCGAGACTTAATCGTGTTCCGGCTGTGGCCATCTGTGGGGGCCAATAGTCCGTGAGAATTATGGGACCAGCGTTTGCTCTCTCATGTACGCGACGTTGACGACGAGGCCGGGCAAAAGCCATTGGAAGAGGCGTACGACGCCAAGGACGCTTTCTGCTCCAATATCCTGGTCCGCTGCAGCAACGAGTCCAGCGCTGGTTAACCCTGCCGGATTGGGCATCGCTAACACCAGCGCCACAACTTTTTTGTGCACTCTCTCAACCGCTTCGTCATAGGCGGGCGAGCCAATAATCGGTTTCAGCGAGCGCCACGCTACATCGAAGTAGCTCGGCCAGCGGGCCAGCGCGCGATAGTCGGTATTCAAGAAAGGTAAGCCGAGCGTCGACTTAAGATCCTCGTAGAGGGCTTGCAACTGCCGTTCGGCATGATGGGGCTCCATCAGCACCAACTTTCCACCGGCTGCAGGTCCGTGGCGGGACTGCACGGGCTTTGAAATACTTCGGGACGTCCCGATTTCATTGCCCTCCAGAAGAAGCCTCGCCGCCGTGGCAATAAGCAGATAAGGCATATTGCCGTGCGAAAAGATTTCGATTAGCGCTCGTATCTCGGCGATTTCCGGTTCCGTGTAGCCGAGATCGTGCAGCTTCTGAAGGATTGACGGCGCGCTGAGGCTACTCGCCTCCGCCTCTTGCCTGAGTTCACAACACGCCGCCAGGAATTCCGCGCTGGCCGACAGCTCTCGAAAGCCTCCCCACAGCGTGGCGTAAAATCGCGGATAGCGCGCAAAGGACATGGCGACAACGCCCATCCATGGAACTTGGAGCGCCGCCTTGGTTTCTTCGTATATCTTCTTAAGCGCCGGCTCTGCGAGATGCTCGGGAACCGGGGCGATCTCCGGAATCGGATTCGGCTTCAGTCGGGGCATGTTTGGATTCATTGCATTCGTCCTGAATTCACACGAGCTGCTTGATGGGCTCGATCAGCTCCGGCCCTTCGTTCTTGACGTTGCCGACCTTCGCACCGATCGGATACGCACGCATGCGATCAGCAGGGTAGGGACGCAGTAGGCATAGCAGCTCCTCGCTCGATGCGCAGCTTCCCCGAGCCAAGGACCCCATGCGCTCTGCGGCAGGATCGCCGGCATTCGATTGTGGATCGGCGCGCAAAGCTCGTTCGGTTCGGTCGTGATGATCGTGCACGTGCGCAGCGTCTCACCGCTGGCTTTGTCCGCTCCCATAGACCCGCGAACGAAAACACGCCGCCGTCCTTCGGCATGATCGCATAGCGTTGCTTTCGCTTAGCGTCGAATTTCTTCCACTCATAAAAAGCATCGGCCGGAATAATGCAGCGATGCGCCTTGAAGGCGTCCCGAAATGCCGGCCTGGTCGCGATCGTCTCAGCCTTCGCGTTGATGGTACTGTAACCGATCTTCGTGTTTTTTGCTCACCAGGGCACGAGCCCCCAGCGCCGCATATCGAGGTGCGACCCGTCTCCGGGTTTGAACGAACGACAGCGATGTCCAGCGTCGGCGCGATGTTGTAGCGGGGCTCGAGCTTCGGGCCCACGCTCGTGAGGTTGTAGAGCCGGACGAGTTCGGAAAATGGCGCTTTGAGGACGAAACGACCGCACATCACCACCACCTCGTGAGCTTTGGCAAAACAGGAAACCTCACGTCGCACGGATTGCGGGCGTCATCGTAGCAGGGACAGTCACCGTTCAGTTTGTCTCGAAGGGCATTCGAACTCGTGCTTGGTTCAACTTCCTTCATCAGACGCACTACTCGGTATTGCGAGGAGCGTCCGCATTTCCTGCACTTGAGGCGCAGCAGTTCAATGCGTCCGGCTATATCGGCGATTGTGACGGCATCGCGGGACAAAAGCGGTTCCTATATCCAGCGTGCGTGAAAACGTTACGTCCGGCGGCGCGCCGTTGGACGCTCTCTCCTTGACTGGAACGCGGTCAGAGCTTAGCTGCTGAAAATAACGCCATTCCTTTCGGGGCGCCCGTCAGGCCTTGCGACGGGTGCGGGGCCGGGCCGCCGCCGTCATGCATCCCCTAACCGATGACGGTGGCGGTTGGGCCATGGAACCAATCGCCGGGGTCCCACAACAGTTAGCCTCACCGCCACGCCCATGCTAGGCTCCGCGAGCGGGCCTT
>Ga0335079_10000396_pt1 | contig 50438 bp, 33 predicted proteins | sample Lox_Sample_33_FD_206719 | JGI IMG/M metagenome (GOLD analysis project Ga0335079, IMG submission 206719) | Soil microbial communities from Loxahatchee National Wildlife Refuge, Florida, United States - Lox_Sample_3.3 | ecosystem: Environmental > Terrestrial > Soil > Wetlands | place: USA...
TGTCCAGGCGCAACCAGCCGGGCCGATAAGTTCGAAACCAATCGATGATCGGAATGAATCGTTTCACGAAGACACCACCGCCGGCATGATGCACGGCGGCGGGTGGTGGAACCAGAGAATCTCGCGGACGGGCCGGGCGCCCGCCGCAATCAGTTGCCCGGACCGTAGCCGGGGGCGACCGTAAAGACCACCGGCACGTTCACCACGCTATCCGGCGCGCCCGGGATCCCTACGGTGACCACGCCCAGGTAGTAGCCCACGGCCATACCACTCGCCGAAGCCACTACGTTGACGCTGTAGTTGGTGTAGCCGTCGGTCGGACTGGCGCTCAGCCACAAGCCTCCCGAGGTGGTTACATGGAACGGGTACGTGCCGCCGCTGCTCTGCACCAGGATGCTGCCGCTATCGGTGCCGCCGATTCCGGCCTGAGCGGTGAGTACGATGGTCTGGCTCGGTATGTTCAGCATGGGACCGCTGCTGACCTGGAGCGTCACCGGCACAAAGGCCGACGGGGTGATCGCGCCGGGATCGCTGACGCCGATAAGGCCATAATACAGGCCGGCGGTCAGCCCCTGCGGATTGATGGAGACGGTCAAGCTGGAAGGCGTCGAGCCGATATCGGGCGCGACGGTCAGCCACTTACCCCCATCCGCTGTCAGTACCGAAGTGTAGTAAACCAGCGCGCCATTGTTTCCGCTGGCGTTGATGGCGACCTTCTGCGACGCGGGCGCCGGACCGTTGATCTGGTATTGGAATGCGACCAGGTTCGTACCCGGCAGATAAACGGGACCGGGCGCCACGTTGAGCACCACCGGTACCTCCAGTGTCGGAGCGGATCCGTCGGTGGATTTGACCAGTACCTTGCCGATATAGGTGCCCGGACCGAGACCACTGGCATTGACACCGACTCCGGCAGCCGCCGGCGTATCTCCGCGTCCAACCACCAATAGCCAGGTAGTGCCGGCCGCCGGATCCACACTCGCCGTGAACGGCACCGACTTGCTGCCGCTGCTCACCGTGAAGATCTGCGGCGCGGGTGCGTCGGTTCCCATCTGGTACGAGAACACCAGAGCGTACGGCGTCGCCTGGAACGCAGGGCTGCTGGTTACGGTCAGAGTCACCCCGATGGTCTGCTGGCCGTTGCTCGCATCCTCGGAATTGATCAGGATCGAGCCCGTGTATGTCCCCGGGTTCAGACCCTTCGGCTGGACGGTGATCGTGAGATTCGCGGGCGTGTAAGTGCTCGTTTGACTGACCGCGAGCCAGTTTGTCCCACTCGTTACGCTGGGAAACGCCTCAAACTGGAGCGGCCCGTTGGTGCTGGTGACCGAAACCACGACCGGCGCGGGGTTGACGCCCGACGTGGAATATTCGAAGGTCACGCTGGTGCGGCTCAGATTGAGGTAATTGGGCGCCGACACCTTCACCACGACTGGAATGTTGACCGACCCGCCGCCTCCGCTGGTCGGCGTGAGCAGTATATTCGCGTTGTATGTGCCTGGCGCGGCGTTTGAAGGCGGAGTCGCCGATACCGAGAATCCGGTTGGAGTCGTGCCCGACGCGATGGAGGCCTTCACCCATGAAAGACCGGAGACCGATACGTTGAAGTTGACCGGGCTGCTGGTGCTGGTCACCGCGACATACTGGAGGGGCGGAGCCGCGCCGCCGGGAGCGTAGTTGAACGTGAGGCTGGCCGGGTCGGCGATCAGTTGGCTAACGCCATAAACCGTCAGCGTCACCGGAATCACGCTCGACGAAACATTGGATGCCGTGGGAGCCAGGTTGACCGTCCCGTAGTAAACTCCGGGCCCAAGAATCGTGGGGTTGACGGAGATGACCACGCTGAACGGGGTGGTGCCTGATGGCGGCGTGTAGGCGAGCCAATTACCGCCGCTCGTCGTGGTAGCGGAGACCGTGAACGGCACGGCCCCACCCGTCGAATTCCCTACGCCGACGGTCTGCGGCGGAGGCAGGTTTCCGCCGGATTGATAGCTGAACGACAGGAAGCTGGGACTCGCAACCAGTGTGCCGGCCGACGCTACGCGCAGAGTAACTGGGATCGATACCGCCACACCACCTGCGTAATTCGGGGTGACCATTACCGCGCCGCTGTAGACGCCCGGCCCCATCGTGGGCAGCGGGATCACCGTGACATAGGCGGTGGCAGGGGTCACGTAGGCGGTCGTCGAGACCGCAAGCCATCCGCTGGAGCCATAGGTTGTCGTGGAGAGATTGAAGGATGCGGGCGCACCTGTGCTCGTGATGGAAACGTAAGTTCCCTGCGGGAACGGTCCTCCGATCTGGTAGTCGAAAGTCAGGCTGTTGGGATTGACAACAAGATTGCCCTGCGGAGCCGCCAGAATCTGAAGGTTGACGGTCACGACCGTCTTGAGCGCGTCGGTGGATGCGGGCGGCCCGATGATGATCGATCCGGTCTGGGTGCCCGGCGTGGCGTTCGCTGGCGCGGTGACAGAGGCAATCAGGGAGATGGGGGTTATCCCGGCAGTGGGCGACACGGTGAGCCACGGTGCTCCGGAGATCGTCACGGCGAACTGCGCCGGGCTGTCGGCAGAGAGATAGAGATTCTGTGCCGGCGGATTTGGTCCGCCGATCTGATAGACAAAGTTGAGAACTTGCGGACTCGCACCAATCGTTTGGGCGCTGGCAATTCCAGTGCCGCACAGCAGTAACATGGCGATCAGGACCGGACCAATCAACGTTCGCGACGACGGCATAAGTGGAGCCTCCTGCTCCGGGCAGTTACTTGCCCGCATGCCGTGATGCAGGTGTGTGTGAAATCGATCTAAAATCTTCGGAGATTGTAGGGCATAGAACTTAGTTCGGCCCCGTCCGTGACGGCGGATCGACGCCGCTATTGCGGTATGGTGGTCCCTCCCGCCTCGCGAGGGCGCGAGATGCCTTACCGCGGATCATCCCGGAACGGGGCGGAACTTGTCTGGAGACGTATGGCAAAGCCTCTGTCACCTGGATGAGCAGGGGCCGGCAAAGACTCAAAAAAGTCGTTACCCCCGCGGCTTAGGCGCTCTTTGCCTGAGTTGACAACTCAAACACGTGATAGCCCCACGGGGGTAGGTCGAGATAGAGGCCGCGCGCCCGGACGTCATCACCGTCCCGGTCGTACGCATGCGGACTCATCAGGTCCCGCAGCCGTATCGTCTTGCCCTTGATCTCGTCGAATGGAATTTGCAGGTAGGCTTGGCACTGGTTGGCCGCGTAATTGACAATCGCGATCAACACGTTCTGGTCGGGACCGCGCCAGGCAAAACTGATGTAGCAGTCCCAGGTCCAGTTGCCGTCCCACGCGGGGTTGCATTCCAGCACTCGCCAATCGCCTTGAACGGCAGGATGGCGAAGGCAGGTGAGCAGCCGGTCATAGAAATCGTGCACACTTGCATCGCCCGCCTCGGCCGGTCCGCGGCCGAGGTGGACGGGTATCCGCTTGTTGAAGCCATCCATCTGGCCCTGGTGGATGAAGCGAAGGCCCGGGCACAGAAAGGTCAGGACGGCGGCAGCCTGGTGTATTCCGGGCGGGAACGCCGCAGCCGCGCGGGGTTCGTCGTGATTCTCCAGGAAGCGCGCGGACCGGCGCTGGAAATCCATGTCGGCGCGGAAATGATCGCGAACCGGCCGGGCGTGTCCTTCGCGGAGCCGGTCGTAGAGCCGCTTATCGTACGTGTAGTCGAAGCCTTGCTGTTGGAGAGTCCATTCCAGATCCCAGTAGACTTCGGCCATGAACAGAAAACCCGGGTGCCTGGCGCGCGCCCGGGCGATGGCCATGGGCCAGAAGGATGCCGGACGCATTCCCCAGGTCCGTTCGAAAACATCGGGCAGGATCAGCATGGCCATGTCGCAGCGAACGCCGTCGCACATCCCGGCGATCTTCTCCAATTCCGTGGCCATCGCCTCCTGAAGGCTGGCGTTGGCGTAGTTCAGTTGCAGCGTGTCGGGCCATCCCGAGAAATATGGATCGCGGCCGTACGCCAGCACGTTTTGCCCCCCGGCAGTAGCGATGCGCGTGTAATTCTGCGGCTCGCGTTCGAGCTGGGCATCGGTACCGGGCACGAAGTACTCGGCGTGCTCCTGCACCCACGGATGGTCCGGTGCCATGTGATTCGGCACAAAATCCAGCAGCAGGCGCATGCCACGGCGGTGAATGCGTTTCCGCAGGCGTTCCAGGGCGGCGTTCCCGCCGAAGTCGGAATGAACCGTGTAGGAACGGATCGCGAAGCACGAGCCGCACACGTCCCGGTCGGAGAAGTCCGGCAGCAACTCGTGGTATTCGCGGAGCCACTCGGGATTTTCGAGCGAAATCCTGCGCCCCACGGCGCCGGTCTGCCAGACACCGAGGAACCAGACCCAGTCGAACCCGGCAGCGGCGATGCGATCCAATTCGGAATCGGGCACGTCATCCAGCGTGGCGGGACGGCCCAGACCGGCGCCCAGCGACGTGAGCAGAACGCGGGTGTTGATCTGGTACAGGGACGGATACGGCCGTGCAGTCTGGCGCGCGGTGACCGCTTTGGGAGATTTTGCAGCCGAGCTCATATTCCGGCCTCCTTCACGCCGGCATCGGATGTGCGCACCGGGCGGCCGCCGCACACAATCCCGCCCTTTGGATGCAAAGGTCACTAGACTGATTTATTTTGTTCCCGACCCCGACACCGCGGGGCGCGACTGTTCCTGCCTGAGGCGGATTCTGGCTGCGGCTTGCTCGATGGAGCCGTGATGGCTTGTCTTGTCCCGTGCCAGGTACGTGGTTTGCGAAGGGAACGCGAGCCCGGAGCCGCTGGCGACCACGATGTCCAGTACTGCCAGCAGGATCTCCTCCTGCATCGCCAGAAAGGCCGGGTAGTCGGCGGCGGACAGATACGCGAACAGCTCTAGATTGAACGCCGAGGCGCCGAATGCCGTCAGGCGAACACGCAGCGACTCCTTTTCGACATTCGGATATGCCTGCATCAGCTCGCGAACCCCGGCCAGCACCGATCGCATCTGCTCGGGCGTGGTTTCATACCGTAAGCCGATCTGGTGATTGCAGAAGAACTTGTCGCGCAATGCGAAGTTTTCGATATTAATCTGCGCCAGTTGCCCGTTGGGAATCGAGACGACGGTCCGATCCATGGTGCGGACACGGGTCGAGCGCAGCCCGATGTCTTCGATGGTGCCCGTCTTGTCGCCGATGCGGCAGAAGTCTCCGACCCTCATGGGCTCATCGGAGATGATCGAGACGCCGCCGAAAAGGTTCTCCAGGGTCTTCTGCGCGGCGAACGCGATCGCGATACCGCCGAGACCGAGGCCGGCGAGGAGCGTAGTAACGTCCTTTCCGGACACGTAGATCATCAGGAGAACCGCCAGAATCGCCACCACGATCTTGGACAGGCGATGGAAAAGGTTGAGTACCGCCAGCTTGCCGGCACGTTGGCTCCGCGTCAAACGCCGTCTTGCGAGCTCGGCGACGATGTCGCTGAGCCGGATCAGAAGCCATGCGAAACCGATGACTGCCAGGACAGCCGCGAGGTTGGTCCACGCCTGCCGGCCGAGCACGGTCGCCGAGAACGCAGCAAGCATGCGTACGCCGGCTGCCAGAAAAATCACCCGGAGCGGAGCCGTCATCCTGGACAGGCGCTGGTCAACCTCCTCGCGGGTCATTCGGCGGATCACGGGGCGCAGGAGCAGGACGAGCAGGTGCGTCGCCAGTCTGGCGAGCACCAGCGCGAGAACCACGCCGAGCACCACTTCCAGCCAGCGATATAGAGGGACTTTCAGGATTCGGATCTCGCGGAGCCCCTCCGGGACAAGCCTCTCGACGCCGTACGCGTTGATCTCGTCGAATACCGACGGTACGCTGTGTAGGGTCTCGGCCGAAAATAGCCAGATAGGCGGCCGGCTGCCCTGGCGTACACGATCGAGCAGAACGTCGAGTTTGACCGTTCCGGTATCAATAGTGCCAATCCGTTCGCGGTTCTCGGACAAACCGTCGAGTAAGTCGCCCTCCGGTTCCCTGCTGACAAGATCGAGATTCGCCGCCAGCCCGACATCCAGAATGATCCGCAACTTGTGCGCCAGTTCGGGCGCATCGGTTTTGGCTTTCAGGTTGAGATATTCGGCAGCCCGGACGTAGTTCTCCCGCGTAGCCGCGCGCAGGAAGCCCATCACACACCCGTGAGGCGTGTCGCGGCCAAAAGGATCCGGCTCCGGCGGCTTTTCCGCTGCGGGCTTGGAACTTGCGGAAGGCGTGGGAATCTGCCCGCAGGCGAAGCGCTGCGCCGTTGCTGAGAGCAGCAACAGGACGGCGATCCGGATTCTGCGGTTCAATGCCAAGCGCCTTTTCTTCCTGCCGTGATCAAAGGCCGTAAGCCAGATGCGTCAAGGCAGGCCCGAAGTGCTCTATTTTCGATCCTCACTGTGCGGAATGGGCCGGAGCTTCGAAATCAACGCTCAGGCTGTCAGGCAGGGGACCTGCCCCTCGCAGCTTGTGATGGGCGGCCAGAGCCGCAAGGTCGCCATCATCCAGAGCGACCGGGCCCTCCAGGGCAAGGAAGTACATCACGGAGTATGCGTTTGGACTGTGTTGCAGCCCCAATACGTGCCCGATTTCGTGGATTGCCACCGAGAACAGCTCATCCGCGGAAAGGGTGATCCGGGGATTGAAAGCGATCCACCCCTGAAACGCCGGCGATCCGGGGAACTGCGCCCGCGCGGCTTCCGCCGGTTTGAACAGGCCGGGCTCGCCGTCAACGATCTGAATGGCGCAGTTCCGGCCATCCTCCAGGTGCCACCTCATGTCCAGAATGCCGGACCAGAAGTCCATGGCGCGCGCAAACGCCGCCGACAGCTCCCGATTAGATGTGGAAAGGCGGACGCCGAGGTCCATGCGGTCCCGCCTCAATAGATCGGCACTCCGCTCGCACGGAGGATAGTTGCCCGTCCAGTCTCCGGGACGGTCGGCGGCCGTCGCGAGCAAGGCCAGGAACAATGTTGCCAAAATCACGAGCCGCATCACGCGCGAGGCAGAAATCAGCCCCTCTCCATCAACTCCTGATGTCGGGTCGGAGTAATGGACTTGTTTATTTTTTCACATTGTCAGGGGCAATTCCATCCGCGGGCATCCTGACATTTCGCGGCGATGGACAAGGGCGTTTCAAAATGGGCCTTCCCGACCCGTCTTTCGTCTATAATGGCTCGGCCGATGACCACGAACACGGACACGACCAGGCTTCTTCTTCGTCTGTGCCACGACTTGAAGACGTCGGTGCGCACCATACGTGCGCACACCGAGCTCCTCCTCAGAGATAAGGGAACCGGCCCTGTTGCCGATCTCGAGCAGCGTCTCGGCTTCATTGCCGCAGGTGCCCGGAATCTGGACTCGCTCATCGACCGTCTGACGGCTTATTCGGTTGCGCTTGAAACTCCTGAGCCGCCGGCTCAGTCCATCGGAATGGATGTCCTGGTTCGCGGCGCGTTGGCAAGACTTGAACAGCTCCTTCGCGAAAATGGGGCGGAGGTCTCCTACGACCCCCTGCCGCGCGTCCGGGCCAATTCGGACCGTCTGATCCAGCTCCTGGAAGAGCTGGTTCGCAACGCCGTGACGCATGGCGGTCATGCCGGGGCCAGGGTGCATATCAGCGCGGCCAGACAAGGCGACCAATGGCTCTTCCGCATCCGCGACAACGGTCAGGGCGTCGAAGCCGGCGATTTGGAACGTATTTTTCGTCCGCTCGAACGATTACACCGCACCGGTCCTGGAATGGGACTCGCAATCTGCAAAGCCATTATCGAGTCGCATGGGGGACGCATCTGGGCAGAACCACCGGCGGGCGATGGTTTCGCGGTGTGCTTTACTCTTCCATCCTGATGCCGGTCGCTCGCGGCATAAGGCGCTAGGGTGCGCCGAGCTGGTCCCCGCCCGCCGCAGCCGCGACAGTGCCTTGCTTGCGTTCCTCCCAGGCATGCAGTTTGTTATGCAGCGTGCGCAGGCAAAGACCGAGCATCTGAGCGGCTTTGCGTTTGTTGTTATTCGTGTGCTTCAAGGTGAGGCGAAGAAAGGCCTCCTCGACCTCCTCCATGCGGCTGCCGACACGAACCTGCAAGACATCGTCTGGCACGGCCGCGGCTACAGCCGCCGGCTGGACCGGGGGCGTCGCGGTGCCCGGCCCCATGCTGGACGGCAGATGGCGAAGCTCGATCTCGCCTTCGGCGGCGACTATCACTGCGCGCTCGATCACATTTCGCATCTCGCGGACATTCCCGGGCCAGGAGAATGCCTGGAAGCGTTCCAGCACTTCGGCAGTCAGCCCCGTGACGCGGCAGCCGTGCCTGCGATTCAAATCGCGAATGAGCGCCCCGGAAAGCGCGGGGATGTCCTGCGTACGCTCACGAAGAGGAGGCAACGAAACGTGAAACACGTTCAAGCGATAATAGAGGTCTTCGCGGAGGTGTTTATTCTCGATCGCCTGTTCCGGCTTGCGGTTGGTCGCGGCCAGGACGCGCACGGAGATCGGGATGTCGCTGCTGCCGCCGAGCCTCCGCACTTTGGATTCCTCGATCACCCGCAGAAGCTTGGCTTGCGTGGCAATCGGCATTTCGCCGATTTCGTCCAGCAGCAGAGTTCCATGGTGTGCCTGTTCGAAACAGCCCGCGCGGCGCTCAGCCGCACCCGTGAACGCACCCTTCTCATGTCCGAAGAGCTCGCTCTCCATCAGGCTCTCCGGCAGCGCGGCACAATTGATGGCGATGAAGGGACCCGCGCTGCGCGGGCTCAGGCTATGAATGGCGCGCGCCACCAACTCTTTGCCCGTGCCGCTTTCCCCGCTGATCAGAACCGATGCGCTGGTAGGTGCGACCTGGCGCAGCAACGAGTAGATTTCCTGCATGCACGGCGAGTCGCCAACCAGCTCGCACAGAACGCCCTGATAGCTGAGTTGGCGCTGTAAGCGGTCGGCCTCCTGCAATAGGTGATGTTTCTCAATGGCGCGTTCGAGCAGAGTCCGTAATACGCCCGGCTGGACCGGCTTCTCCAGGAACCAGAAAGCCTTGAGATCGTGGACAACTGAAACTGCCTTGTCGATGCCGCCGCATGCGGTAAGGACAATCGCAGGCGTATGGTCTCCCCGCGCGGACATTTCCTTGAGCAGCGAGATTCCGTCCATGCGCGGCATCACCAGGTCGGTAAGGATCGCGTTCACCGGCGTCGCTGCAATTCTCGCAAGGGCCTCTCGTCCATCGCCTGCGACAACGACCTCGAAGCCGCAGGCTGCCACCATCTCCGCCAGATCCGACCGTTGAACGGCATCGTCCTCAACCACCAAGACGTGCGCCACAGAAAACTCCGATCTCCGACAACTCCCGCCATTTTACAATAAGATTGTGTCGGACAAAGTCATGTACTCGGGGACACTTGCAACTGCACGGCCGAATTGTGACGCCGCACATTCTTGATGGGACGTACGATAGGGAGACCGTTCTGGCCCGAGGATTGCTCCGTCCAGCCCGTCTGGCGAGGGGTCGCAGACTTTGTTGCTGAATCAGACTCCGTAAACCGGCCCAGGATGAGGGCCCGGAACAATCCGTTCGGAGGCGGAAATCCGGCTCTGAGCAAGATCCGGCCTCTCCCTGCCAGACGGAGCCGGGCAGCAACTCGATAGGACCACCGGAAAGTTGAGATATGTTGAACTGGATTCTGAGGTTCTGGTGTGGGCGGGTCCACAGGGGCGCCATGTGGCCGATCCAGGGCAAATACATATCCCCGCGATGTCTGCGCGAGTATCCTGTCGAATGGGAAGTTTCCGGTCCCCGGACGCTAGGCGGAGGCGCCGTCAGCATCGCCGCAGCCCAATTCGGTTGTCTCCAACAGGTATCTGACACGTGCCACAAGGTCGGAGTCGCGGAACGGCTTTTTCAAGAAATGCACGTCGGAGGGCGAGATCCCATAAAACTTGCACACCTTGGCCCCCGTGTCTCCGGAGATCATTAGCGCCTTCACGCTGGGACAGATGGTGAGCGCCGTCTTCGCCAGTTCGCACCCGTAGTAACCTGGCAGCGAGACGTCGATTACCAGCATATCGATTTCATCATGACGCCGCTGGTAAAGGGCACTCGCTTCTGCATAGTCTCTGGCACCGATGACCTCGTAACCTATCTTTCGCAGGAGGCGCCTCATCCGTGCCCGCTGGTGTGTTTCATCATCGACGACAAGAATGACCTGCGCCCGTCCGCTCATTGGTATGCCGTCCCCGGTTCGCCGAAACCTGTAGCTGCCTGCTGGCGAGCACATTGTTGCCCAAAACCGGCCTCTCCCAGGCATCGGCGTATTGGCGACCACATGGCACTAAAAACAAGTGCGCGTCCCGCGCGCAGATTCAATCCGATCTACTAGCGGAGACGGGTTAGGCAGATCACTTGCAAATTCTCTGCGAATATTCGCACGTTGGGTCATTCGATTGCGTGTCCAGCACGATGGTCGTGTAGATTTTGGCAGATGAGCATGGAGGATGTAAGATACAGCACTAACCTCGTACCAGGAGCTGCACGCCAGCGCATGCAAAAAGTGCACCGGTGGGAACAAAACTAATGCATGGAATTCTATTGGCGGAAGACAATCTGTCTGATGTGTACCTGATCCGCGCAGCTCTCGAAGAGCACGGGGTTGAATACACGATGCGCGTGGTGTCGGACGGAAAAGAGGTCCTGGCGATCATTTCCGGCGACCGCGCTCCGGATGCACCGCCCGATTTCGGATTGATCATTCTCGATCTGAATCTGCCGAAGCATGACGGACTCGAGGTCCTGGAGCGTCTCCAGGAGTCCACCTGGCTGGCACACGTGCCGGTGGCGGTGCTGACTTCGTCCGATTCGCCGAAAGACCGGCTGAGGGCGACGCGCCTGGGCGCCAAGTGCTATCTGCGAAAACCCTCGAATTTAGATCAGTTTCTCGCCTTGGGATCCGTGTTCAAGGACTTGCTTGAACCGGTGAAGACAAAGGGAGTTTCCAATGAAGACTGAATCGGTGATGGAGACACTCGACACCAAAACGCTCTTGAAGACGCTGATGGCTTTCAAGGACGGCGATTTTTCGGTTCGCCTGCCAGTTGACCAAACGGGCATTGCGGGCAAAATCGCCGACACTCTCAATGACATCTTCAAATTGAACGAGCGGATGGCGAGCGAGTTCTCGCGGATCTCCAGCGCCGTCGGCAAAGAAGGCAGGATCAACCAACGGGCGAGCCTCGGATCGGCGCAAGGCGAATGGGCATCGTGCATCGAGGCGGTCAACGGGCTGATCGGCGATTTGGTGCAGCCGTCCACGGAGGTAGCGCGTGTGATCGGCGCCGTCGCCAAGGGCGACCTGTCGCAGACCATGGCGCTCGAGGTGGAAGGGCGTTCCCTCAAAGGCGAGTTCCTGCACACCGCCCGCGTCGTCAACACCATGGTGGCGCAGTTGAACTCGTTCGCATCGGAAGTGACCCGTGTTGCCCGGGAAGTCGGCACCGAGGGTAAACTGGGCGGACAGGCCGAGGTCAAAGGTGTCGCCGGGGTGTGGAAGGACCTCACCGACTCGGTGAACTCCATGGCCGGTAACCTCACGGATCAGGTGCGCAACATCGCCGAGGTCACCACCGCCGTTGCGAATGGCGATCTGTCGCGCAAAATCACGGTGGATGTGCAGGGCGAGATTCTGGAGTTGAAGAATACCATCAACACGATGGTGGATCAGCTCAGCTCGTTCGCTTCGGAAGTGACCCGTGTTGCCCGGGAGGTAGGCACGGAGGGCAAACTCGGCGGACAGGCGGAGGTGAAGGGCGTTGCCGGCGTGTGGAAGGACCTCACCGACTCGGTGAACTCCATGGCCGGTAACCTGACCGCCCAGGTGCGCAACATCGCCGAGGTCACCACGGCCGTGGCCAACGGCGACCTCTCCCGCAAAATCACGGTGGACGTACGCGGCGAAATTCTGGAGCTGAAAAACACGATCAACACCATGGTCGATCAGCTCAACGCATTCGCATCCGAAGTGACGCGCGTCGCGCGCGAAGTCGGTACCGAGGGTATTCTGGGCGGCCAGGCGGATGTTCGCGGCGTCGCCGGAACCTGGAAAGACCTGACGGACTCCGTCAACTCGATGGCGGGCAACCTGACTGCCCAGGTACGCAATATCGCCGAGGTCACCACGGCCGTCGCCAACGGCGACTTGTCGCGCAAGATCACAGTGCAGGTGCGCGGCGAAATTCTGGAGCTGAAGAACACGATCAACACCATGGTGGATCAGCTCAGCTCGTTCGCTTCGGAAGTGACCCGTGTTGCCCGGGAGGTCGGCACCGACGGCAAACTGGGCGGACAGGCGGAAGTGAAGGGCGTCGCCGGCACCTGGAAGGATCTCACGGAGTCCGTGAACTCCATGGCCGGCAACCTGACCAACCAGGTGCGCAATATTGCCGAGGTCACCACTGCCGTCGCCAAGGGCGACTTGTCACGAAAGATCACCGTGGACGTGCGTGGTGAAATTCTGGAGCTGAAGAACACCATCAACACCATGGTCGATCAGCTCAACGCGTTCGCCGGTGAAGTGACCCGCGTGGCCCGCGAAGTCGGAACCGAGGGTAAGCTCGGCGGCCAGGCGGAAGTGCGCGGCGTGGCCGGAACCTGGAAAGACTTGACGGACTCCGTCAACTCGATGGCCGGCAACCTGACTGCCCAGGTACGAAACATCGCGGAGGTTACCACCGCGGTCGCCAATGGCGACCTGTCGCGCAAGATCACCGTGGGGGTCCAAGGTGAAATTCTGGAGCTGAAGAACACCATCAACACCATGGTGGACCAGCTCAACGCATTCGCCAGCGAAGTGACTCGTGTGGCACGTGAAGTGGGCACGGAAGGCGAATTGGGCGGCCAGGCGCAGGTGAAGGGTGTCGGCGGAGTATGGAAAGATCTCACCGACTCCGTGAACTCCATGGCGGGCAACCTGACTGCCCAGGTGCGCAACATCGCCGAGGTCACTACGGCAGTGGCTAACGGCGACCTCTCGCGTAAGATCACTGTGGACGTGCGCGGCGAGATTCTCGAGCTGAAGAACACCATCAACACCATGGTGGACCAGCTCAACGCATTCGCCGGCGAAGTGACCCGCGTTGCCCGGGAAGTCGGCACCGAGGGCAAACTGGGTGGACAGGCGGAAGTCAAAGGCGTCGCCGGCACGTGGAAGGATCTCACCGACTCGGTCAATTCGATGGCCAGCAACCTGACGAATCAGGTCCGCAACATTGCCGCGGTCACCACGGCAGTCGCGCGCGGCGATCTCTCGCGCAAGATCACGGTGGACGTCCGCGGCGAAATTCTGGAGCTGAAAAACACCATCAACACGATGGTCGACCAGCTCAGTTCGTTCGCATCGGAAGTGACGCGCGTGGCGCGCGAGGTCGGCACCGAGGGTAAGCTCGGTGGCCAGGCGGACGTGCGCGACGTGGCCGGCACCTGGAAGGACTTGACCGATTCGGTCAACTCCATGGCGGGCAATCTCACCGCGCAGGTGCGCAACATCGCCGAAGTGACTACGGCAGTGGCCAAGGGTGATCTCTCGCGCAAGATCACGGTCGACGTGCGCGGCGAAATTCTGGAGCTGAAAAACACCATCAATACCATGGTCGACCAGCTCAACGCCTTCGCGGGTGAAGTGACCCGTGTCGCCCGCGAAGTCGGCACCGAAGGCAAACTCGGCGGCCAAGCCGAGGTCAGGGGCGTCGGCGGCACCTGGAAGGACCTGACGGACTCCGTCAACTCGATGGCGCGCAACCTGACCGCACAGGTGCGCAACATCGCGGAAGTCACGACCGCCGTGGCCAAGGGCGATCTCTCGCGCAAGATCACGGTCGACGTGCGCGGAGAGATTCTCGAGCTCAAGAACACCATCAACACCATGGTCGATCAGCTCAACGCCTTTGCCGGCGAAGTCACCCGCGTGGCGCGGGAAGTCGGCACCGAAGGCAAGCTCGGCGGCCAGGCCGACGTGCGCGGCGTGGCCGGCACCTGGAAGGACCTCACCGACTCGGTCAACTACATGGCCAGCAACCTTACCAACCAGGTGCGCAACATTGCGGGCGTCACCACGGCAGTTGCCAAGGGCGACTTGACCACCAAAATCACCGTGGACGCGCGCGGTGAAATCCTGGAGCTGAAGAACACCATCAACACCATGGTCGATCAGCTCAGCTCGTTCGCCTCGGAAGTCACGCGCGTGGCGCGCGAGGTCGGCACCGAAGGCAAGCTCGGCGGCCAGGCCGAAGTGCGCGGCGTGGCCGGCACCTGGAAGGATCTCACCGACTCGGTGAACTCCATGGCGGCCAACCTCACCATGCAGGTGCGCAATATCGCCGAGGTCACCACGGCCGTCGCCACGGGCAATCTCTCGCGCAAGATCACGGTGGATGTGCGCGGCGAGATTCTGGAGCTGAAAAACACCATCAACACCATGGTGGACCAGCTCAGCTCGTTCGCGGCGGAAGTAACCCGCGTGGCGCGCGAGGTCGGTACGGAAGGCAAGCTCGGCGGCCAGGCCGAAGTGCGCGGCGTGGCGGGCACCTGGAAGGATCTCACCGACAGCGTCAACTGGATGGCCGGTAACCTAACATCTCAGGTCCGCAACATCGCCCAGGTGACCACGGCCGTAGCCAAAGGCGACCTTTCAACCAAGATCACCGTAGATGCGCGCGGCGAGATTCTCGAGCTGAAGAACACCATCAATACTATGGTGGACCAGCTCAACAGCTTCGCCAGCGAAGTGACGCGCGTGGCGCGCGAGGTCGGCACCGAGGGCATTCTTGGCGGCCAGGCGGACGTGCGCGGCGTCGGCGGTACATGGAAGGACCTCACCGACAACGTGAACTCCATGGCCGCGAACCTGACCACCCAGGTGCGCGGCATCGCCAAAGTCGTCACCGACGTCGCTAACGGCAACCTGAAGCGCAAGCTGGTGCTGGAAACCAAAGGGGAGATCGCCGAACTGGCCGACACCATCAACGAGATGATCGACACTCTGGCCGTGTTCGCCGACCAGGTCAGCAACGTCGCGCGCGAAGTCGGAATCGAGGGCAAGCTCGGCGGCCAGGCTCGCGTGCCGGGCGCCGCCGGTATCTGGCGCGACCTGACGGACAACGTAAACCAGCTCGCCGCGAACCTGACCACCCAGGTGCGCGCAATCGCCGATGTAGCCACCGCCGTGACGAAGGGCGACCTCACGCGCTCGATCGCGGTCGAAGCCCTGGGTGAGGTCGCGGCACTCAAAGACAACATCAACGAGATGATCGTCAATCTGGCGGAGACGACGCGCAAGAACACCGATCAGGATTGGCTCAAGACCAACATCGCAAAATTCACCGGCATGATGCAGGGCCAGCGCGACCTGTTGACTGTGTCCAAACTCCTGCTGAGCGAGCTGACGCCTCTCGTGGGTGCGCAACACGGAACGTTCTATATCACCGATTCGACCGGGGACGCGCAGACGCTCAAGCTGCTTGCAGCGTACGCCGCCGACCTGACCAGCGGCGTTCCCACCGAGTTCCGCATGGGGCAGGGCCTCGTTGGCCAGTGCGGCCTGGAGAAGCGCCGCATCCTGGTAACCGACGTACCGCACGATTACGTCAAGATCACTTCCAGCCTGGGCGAAGCAACTCCACTCAGCATCGTGGTGCTGCCGGTGCTGTTCGAAGGCGAGGCCCGGGCGGTGCTCGAACTGGCCTCGTTCCGCCACTTCACCGACGTCAACCTCGCGTTCCTGGATCAGCTCACGCAGGGGATCGGCATCGTGCTGAATACCATCGCGGCCACGATGCGGACGGAGCAGCTTTTGAAGCAGAGCCAGGCGCTCGCGGAGCAATTGCAGAAGACGAATGCCGAACTCGAGGAAAAGGCGCACCTGCTGGCCGAGCAGAAGAACGAGGTAGAAACCAAGAATCGCGAAGTCGAACAGGCCAAAGCGGCGCTGGAGGAGAAAGCCGAGCAGTTGTCGCTAACCTCGAAATACAAGAGCGAGTTCCTGGCCAACATGAGCCACGAACTGCGCACGCCGTTGAACAACCTGCTGATCCTGGCGCAAATGCTGGCGGAAAACTCCGAGAACACGCTGACGCAGAAACAGGTCAAGTACGCGGAGACGATTCATTCCTCGGGCACCGACCTGCTCGCGCTGATCAACGACATTCTGGATCTGAGCAAGATCGAATCCGGAAAGATGGATGTGGAAGTCGGCAGCGTCCGCTTCAGCGAGGTGCGCGACTTCTGTTCGCGCACCTTCCGGCACGTTGCGGACGGCAAGGGACTCGATCTCTTCATCGACCTCGCCGAGAGCGTGCAAGCCGAGACCATCATCACTGACTCCAAGCGCCTGCAGCAGGTGCTCAAGAACCTGCTTTCGAATGCGTTGAAGTTCACCGAGCACGGATCGGTGAAGCTGCGCATCGAACGCGCCACGTCAGGGTGGAGTGCGACTCATTCGGTCCTGAATCGCGTGAAGAGCGTGATCGCCTTTTCGGTATCGGATACGGGCATCGGTATCCCGCACGACAAGCAGCACATCATCTTCGAAGCGTTCCAGCAGGCGGACGGTACCACGAGCCGGAGATACGGCGGCACCGGACTCGGCCTCTCGATCAGCCGCGAACTGACGCGGTTGCTCGGCGGCGAAATCCGTCTGCAGAGCTCCCCCGGCGTGGGCAGTACGTTTACCTTGTATCTGCCGCAAACCTACGTAACACCGGTGACGATCATGAAAGCGGACGCGCAGCCCGCCCTTGCGGCTGCCGAGATGTGGCAGGGCAGCAGCGCTTTGGCGTCGCCGGTCGACGAAACGCTGGATATCATCCTGCCGGCGCCTTCCTCGGCGCCAGTTGCCGTTGTGCACGATATCGACATCGAGGACGACCGGCACATGATCCGGCCGAACGATCCGGTGTTGCTGATCGTGGAAGACGACATCACCTTCGCGCGCATCCTCATGGATATGGCTCGCGATCGCGGGATCAAAGCACTCGTGGCCCTGCGCGGCGGGATCGCCCTGACACTGGCCCGCGAGTTCAGCCCGGGCGCGATCACACTGGACATCACCCTGCCCGACATGGCGGGCTGGACCATCCTCGACAGGTTGAAGCATGACCCGCAGACCCGCCACATCCCGGTGCATGTCATCACTGGTGACGAGAACCGGCGGCGCGGTCTGGCACTGGGCGCCATGACCTACCTGGAGAAAACGGTTACCACGGACAACCTGAACGCCGCATTCGACACGATCCACTATTCGATTCAGCCCCGCACGAAGAAGCTGTTGCTCGTAGCCGAGGATGAATCGCGGCGCACCAGCCTGCAGGAGCTGTTGGGTGGCAAGGGCGTGGACATTCTCGCCGTTGGCTCGGGCGGAGAGGCGCTGGCGACCGCCAAACAGACCTATCTGGATGGGATCGCGTTGGGCCTGCACATCAGCGATATTTCCGCGCTACAACTGGTCGAAGAAATTCAGGCCGATGGCGGCCCCCAGACTCCGCCGGCCGTAATCTTCGGCGGCGGGAAGCTGGGCCCGGAGGTGGAGAACGAGATCCGGCGGCTTTCCCGACACTCTGTCGTAAGATACGCGGATTCGCCGGACCGCCTTCTGGAGGAGACGGTCCTGTTCCTCCACCGCGCGCACGCCGATCTTTCGGATGCGCAACTGGAGATCCTCAACACGATCCGTCACAACGATCCGACCGTGACAGGCAAGAAGGTACTGGTGGTGGACGACGACGTGCGCAATATCTTCGCACTGACGACCGTCCTGGAACAGCATAATCTTCAGGTCTTGCACGCCGAAAACGGGCGCACTGGAATTGAAGTGCTTCTGAAGACGCCCGACGTGGACGGCGTCCTCATGGACATCATGATGCCCGAGATGGACGGCTATGAAACCATGCGCGCCATCCGCCAGATCCCTGAGTTCCGCACGATGCCAATCATCGCGGTTACCGCGAAGGCCATGAAGGGCGACCGCGCCAAGTGCATCGAGGCCGGCGCGTCGGATTACATCACCAAACCCGTGGATCTGGACCAGCTTTTTTCGGTGCTGCGCGTCTGGCTGGTTCACACCCATGAGGCACCTTCGAATAAACTAACCGTCACGGGTAATCGCGGATGACGCCCGCAGCCGGTGCAGTAGTCGTGGCAAAGGAATCAAGCGCCGAACGACGCATGAAGATCCTCCTGGTGGATGACACTCCGGAGAATCTCGTGTCGCTGGAGGCGGCTCTCAGCGGACTTCGTGAAGAGCTGGTGCTGGCGGGCTCAGGCAAAGAGGCCCTTCGCCACCTCCTGCATGACGACTTCGCGGCCATTCTGCTCGATGTGAGAATGCCGGAGATGGACGGTTTCGAAACCGCGGAGCTCATCCGCAGCCGGCCGCGCTCCCGGCAGATTCCGATCCTGTTCCTCACCGGTTATCGCAACGAAGAGCATCTCTTCCGGGGCTACGACCTGGGTGCGGTCGATTTTCTTTTCAAGCCGATTGTACCCGAGGTCCTGCGTTCCAAGGTCGCGGTGTTCGTGGAGCTCAGCCGCAGCAACGCGAAGTTGAAGGAGCAGGCCGATGTCTTGCGAAAGCAGGCGGAGGTGTTGCAGAAGGCCGAGCAGAAGTTTCGCGGGCTGCTGGAAGCAGCTCCGGACGCGATGGTCATGTGCCGCCCGGATGGTGAGATCGTGATGGTCAACTCGCAGGCCGAGATCGTCTTCGGCATCGGGCGGGACCGGCTGATCTCGAATAGTATTCGGACGCTGGTGCCGGAGTGGAGTTTCGTCCTGGCCCCCGGAAGGCCGGCGGAACAGCGCCTGGACCGCGGAGTCGAACTGGTCGCGAAACGGGAGGGCGGCGTCGAGTTCCCGGTTGAGATCCGCTCCAGTCCTCTGGATACAGAAGACGGCGTCGTAGTAACCAGCACGATTCGCGATATTTCCGGGCGCAAAAAGGTGGAGGAGCAGATACGCCTGCTGAACGCCAGCCTGGAGGAGCGTGTGCTGGCGCGCACGGACGAACTGTTGCGGTCCAACGAGGAGCTGCAACAGTTCGCCTATGCCGCCAGCCACGACCTTCAGGAGCCGCTCCGCACGGTCTCCATCTACGCGCAATTGCTGGCCAGGCGCTACCAGGGGCGGCTCCACGCAGAAGCGGATCAGTTCATTAACGCAATCGTGGAGAACGCCGGCCGAATGGAAACGCTGATTCACGACCTGCTCGACTTTTCGCGGGTGGAGGCTCGCGGGAGTGATTTCTTCGCGCCTATGATGTGCGACGACGCCCTCGACGACGCCATCGGAAATCTGACGCCGCTGATCGAAGAGAGCGGAACCGGGATCGAACGCCACCCACTGCCGGCAGTGATGGGCGACCCGGTGCAATTGACGCGCCTGTTCCAGAACCTGCTGGTCAACGCGATCAAGTTCCGGAATACGGAACCGCCGCGAATTCACGTCTCCGCGCGAGCCGTGGGCGACGAATGGGTCTTTGCCGTGAAGGACAATGGAATCGGGATCGAGCCGCAGTATGCGGAGAAGATCTTTGGAATATTCAGAGTGCTACACCCGCGCGACAAAATGCCGGGCAGCGGCATGGGTCTGGCGATCTGCCGCAAGATCGTGAGCCGTCACGAAGGCCGGATCTGGGTGGAGTCGGAACTCGGCAAGGGCGCGACGTTCCTGTTTACTTTGCCGAAGAAGTAGCCGTTCCGATCGGCGACTGCGGCTGGGTCACCGTGTTGGCCTGCAGATGCAGCAGTGCTTCCGCGAGATGGTTCACCGCGAATTCTTCGTCGCGCCGGCTGGCTTCGTTGCGTTGCAGGTCGGCAAGCAACGGGACCAGTTCCAGGTGGATCAACTCGTGAACCACGGTGAATTCCATGTCCTGCAACATCGGCTGCCACGCCATGTGGTAGTCGGCCGGATCGAGAATGCGGATCACGGCCGTTCTCCCAGCGCTGTCCCAATGGATGTTACCGACTGTTTGCGGGCGCAAATCGGACGCCGGCGCGATCATTACCGAAATCCGCCACTCCTGCAGGTTGAGCCTCTGCTGCCAGACGGCGAGCTTCTCATCGGCGAATTTTTGAATAACCGATTGGCGCTCCTTGACTTCGGGTTCGGCGGGAAGCCGTTGCCCCCGGCAAAAACCCGCGCTACCCACGATGAGTCCCGGAAGAAGAAGAAAAGCAGGGAAACCTGAGGCCGTCCACATCAGCCAACAGCATATCATTTCCCGGGCACACCAGTACGGTGCCTCACACACCCTTTGCTCTCCAGCAGTTGGGGCGCGCCGGCCTTGCTTCTCTCGTTATATTCATCACGCTCGCGCGTGAGCGTCTTTCACTGGACTTCGATCGTCTCAACCTTGAGCGTGTTATTCGGCCCGTTCGTGCCGGTGACCTTGGCGGCGACCCCGGATGCTGCGGCTCTGTTCGGGTCTGCGGATCGATCAGCGCGGCTCTTCATCGCTTCCGCGGCTTTCGCATTCCCAGCGTCATCGAAGTTGTACACCTTCCCCGCTGCTACCAGAGCAAACGTGGTGGTAGAGGCTGCCGGCGCACAGACACTTGCGTCCTTTTTGGATGCGTAGCAGGCGCCGTCGATTAGTAGTCCGGTCCAGCTCTCGGCTAGCGCCAGCGCGGCACATACCGCCCCCAGCGCGCAAATGGTCAGCATTCTTCGCATATTTCGCCTCTCTTTCAGATTCGAAACTGTTTGAAGGGCGCTGACGCAGGCACTGCATCCGGGGTGCCACAGACACGATATCAGCGCCTTAGCATCGCCGGCCGCCTCAAAGGGCGCTCCGGTAGGGAAAAAATACCGGCCCAGCCGGAAAAAAAGTAAGGGTTGAAGGGCTACCGCGGACTTGCCGCTCCCGGCCGGGCAGCTGATTCGCCCGCCGCGGATCCATTGCCCATCGTATAGTATGCCTGGGTGGGCAGAGCCAGTGCGGTTCCTTCGGCCTCTATCGCATCCAGAATCTCCAGAAAGAGTTCCTCCTGAATGGATGCCATTTCATCGTCGTCGGTGGTCGAGAAATACGCATTGACTTCGAGGTCGAGGGAGTATGTCCCCACTCCTGCAAACTTCACGGGATGGTTCCCTGTCTCGGCCTTCGACCTCCGTTGAAGAATTCGCGTGAGCGACCGCAACAATTCACGCACCTGGTCGGGCGTAGTGTCGCGGCGCAGGTTCAACATGACGTGGAACCAGGTCTTGTCCTTCCGGCTGAAGTTCTCAAGGGTCATCATGGAGAATGCGCCGTTCGGAACAGTCACCAGTGTGCGATCTGAGGTGCGAATTCGTGTCGACCGCAGCCCGATGTCCTCAACCGTTCCGGAGCGGTCGCCAAATTTGCAGTAGTCGCCGACTATGACCGGCCGGTCGGTGATCACGGAGATTCCCCCGAACAGGTTCTCGATCGTCTTCTGCGCGGCCAATGCCACGGCGACTCCGCCTACGCCGAGCCCCGCGAGGATGGTCGTCGTGTTATACCCCCAGTTGCTGAGTACGGTCACAGCGGCCAGGACCGCAATAATGACTTTCGTCACGCGCGTGGCAAGGGGCAGCACAGAGTACGCGAACGTCTGGTGCTTGGCGTGGAGCGCGGCGCGCACGTGCATGATCACAAGGTCCACAACCTTCATGCCGAGCCAGGCTGCTGCCCAGAAGAACAGCAGAGCCACGACATGCTCCAGGTAGCGCGCCAGTCGGGGTGGAGGCGCAATCCACTCCATCCCGGCGCGGAATCCCAGCGTGACCAGCAGCAGACGCAGGGGGCCCATGAAGTCCTCGAGGTAGACAGGACCGATGCGTGGCGCAATGCGCTTCATCGCCGGCGTCAACCACACCATGACAAGCCTGCAAGCGATCCGCGAGAGGGCCGACAGAACACCGGCCAGCAGCACCAGGGCAAGCCATTGCCAGAGCGGAATGTCCAGCAATTTCCAGTTCTCCAGCGGGTCCGGCATGTATTTTTCTATGAGCGAATCGCTGGATGCCTTGGCAATCCGCGGAATCAGCTCCACACTATCGGATGCGAACAGCCACACGGACACGTCGGATCGCAACTTTACACGCTCCAATTGAAGGTTGACATCCTTGTTATCCAAATGGAAGGACGCCACCGATTGCCTCTCTGCGCCATCCGGATCTTTGCTCAGCTCCGCCTCGTCGAACTGGGTGTCGGCATCCAGGATTTGCCCCAATTGTTCGGCAAGCTGAGTTCCCTGCTTTGATCGTTCGTTGGAGGGAAGTTTGCGCAGGTCGAGATACCGCGCCGCACGCCGGTAGTCTTTCGAGTGGCACGCCTGTAGGAACGCAGTCACGGCGCTCTGCGGCGAGTCGCGGTTCAGTGGATCGGCCCACACGCCACGAAACGCCAGGAGCACAAGGATAAGGCGCACAACCATTACTTGAAGCGGTGCAATGCGGATGCCGCCCGGCGGCCCTGCCGCTTGGGTGTCTGTACGCCTCCCCACACGGCGCGCCGCACCATCAGCATTCCCACAATCGAGGCGACCAGAAGGAGCGCCAGCACTGTAGTCGCGCAGGCCAGGGCCACCTGCAAGAGGCTGATGTGCGCTGATCCTCTGGGCGACGCTTCTGATGGGGCCGCGTCCTGGCGCGCGGCGACAGTCTCCTGCTCTGCGTCTGGTTCGGTACCCAAATCGAGCACGACGTTAGGAATCTCGGCGGGATGAAGAGCCAGCGGTAGGAATTGGCGGGAGAGCAACGGTGACACCGGCAATTCGGCGAAAGCCGCCGGAGGCTCGTCCCGGAACAACGACCCGTCCCAAGCCTCGATCACTTCGGCGCGGAGATTAGACAAGGCCAAAGCGGCCAGAGGGTACACCAACAGCTTTGGCGCAGCGCGACCCATTCCCGTTCGGTGGCGATTCTCACTTACCGGCCGTCAAAGTCGGCGCGCCTGCCTTTTCAGTACAACCGGCGTGACCGCAATTGCAGGCGATCTCAGTGGTATCGGCCGCGTCCTTGCAATATTCGCTGCAATACTTGGTGCCGCTATCCACCTTGCACTCGCAAGCCGGATGTGCGCATTTTCTCTTTCGGGCTGCCATGGGGATGACCTCCTCCGCGATGAACGTGTGCATCCGGAATGCCAGCATCTCGCGCGCTACATGCGCTCGCCGTCGAGTAGTGCGGTATATACCGCGTTGGTCCAACCGAATCCCGCCTCGTCCGTGGTGTAGCCGAATCGCAATTCGCCTGCCGGATCGCGGTTCCGGTTCACCACGTCGTACTTTTCCAGGATCGTTCCGTGCTTCTGGAACAAATCCTCCACCAGCGTAGTGAACCTCTTCGACACCCGGTCCGCCTCCGCGGCGTACCCGTATCTCCGCATCCCTTGAACGGCGATCCATTCAAGCGGCGCCCATCCGAAGGGCGCATCCCACTGATCGCCGCTTCGATGCGTGCTGGTTTGCAGCCCGCCGGAGCGCTCGAACAGAGCGAGGCGGCTCATTACGCGCGCTGCCTGTTCCTCGCTCGCAAGGCCTACCCACAGCGGATAAAACGTGGTGAGGAACGGATACCGCCGCACGCGCCGGTTCAGGAAATCGTAGTCGAAATAGAGGCCCTCCTTCGGGTCCCACATCAGCTGGTTGACCAGCCGCGCACGATCCTCCGCCCGCCTGCGCCACTCCTCCGCCCGCTGTTTCTGCTTCAGAATGTCCATGATCTCGGCGGACTGCGTCTCCATCAAGTACAGGAGCGAGTTGAGACACACCGGATCGTAGTTGATCGTCTCCGCGCCGAACTGCCCAAACCGGCTCGAGGGGTCGAAACCCGATTCGCGCATCGACCGGTCGTTCTCATAAAACAGCGGCGTGAGTTGATCCTTCGCCGCGTCGTAGAATCGCCGCACATCGTAGTCCCGGATCTTGTGCGAGCGGTAATACTGCCGGATCAACTCATAGTCCGGCCGCCCTTTCTTGTCGACCTCCGACGCCACGACTTCCGGTGCAGGTCCTTCCCCGGTATCGAAGTAGCGGGAGAGGCCGGTCTCTGGCGTCAGGTGCGGCTCGGTGGTCCAAAACCGGTAACATTTCTCAATTGCGTCGAGCGAGTTCGATAGATAGGCCCGATCTCCCGTGTTCCGGTAAATGGCAAGCAGCATTTCGGTGAGGAACGGCGGTTGCGACCTGGTCAGGTAATATGTCCGGTTGGCGTTGAGAATCTTCCCGTAGTGACGGATCTCGTAGAGTACATTCTCCGTCATATCCCGGGCCAGGGCCACCTCGCCATCGTGCAGCAGGCCCATCTCGATAAAGAAACTGTCCCACCCGTACATCTCGTTAAAACGCCCGCCCGGAACCACGTAGGGCCGCGGCAGGTACAGGAGGCCATGGACGCGAATTGCACCCGGCTCCTGCGGCAGGGGTTTCAGAAAAATCCTGTCGAAGTCCGCCGGGCTCATCTCCGCGCGCAGGCGCGATTTCAGCCGCCCGATGTCCTCGTCTGGAGCGACGTATACGGGCCAGCGCCCGTCCGGCAGAGGGTGCGATTTCGGATCCACCGCTGCTGCCGCGAGATTTTGGTGCGAGCGCGTCAACGTCTGCCACGTCCGCTTGACATAGGCCGTGACAGCCACTGCGGCTGGATTGCTGGAAGATGTTGGAGCGTTCAGGGCCATCGCGAACAACAGAGTTGAAACGCGCACGAGTGGTGCAATTCTTGCCAATAAAACCATCGCCGGCGGCAAATCCTGCTTTCGACTAATTGCACGTCCGTTGCCGTAGGCGAATCTCGATCCTAGTGTTTTCAACGTGCAGCGGATTCGCACCTGGGCTGGCACGGTACGTGCATTTGCGCATCCACGTGCGTGACATAACAGGTTCGATGCACATGAACCCCGTGACTCAAGCGACTTGTTCAAGGAGGAACAGCAATGGACCGCACAGTTCTCCGGGGACCTTACGAGGATCCCAGTTTCTATCTGCCCCGCAAGCCGGCGCAGGAGTTTGCCCGCAAGCACACCATCTACGGTCCTGGCGAGCCATCCAACCTGCTATACATGGTGCGATCCGGGCGGGTATTGGTAAGGAATTCCTTCGACTCGACTTCCCCATCCGTAACACGCATTGTCACTTCAGGGGGCATGTTCGGCGAGGCCAGCCTGATCGGCTCGCCCGATCCCGGCGAGTCGGCCATTACGCTGGATCGCTCCAGTGTCATGTCGTGGACGATGGCTGAAGTCGAGCAGCAAATGACCCGCGACGCACGTCTTCGCCCCGCCTTGCTGAGCTACTTCGCCCTGCGATGCGCGGAGTTGACGGAGCGCCTCGAAGCTTTGGCTTTCTATCGCACCCAGGAACGCGTGATGTTGGGCCTGCTGCAATTGGCCGAGACCCTGGGCGCGCCCATGAACGGGGCGACCCGGATGGCGCCGCTCAGTCACAAGATCATTGCCGATTACGTGGGCACCTCGCGCGAGCTCGTAACTCTCCACATGTGCGAATTCCGCCAGGCCGGTCTGTTGCAATACTCGCGGAGTTTCATCGACGCGAATGTTCCACTGATGCGCCAGGAATTGGACCGAAGAGGAATCGACCGGTCGGCGTCCGAGGGCCGAATGGTCCGTACCGCGGTGTGAGGCTCTGCGGGGTTGCCGCGGGCCGTGTTTTCAAGTGGTGCGGATGATAGGACTTGAACCTACACTCCCTTGCGGGAACTGGAACCTAAATCCAGCGCGTCTGCCAGTTTCGCCACATCCGCACGGGCTGATCGAATTATAGCGTGCCCCGCGGCTTCACAGCAGCAGCTTCAGGTACTCTGACAGCGAATGCAACTGGTCCACGTGGTCGGGCGCGGAGTTTCCGGCGAAACCCATCAGCAGAAAATTGCCGGCCTTGGCCTCGCTGAGCTGCTGCGTTCCCATCGGACCCCACTTCAACACAGCCTCGCGCTTCACTTCCAGTTGCCGCAGCAGGTAATCCGCGGTCTCCGTCGTGCTCGCGAACGTGCCCGGGAAGATCTCGCTGTGCGTGATCACCATGTGCTTCCGGCCCGCAATCGCATCCCTGGCGAACTGAATCCACACGTCCAGATTCTCCGTGCCGATCTTCGATTCCAGCGGACCGGGATGCCCGTCGGCGTAGTCCGTGTGGATGCCGTCGATGAGCAGCACCCCTTCCACCCGCTGATACGCGGCGGGTGATTTCAGAATCTCCCGGATAGCGCCGCAGCCGGCGCTCCAGCCGCCCAACAGCACCCGCCCAAAATGCACGCCGGACCTGGCCTCCACCTCCTTGAGCAGCGCCGCGAAACGATCGGGATTCTCGAACAGGCGCGCATAGCTCCCCGAGCCGTTGCCGGCCTGCACACTGAACACTGCGATCCCGTTCTTCGCGGCGGCCATTTCCGGAAGCCACGTGCCGCCGTGAAAAAAGAACAGCACCGGCAGGTCGTCCGCGCTGCTCACGCCCGCCGGAATGAACAGCGTGCCGGAATCGAGTTTCTCGCGCCGCCCCGAAGGCGATTCCTGGGCGAGCCGCGGATGCTCCCGCGTGTGCTCCACCATCGGCGATGGATTCTGCGCCTGCTGCCCATCCAGCGTCGCGATCAGAAGCAGGCAGGCCAAACAGAAACGCATACCGCGCACGCTACCGTCTCGGCTGGCGCAGGTGACTGTGCTTGATACTGTAGCCGAAGTAGATACTCAGCCCGATCACCAGCCACACCACCAGCCGGATCCACGTCTCGTAGTCCAGCGAGACCATCATCGCCAGGCAAACCAGCACGCCGAGCGCCGGGACAATCGGCACCAGCGGCGTGACGTAAGGCCGCGGAGCGTCGGGATTCGTCCTCCGCATCACCACCACCCCGACGCACACGATCACGAACGCCAGCAGCGTCCCGATGCTGGTCATGTGGCCCAGCTTCGAGATCGGCAGGAACCCGGAAAACAACGAAACGAAGACCATGAAGATCAGGTTGCAGCGCCAGGGAGTCAGGAACTTGGGGTGGATATCCGAAAAGACCTTGGGCAGCAGGCCGTCGCGCGACATCGAAAAGAACACGCGCGACTGGCCCAGCAGCATCACCAGGATCACGCTGGTGTACCCGGCGATGATCCCGATCACGATCCCCGACTGGAGCCACGACGGAAACAGCGAGATCACCGTGGCCACGGGAGCCGCGTCGCCCTTGAACTTGGTGTAGTGGACCATGCCGGTAAGCACGCGCGCGAACAGAATGTAGAGCACTGTGCAGATCAGCAGGGATCCGATGATGCCGATCGGCATATCGCGCTGCGGCCGCTTGGCCTCCTGCGCCGCCGTCGAGACCGCGTCGAATCCGATGTACGCAAAGAAGATCACCGCCGCCGCCCGGAAGATTCCGCTCCATCCGTATTGGCCGAAAGTGCCGGTATTGTCGGGAATGAACGGGCTGTAGTTCGCGGGGTTGATCATGCCCCAGCCGATCGAGATCACGATAAGCACAATCGCCACCTTGATCACTACGATGATGCCGTTGGCCCGCGCCGATTCCGATATCCCGATCATCAGCAGGCACGAAACGATGATGATGATGAACACCGCCGGCAGATTGATGATGCCCGGCGTCTCGTCCCAGGGACAGTGGATCAGGCTCTGCGGCATCTCGATGCCGTACATGTGCATCAGCTTGGCCACGTAGCTCGACCAGCTCACCGACACCGTGGCCGCGCCCACGGCATATTCCAGCACCAGGTCCCATCCGATGATCCACGCCAGCAGCTCGCCCATGGTGGCGTACGCGTAGGTGTAGGCGCTGCCTGCGATCGGGATCATGGTCGAAAACTCGCTGTAGCACATCCCCGCGAAGGCGCATCCGATGGCCGCGATCACGAAGGAGATCACCACCGCGGGTCCCGCGTTGTCCGCGGCCGCGATCCCCGTCAGGGAGAACAGCCCGGCGCCGATGATCGCTCCGATGCCGAGCGCGATCAGGTTCCCCGGCCCCAGGGTCTTTTTCAGGTGTTGCTCGCCGCCTTCGGCTTCGGCTTTGATGCGGTCCAGCGACTTCGTTTCGAACAGGCTCATATGGTGGCTTTCCTTCGCCAGATAAAGTAGACGGGCAGGCCCAGCAGCACGATGATCAGGCCCGGCCACGTGTAGTTCGGTTTGTAAAGCAACAGCAAAATTTCGATCAGGCCCGCCGCCCCCATGTACGCGGCCGGAAGCACCGGGTATCCGAAAGCCCTGTAGGGCCGGTCCAGATCCGGGCGGGTGCGACGGAGCACGAACAGACCAGCAATCGTCAGAATGTAGAAGAGCAGCACAGCAAAGATAACATAGTCCAGCAGGTCGTTGTAGCTGCCGCTTAACGTGAGCACCACCGTCCAGCCGCACTGCATCCAAAGAGCCCACACGGGCGCGTGCGTGCGGGCATCCAGCTCGCCCACTCCGCGGAAGAACAGCCCGTCCTTCGCCATCGCGTAGTAAACCCGGGCGCCGGCCAGTGTGAGGCCGTTGACGCAGCCAAAGGTGGAGATCATGATCGCGGCCGCCATCAGGCCGGCCCCGCTCGCGCCGAACATCTGGCCGGCCGCGGCGGCGGCCACACGGTCATTGGCGGCGTGCTGGATCTGATCGAACGTAAGCACGTTCAGGTATACGAACTGGCACGCGATATAGAGGGCGCACACGATGCCCACGCCCAGCGCCAATGACAGCGGCAGATTGCGCCTCGGATTTCGCACCTCGCCGGCCGTGAACGTCACGTTATTCCAGGCGTCCGCGGAAAAGAGCGAGCCAACCATCGCGACTCCCACCAGCCGCACCGTGGCCCCGTCCCATCCGCCGCCGCGCCAGAAATCCGTGAAGTTGGCCGCCACCGCCGCCGAGTTCCGCCCCACGAAGAAACCCGCCCCGACCAACCCCAGGATCGCGGCCACCTTCGCAATGGTGAAAATGTTTTGAACCACCGCGCCCGCCTGAATGCCGCGCGTGTTCACCCACGTCAGCAGGACGATGATCGCGATGGCCACGAACTGCTGCGTCTGCAACCCGTACTTCCCTGCCCCGATCACGTGGTTCTGATCGCTGATCCACGGAAAGAAAATCCCGGCGTATTTGGCAAACGCCACCGCGACCGCGGCGATCGTGCCGGTCTGAATCACCAGGAAAAGTGTCCACCCGTAAAGGAAGCCATATAGCGGACCAAACGCCTCACGCAGGTAGACATATTGACCGCCGGCGTGCGGCATCGCGGCGGCGAGCTCGCCGTAGCTGAGCGCGGCGATCAGGGTGAGTGCCGAAGTGATGAACCAGGTCATCATCATCAGGCCCGGCGATTGCACCTGGCGCGAAATTTCCGCGGCCACGATGAAGACGCCCGAGCCGATCATCGAGCCGATCACCAGCGTGGTCGAATCGACCAGCCCCAGGCCCTTTACAAAGCCGTTGTCGCGAGTTGTCGCCATTCTTCCATCCGCTGCCGCAGCGATTGCGCCGTTGGCGAATCCGGGATGAGCCCCGCGATCAGCGCCAGGCTGTCCGCTCCGGCGCGCAGCACTTCGAGCGCATTGGCCAGCGTGATCCCTCCAATCGCCACCAGCGGCTTGTCGATCAGCGGGCGCAGGCGGCGCACTTCCTCCACTCCCACCGCGGGATCCGGATTCTGCTTGCTGGCCGTGCCAAACACCGGGCCGAGCGCCACGTAATCCACCGGCTCCCCGCCGGCGGCCGCAAGCTGCCCGGCATTGTGGCTGGAATAGCCGATCGTTGCCGAAGAGCCGAGCAGGGCCCGGGCGTCTCGCGGCGCAAGGTCGTCCTGGCCGACATGGAGGCCGGCTTCCAGAAGCATCGCGAAATCCGCGCGGTCGTTGACCATGAGCACGGCGCCTGCCTCACGGCACAGGCGCGCCACGGTCTTGGCGGCAGCGTACACGTCCCGGCCCCAGTGCTGTTTGTGCCGGATCTGGAGAATCCCCGCGCCGCCTTCCAGAAACGCCGCGGCAGCGGCGTCAAGGGGGAGAGCGTGGCGGGCAAGGGTTTCGGTATCGAGGATCGGATAGATCCGGGGAAGTGTCATGAAGCGCGATTGCTTATGATACCTGATGATGCTCTCCGTCCGCAGCGTTCTGCTCCTGGCGTCCGTCTCCGCGTTCGGCCAGGACCTCTCACCGCAGGCGTGGAAGGAAGACCTGGACTTTCTGGTGCGCGAATTGCCAGCCCGCCACAAGAACCTCTATTACAAACTTAAGAAGGAGGACTTCGACGCCCAGGCGGCAAAGATCGCGGCCGACCTCCCGCACATGAGCGAGCCTGACATTCGTGTGGCGCTCGTCCGTCTCGTGGCTTCCGCCGGCAACGCACACACCTCGATCGGCGCGCTCGGAGGCACTCCCTGGTACCCGCTCGAGTTCTACCGGTTTCCCGACGGGTATTACGTGGTTCGGTCCGCGCCCGAGTATCGCGATGCCGTCGGCGCGCGGCTGGTGTCGTTCGGTGGCACGCCCGCGGCAGACCTGCGCCAAAAGCTGCTGCCTCTGATCGCCATGGAAACGGCGCTCATGGAAGCCCTGCGCATGCCCGCCCTGCTGCGCTCGGTCTATGCTCTCGGGTCCGATAGTGGGGCTTACCGCCTCGAAAAAGACGGGCGCCAATTCGATCTGGCCGTGCAATCCGTGCCGGGCAATGCGGCGCCCCGCCTCGAAGGCGGGCAGTTCCCGCTGCCCCTCTATCTCAGCAACCGCGCCTCGGCCTACTGGTTCCAGTATCTCGAACCCGAAAAGGCGCTCTACTTTCAGTACAACCGCTGCGAAGAGGACAAGATCCGCCCGTTCGCCGAATTCACAAAAGAGATGATGGCGGCTGCCGATTCGCACCCGGTCGACAAATTCATCATCGACCTGCGCCACAATGGCGGCGGAAACTCGGAGGTGATGAATCCGCTGCTCGCGGCCATGAAGACCCGACACACCTTGACGCGCAAGGGGCGCCTGTTCGTGCTCATCAGCCGGGAGACATTCTCCTCCGCGTTCATCGAAGAGTGGCGCTTGCAGCGACAGTTTCACGCGCGGATCGCCGGCGAGGCCTCAGCGCAGCGTCCCAATTCTTACGGCGACGTCCGCAGCTTCCGGCTTCCGAACTCCAAGCTCGAGGTCCGCTACTGCACCAAGTTCTTCCGCTTCGCCAGCGGCAATCCCGATGCAATCGCACCGGACATCCCCGTCGAGTTGACAGCGCGGGATTACTTCGCCGGCCGCGATCCCGTGCTCGACCGCGTCCTGCACCCGTAACGCAGCACTGCCGCCTACCGCGTCGCCGCCAGAACTTCCGTCGGTTTCGGCATCCCGCGGCGTGCAAACCGGATCACCCCGTCCGGCCCGATCAGGTACACGGTCCGTTTCACCCACAAGCCGTCCGCATGGTACAGCGCCGCGATCTTCTGCCCCGTGTCCACCAGCAGCGGAAAGGGGAAATGAAACTTCTGCCGGAAGCGTGCGTGCTTTTCAGGCCCCGCCGGGTTCACCCCGTACACGAGCACGCCGCGATCCTTCAGTGCGCCCCAGTTGTCGCGGAACTCGCAGAGCTGTTTGGTGCAGCCGGGCGTATCGTCGCCGGGATAAAAGACCAGCACGAAGTTGCGTCCGCGCAGCGCCGCAGAACGTACGGTTTCGCCCGTGTCTGTGGCCGCGATAAATTCCGGCGCGGGAGTGCCGGTGGGAAGCGGATCGGAGAAGAACCAGGAGAGAATCATTGCAACTGACCTCCGGCGGCGCCCGTACTCAGCGTCACGCTCACGGCGGGGGCCGCATCCACAGAGATGGTGAGTTGGCTGGCGCCGGACGAAGCCGGTGTCCAATGAAACACCGCCTGGCCTTGCGCATTGGTCGTCGCCGAGCCCGGCGCGACGCTGCCGCTCGCCGTAAGATGCGCTCCCGGATAGGCCAGCCCGTTCACGTCGGTGAGCCGCACCACGATCGGATCCGACGCCGGCCCGCCCGAAACCACCACCAACTTCGCCAGCGATGCATCGGCCACCTGCACCCGCGCGTAGGCCGTCTCGTAAGCCACCTCCGATGGTGTGGCCAGCAACTCTTCGACGCCGCTCTTCGCGCCGGCCAGCATGAAAGATACCGCCGTGGCTCCCGCCGGAATCGTGACCGTCGCCGGCGCCTCCACGTTTCCCGCGGGTGTCTGGACTTGAATCGTCAGGTCCATTGCAGGGGCGCTCTGTACGGTAAAGGTCGCGGTGGCAGTGTCTCCAGAAATCACGCCCGCCGCCGGAAACAGTGAAAGCTTCAGGCTCCGATTCAGTGTCACGTCCGCTGCGGCATTGCCGGTCGCGGCTTTCGCATATAGGGCCGGAAATTGTTGGCGATAGGTCTCCACCTGCTGCACCTGGCCGTCTGCCGTCGCCGATCCCTGCGGCACCACCAGGATAAAGGCGAACCGGAACCGCCGCTGCGCCACCGTGAAGTCGGGGGTACGGCGGCCCTCAGCGGCGATGATATCGTCCACGCTGATGTCCAACCGGTCGCCGTCGAGCGAAATCCCGGTCTGCGGATGTCCCAGCGGCGATGCGCCCGATCCCGTGACCGCAAACGTCGGCGGCACATCCGATGCCGCCCGGAACCCCATCAGGTACTGATCGAGCGGCGAATAGCCCTGCGTGATTGCCGCCGTCGCAAAGCGCGGCGACACACCAACGCCGCGATCCAGAATCTGCTCGCCCTCGTCCAGCGACGCCTCGGAGTCGAACAGAAAACTCCAGTGCACCCCGCCGAAACCGAGCATGATTTTGTTCGACGGATTCGCCGGATCGGCAATGCTGGCAAATGCATTGAACAAATGCCCCGCCTCGTGGCCCAGCACGGTGAGCGGCGTATCGCCCGCGGATGCCCGCGCGGGCACCAGCGCCGTGACATCGATCGGGTATTGGCTGATCGGTCCCATGTTCATGATCGATCGCAGCCGCGATGCCGAACCATACTCCGCGCCGGAATCCTGCGGCGCCACGCCGTGGCCGGCGCTGGAAGAGCGCACGGTCGATTCATACGCCACTGCCCCAGGCGCCGCGGGAATGTCCATGTTGTTGTAGATCACCAGGTAGTCGTAGGCGTCTTCGTGGGTCTGGTAAAAGCGCTGCGCCACTGTCACCACATCGATGTCCAGCGTATTGCCAAAGTGCTCCACCACCGCCGAGGCATACTCTGCCGACGGATCGGTCAGGAAGGCCGCCAGGTTCGTCGAGCCCTGCACATATCCGGGCGCAATCCCGACCACCGCGCTCGAGGGACTCACGCCGTTGTAGGCGAATTCGATCCGTCCGTCCGCGTAGAGCCGAACCTGAAACGTCTGCAGCGTTCCAATACCGGTGGCCGTGTATTCCGGCACGCCGGCCCAGGTGAACACCGCATGGTTCGCGTCGGCGAGGTACCGCACGGCTCCTGGCACGAGCGATGGATCCAGATCGTCGAACAAGGGCGAAATACGCGGCGGACCGCCCGTCATGCGTCCGGTTGAGCGCAAAGTGCTGGCCGCTTCCGCCGCAACGAACGTCAGGTTTCCATCGGAGTTGAGAAAGATCTGCGAGTAACTAGCGCCGAAAAACGGGAATTGAAAGGGCAGCGTGAATTGCCGCCAATCGTCGTCGCCGAGCCCTGCCACCGGTGTTCCCTGCGTCGCGGCCGCCGAATCATAACTCGGTCCGGACACTGCATAGCGATAACTCGCCGCGCCCGCGGCTGACGGCGTGAAGGCCAGCGTGGAGCCGTCGAGGTTAAACTGGTTCAGCCTCTCCACCACACCGCCGCTATCCTCGATGATCGCAATGTTCCCGATGTCGCGGTCGGCCGTAGGGGCCGACGCAGCCAATGCCCTCGTGCGCCGCACCTGCCGATGGAGGAACAGTCTCTCTCTGGACGTTTCACGCGTGGTCGCACAGCCGGCAACGTCCTGCCGCGCCCAAAGCGGGCCGCCGGCGAGCATCAGAATTAACCCCAGGAAGCGCATGGGCTTTCCCACTATTCTCCCACTTCCAGTTTGACAAAACTTTAAGGTAACTTCATCTCGCGTGCGTCGTCTTTATTAGTGAATCGAGAGAAGCTGAAAAACAAAGGCTTCCCAAGCTGTAACCCCTGTTGGACCTGTCGACGACCGGTCCTTAGCGCTGAAGAATAAACAGATCGACGAGGTGACCTGTGTTCAATCGAATGGTGTCTCTTGGCAGCTTTCTCGTAGTATTTTTCTCCGCCGTGCTGTTCGGAATGGCCGCGTGGTGGACCCTGGTGAGCAAAATCAGCGAAGGCGACGGATACATGCTTCTCGCCGGATGCGTGCTCGCGGCAATCGTGTTCTCTTACCGCGCGCAAGACCCGGCCTGGCTGGACCCCATCTCAATCGTCAAGAGGTGAACGCGGGACCGGCTTCAGCCGGTCCTACCTACGGATGAAACGCCAGAGTGCTCTTGGGCTCGATCTTGCCGAACTGCATCGGATAGCTCCGCCCCGCGAGGTAGTCGTCCCACTGGTCCCTGTAATGGCTCGATAGAATCTGCCCCGATTGCCCGATGGGCAGGTTGAACAGCGACTGCTCCCAATCCGCCAGGTCCGCTGTCATCCGCATCGAGGGCATCAAAGTCATACTGGTCTGTTTCACCGTCGTCGTGGCGCCGCTCATCGGCACCGGTCCGATATCGAAATACTTCCCTACCAGCGGAATCTGGTGGATCACCGGCTTGCTGATCGTGATCCGCAGATACGCTCCGTAGTGCCATCGCGTCACGTCGTGTCCCTGCGCGCGGCTGCCTTCCTCCACCGCGTCCGCCAGCGCGCGCAGCAACATCGCATCGTAATCGGCGAACCAGCCGGAGGGCCGTTCGCGAAGCATCCGCTCCACTACCGCCGGTGCCATGTTGAAGACATACTCCACACCTTGCGCCGAGGAGGCATTCTCCGCGATGGCACGCCGCACACGCTGGTAGATCAGCGTGATCAGGTACGGCGCCGCCAGGTCCTTGTACATTTGGCCGTTCCATTCGCGCAGCGTCGCGATCGCCGGATCCAAGCCTGGGTTTCGCACTCCACGCTTCTGATACGCCTCAACCACCTGGCGCGACAGAAAGTGCATGAACGCCGAATAGAGATCGGTCTGCACCCGCAGCATGTCCGCCGCCCGCCACCCTTCGCGCGCCCTCAGTAATGCGCGAATCTGCTGGGACCGGTACGGCGGTCCGAAATTGCCGTTCACTGCGTACGGGAATTTCTCCGGGAACGGGTTCTGGTTGGCGGTCACGATCATTCCCGAAGGCGGATTGTAGAACGCGGGCAGCTCTCCAAACGGTATGAACCCTTGCCACTCGAAATTGCCCGAAGCCCCATCCACCGGCAGGTCGCCGCGATACGTCCGGCGGATGGGCAGCGCGCCCGCTGCATGGTAGCCGATATTCCCGTCGACATCGGCGTATACGAAGTTAGAGCCCGGCCCGGGGAAGCGCGCCAGTGCGGCAGTAAACTGTTCCCAATTCCCGGCGCGGTCGATATCCACGAACGGAAACTGCAGCAGCCCGTGCTCCGCCGCCGCCCAGCGCAGCGTCAGGTGCTCGTTCCCCGGAGTCAGAAACACCGGACCGTGCACCGTCACCCAGTTGCTCACCTCGATGGCTCGCCCGCCCTTGACCCGGATGATTTCACGCTCGGCGCGCGCCAGCAGAATTTTGCCCTGAAACACGTACTGTCCGGTTCGCTGGTCCAGCGTCTCCCGGTACAGATCCTGCACGTCGTAGTGCAAGTTCGTAACGCCCCATGCGATGCGCCGGTTGTGCCCGATCACCACGCCCGGCGCGCCCGGCAGCGCCACTCCGGCCACATCCAGTCCCGGCGCCTCCAGATGCATCATCAGCCAGATGCCCGGCACCGAGAACTCCAGGTGCGGATCGTTGGAAAGCAGCGGCTTGCCGCTGGCCGTGTGGCGGCCGGCCAGTACCCACGCATTCGATCCCGGGCTTTCTTCGCCCATGCCGTGCATCGGGAACAGGTAATCCACCTTGGCGCGGTCGCCGGCCGCAATCATATCGTTCTTCACCACCTCGTCCTTCCACGTCGTAGTGAGGTTGCGAAACATGTACAGGCAGATGAGCAGACTGTCCACCGTGCTCCAGGGCCGCGGCTGATATTGCAGAATGCCGAACTCCACCGGCAGCCGGTCCCGGTGAGTCGCGATGAAATGGTTGACACCCCGGCCATAAGCGGCAAAAGCAGCGCGGTCGCCTGGCGGCAGCGTCACATAAGCTTCCTCTGCTATCCTGCGCATTCGCATGCGGCGTGACTCCTGATCGCTCTCGACAAACGCAGGACCCAGAATTTCCGCCAGTGTCCCTCCCGCGAACCGGCGCAAACCGTCCATCTGCCAGAGCCGGTCCTGCGCCGTCACGTATCCTTGAAGGAACAGCGCGTCGTCTATGCTCGCGGCCTGGATGTGCGGCTCCCCGTGTGTGTCGAACCGGACAGTCGCCGGCGCCGAAATCGGGGCCGCGATGCTGCCCGAGCGTTCGGGGAGGGGCCGCCACACAAACCAGTAGATCAACGCAATCCCCACCAGGAGCAGGATGCCGATCGCGATATTTACAGTTCTGACAATGCGCGGGGCGGCGGATGATGTCATCGTAAACAACGCTAATTCTTCATGATAGCCCGCAGCGAGAAGGAAAACGTGAGAATTCTCGCACCTTCGCGCGCTTTACCCGGGACCGGGAAGGGATTAGAATTGAACAACAAAAAAGGGCGCCTCCCGGGATACGTTGGAGACGCCCACCTACGTAACGGAGTTAGTTGGTTATTCATATTGACGGGTTGTCCACGAATTCGTTAGTGTCCCCGCACCTTCCCGCCGGCCTCGGCTAGAATGTAGGCGAGCCTGTGACTCCTTCGCCCATTCGCCTCTCGCTGGTGGTGCTGCTCATTACCATCAACGGATTCTTCGCCGGCGCCGAAGTCGCTCTGCTCTCCGTGCGTCATTCTCGTCTGCGCCAGATGGCAGCCGAAGGGCACGCCGGCGCCCAGGCCGCCCTGAACCTGCTCTCCAACCCCGGCCGCTTGCTCTCCGTGACCCAGGTTGGCGTCACACTCGCCAGCCTCGGCTTGGGCTGGGCCGGCGAAGACACCATCTATGCACTTCTTCTTTCGGTATTCCAACCTGTGATCACACCCGCGGCCGCGAGGATTTTTCACGGAGTGAGTTTCCTGCTGGCCTTCCTCACCATCGGCTATTTCCACGTCGTGCTCGGCGAGGTGGTTCCCAAGAACCTCTCCATCGCCAAGGCCGACCGGCTCGCGGCTCTGTGCGCTCCTCCCCTGCTCCTGTTCTACCGGGTCATGCTTCCGTTCGTCGTGGTGATTGAACGTTCGGCGGACTTCATCACCCGCGCCCTCCGCGCCAAGGGTTCCGCTCACGGCAGCGTCCACACCGCGGAAGAGCTGAAACTGATCGTCTCCACCAGCCGCGGCCTCGGCTACCTGCCGGAAGCCCAGGAAGACATGATTCATCACGTCCTCGACCTCGAAACCATATCGGTCCGCGAGATTATGGTTCCCCGCCATGATATTGTCTCCATTCCCAGCGACGCCACGCTCGACCAGGTGCTGGCCACCATGATCGATCAGCAGCACTCACGGCTCCCGGTCTACGAAGGCACACCCGAGAAAATCATCGGACTGCTTCACTATAAGGATCTCCTCCCCGTGTGGCAGGAGCGCCGGCGCGCCATCCTCTCCAGCCGCCCCAGCCGCGCGTTCCACGTCAAACGCGTCATGCGCCGCCACATGGTAGTGCCCGAGAGCAAGCCTGTCGCCCAGATGCTCGATGAGTTCCGGCACGGCAATTCCCACATGGCGATGGTCGTGGACGAGTTCGGCACGATCGTCGGTATGCTCACAGTCGAGGACGTGCTCGAGCAGATCGTCGGCCGCATCGAGGACGAGCACGACGAGAAGTTCACCCGTCCCGACGCGGTCGCGGACGAAGTCGAAGTGGACGGCGCCACCCGAATTCGCGATCTGGAAACTGAATTCGGCATCGAGATCCCCAGCGATGCCGGTTTCGAAACTTTGGCCGGATTTCTGCTCTTCAAACTTGGGGAGATCCCGCACGCGGGCGACGCGGTCGAATATCAGGGGCGTCGCTACACGGTGCTCGAAATGGAGCGCCATCGAATCGCCCGTGTACGGGTGGAGAGGGTCGCGGCCTGAAACCAGCGCGCGATCATATAATTACCTATGCTCGGCTTTGATCGCACAGCGGCGCGGTACACCTGGACCGCGGCCCTCGTGCTGCTGCTTCTGGGGCTGATCTACCAGATCCGGGCAACTCTCTTTCTCTTCATCCTCGCGGTATTCTTTGCCTACTTGCTCTCCCCCGCCGTGGATCTCTTCGACCGTGCATTTCCGAATCGCACGAGGACCCTCGCCCTGGCCATGGTCTATGTGCTATTCGTTGCCGTTGTGGTCGTCGCAGTCACCCAAATCGGGACGCGGGTGGTCGACCAGGCGAGAGTTTTGGCCGGAAGATTCCCTGAGGTTATTGCGACCTGGCAGCCCAATTCTCAACAGTTTCCCCAGAGCCTGCAGGAACGCGTCGTGTCGGGGATCCGCGCCGGAATCATGGAGAGGATCAACCAGATCGTGGCCGCTCTTCCCAATGCCGGCCTGAAGGTCATTTCTGCGGTGAGCAACGTTTTGTATATCGTGATCGTTCCTATCCTGTCGTTCTTCTTCTTAAAGGATGGGCAATCGATACGAAAACATATTCTGGAATTGCTCGAGGGCGGCACAGTGTTGAACAGTTTGGCCGGAGACCTGATGTCCGATATCAACCATCTCCTGGCCAGGTATATTCGCGCTTTGCTGCTGCTGAGCCTGAGCACGTTCACTTGTTATGTCACATTCTTCATGGTCATCGGGATGCCCTATGGACTGCTGCTCGCCGTGATGGCGATGCTGTTGGAATTCATCCCCATGATCGGCCCGCTAGTGGCCGGCACGGTCATCGTGATCGTCGCCATCGTTTCTCCGGGAATCCCCGCGCTCGGGGTTTTGGTGTTCCTGCTCGCATTCCGTCTGTTCCAGGACTATCTCCTTTCGCCCCACGTCATGGGCCAAGGGGTCCAACTTCATCCCCTGCTGATTCTGTTTGGCGTCTTCGCGGGCGCGGAGGTAGCAGGTATCCCGGGCAGTTTTCTCTCCGTACCGCTGCTCGCCCTGGTGCGGATCTTCTACCTTCGAATCCGCCGCCAGCGGGTGAAGCCGGAATGAGGCTCGCCTGCCTGGCAGCCCTTACGGCCGCAGTCCCGGTGTGGTGCCACGTGGTCAGCATGAGCAGCGGCGATCTCACCGTGGACGGCACGCGTGCCCATTATGAGCTTCGCATGCCGCTCTACGAGATCGTGCACGTAACCCGGCCCGACCAGACCCTGCTCGAGCACATCCGCTTCGGCGGTGCGCGCCTGGTGTCTCACCAGTGCCGCGCCGATGCCGCCCGCGATGTCTATGTATGCGGCGCCGACTATGAGTGGCCCTCTCCCGTGGATCGCGTGGAGGTCGAATGCTCCTTAGCTTCGGTCACCGTGCCCAATCACGTCCATCTTCTGCGCGCTGAGATGTCCGGCAAGAAAGACGAGGCCGTCTTCGATCTCTCGTTCACCCGCGCAACCCTCCGCTTCCGTCCGCCCACGCCGGCCGAAATCGTCGTCACGCAGGCCGGAGCGGGCTTCGTGCGCGCCCTCGAAGGTGCGGTCCAGGTTCTGTTCCTGGGCGCGCTGGTGCTAGCGGCACGAAGCCGGCGTGAACTGCTCACCCTGGCTGCTATGTTCCTCGCCGGCCAGGCCGCCAGCGTCGTCATCGTGCCGCACACCGCCTGGCAACCCGCACCGCGATTCGTGGAAGCTGCGGCCGCTCTCACAATCGCATACCTGTCAGTCGAGATTCTCCTGCTGCCGAAGGCCGGCGCAAGATGGGCGATCGCCGGCGTACTCGGTGCGTTCCACGGCCTTTATTTCCACCTCTTCGTGCAAACCACCGCTTATTCCGCCGCCCTCGTACTCGCCGGAGCCGCGCTGGCCGAAGCCGGAGCCCTCGTCGTGCTGGCGCTCATCTTCTCCCGCTTGCGCCGCTGGACCAGGCTCTTCGCCGCCGCCCTGCTGCTTTTCGGCCTGGCGTGGTTCGCGCTGCGGCTACACGGCTAGAAGCTACTGAGCATCCGACGGATCCACCGCCTTCTTCGATCCCGTGGCCGCGTACTTGATGTAGGCCAGAATGTCCGCCAACTTCTCGGGAGTGATCTTCGCCGCCGACGGCGGATGCTTCCATGCGTCGTTCCCGGCCGTGGACGTAACGTCGCCGGGAGCAACTACCTTCTTCTCCGGCGGCGTTTTGGACATATCGAAAAGCGTCACGCTGCTCGCGTCCTTGGGACCGGTCATCGCCGGAAACGACTCCCCTGATTTCAGCTTGACCACCTGCACGTACTGCGTCACCGTAGAGCGAACCGCCATCGCGATCGCCGCCGGCGGCAGCTTCCCGATCACCGTCAGATCCGGCCCGACCGCCGTTCCCTTCCCCTTCAGGGCATGACAGCTCGCGCACCCGTTTTGGGCATCGAAGAAAAGCGCTTCGCCTCTCTCGGTCTGCGACGGGGCCGCCGCTTGAGCCAACAATAATGCAATCCAGATCATGATGCGACGCTCCTTGGCGCTGCGCCTTCATTATATCCGGATAACAGGGTCCTGTTGTAATTTTCAGCGATTTTTTCCGTTGTGAATCTTTGCGCAAAGCCTCTTCATCAAATATCTTGGCAATGAGATAAATGGAGAAAAGCCGTGAAAAACCTCAGAGTCCTCGTCCTGGTAGGCAGTACCCGCCAGGGCTCCACCAACCGCCTGCTGGCCCGAAATGCCGCTGAATCAATGCGTAACGCCGGCCTGGAAGCCGTCCTCGCCGATCTTCGCGATTACCCCATGCCGCTCTACGATGGCGACCTCGAGGCCGCCAGCGGCCTTCCACCCGCAGCCAAGACCTTGAAAGACCTTGCCCGGGAGTCCGACGCCTTTGCCGTCGCGTCGCCGGAATACAACGGTTCCTACTCCGCGGTCTTGAAAAACGCTATCGATTGGATCTCGCGCCCGGAGCCCGGCGATGGCCCACTGCAGGTCTTCCGCGGCAAGCCCGCTGCGATCCTCAGCGCGTCTCCCGGACCCGGCGGCGGCCGTCGCGTCCTGAAGCACCTCCGTGAGCTGTTGGAAGGGATGCGCATGACCGTTGTCCCCCACCAGGTTTCGATCGGCCATTCCGATGAAGCCTTCGACGCCGCCGGCAGGCTTGTCCGTCCCGCCGACATCGAGAGCCTCCGCGTTCTCACCGCCGACCTGAAACGCGGGGTGGGCTCACAGGGCGAGCTCAAGGGCATTTTGTCGTCCGCCCGAGCCTGACGCGAGCGCGACACTCTCCCCGAGCTGTGGTAGCCCCTGCGTCGGATTGACACAGGCCGCCATTGTCGGTGATTGATATCGCGGGAGATCCGGTGGCATCCGCGATGCTCGTCTCAGTTCATGGCGCCCGGGAACCGGCGGCGGGTCGCGTGATTCGTCATCGCCTCGACGACCGCACGCGCCGCCTCGTTTCCGCTGGGTGTCAATCGAACAATGCTGTAAGCGGCACCACAGTGTCCGGCTTCTGGGTGCGCAGTTCCGTCACCTCGTGCATGCCGTCGGTAGTGCAGCGCCACGCCCGCCGCTTTGCAGCATCCAGAATCCAGACGTACGGCACGCCGAACTTCAGGTAGTCATCGACACGCTCCCGCATCTCGGAAAAGCGGTCGTCCTTGGACATGATCTCGATGCAGATAAGCGGCGGCTTTCTGAAGATCTGGTCGGGCTGACCTTCATCGGTGATGACGCACACGTCCGGCACGCGGAAGCGGGTAGGTGCGACCTGCACGCGCTGTTCGGGAACAACGACAATCCCCCACTGCTTCTGCCGCGCATAGAAGTATCCGCTGACGGCCATTTGAAGCCGTGCGTGATCGAATTCGCCCAAATTCCGCTCCAAAACCACGCCATCGACGTAATCGCAGTCAGGCCGATAGCTGGTGGTCAGGTATTCCTGGATGCTGACGAGGGAACCGGTCGCCATAAAAGCAACGGCATCCGCGGGAGCGCGGATGCCGTCTCCTTACTCAACAGTGTACTTCGTTTACTCCGCCAGCGACTCTTCCCCGGTATCCTCCGACAGCCCGCCCGTGTACTGGATGCGAGCCTCTTCGTCGTAACCCGGAATCGAATCCAGCGGAACTTCCACCGGCGCTTCTTCCACCACGTCCTCGCCCGCGATCTTCACCTGCCGGTAATACTCCATGCCGGTGCCGGCCGGAACCAGCCGGCCCATGATCACGTTCTCCTTCAGCCCGCGGAGGTAGTCCACCTTGCCATTAATCGCGGCTTCGGTGAGCACGCGCGTGGTCTCCTGGAAACTCGCCGCAGAGATAAACGAATCGGTCGAAAGCGAAGCCTTCGTGATACCGAGCAGCATCGCCTTGCCCTGCGCCGGACGCCCGCCTGCTTCCATCACCTTCGCGTTCTCGGAGCGGAACTTGAACTTGTCCACGATCTCCTCGGGCAGGAATTCCGTGTCGCCGATGTCCTCCACCTTCACCCACCGCATCATCTGCCGGGCGATGGTCTCCAGGTGCTTGTCGTTGATGTTGACGCCCTGCAGACGATAAACTTCCTGGATTTCGTTCACCAGGTACTTCTGCAGCTCCTTCTCGCCGAGGACCGCCAGGATGTCGTGCGGATCGCGCGGGCCGTCCATCAGGGGCTCGCCCGCCTTCACCTTCTCGCCTTCCTGGACTTTGATGTGCACGCCGCGGGGCAGCGAATACTCGCGTTTTTCGCCGTCGTCGCCTTCGACGAAAATCTTGCGCTGGCCCTTGGTCACTTCGCCGTACTTCACGGTGCCGTTGATTTCGGCCATGACGGCCGTCTCACGCGGTTTGCGCGCTTCGAACAGTTCCACCACGCGCGGCAGACCGCCCGTGATGTCCTTGGTCTTGGTGGTTTCGCGCGGGATCTTCGCCAGCACGTCGCCGGCGTGCGCTTCCTCGCCATCGCGGACCATCAGGTGAGCGTGCGTCGGCATGAGGTACTTCTTCGCTTCCGACCGCGACCCTTGCGCGCCTTCCGGCCGCACCACGATCTGCGGCTGCCGCTTCTCGTCCGGTGAATCGGTGACCACCAACTGGCTCATACCGGTCACTTCGTCCACCTGCTCCTGCAGGGTCAGCCCGTCGACAAGGTCCTTGAAGTGGACCACGCCGCTGACTTCCGTCAGGATCGAGAACGTGTACGGATCCCATTCCAGCAGGATCTGGTTGCTCTTGATCGATGCGCCGTCTTCCGCCAGCACGCGCGCGCCGTAGTTCACCTGGTAACGCTCGCGCTCGCGGCCCTTCTCGTCGACCACCGCCATGATGCCGTTGCGGTTCATCGCGATCAGGTCGCCGTTGCGGTTGCGCACCGTCTGGATGCCGATGTACCGCGCGAAGCCGTCGTTCTTGGCGTCCTGCGTGGATTGCTCGCTGACGCGCGTCGCCGTTCCGCCGATGTGGAAGGTACGCATCGTCAACTGCGTTCCGGGCTCGCCAATCGACTGCGCCGCGATCACGCCCACTGCTTCGCCGCGCTCCACCATGCGCCCGGTTGCCAGGTTGCGGCCGTAGCACGCCACACAGACGCCGCGCTTGGATTCGCAGGTCAGCACCGAACGGATCTTCACCCGCTCGATACCGGCGGCCTGAATCGCCGCCGCCAGGTCTTCGGTGATCTCCTGGTTGACGCCGACGATTACGTTGCCCTCGTAGTCCTTCTGGTCTTCGAGCGCCACGCGGCCCACGATGCGGTCGCGCAGGTACTCGATGATTTCGCCGGATTCGATGATCGATTCGACGTCGATGCCCTCGGTCGTGCCGCAGTCGTTCTCGGTCACGATCACGTCCTGCGCCACGTCCACCAGGCGGCGCGTCAGGTAGCCGGAGTCCGCTGTCTTGAGAGCGGTATCGGCCAGACCCTTGCGGGCGCCGTGCGTGGAGATGAAGTACTGCAGCACGTTGAGACCTTCACGGAAGTTGGCCGTGATGGGCGTCTCGATGATCTCGCCCGAGGGCTTGGCCATCAGTCCGCGCATGCCCGAAAGCTGGCGGATCTGCTGCTTCGAGCCGCGAGCGCCCGAGTCCGCCATGATGTAAATCGGATTCAGGTAGCGGCCCGTCCGGTCGTCTTCTTCCATCGCCTGGAACATCACCGCCGAAACCTCTTCCGTCACCTTGCTCCAGATTTCGATGATCTTGTTGTAGCGTTCGCCGTGGGTGATGGCGCCGTCCTGATACTGGTTCTCGACGTTCACCACTTCTTTCTCGGCCTCGCGCACCAGGCTGGCCTTCTCGCCCGGCACCACCATGTCGTCGATGCCGATCGAAATGCCTGCCCGCGTCGCGTACAGGAACCCGAGCGCTTTGACCTCGTCGAGCATCTGCACCGTGGTCTGCAAGCCGAACTTCAGGTAGCAGTACTGCACGAGCTGTCCGAGGCCCTTCTTCTTAAGCAATCCGTTGATGAACGGCATGTCCCGCGGCAGCGCGTCATTCAGAATGACCCGTCCCACCGTGGTGTCCATGTTCAGCTTGTAGTATTCGCTGGGAATGGTGTGCAGGATGTCCTGGCTGTCGAAGGCGTGCACCAGATCGATCACCTTGCCCGTATAGCGCAGCTTGATAGGCGTGAGTGTTTCCACCTCGCCCATTTCGAGCGCGATCAGCACGTCGTCCACCGAAGCGAAAGTGCGTCCTTCGCCCTTGGCGCCGGGGCGCGCCTTGGTCAGGTAGTAGCAGCCCAGCACCATGTCCTGCGTCGGAATCGCGATCGGCCCGCCGTGCGCCGGCGACAGGATGTTGTTCGAGGACAGCATCAGGGTGGCCGCCTCGATCTGCGCCTCCGGCGACAGCGGAATGTGCACCGCCATCTGGTCGCCGTCGAAGTCGGCGTTGAACGCCGTGCACACCAGCGGGTGAATCTTGATCGCCTTGCCTTCCACCAGCACCGGCTCGAATGCCTGGATGCCCAGGCGGTGCAGCGTGGGAGCGCGGTTGAGCAGGATCGGGTGATCCTTGATCACCTCTTCCAGAATGTCCCAGACCACCGGGTCCTGCTGCTCCACCAGTTCCTTTGCCTGCTTGATGGTGGTACAGTGGCCGCGCTGCTCCAGGCGGTGATAGATGAACGGCTTGAACAGCTCCAGCGCCATTTTTTTCGGAAGTCCGCACTGGTTCAGCCGCAGATCCGGCCCGACCACGATCACCGAGCGGCCGGAGTAGTCCACGCGCTTGCCGAGCAGGTTCTGGCGAAAGCGGCCCTGCTTGCCCTTGAGCGTATCGGAGAGCGATTTCAGCGGGCGGTTGTTCGCCCCGCGCAGCACGCGGCCGCGGCGCCCGTTGTCGAACAGCGCGTCCACCGCTTCCTGCAGCATGCGCTTTTCGTTGCGAACGATCACGTCCGGCGCGTGCAGCTCGATCAGCTTCTTCAACCGGTTGTTGCGGTTGATCACGCGGCGATACAGGTCGTTCAGGTCGCTGGTCGCAAAGCGGCCGCCATCCAGCGGCACCAGCGGGCGCAGTTCCGGCGGAATCACCGGAATCACGTCGAGAATCATCCACTCCGGTTTGTTGCCGCTCTTGCGGAAGCTCTCCACCACGCGCAGCCGCTTGGCGTGCTTCAGCTTCTTCTGCTGCGACTGCTCGGTCCGCATCTTCTCGCGGATCTCTTCGCTGAGCCGCTCGATATCGATCTTCTTGAGGAGTTCCTTGATGCCCTCGGCGCCCATCATGGCGACGAATTTTCCCGGAAATTCCTGGTCAAGCTGCCGCTTGCGCTCGTCGGTGATCACTTCGCCGCGATTCAGGCCGGTGCCGTCGCCGGGTTCCACAATCACGTAGGCTTCGAAATACAGCACGCGCTCCAACTCGCGCAGCGTGATATCCAGCAGGTGACCGATCCGGCTCGGCAGCCCCTTGAAAAACCAGACGTGCGAGCACGGGCTGGCCAGCTCGATATGACCCAGCCGCTCGCGCCGCACGCGCGCCAGCGTGACTTCCACGCCGCACTTGTCGCAGATCACGCCGCGGTGCTTCATGCGCTTGTACTTGCCGCAGAGGCACTCCCAATCCTGCGTGGGACCGAAGATGCGGGCGCAGAATAGCCCATCCCGCTCCGGCTTGAAGGTCCGATAGTTGATGGTCTCCGGCTTGGTGACTTCGCCGTGGCTCCAGCTCCGGATCTTTTCCGGAGAGGCCAGGGAAATGCGGATCGAATCGAAATCCGCGATCAAATTCGCTCGGTCATACGGTGAGGATCTCAAGATAGCCTCCAAAATAGCTCTTAGCTCTCAGCCTTCAGCCATCAGCTTCCAGCGCCGGCTAGTCCGCCGCGAGCGCCATATCCGGCACTTCCTTCGGCTTCTTCATCAATTCCACGTCCAGGCACAGCGACTGCAGCTCGCGAATCAACACGTTGAACGATTCCGGCACGCCGGGCTCGATCGCCGCTTCGCCCTTCACAATCGCCTCGTAGATCTTGGCACGGCCATACACATCGTCCGACTTGGCCGTCAACAGCTCCTGCAGGATGTACGCGGCGCCATAGGCTTCCAGCGCCCAGACTTCCATTTCCCCGAAGCGCTGTCCGCCGAACTGCGCCTTGCCGCCCAACGGCTGCTGCGTGATCAGCGAGTACGGTCCGATCGACCGCGCGTGAATCTTGTCGTCCACCAGGTGCGACAGCTTCAGCATGTAGATGTAGCCCACCGTCACCGGCTGCTCGAACGCCGTCCCGGTCAAACCATCGTGCAGGATGGTCTTTCCGGAGGTCGGCAACTTGGCTTCGGTCAGGTTCTTCTTGATCTCGCGCTCCGTTGCCCCGTCGAATACCGGCGTCGCAAAGTGCACGTTCAGCGCCTTCGCCGCCCAGCCCAGGTGCGTCTCCAGAATCTGGCCGACGTTCATACGGCTGGGAACGCCCAGCGGGTTCAGAACGATCTCCACCGGCGTCCCGTCCGGGAGGTACGGCATGTCCTCTTCCGGCAGGATGCGCGCGATCACACCCTTGTTCCCGTGGCGTCCGGCCATCTTGTCGCCCACGCTCAGCTTGCGCTTCATGGCGATATACACCTTCACGAGCTTGATCACGCCCGGAGGCAGTTCGTCGCCCTTGCGCAGCTTGGCGATCTTTTCGTCGGTGATCTTTTCGAGCACCGCGATCTGCCGCGACGTCATCTCTTCGATCTCGTCGATCTGCTCGTTGAGCCGCGGGTCTTTGTTGGTCAGCCGCATGCGCTTCAGGTCGCGCGACTTCATGCGCTCGATGATCTCGCGCGTCAGGTCGGTGTCCTTGCTCAGCAGCTTCTTGTTGGTCTTCTCGTCGTGCAGGTCGGCCAGCAGCTTCTTGCCTTCCAGCAAACCGCTCAGGCGCTTGGCGCGCTCGTCGTGCAGAATGCGCTTTTCGTCCTCGAGGTTGCGTTGCAGCCGCTGGATCTGCGACTCTTCGATCGCCTTGCTTCGTTCGTCCTTCTCCTGCCCCTTGCGGGAGAAGATCTTGCAATCGACGATCGTGCCCTCGATGCCCGGCGGACAATACAGCGACGCATCCTTCACGTCGCCCGCCTTCTCGCCGAAAATCGCGCGCAGCAGCTTCTCCTCAGGAGTGAGCTGCGTCTCGCCCTTCGGCGTGACCTTGCCCACCAGAATATCGCCCGGCTTCACCGTGGCGCCGATGCGGATCACGCCGCTCTCGTCCAGGTTGCGCAGGAAACTGTCGGCGATATTCGGAATATCGCGCGTGATTTCCTCCGGCCCCAGCTTGGTGTCGCGGGCTTCGATTTCAAATTCCTCGATGTGGATCGAAGTGTAGTAGTCTTCCTTGACCAGCTTCTCGCTGACCAGGATCGCGTCTTCGAAGTTGTACCCGCGCCACGGCATGAACGCTACCAGCACGTTGCGCCCGAGCGCCAGCTCGCCGAAGTCCGTGCACGGACCGTCGGCCAGCACCGCGCCCTTGGCCACCCGCTGCCCGGTGTTCACGATCGGCTTCTGGTTGATGCAGGTGTTCTGGTTGGAGCGCTTGAACTTGGTGAGCTGGTAAATGTCCGCGCCCACCTCGCGCGAAAGCTGCCCTTCGTGGGTGGCGCCTTCCACGCGCACGATGATGCGCTCGCTATCCACCGAGTCCACCACGCCGGCGCGCTTGCACAGCACCACCGCGCCCGAATCGCGCGCGGTCACCCGCTCCATGCCCGTGCCCACGTAGGGAGCATCGGCGCGCAGCAGGGGCACCGCCTGGCGCTGCATGTTCGATCCCATCAGCGCGCGATTGGCGTCGTCGTTCTCGAGGAATGGAATCAGGCTCGCGGCCACCGACACGAGCTGCTTCGGGCTGACGTCGATGTATTCGATCTCTTCCCTCGGCTTGAGCACGAAATTGCCCGCCTGACGCGCGTTGCAGAGGTCGGGAACGATCCGGCCCTTCTCGTCCAGCTCCACGTTGGCCTGCGCGATGATGTACTTGTCTTCCTCCCAGGCCGAGAGGTACTCGCAGTGCGCCTCGTACTCGGCTGTCTGCTTCTTGGCGCCGAGCTTGCGGTTGGCGTCCTCGATATCCTGCCGCCGGACCACGTCGCCCACTTTGTAATCGGTGTCGCCCGGGTTCAGGATCTTGACTTCGTCGATAACCGTGCCCTTCACCACCTTGCGGTAAGGGCTCTCGATGAACCCGTACTCGTTGATGCGCGCAAAGCACGACAGCGACGAAATCAGTCCGATGTTCGGACCTTCCGGCGTCTCGATCGGGCAGATGCGGCCATAGTGCGTCGGATGCACGTCGCGCACTTCGAACCCGGCGCGCTCGCGGCTCAAACCGCCCGGCCCCAGAGCCGACAGGCGCCGCTTGTGGGTGATCTCGCTCAGCGGGTTGGTCTGATCCATGAACTGCGAGAGCTGGCTCGACCCGAAAAACTCGCGGATCGCCGCCATCACCGGCTTGGCGTTCACCAGGTCGTGCGGCATGGCGGTCGACATCTCCTGGTACACGCTCATCTTCTCTTTGATGGCGCGCTCCATGCGCACCAGCCCGATCCGGAACTGGTTCTCGAGCAGTTCGCCCACCGCGCGCACGCGGCGGTTGCCCAGGTGATCGATGTCGTCCACGGCGCCGATGCCCTTGCGCAGCTTCAGCAGGTACCGGATCGTGGCTTTGAAATCCTCGGCGTCCAGCGTGCGCTTGTCCAGCGCCGTGGCGTCCGCGCGATCGTACAGCTTGATGTTGAACTTCATGCGGCCCACGCGCGAAAAATCGTACTTGCGCGGGTCGAAGAACATGCCCTGGAAGAGCTGCGTGGCCGTGTCCAGCGTCGGCGGATCGCCCGGACGCAGCTTGCGGTAGATCTCGATCAGCGCTTCGTTCTGCGTCTTGACCGCGTCCTTCCTGATGGTCGCCGAAACCACCGTGCCCACATCGTCGCGCTCGGCGAAGAAGACGTCGAACTCCTCGATGCCCGCGTCCAGCAGCTTGGTGAGCGCGGCCGCCGTCAGTTCGCTGTTGGCGTCGATCAGCACCTCGCCGGTCGACATGTCCACCACATCGGCGACCACGAACGCACCTTCCAGGTCGTTGCTCGCGACTTCCACCTGCTGGATCTTGTGACGCTGGATTTCCTTGAACAGCGAGCCGGTGATCTTCTTACCCTGCCCCACCACCGTCTCGCCCTTGCTGTTGATGGCATAGGAAAGCTTCAGGCCGATCAGGTTCTCGTCCACGTTCCAGAACAGCTTTTTGTCCTTGACGCTGATCTTGGTGACGCGGTAGAACGCGCGCAGAATCTGATCGTCCGCCTTCAATCCCAGCGCCCGCAGAAACACGCTGCCGTAGAACTTGCGCTTGCGGTCGATGCGCACGTACAGGATGTTCTTGTTGTCGTACTCGAACTCCACCCAGCTTCCGCGGTATGGAATGATCTTGCCCAGGAAATAGCCCTGCGCCGGCACGCGCTCGAAGAATACGCCCGGCGAGCGGTGCAACTGGCTCACGATCACGCGCTCGGTACCGTTGATAATGAACGTCCCGTTATCCGTCATCAGCGGAATTTCGCCGAAGAAGACTTCCTGCTCCTTGATGTCGCGGACGCTCTTCTTTCCGGTCTCCGGATCCTTCGAATACACCGTCAGCCGGATGGTCACCTTCAGCGGCGCGGCGTACGTCATCCCGCGCTCCTGGCACTCCAGCATGTCGTATTTGAGCTGCAGGCCGACCGGGTCGCCGCACTTGTTGCAGAACGTCACCACGTTCTTGTT
>Ga0335079_10000397_pt1 | contig 50406 bp, 39 predicted proteins | sample Lox_Sample_33_FD_206719 | JGI IMG/M metagenome (GOLD analysis project Ga0335079, IMG submission 206719) | Soil microbial communities from Loxahatchee National Wildlife Refuge, Florida, United States - Lox_Sample_3.3 | ecosystem: Environmental > Terrestrial > Soil > Wetlands | place: USA...
GCAATGGAGTAGCCGAACGTCACGCCGAGCGCGCCAAGCCCGGGGAGACCCATGGTGCGCACCGCGAAATCCTCGTGATCGGGGTAAACCTCCACTTGCACCGGGCGGGTGAGCTTCATCCGGTACTTGTCTTCGTAGGTGGCGATCGCCTTCTCCATCTCGCTTTCGATGTAAGGCCGGAGGAGGGCGGCTTCTTTTTTGTGCAGCTTCAGTATGGTGCGCGGCGTCGTGAATGTTACAAAGTTCTTGTAACTGTCCATCAGCTTGAGGCTGTTGCGCGTGGCGGCGTCCTGGTAGCCGTTGTTGAAGCAGATTTCGAGCTGCTTGTAGGCCTCCTCGTTCTGGCCCAACCGCATCAGGTTGACCCCGAGTTGCGAGCGCGCGCTATAGAGCTGCGGGTCGAGTTCGAGGGCCTTGCGGTAGTATTGAATGCCTTCTTCGTAGCGCCGGTTGATGACAAAGAAATGCCCCGCGACCTCGTACCCTTTCGCCACGTGCGGGTCCCACTGGGTTTCTTTCTTGTCGGCGAGCCAGTCGATCGTTGCAAGGACGGCCTTCCCGGTGACCGAGTTCGCGTCGAGCGCCAGGGCCTTGTGCGCCTCATCCGCGGCCTTGGGATTGTCGTTGTCTTCGAGCGCGAGATAGGCAAGCAGCTCCTGCGCCTCGACGAGCTTGGGATCGCCTTCCAGCGCTTTCCTGGCGAGATCGGCCGCACGGCCCTCGAACCCTTCGCTCGCGATGAGGGCCAAGCCGAGTAGCGCTCCCGGGTGGTCCTTTTTGATCTCCAGCGCTTCGGCAAAAAGATCCTGCGCATCGTTGGGCTGGGCGTGATCGAGATACAGGCGGCCCCAGCGCACCTTCAGGTCGGGGTTCTTGGGATCGGCGGCCACCAGTTGGCGAAAGACTTCGTTAGCGCCCTGATAGTCTCGCGCCTTCCAGCGGGCCTCGGCCTGCTGAAGCGTCTGGGCACACACCGCGTTCGCCGTCAACAGCACCAAGCCGAACGCAAGCTGCCTCACTTGTCGATGGCCTCCTGCACCTTGGCCAGTTCGAGGAGGAGCTGGGTGAGCTGGCGCTTGTATTCGTTCTCGGGCATGGCCGCCTTCTCGAACTTCAACTTGTAGATGGCCTGTTCGAGCTGCTCCTTCCGATCGAGGAGCGGCCGCTTGGCCGGATCGCGCGCCGCGGCGGCGTTGGCCCCGAGACGAACAACCGCAAAGGATGCCGCCAGCTTGCCCTCGCCGTTTTCCAGGTTCGGGGTGCGCTCGCCGGTGCCTTTGCCGGTGTCCTCGATTACCGAGTGCTCGGTGGCAAGCCGCTTCTGTGTCTCGAAAAACTCGGTCGTCTTCTGCTGGGCGTAGCGAAAGGCTTCCAGGGCGCTAATGGCCTCGTTCTTATCGGTATCTGCGGAAGGCTCGCGGAGTGCTTCCGCCCAGTAGCGTGCGAACACGGTGGAATTGCGCTCGGTGCCGGAACGGGTGGCCGAAACCACGATGCGGGTCGGGCGCCGTAGCTGCTCGATCGAGCCCCCGCTGCACTCGGTCATGTTGACCACGAGCTGGCGCTGCGCCGGCACGTGGTCCATGAGGCCGGCGAGTTCGCCGGCAGTGATATCCGGTCCCTGGAGGTTGAACTTGTAGTCGACGCCATCGTAGGTGCCGTGTCCGATGAGCATGAGTACGAACGTATCGGCGGCCTTGACCTGGCGGGCGAGATCGGCGAAACGGGCGCGCACCTGCTCGCGCGTCGGCACTTGCATCGTAATGATGTTGGCATCGCCCCCGGCGCGCTTGAGGCTGGTATCGATATCCTCGGCCCACATCTTGAAGTGTTGGGTATAATCGGGCTCGCCGCCCAGACCGGTAATGGTCAGGTAATAGGTGGAAGCCGGCGCGGAAAAGGCGCAGGCGAGAAGGAGAGCGGCGAGCTTCATACCACGCCCCACTTGCGCCGCAGCAGCCACTCCGACGCCCGGATGCCCAGAGCCAAAAGAAACACGATCGGCATGTCCCAAAGATCACGGGTCTCACGCGTCGTGATGCCCGCCTCGGAATACGAAATTTCGCTCGTTAGCTTGGACGCCTCAGACGGCTTGTAGTACCGCCCGCCGGTCTGCTCGCTAAGCTTTTCCAGGAGTTCGCGGTTCTGCGAAGTGTGGAAGTTTTCGGCTACGCCGTCTTCGCGCCGGAAGGTGATGACGTCGCGGCCAATCTCCTCCTGCTCGTGTCCCGCAATGATCTCCGTCACATACGAACCCGGCTTTTCGGCCGTCCATTCACCTGTGTATATTCCTTCTTCCAGCGGCTGCGGTGAAAGTTCCAAAGTAGCGCTCGTGCCATCGGGCCCCATGAAGCGCGCCTGCACCTTGGCATTTGCCACCGGCTTGTACAGCTTGTCGCGCACCTCGACACGCACAGCCACCTTCGTGTCGTCGCTCAGCACGGACTTCGGAATCGAGCCATGCACCTGCCCCGGCGTGTCGGTGACCAGGTGGCGAAACATCTGTTGCCAGAACGTGGGGTGAGTCTTATCGGCATGGTCCAGCCACATCTTCCAGCGCCAGCTTCCTTCGGTAGCAAAGGCTACGGTTCGGCCGCGCCCGTAGTTCTCGGTGACCAGCAAGGGCTGCGTGCGCTTGGATGGCGTCACCACCTGAAGCAACGTTGTCGCGCCCGGCTTGGGCTCGCCGATATCCTGATAGTTCGCGACGGCGGGGATGGTATCCCAGCGGTGCGCATTGTTCGTCGGGTTTTCGTCCAGGCGGCAAAGCACGCTCTGCCCGCCGGCCTGGGTGAGCAGGACCTTCGAAAAGTCGCGATGGAAGGTGCCGCGGCCAACCGGCAGCCTGGTGGGGATCAGGTCGGCCATCTGCGAATTCTGCCAGCCGCCGTCGCTGAAGGAAGCGCGGCCGGCGATGAGCAGCAGGCCGCCGCCGCGGCGATCTACGAAATCATGAATCGCCAGTTGCTGCGTGGGCGTGAAATAGCTGGCTTCCACGCTGCCGATGATCAGGCCCTGATAGGTAAACAGCTCTTCGGGCTTGGCCGGAAAACCGTCTTCCAGCTCGCTCTTATCGCGGATCCCCTGGCGCAGAATTTTGTTCTCGGTGGTGCGCTCCATGCTGGGAATCTCGATGCCGATATCTGGGTAGTCCTCGATGGCGCGGCGGATGAACTTGTATTCCCAGACGGGCTCGCCCTGCACGTAGAGGATGCGCGGCTTGCGCGACTCGACGTTAACCATGCGCGTGATCTTATTGTTGAGCGCATTCTCTTCGCCGCCCACCGGATCGATGGCGAACTCCAGTGTCTTGGGTCCGGCGGCGCCGCAATTGAAAACCACGGTCTCCGTCTGAAGCTGGCCGTTATCGCGGAAAATGACATCCTGGCTGACGAGCACCTTGGCGCCATCCTTCACGGTGAGCCTCGATTTCGAACCGCTCACGCCCCAGCCCTGCAGCATGATTTGCGCAGTGAGCTTCGAATCGGGCAGCGCGCGTGCAGGCACAATCGCGTCGGCGATTTCGACGTCCTTATCGGGGTGTTCTTTGCCGAAACCGACAGTGTGAATGGGAATCCGCTGACGCCGGATGGCTGCGATGGTGGCCAGGTCGATGCCGCCGGCGTTGTCGGCGCCGTCGCTCAGCAGGACGATCGCGCCCAGCGGCAGCGAGGTGGATTCCGCCAGAACGCGCTCCAGCGTATCGCCGATGCGCGAAGCCTGTGCCTCGCCAGTGGCCTGTTCGGGCTTCTGGATGCGCTCAGGTTCCTTGCCGAACTTGTACAGCCGCACCTGGAAGCGGTCGTTCAGGCCTGTCAGCATGCCGTTATTCAGGAGTGCCTGAGCCGCGGCCTCGCGCGTGTCCGACTCGTCTTTGAGGGACATGCTTCGCGAGTCGTCCACCAGGACGGCCACCACATTCTGCTGGGGGCGGAGGGTGGCCACGCTCAGTGCCGGGTGCCAAAGGAGGAATAGAATCAGCGCAACCAGACCGCTCTCCAGCAGCCAGATGGCGATTGGCCGCGCCCCGGTGAGCATCCCGTGATAGCGCCGCACGTGCCAGAACAGGGCGGCTGCCGCGGCGAGAATGCCGGCGACCAGGATCCAGACGGGCCACGGCGTCAGCAGCACGAACTGGCCTTTATGGAAAAGGCTCACCGGGTATTTGAAGAGGATCTCGAACATGAAGATTTGCGTCAGTTCCCGTGTGCGATAGGTATAGGGACGTGCGAGTTGCGAGAAAGAGTTACAGACCGCCAAAAATTGACGGGAAGTTCAACACGCGGCCGCATGGTCAGCCCTCGCTTTTGCTTCAAGGATAACACGCACGGTGAAGTGGGGCGGACGATCGTCTATTGTCATCCGCCCTGCTGCTCGCTACAAACGGGCGCCCCCACCGAACGCGCACATCTTGACGGCCGGACATTCGAAGCACTCCGGCCGGGCATCGCGGCACAGCGTCTTGCCGTGCTGGCGCAGCAGCAGGTGCGCGCGCGAGAGGGCCGCGGCGCCCCTCGGCAATTCCGGCGCGATCGCTTCCTGCACGGAACGATACATGGCGCCGTAGTTCTTCACGTGCACCCTGCCGTACCCGATTCGGGTGAGTACGCGCAGGCCATTGGATTCCAGCGGCAGCCCCTCGGCCAGGCCGCAGAACATCAGGATCTTTTCGGCTCCGGGATCGCCGATGCTCGAGAACTGCTTGAGTGCCTTCTTCGCCTTGGCGTAGGGCCACTGGAGGATCTGATCCAGGTCGCCGTTGTATTCGGTGCGCGTGATACGCGCGATCTCCTGCCACCGGAAAACGCGCGTCTCCGGACGCATGCCTCCGCGCGCGGCGAGCGGGAGCAGAACCTCTTTCGGCGCTCTGAAAATCGCCTCCGCGTTCAGGCCGACTTGCTGGCGCAGCCCTTCGAACACCTGCGCGCGGCGCTCATCGGGCAGGAGATAACAGGCGTTCTCCCACAGGACGAGCTCGAACGGACCGCGGGCGGGAGGAAGTTCGGGCGGCCCGTAGTGCTTCTGCAGGCTCGCAATCAGTTTCTTGAAATCGGGCATGGGCAGCCATCGAGTATAACGCCGCCCTACGGCCTTCTCACCAGATACACCGCCACCTCGGCCAGCAGGTTCGGAAGCATCGTGACACCGCGGTGTCCCGCCAGAAAAAACCGCCGTTCCACCACCAGCTTCTCCAGTGCGATCAGCTCTTCGAAGTCCAGCACCGTCAGCACATGAATGTTGGGGGAGTCGTACCACTCATACGGAAACCTCGGCGCACGCGGCGCGCGTCCGCTGAACATCATCGAGGTACGCACGCGCCAGTGCCCGAAATTTGGAAATGCCACGATGGCGCGGCGCCCCACCCGCAGCATTTCGCGCAGCAGATCGCGCGGGCGCCGGGTCTCCTGCAGGGTCTGGCTCAGAATCACGTAGTCGAAGGCATGGTCGGGATAATCGGCCAGTCCTTCGTTGATATCGCCCTGGTATACCGACACGCCGCGCGCGATGGCCCGCTGCACCTTGGCCCCGGAGAACTCCACCCCGCGCGCATCGACGCCTTTCTTGGCAGCCAGCCACTCGAGTAGCTCCCCGTCGCCGCAGCCGAGGTCGAGCACTCGCGTCTTCGGCTCGACGATTTCCCCGATAATGGCGTAGTCGCTGCGGCCGAGCACCTCGCGCACGAAGCTCGTCTTCATTGCGCTTTCTCGAACGTGCTCGCCAGGAATCCGCGCACCAACTCCGCCTGCTCCGCCACGTCGACCAGGAACGAATCGTGCCCGTAGTTCGATTGCAGCTCGACGTAGGCCACGTCGCGATTTCGCGAGCGGAGCGCGCGAACCATCTCCTGGGACTGGTAACTGGGATAGAGCCAGTCGCTGGAAAAGCTGATCACCAGGAAGCGGGCCTGTGCGCGCTCCAGCACGGAGCTGAGCGTGCCCCGCCCCTCGGTGAGGTCAAAGTAATCCATCGCTTTGCTGATGTAGAGATAGGAATTCGCGTCGAAGCGGTTGACGAACTGGCTGCCGCGATAACGCAGGTAACTCTCGACTTCGAAATCCACGTCGAAGCCGAAGCCGAACGCCTCCTTGTCGCGCAGACGGCGGCCGAATTTCTCGCGCATCGATTCGTCGCTCATGTACGTGATGTGGCCGACCATACGTGCCACGGCCAGGCCGCGCGCGGGAGGCTGCTTGCCATAGTAGTCGCCGCCGTTCCAATCGGGGTCGGCCATGATGGCCTGGCGTCCGACTTCATTGAACGCAATCTGTTGCGCGCTGTGGCGCGTCGTGCTGGCGATGGGGATGGCGCTGACCACCTGTTCGGGGTAGTCCACGGCCCACTTGAGCGCCTGCATGCCGCCCATCGACCCGCCGGTGACCGCCAGCAGCCGCTCGATGCCAAACCAGTCGACGAGCATCTTTTGCAGGCGGACCATATCGCCGATCGTGATGACGGGGAACGTCATGGCATACGGGCAGCCGGACTCCGGGTTGACCGAGGACGGGCCGGTGGTGCCGCGGCACCCGCCGAGTATGTTCGTGCAAATCACGAAGTAGCGATCCGTGTTGAAGGCCTTGCCCGGGCCGATCATGTTGTCCCACCAGCCGGGTTTGCCGGTCTCGTGGCTGATTCCGGCCGCGTGGGCGTCGCCTGAAAACGCATGCAGCACGAGAATCGCGTTGGTCCGATGCGCGTTCAACCGGCCGTAGGTTTCATACGCGACTTCAACCGGCGCGAGCGTCGCGCCGCCGTCGAGAGAAAGGGAATCGAACCTTACGGTGTTCGCTTCGACAACCATGTCGGGGGGTGAGCTTTCATGATAACAAAGGGTCGGTTGGAGGCCGCCGGGGATAGAATAGTCCCTATGGCAACCGCAGGTAAACTGAAACGACTCGAAAAGCTGTCCAACGACCGCGGCATCATCGCCGCCGCCGCCATGGACCAGCGCGGCAGCTTGCAGAAGGCGCTCGCCACCTCACGCGGCGTCGATGTCAAGGAGATCACACCCGCAATCATGAGCGAATTCAAGGTCGCCGTGGCCCGCGCCCTGACACCGCATGCCAGCGCGATTTTGCTCGACCCCGAATTCGGTCTCGAAGCAGCCCGGGCTCGCGCCCCGCGCGCCGGGCTGATCCTGGCCTATGAGCTCTCCGGGTACGACAATACACGGCCGGGCCGATTACCCGATCTTCTACCCCACGTTTCCGTGAAGCGCATCCTGGATTGGGGCGCCGACGCGGTCAAGATTCTCATTTACTACACGCCGTTTGAAGACGAGACGGTCAACGACATCAAACACGCATTTATCGAGCGCGTGGGAGCGGAGTGCGAAACGTACGAGATCCCGTTCTTCCTCGAGTTCGTAGGCTACGACCCCAAAGGCGGCGATGAGCGCGGTTTCGAGTACGCCAAGCACAAGCCGGAGATCGTACGAAAGAGCATGGAGGAGTTCACTCAGCCGCAGTATCACGTGGACGTGCTCAAGGTCGAGGTCCCCATTAACGCGGAGTACGTGGAAGGATCCGGCGTGTACAAAGGGCAGAAGGCCTACTCCCGCGAGGATGCGCTCAAGTACTTCCGCGACGCCGCATCGGTGGCCACAAAGCCTTTCATCTATCTGAGCGCAGGAGTCAGCAACCAGCAATTCACCGAATCGCTGGAGATGGCTGCCGAGGCCGGTACCGATTTTTCGGGTGTGCTCTGCGGCCGCGCAACCTGGAAGGATGGCGTGCCGGTCTACGCGAAGCAAGGGCTGAAGGCGCTGGAGGAATGGCTCCAGAAAGATGGTGTACGCAACATCAGTGCCGTGAACGATGCACTGCGCGCGGCCAGGCCATGGCACGAAAAGCTGGGTGCGGCGCGTCCGGCGTGATCAGGCGGCTTTGCCGGCTATGTTGAGCGGGCCGAGCGCGATCATCCCGAGGGCACAAAGAAACAGGACCAGCATAAGTACGCCCAGAATGTTCACGCGGGCATCGCCTTCCTTAAATTCGCGGAAGGCCAGGATACCCCATAGCGCGGCAAGTACCGGCCAACTGTGCTCGAGCATGTAGGAAAGCACTGGACCGGCTTGTACCTCGTCCAGAACGCTGGTCACAATCATCGCGGCGAGCACTCCCGTGCACCAAATCACGCCGCTGAGCAGGCCCAGGAGATGCTGCTTCGTGCTTGTGTTTACGATCATGCCAAAGTCCAGCGGCTCGCCTTGGACCGGCAGGTTCATGAAGAAGATATCGAAGATCGGGCTGGTGAAGAAAGCGCCCAGCGCGAACATGGCTGTAAGCGCGTAGGGGCCCATGCCGACGTCGCCACCGCGCGCCTTTTCGAGCAGCGGTGTATAGACCCCCATGAGGATGCCCGCGGCAGCCGCCAGCAGAATTCCCTTGATCGAACTGGGGCGGCGCGTGCTCTTGGCGCGCCCGGCACGCGCCAATTCCTCATGGCGCGCTATTTCGAGCATGCGATCGGCGGCGGCAGCGACCACCACGCAGGTCAGCATCAGGATACATCCCAGCGTCAGCATCAGCGTGTTGGAGGGCAGTCGTGATGCCGCGGCCAGACCCGTGCCCACCAGCACGGCGATCCCAATGCCGAGCGGGAACGATACCGCCATGCCCGCCACGGATACGGCCGCCATCAGGAGCATGTTCGCAAGGTTGAAGATCACACCGGCGATGAAAGCGAACAGCCATTGCCGCTTGCCGGCGTGCTGAAGATCGTCCAGAAAATTGAATCCGTCGAATCCGAGATTTCCGAAGGTGAAGCCGTAAATCGCGGCGGCCACAATCAGCCCAACCGCGAAATCGAGATAGAACAGCTCGAAGCGCCACCTCCCGGCCAGCTTGAACATAGCGGCCCACGATCCGAGGCAGACGAGGCTCAGGATCATCAGCGCCAGAACCACGGGATAGGTTTGAGGCAGAATCATCGAATCAGTTCCGGACTGCGCGCAAGTGTGAGAGTACAACGTTGCACAACTACGGGTCAACCGGCACGGGAATGCGCACTAGCGGACCACGACAGCACCGTCTCCGGCGGCGGGCAGGATCTGAACTGGCTCGGGCGTCTCATCGCAAGACGGCAAAGCCCGGCCGGCATAATAGTCCAGTCCGTAAATCCAGTCGCGCTTGAGATTGCCTAGGCAAACTTCGGCGGGGCGGCCTTCGATCTGCCTCCAAAGGCCCCGCGCCGAAACCGAATGGTCGAGTTCCGGCGCCGCCAGAATCTTCACCTCCGCGATACCCGCGGAGACGCCACCGGCGATCGCCAGCACCGCCGCCAGCCTGAGGCCGCGGCCGTCCAGCAGCCACGCGAGTAGCGCGACGGCAGGCGCGGCGAGCCACAACGGTTGGAACGCGGGTCTGGGCGCGTGCGATAGCCCGTTCAAAAAGGCGGAAGGGAGAACCTGGGCCGCGATCGGAAACACAACCAGCAGGATCCCACACGCGGCGAGCCATCCGCGCGCGGCGCGCAAGTCATCGAGCGCGATGCCTGCCAGCGCCGCGGCGGCGGGAAGAGCCGGAAGGATATACCCCGGCAGTTTGTTCCGCATTATGGAGAAGAAGACCAGCGTGAATATCAGCCACGCGGCCAGGAATTGCCGCCGCGGATCGCAGTACAGGCTGCGGCGCGCTAGCAGGACGAGCAACGGCGTCCACGGCATGAACGCCGCTGCCGTGATCGGCAGGTAATACCACCACGGCTGGCCGTGCGCCAAAGCGGTAGAGGCGAGCCGGCCGAAGGTGTGCAGCACGAAGAAATCGTGGATGAAGGCCCATCCGTTTCGTAAATAGCAGAGCACGTACCACGGCAGAGCCACGACGAAAAATGGCAGAAGCACGCGAGGCTTCAGCCAGTCGGGTATGTGGCGGCCCCGGACCAGCGGTGCCGCAAGCGCCACCGGCCCCAATCCCTTGGCCAGCACCGCCAGCCCGAAAAGAGCCGCCGACGCCGGCATAGCGCGCCGATCGCGCTTGGCGATCCACGGCAGGGCGAGCAACATGGCCGCGCTGAAGCACGCGGTCATGGGGATGTCGGTCACGCCAACTTGGCTGAAACCGATCCACATGCCGGAGGTTCCCAGAATAAGCGGGGCGAACCAGGCCACGCGGCAGCCGAACTCACGCCTCAAAATCCACCAGTAGAATAATAGAAAGCCGACCGCAGTGATCGCCACCGGCAGGCGCGGCGCCAGTTCGGTGTCCAGACCAAGCCGGGACGCCGATGCGGTCATCCAATACAGCAGCGCCGGTTTCTCGAACCATCCGGACCCCCACAGCCGCGGTGTGATCCAATCGCCGCTGCGCGCCATCTCGCGGCCGATGGCGGCGTAGCGCGGTTCATCGGGGCCGAGCATGCCGGCGGCCGTCAGATGGAAAAAGTAGATGAGGTAGACCAGGGGCAGCGCGACCACGAGCGCGATCGGGATTTTTCGGAGATTCAACTTCCAGTTTACTTCCCTACTCCTCGTCTGCCGCCTTGAAAATCCTCCCACTGGCCGAATGCTTTCATCTGTGAGTCGAGCCTCGTCTCGATAAGAAGCTTCATGACTTCGTCGCGCGTCTGCCGCCGTCCGAACCGTTCGGAATCTTCGGCGAGCCACCACACCAGCGCAGATGCCAGCGCGGTGTTGGCGCGGAGTTCGCGTGCGTTGACGCGGTCGACGGTATCGGACTCGGCGTGATACTGCGGCAGGTAGGGCGCCGCATCCTGGTTGGCCACGAGGTTGGGCACGCCGGAGAGCAGGAAATCGAAGTTATCGGTGCCATCCAACCCGTCGACTGGATTCTCTTTAGCGTCCAGGCCCGCAACTCCCGCGAGCGCCTTTTCGAGCGGCGCCCGCAGTTCTTCGCGGCCGTTGAGAAGAAAGCCGCTGGTGCGGCCGGTGCCGATATCGAAGATCACCACCGCATTGTGGCGGTCCATTTCCGTGGCGTGGCGAAGAACGTAACCCGCGGACCCGAACATGCCCTGCTCCTCGCCGGTGAAAAGCACGAAGCGGATCGTGCGCCGCGGTTTAAGGCCGAGGGCCTTCATCCCTCGGAGCACGTCGATAACGAGAGCGGAGTTCGCGCCGTTGTCTTCCGCCCCGGTGCCAAGGTCCCAGGAGTCCAGGTGTGCACCGAGTAGGACGATTTCTTCGGGGCGCTCGAGTCCGGCGATCTCCGCCACCACGTTGCGGGACTCGTAGGCGCTGCCAGTCTTGTTCGTCAGGCGAAGGTGGACGCGCACGTCACCATGAGCCGCAAGCCTGGCCAGGCGTCCAGCCTGTTCCCGCGAAATGATCGCGGCCGGCAGCGCGTACGCCTGGTTGGCATTGGCCAGGGGATGTCGATAGAGCAGGCCGTGCGGGCGGGTGGACTGCAAGAGCAGCGCCGCGACACCCGCCTTGCGCGCGGCCTCGAGCATCGGACCGCTTTTGGTGTATTCGGCAAAAAGGTCGTCGAAGGTTCTCATCTCTCTCGACATCACGAGCGCGATAGCCCCGCGCGTGGAGGCGCCGAGCTTCGCGAAGGCGTCGGGTGAGCCTTCGCCTGCATCTACCAGTCGGGCCTCAATCGGGCCGTTGGTGGAATCGCTGTGCGGCGCGGCAGCCACCCGCAGGACGAAGCGCTCCGGCGCCATGCATTCCGCTTCCGCTGCCTCCGGCAGCCACAGCTTCGGCACGGTGAAGGTCTCGGTAACCACGCTGTCCGCGCCCGCCGCCCGAAATTTTGCTACCGCCCAGTCGATCGCGCGATTGCACGCTGGCGACCCCGTGGGCCGGCCTCCGATGCCGTCGCACAGCTCATGCAAGTCTTCGAGAATCGCCGTGCCTGTGAACGCTCTCCCGACAAGGTGCTGCTGAACATCGTCGGCGGTCTGGGCGAGCAGCACGCCACAGGCCGCAGTAACGAGCAGAAATCGCGTTCGCATTCCCGTAGAGTAGGCCTGCTGGCCCGTTCAAGTCCAGTGGAAGTACAATCAAAATAAAATGCGCTCCCCCCGAATGCTCATCGCGCTGGCACTGTTTCTGCTGCCGCTCACACGCGCCGACGTGCGCAACTGCCAGTGCGACCCCGCGCGCCCGGAGACCATGGAAGCCCGCGAGTGCAGCCTTTGCCGCGAGGCGGAAAAGCAGCCGGCCGACGTCCAGTTTTTTGCCATCCGCGACACCAACCCGAACAAGCCCAACCGATGGGTCATGCTGCCGCGCTTTCACGGGAACCGGCCGCAGCAGCTTCTGGAGATGACGGCCGAACAGCGCACGGGATACTGGACCGCCGCGATCGCCAAGGCCCGCGAGGTCTGGGGCGACCAATGGGGCATCGCCCTGAATTCGACGGAGCGGCGAACCCAGTGTCACATGCACCTTCACATCGGGAAGCTGCTGCCGGATGTCGAAGACGATCATTTCGTGTGGGCCGATGGACCCGCCGATATCCCGGTGCCGCGCGACGGCGACGGCATCTGGATTCACCCCGTTGGCAACCGAATCCACGCGCACGCGGGAGAGCCCGCGGGAGAGCTGAAACTGCAACGCTGAGAAGAAGCATGCTGGTCGACATCGCCAAACTACCCACCGCCGAGAACTCGGCCATCCATCTCCACCCGGCCGACAACGTGGCAGTGGCGCGCGTGCCGGTCGCGGCCGGCACGGAACTGCGCGTGGACGGCAAGCCAGTGATGGCTCGCGAACCGATTCCGGCCGGTCACAAGATCGCGCTAGGGGACATCGAGGAAGGCGAAGTAGTGGAGCGCTACGGCCAGGTAATCGGCCGCGCCAAGGTGCCCATCGGCGCGGGACGGCACGTCCATACGCACAACCTGGCATTCGAAGAGCTAGACTTCAACTATGAATTTCCCGCGGTGGAGACGCCTGTGCCCGCGGCGCGAAAGGACGCACCTGAGTTCATGGGCTACCTTCGCGAGGACGGCCGCGTGGGCACCCGCAACTACATCGCTGTAGTGGCCGCAAGTAACTGCGCGGCTCACACCGCCGAGTTGATCGCGCGCAGCTACGAAGGCGAGCGGCTGCCCCCCGGCGTGGACGGCGTGATGGCCTTCCCGCATGGCGATGGCTGCGGGCATGCGTTCGGACCCGACATGGATCAGCTCCGCCGCACACTCGGCGGCGTGCTGGTGCATCCCAATGTATCGGCGGCAGTCATCCTGGGACTGGGCTGCGAGGTCAACCAGATCGATCACTACCTGGGTTCCGGAGGCCCGCGGAGCGCGCGGCTGGCAGGCCTGACGCTGCAATCGAGCGGCGGCACTTCCGGCGCGTTTGAAGCCGCCCGGCGGGAAATCGCGCGTTTCATCGAGCAGGCTTCGGCGGAGCGCCGCACACCGCAGCCGGCGTCGAAGATCGTGCTCGGGCTCAACTGCGGCGGCTCGGATTCGTTCAGCGGCATCACGGCCAACCCGGCGTTGGGGTATTGCTCCGACCTGCTGGCGGAAATCGGCGGCACACCCGTGCTGGCCGAAACCCCCGAGATTGTCGGGGCGGAGCACCTGCTGGTGAAGCGCGCGCGCAATCGCGAGATCGCCGACAAACTGCTCGGTTGCATCGCGAAGTACAAGGACTACCTGGCGCGCTTTCACGGCAGCTTCGACGATAATCCCTCGCCAGGGAATAAAGAGGGCGGGCTGACCAACATTCTGGAGAAGAGCCTGGGTGCCGTCGCCAAAGGTGGCACCAGCCCGCTAATCGACGTGTACGACTATGCCGAGCGCATCACGTCGCCGGGATTCTGCTTCATGAACACGCCAGGTTACGATCCGGTTAGCCTCACGGGCTTGGCGGCAGGCGGGTGCAACGTGATCGCGTTCACCACGGGACGTGGCAGCGCTATTGGATTCCCGACGATTCCGGTGATCAAGATCGCGACCAACAGCAATACCTACGCGCGCATGACGTCGAATATGGATGTGAATGCCGGCGCGATCGCGGATGGCGAATCGACGGTGCAGCAGGTGGGAAAGCGGATTTTCGACCTGATGATGGAGACCGCCACCGGGCGCCGGACGTGCGCGGAGCGGCTCGGGCACAAGGAGTTTGTGCCGTGGCGCATCGGACCGGTGATGTAGCCACGGTGCTGGTCGCCGGGGATAGAATAGCGGAATGATCCGTTGCTTTCTGCTCCTGAGCTTGCTGCCCGGCGCGCTGCCCGCCCAATCCGGCTCCGACGAGGCCGCTGTGAAAGCCGTGGTCGCGCGGTACGTGGACGCCCGCGAGAAGCGCGACGCCTCCGCCATCGAGGCCTTGTTCACCAAGGACGCGGACCAGCTTGTCTCCTCGGGCGAATGGCGGAGAGGGCGCGAAGCCGTGGTCCGCGGCACCCTGGCGAGTTCGGAGAGCACCGGCGGCCGGCGAACCATCACCGTGGAAACTGTGCGCTTCGTGGGCGCCGATGTCGCTGTGGCCGACGGTCGCTACGAAATCAACGGCATGACGGGTGGACAGTCCCGGCACATGTGGTCCACCTTCGTCATCACGCGCGGTGCGGATGGATGGCGGATCGCGGCGATCCGGAATATGCTGCCGGCTCCGCCGGCGGGGCGGTAGCGCTTACCGCTTCCAGCGGAATTCGCCGTCGACCACCGTGGCCATCGGGCCGCCTTTGAACCGGCGTCCGTGAAACGGCGAGTTGCGGCTGCGCGAACACGATTGGTTCACGTCGTACGTCCACTCGAGATCGGTGCTGAATACGGTCACGTCGCCGGGGGCGCCTGGCGCGAGCGTGCCCCTGCCCAGGCGCATCACCGATTCGGGTCCCGTGGTGAACAGCTCTACCATACGTGTGAGCGTGATTCTGCCGGTCGCCACCAGCTCCTCGATCGCCAGCGCAATAGCGGTCTCCAGGCCGATGATTCCGAACGGGCAGCGTTCGAATTCCTGCATCTTCTCCGACCCGGGGTGCGGCGCGTGATCGGTGGCGATGGCCGCGATGGTTCCGGAGGCAAGCCCCGAAATGACGGCATCGCGGTGGCAGGAGGCACGCAGCGGGGGCTTCATTTTGAAGTTGCTGTCATAAGGCGCCATCTGCTCGTCCGCCAGAGTGAAGTGATGCGGAGTAGCCTCGCACGTCACCGCTAGGCCCTGCCGGCGCGCGTACTCCACCATGGCCACCGCATTGCGCGTGGAGATGTGTGCCACGTGATAACGCGCCCCGGTCAACTGCGCGAGCACCAGGTCGCGCGCCACCATCACATCTTCGCTCGCCGCCGGGATGCCGCGCAGACCCCAGCGCACGCTCTGCGCTCCTTCGTGCATGTCGCCTCCCGCGCTGAGGTTGAGATCCTCGCAGTGCTGGATGATCGGCAGATCGTAGCTTCGCGCGAACTCCATGGCACGGCGCATGACCCGGGCGTTCATCACCGGCAGGCCATCGTCGCTGATGGCCACCGCGCCCGCCGATTTCATGGCTCCCATAGCCGCCAACTCCTCGCCGGCACTGCCCTTGGTGACCGCGCCGATGGGAAAGACATTGACGGCCGCCTTGGCGCGCGCCTGCTGCACGATATAGCTGGTCACCGTTGCGCTGTCGTTCACCGGCTTGGTGTTGGGCATGCAGCAGACGGAGGTGAAGCCGCCCGCCGCGGCGGCGCGGCTGCCGCTCTCGAGATTTTCGGCATGCTCAAAACCCGGCTCGCGCAGGTGCACGTGCATATCGATGAAACCCGGCGCCACGATCATGCCGGCCGCATCGTAGACTTCGGCCTTCGGTGAAGACAAGTTCGGCGCCACACCCGCAATGCGGCCGTCGACGATCAGCACGTCGGCAATGCGGTCTGTGTAGCTTGCCGGGTCGATCACACGTCCGTTCTTGATGACGATCGGCATGGTTCTATCCAATGACTTTTTCCAGGACGGCCATGCGCACCGCCACCCCGTTTTCCACCTGGTTGAGGATCACGCTGCGCTGGAAGTCAGCCACCTCGCTCGACAGCTCGCGGCCCCGGTTGATCGGCCCGGGATGCATCACTATGGCATCCGGCTTGGCCAGGTCGAGATGCTCGAGCTGCAGTCCGTAGAAGCGGAAGTATTCGCTGGCCGGAAACGACGCCTCGTGCTGCCGCTCCAGTTGCACACGCAGCATCATGATGACGTCGCAATCCCTGATGGCTTCGCGGATGTCGTTGGTCAGCCTTACGCCCGGAGCGAGCTGCGCCAGCTCCACTGGCAGCAGAGATGCCGGGCCGCAAAGTACGATCTCCGCGCCAAACTTGCTCAGCAGGTGTACGTTGCTGCGCGCCACCCGGCTGTGGGCGATGTCTCCGATGATGGCGATCCGCAGACCTTCGAGCCGGCCGGTGCGGTCCAGAATGGTGCGCGCGTCGAGCAACGCCTGCGTGGGATGCTCGTGCGTGCCGTCTCCGGCATTGATGATCGGCGTCGGCAAATGCCGCGCGAGGAAGTGCGGCGCGCCGCTGGCCGAATGGCGCATGACGATGGCGTCGGGCCGCATCGCTGCCAGCGTGTTGAGCGTGTCCACCAAGCTCTCGCCCTTGCTCACGCTCGAGCCCGACGCGGTAATCGAGACCGCGTCCGCGCCCAGCCGCTTGGCGGCGATTTCGAAACTCGTCCGTGTCCGGGTAGAGGCCTCGAAGAAAAGGTTGACAATCATTTTACCGCGCAGGGTATCCAGTTTTTTCAAGCTCTGGCTCTGCAACGGCTGAAAATCCTTGGCACGCGCCAGGATGGCGTCGATCTCGGCGCGGTTCAGCTCCTCAATTCCGAGCAGTCCCCGGTGAGGGTCATGGTCGGCGGGCATGACTTTTCAGGCGGCTCCAGCTTCGGCTTTCTCACACAGGAGAACCTTTTCCATTCCGTCGATCTCCTGAAATTTGACTTCGATGATCTCGTGGTCCGTGGTTTGCACCGTGCGCCCGATGAACCGTGCTTCGATGGGCAGCTCGCGGTGGCCGCGGTCGATGAGCACCAGTAGCTGCACGCGCGCCGGGCGCCCGTGATCGAACAGGGCATCGAGAGCGGCGCGGATGGTACGGCCCGTGTAGAGCACGTCATCCATCAGAATGATGTCTTTGCCGGCGACGTTGAAGGCGATCTCCGTCGAGCTGACCACCGGCTTGATGTCCACGGTGCTCAGATCGTCGCGGTAGAGATTGATATCCAGAATGCCCACCGGGACCGTTCGGTTCTCCAGGGCGGCGATCTTTGCCGCCAACCTCTGCGCCAGCGGAACCCCCCGCCGCCGGATTCCGATGAACGCGAGCTGATCCAGGTCCTTGGTTTTTTCCAGAATCTCGTGCGCCAGCCGCACCAATGTCCGGTCAATTTCGGAAGCGCTCATGAGCTGGGCTTTTTCGCGGGTCACAGGCATAAAGTTCCGAAACACAGAGTACCACGTGGACACCGGACCAGGTTCCCAAAAACCAGGTGGAAACCCCCGCCGCCCGAACCGCGTCTGCAACTCTCTGCCCATCTTGTGGGTTAATGAAACGAATGCGCCTCGGAGCCGTGATCGCAGCGTTATCGGTGTGGGGCTCCGCGTCCTCCCGTGCGCAGGACTGTCCGGCGATCGCCGCCGTCCTACCCAACGGCACGCTGTCCGCTTCTTTGGATAGCACCAATTGCCAGCTCAGCGACGGCTCGCCGTACATGCCTTACCGCCTCGATCTCCCCGTACGCGGGCAGATCCGCATCGATCTCAGCGGCGCCAAATCCAACCTCGGGCTGATCCTGCGCGACCGCTCCGGAGCCCAGGTCGATTCCGGCACCTCCATCCGTCATTCCATTGAAGCGGGCAGTTACGTGCTCCTGGTCGACGGCCGGACTGCCACCGACCTCGGCCCGTACACCGTCGCCACATCCTTCTCGCCAGAAGCTGGAATGATGTGCTCGGACTTCCCGAACATCGGCAGCACGCAGACTGTCACTGGCGTCCTTCCTGGCTCCGGATGTCTCGCCCCGAACGGTTCTCAATACGAAGCGTATACCCTGACCACGGACGGCGCGGGTACCCTGACCATCGCGCTGGCCAGTCAGGACTTCACTCCCGTCGCGACTCTCCGTTCCAGCGCTCCGGTGAGCGGAGAAAGCCAGTACATCGTGGTGGTCAACTCTGCGGACAACACCGGCGCCTACCAGGTCGTGACCGCATTCCAGTCCGCCGCGGACGAGACGTGCAAGTCGCAGGGAACCATGACCGACCCGGCCTCGGCCAACGGCGCCATCTCCTCCGGCAGTTGTTATATGACCGAACCCGCTAGCGGAGATCAGCTCTATTACGACTACTATCGGGTATCGCTGGCATCGGCCGGGGTCGTCAATGTCACGGCAGTGAGTCCGGACTTCACGGCCACTCTCAACCTGCTGGAGGCCGGTGGCAACATCCTGGCGTCCGATTCCGGGGGTGGCGGATTCGACACCAGTGGCAAGGCGCAATCCAACCTGCGCCTGCAACTGCCCGCCGACGACTACACGCTCCAGGTCGTCAGCGACGTGCCCGCCGGCGGCAAATACTCGTTGCAGTACGCGTTCACCGCGGGGAATCCCCAGCCCTGTGCGCCGGTCCAGGCATCGCCGGGCGACCTGCTCACCGGCGCACTTAACGCGAACAGCTGCAGGACCGCGCTCGGACTCGCAGACCTGTACACGATGACGCTGCCTACGGCCGGCACGCTCGAGCTCGGCCTGAGTTCGCTGGACTTCAATACCCGCCTGGCTGTGCGCGATTCCAAAGACAACCTGATCGTTCTCAACGACGATTCCAGCGGCCTCACGGCGTCGCAAATCACCGCCGATCTTCCGGCGGGCGTGTACACGATCGTGGCTGCCGCCATCTCCGGCGCCGGCCGGTATCAGGCCACTACGAAGTTCACCGGCCATGACATTCCCGCGTGTACGTTCGCTCAGGCACTCGATCTCAATGGAGGCTATGTCCAGTATCTCGGCTCGAACGGTTGCCGCGGCGCCGGCGGCCAGCCGGTGGACTACTACACCTTCAGTCTTTCCGCCGATTCGCTGGTGCTCGCCGTGATGACTTCGAGCGAAGTCGACGGCCATCTCACGCTGTACGACTCGGGCGGCAACACGGTCCGTTGGGACGAGAACAGCTACGGCCCCGGCGATCCGCTGATCGTGCAGTACCTGTCCGCCGGCGCCTACAAGCTGGGCGCGCGCGACGCCGCCGGCGGTCCCGGCGGTCTTTATCAAGTGGACCTCCGCACCGTTCCCGGCCCTCGCCCCCCGTTCTGCACCGCGGCGGGAAGCATCGCTCCTGGCAGCAGCGTGACCGCCAATATCACGTACACCGCTTGCCAGTACATCGATGGTACGTTCGCGGACGTATACAGCATGAGTCTCGCCGCCGGCTCCGCCATAGACCTACGGCTCAGCTCGGCTGACTTCGACGCCTACCTCATCGTGTTGGACGCCAAGGGCAATGTTGTGGATGTCGACGACGACTCGGGCGGTGGCACCAATGCCCGCATCGTCGACACCTTACCCGCCGGCACCTACTACATCGTGGCCAAACCTCTCGGCGACTATACGCAACACGGGGCCTATACGCTCTCCCTTGCCAATCCTGCTGGATAATAGATGTGGATGTCCACGCAATCGGTTTGCAGTAAGTGCGGCGGCACCGGCTGGATCATCGTCGAGCGGGCGAACGTCAGCGGTGCGGAGCCTTGCGATTGCCGCTCACAAGGTCGCGCCGAACGCCTCGAAGAACGCGCCCAGATTCCGGCTCTCTACCGCAACGCATCTTTCGAGAACTTCAAAGCCGACGGCCCGTACGGGCAGGAGCTCAAGCGCGTGATGACCGCCGTGCGCGCCTACGTGGACGAATTCCCCGGCGGACCGTTCCCGGGGCTGCTGCTCATCGGCGATACCGGCTGTGGCAAGACCCACCTCGCCGTCGCCGCGCTGCGGAGGATCATGCAGAAGGGCTTCGAGGGCCTCTTTAACGACTATCAGACGCTGCTGGATCGCATCCGCTCCGGATACGATTCGGCGTCCAACTCGTCGGACAAGGAGGCCTACCACGGAGCGCTCGACGCCGAGGTCCTGCTTCTCGATGACCTGGGAGCGCACCGCGTGACCGATTGGGTGCAGGACACCGTAACCAGCATCATTACGCACCGCTGCAACAACAAAAAACCGCTGATCGCCACCACCAATCTCCCGGAGGCTGCTATGCAGACTTCCGGAGGCATCACGGATTACCGCCGGACGCTCGCGGACTACATCGGCACGCGCGCACATTCGCGCTTGTTCGAGATGTGCCGCGTGGTCCGTGTGACCGCCGGCGACTACCGCAAGCGGAAGGACCTCGGATTTTGAATCGGCCCGCCGCCTTGCTCGTGCTGATGGCTGCCGCGGCGGCGGGTGCCGAGAACCGCGAGCCCTACCTCCAGGCCGTGGAATTCCCGTATCAGCTCTATCCGCGCGCACTGTGGGAACGGGAGCTGGTCTGGCTGAAGAATATCGGCGTGCAGACCGTGGCCTTCCCGATTTCCCGCGATTTTCACCAGTTGGCAACGGGCGAATTCGATCTCACCGGCCGTTCCAGTCCGCGCCGGGACCTGACCGGTTTCGTTCGAACGCTGCGCAAACTAGGCTTGCACGGCTGGATTCGCAGCGACAACTCCTGGAAGGGTGACGCGGCATGGATCAAACTGCTCGATCAGACCCTCGCCACCCAGACCGTCAGCCACGGCGGACCGATTGCTTTCGTGGACGACCGCGCACTGGCGATCGACGCCGCTGCCGCGCCCGCGCCGGTTACCGCGATTTCCGCCGTCGATCCGGGCGCCCTTGCGCGCAGCCGCGAGGCTATGGTCCGCGGCGGCGCGCTGTTGTGGACCGGGGTCGAGGATTCGCTGTATCCGGCAGGCTGGGCGCCCGCTCCAGGTGAGGCATTGCGCAAAGGCGCCGTCGGCCTCTCCGGGGATGAGCACGAAACCACGGCAGCGCTGCGGCGCACCACCGCACTGCTCCGTTCGTGGGCCAGGCTGCTGCCGGAGATGCATTCCGCCGCGCTTCCCAAGCCGCTGGCCGGAAAGTTTCCCGCCGGTGTCACCGCCGTCGAGCAGGTCAGCGCCTCGGCAAGCGCCGTCAGCATCACCAACAGCGGGCCTTCGCTGTTCCACGACGAGTTGCGCGTCTATGAACCGCTCTCGCGGCGCACACTAGTCATCCCGAGCGTGACCATCGCACCCGGAGAATCGCTTTGGCTGCCCATCAGTGTATCGCTCGGGCCCGCCGGGCTCTGCACCGACTGCACCAACTTCGCGTCTGCCGAGAACATCGTCTACGCCACCAACGAGCTGCTCTCCATCGAGTACGAGAACGGCATTCTGGCCATGGAATTCACCGCGCCCCAGGCCGGTGAGGTCATCCTGCAGCTTGCCCGCCAGCCGGTTGGACCGTTCCTGGCCGCGGGCAAACCCACCGATTTCGAATGGGACGAAGCGCACATGCGCGCCCGTCTCACCATCCCTGCCAGCCGGCAGCAGGGCAACCGGGTGCGCATTGGCATCGCCATGGAGGCACCGGAGACCTCGGCCTTCTTCAACGAGCTGCACCGCCTGGTCATCGGCCACAAGAACACCGTCTCGACCATCTATTCGTCCCCGGAAGTCGCAGCACGCTCACGGCTGCGTCTGCCCGACGGCTACACCGCCACATCCGTCAATAAATCGCCCAACGAGATCGACTACGAAATCGCCGTGCCCGCCGAGGCGATTCACGGCAGCTTTGTCTCCCTCGCCCTCGAAGCCGACGGAGTGGCTCTCGGCCGCGCTCGGGTGCAGCTATTTCGCCCGGCTTCTATCCGTCTGCTCAGCGGAATGCAATTCCACATCGGCGGCGAGACGGAGATCACCCCCGATCCACCCGTGGCCGCAATCGAGCCCAAAGGCGGCTCCAACATCGAAATCTCCATTCGCAACAATTCCGCGCAGATCCAGAACTACCACCTCGAAATCGCGGGCGAGGGCCTCGACTTCTTCCCGGCCCGGACCGACATTGCCATGGCTGGCACCGATGAGCGGCGCATCGAGTTCCGCGTCTTCGCGCACGATGGCATCAGCGGGCTGCGCGATTTCAACCTCAAGGTGACCGGCGGCGCCGACGTCTCCATCCCGATGCGGTTGATTCTCGTCCCACGCAACGCGACCGTCGTCTGGAGCGCCGACCTCGATGGCGATGGCGAACCCGAATGGGTCGTCGAGTCCTCCAAGGTGCGCGCCATCTTCTCCGCACAGGATGGCGGCCGTTGGATGGAGCTCACCTGGAAGGACACCAACACCAATTTCCTGCCCGAGGCCGGACTCCTGGCTCGCCGCGGCCCGGCAGAGGTGCGCCCGATCACCGGGGGCCTGGAACTCGCCGGCCGGGACTGGAAGCGCACGGTAAGCCTCAATGGCTCCAGGCTTTCCATCGACCAGTCGGAGCCGCTCTCCGCCGAAAGGCTGGGAGCAACGAAGCGCGCCGGCACCGCCCTTTCGGTGGAGCACCCGTCCACAACCCGCGCGGTCTACACGCTCAGCGAATCCGCGCCGGCGGGCCGCTAGCCAGCAGCCGGTCGCTCGAAAAAAGACGAACCAACCGAACTGGCGCCTGCATCTGGCCCCAATATGCCTCGTGGATGCTGTGGTGATGGTCTGAAGGCGGCGAAGCTCTACCGAAATCCCCGGGACTCGCAGCACTGGTTGGTGTCGTTGAATGGCTGTTGGATGTGCTTTCCCGCGAAAATCGGCGGCTGGGGCGAGCGCCGCGGCCTCATCATCGTACCGGGGCAGCGCCTGCAAAAGGTGCCCCTCTGGCTTGCCTTCAACACGGGCCTGTTGGAGTACCTTCAGAAACGGAATCTCGGGCGTGCAGCCTGAGTCCCGCACTCGGCGCGTCGCACTCCTCCATGAGGGGGGATGCTACCCCCATCCATGGGTGGTTTCCACCCACCTGCATAAGACCATTTGATTCAACGCGGAAACACGCGCAAACTGTCACCAATGACTCAGAAGCGTGTATGTCTGACCTGCAAGAATAAAGGGTGCGTGGCCCAGTGCCGCTTCACCAAACCGGCAACCGAACGTCCCGTCACGATCGACAAGCGCGCAGCATAAGACACCCAATGGCGAAACTTTACCGAAGCCCACAAGAGCCGCAGCATTGGTTGGTCTGGATGGAAGGCCTGGGTTGGATGCGATTTCCGGCGAGGCTTGACGGTTGGTCGGACCGCTGCCCGATACTCTCGGTTCCCCATCACGGCCTTTGCGAGGTACCTATCAGGCTCGCATTCAACACCGGCCTGCTCGAGTCGCTGCGCCTCTCCCGGTTCAAGCGCGCCGCGTAACGCCCGTGCTATCCATTAGGGATGGATTACATCCGTCTCGGCTCCACCGGTTTGAAAGTGTCGCGCCTCTGTCTGGGCTGTATGACCTACGGCTCGAAAAAGTGGCGCGAGTGGGTCCTGGAGGAGGATGAGAGCCGTCCGTTCATCCGGCATGCCATCGAGGCCGGCATCAACTTCTTCGATACCGCGGACATCTACTCGGTCGGCGCCAGCGAGGAAATCCTCGGCCGCGCGCTGCGGGATTTTGCCCCTCGCGAACAGGTCGTAATCGCCACCAAAGTGTTCAACCCCATGGGTGACAGCCCTAACCAACGGGGACTCTCGCGCAAACATATTCACGAAGCCATCGACGCCAGCCTGCGGCGCCTGCGCACCGATTACGTTGACCTCTACCAGATCCACCGGTTCGATTACGAAACACCGGTCGAAGAGACCCTGTGCGCCCTGGATGACGTGGTGCGCGCGGGCAAGGCGCTGTACATCGGCGCGTCCAGCATGCATGCCTGGCAGTTCGCCAGGATGATGTACACCAGCAGCCGCTTGGGAGTGGCGCGCTTCGTCGCGATGCAGAACCATTACAACCTGGTGTATCGCGAGGAGGAGCGGGAGATGCTGCCCCTGTGCCGCGAGGAAGGCATCGGCGTCATCCCGTGGAGTCCCCTGGCGCGCGGCTTCGTCATGGGCAACCGGCGCCCGCAGGATTTCGGCGACACCACGCGTGCCAAGACCGACGATTACGCGAAGCAGCTTTACTACCGGCCTTCCGATTTCGCGGTGGTGGACCGAATCACGGAGGTGGCGCGCCGGCGCGGCGCCTCGAATGCACAAGTCGCCCTGGCGTGGGTATTGCAGCAGCCTGGGATTACGGCCCCGATCATCGGAGCCAGCCGGATGGCGCACCTCGACGATGCCATTAGCGCGTTGAGCGTGAGGCTTGATGATGAGGAATTGAAAGCTGTCGCCGAGCCCTACCAGCCGCACCCGGTGCTGGGACACTCGTAGATCTACTTACATCCCAAGTCCCGTTCCGCGCTCTTCTCCAGGGCCTCGGCATCGGCCGCTCGCTCGTGGTCGCGGTAGAGGCTTGCCAGATTCTGTGTTGCCTGGCAGACGTGGTTGTGGACAAGTTCGCACTGCAGATTCAGATTACCGTTGACCACGGCGCAGCTTCCCGGGTCTGCCCGTTGATACAGGCGCACCAGGCTGTCACGCGCCGCGAAATACCCGGGGCTGAGGATCAACGCCTGCATCAGGGCAACTTCGGCCTGGCGCGCGTCGCCGGCCTGAAGGTGCGCTTCCGAAAGGGCTTCGAAGAGCCCTGGCGCGATTGCCACGGATTCGCCTTCGCGCACATCGGCCAGCGCACTGCCAATATCCGCCAGGCGCAGGTGCGTGCGGGCCAGCTCGGCGTAGATGGGGAACCAGCCGACGCCTGTGGGCGTTCGGCCTCGCGCCAGATCCTGGCGATGCGTTTCGGCGGTGTAAGCGCGGTCCACCGCGGCCCCGCGCCGCAACGTGGCAAGCGATTTCTCGTACCATGCGCGCCGTCCCGGCTCGGGCGAGAGATCGCCCTTGGTGCGATACCAGATGCCTGCCGCTTCCCAGGCTCGCGTGCTGTTCCACTTGTCGTCCAGCGGTGCGAGAATGTCCAGCGCCCGGCCGGCTTCGGCCACGATGCGGTCTATGTTCGATGCGTCCGGATTTCCGATTGCGAACGCCAGGCTGAGATGCGACTTGAAGCTGTTCGGGCTGGCCTGCGCCGCGCTATTCCACAGCGTGTACTGGTCCTGCCAGTCGGGGTTGCGCATCCAGGTGCGCGCCAGCAATATCAGGCAGAACACGCCGGCAGCTATCCTGGCGTGCCGGCCCGCGAAATGATAGACCGCGATGGCGAGGCACCCGGCGACACCCACCGCGGGCAGATACAGGAAGCGCTCGCCGAGAATCGTGCCGATCAGGAGCACCACGTTCGAAGTCGGCGCCAGTGCCGCGAAGGCGAACATCGCGAAGAAAAACGCCGGCCGGCTCCAGCGCCAGGCGCACAGAGCCGCGGCAAGCGCGGCCGCCAGTATTGCGATCCAGGGCCAATCGTGGGCGGAAAACAGCGGGATCTGGTTGTACGAATAGTCCGCCGAGAGAGCCTGCGGCCACGCAAGCAGCGCCAGGTATTTGCCCAGAACCTTGAGTGCCGTCAGGCGGCCGGTGACGAAGTCCGTGGTGAAAAGAGGGTTGTCGGTGGGCGGAAGGTGCGTATTGGGAAGCGAAGCCAGAGCGTTGTGCCGTAGGAGGAAGAACAACGCGTACGGCGGAACCAGCATCAGGTAGCCGGGCGCGCGGTTGCGCCACGAGCCGCTCTTGCCGAACGTGAAATCGTAGAGCAGCATGCCCGCGGCCACCACCACCGCATTCTCTTTCGAGAAGATTCCGACCGCTGCGGCGGCCATCGCGCCCGCCAGCCATCGCCGCCGCGCGGCGCCCCTGCTCCGCGTGCTGAGGATATAACAGACCAGTCCCGCGAGGACACCCACACCCGCCATCGCGTCGCTGCGTCCAATGATGTTGGTCACCGACTCCGTCAGCACCGGATGCACCGACCACAGCGCCGCCACCGCCACCGCCACCTCAGCCTGCTCGATCACCAGCAGGCTGAGAGCGTAGACCAGCGTGACGTTCGCTGCATGTACCGCAAAGTTGAACCAGTGATATCCGGCCGGCTGCGTGCCGTTCCCCAGGATGGCGTAGTTGAACAGGTGCGAGATCGTCGCCAGAGGCCGGTAGACTCCGCCCGCGACGTGCCCGAACCAGTAGTCCTTGGTCCAGATCAGCGCGAGGTTTTCGGACGTAGCCGCCTGAATGCGCGGGTCGCCGAGAATCAGTTGCGCGTTATCGCCGGGAAATCCCGTGCCGAATGAATTGGAGTAGGCAAGAAACGCCAGCCCCCACAGTGCCAGCACCCGGCGCGCGTGAACCTTCATAGCGCCGCGCGGGCCTTGGCTTCCTCACCCCACACCAGGGTACCGGGCCCGGAAAGATCGATGAACTTCTGATATTGCGCGCGCGCGTCGTCTCGCCTGCCTTCTTTCTCGGAGAGCCGCCCGCGCAGGTAGAACAGGCGCGGCATGTAGAACGCCGTGTAGATCGTGAAGCCCGTGCGGGGTGGGATCGGATTCGCCTTGAGCAGCGCGGCGGCATCGTTGGCCTTTCCGGTTTCCAGGCAAGCCCACGCCAGCAGTACCTCGAGTCCATCGGGCGCGGGTGTGCCGCTCTCCCGCATCTGCCTCAGAGCCGTTTCCGCCGCCGCAAAATCGCGGCTCACCAGCAGCGCATACACCAACGCGAGATTCTTCACGGCCGCGAGACCAGGCTGGGGAAATTGCTGCACGGCGCGCGCGCTCCACTCCGCCGGGGAAGTAGCCGGCATCGCCAGAAACCGCGCCACCAGCGCCGTGCCCAGGCTGGCCGGCGTAAACGGGCTCATGGCTCTCTGCACGTTCTCGGCTGCGGCCTTCTGGTCGCCGAGCATCAGGCGCAAAACCGAAGCTTCCGCCCACGCCTCCGATGCGCCGTCGCGCCACCCGGCCTTTTCGGCCAAGCCTGCGCTAGCCTCCATGTGGCTCGCCGCCTGACTATGCTGCCCGGTCAGCCACATCCACTCCGCGCGCCTGAGCTCCACTCCAGGGTCTTTGGCAGCTGTACGAGCTTCGAAGTATTGTTCCGCCAGCTTGCTCGCCGCCGTCGCATCTCCGCCCAAGAGCCGGGCCATCGCGGCCTTCAGCAGGTCGCCGTCGCTGAGGAACGTGTGATCTTTCTGGTTGGCCTGCAAATAGAAGTTCTCGCCTTCGATAAGTTTTCCGTTCAGCAGGTTGAGGTCGCCCATCGAGTCGAGCGGGTTGGCATCGTTGGGACGCAGCGCCTGGTAGCGGCGCAAGGCAGCCATCCCTGTCTCCAGCTCCCCCGCCTGCGCCGCGGCATAACCGAGCAGGTTCAGCATCTCGATATCGTCCGGCGCCAGCGCAACCGCCTTTTGACAGGCCTGCATGGCCTGAGCGTAATCGTGCCGGCCCATGGCAAGATCCGCGAGCGCGCGCCAGATGCCGCCGTCCGACGGATCCAGCCGGGCCAGCTTCAGCAGTGCCGCCTGGCGAGCTCCCGCATCGCCTTCATACTCCGCGGCCTCGAGCTCGAAGCGCACCCGCTCGATCTCCGGAAGGTTCCTGAGCGCCAGCGCTTGTAGGAGCACCGCCTGCGCGCCCGCCCGGTCTCCGCTCTGAGCCTTGATCTGCGCCAGGTTGTGATAGGACTGCAGATACTCCGGGTCGGCGGCGATAGCCTGCGTCAACCCCTGTTGCATGGCCGTGGCGTCGGAGGCTTCGTTGGCCTTGATGAACAGCATCAGCGCCTCGGAATTGCGCACCCCGGGGGCGGCCGGATTCGGCGTGATCTGGCGCGCCAGCGCGGTGGCCGCTCCAATCACATCGCCGGCCGGCGCGGATGCTTCCACCACCTTCACCGTCTTCAGACTTCGCTCATCCTCGATGGTGAGCCGCGCTTCCAGCCTGTGATTGCGCACCGTGTACTCGCCGTAGCCGATTCGGGCCGCGCCGGCCGCAAGAGCCAGCGGGGTTTCCGTGGAAATGCCAGGCGCCGACACGGGACGCGGCCCTTGTGCTCTGTAAAAAGCGTAAAGGCGAGCGAGCCGGATTCCGCTCAGCTCGTTGATGAGGACTTCGGATAGCGCCCGGCCCTGCCAGTCCACCGACGAATCGCCGCTGAAGTTTTCGAACCGCAGGATGGCGATAGACTGTGGGACCGCTTTCCCCGCCTGGCGGGCGCAGCCCACCATCAGGATTGCCGCCAGTAGTCCGCCTCGCGCGGCTCTACAATACACGCGGCTCCAGGATCAGCAGCTGCTTGAATTCCGGCATCTCGCGCATGCTCGCGAATGCCGGGTCTTCGGCCAGTTTCTTCCGTTCCTTGTATCCCTCTTCGATGGCCTTGCGCAGATATTGCAGCGCCAGGTCGGTGCGCCCGCCCTGCGCGTAGAGAGTGGCCATCCAGTAGTGATACTTCGCGCGGTCCGCCACGCTGCGCTCCTGCAACAGGACGCCGTAGCTGCTGTGATGCTCGAAGACCTCCGGGTCCAGCTTCAAAGCGGCCCGGAACTCTTCGACGGCCGGTTCCATCTGGTTGCGCGCGAAGTAGGCCATGCCGAGATTGCTGTGGATCGACGCCTGTTCCGGCGCGATCTTCAGTGCCCGGCGGTATTGGCTGATGGCGCGGCGATAGTTCTTCTTGGTGTAGTAAATGGTGCCGATGTTATTGACGGCCTCGTGATATTGAGGGTTCAGCCTCACCGCCTGCTGGTAGCACTTCAGCGCTTTGTCGAGCTCCTGTAGCTGATGATACGCGATGCCGGTTTTGTTCCGGAGTATCGCGTCTTTTGGGGAACCTTCACCGAAAGCCTCGATGGCCTCCCGGTACATTTTGCGAGCCATGAAAATATCGCCGCGGGTTTCGGCCGAGAGCGGCGCCGGCCGTTCCGCGGAGGTAGTCTGCGGGACCGAGCCTTTATCCAGGATGGGCTGCGAATACCCCGTCGCCACACACATCACAGCCGCGAGGAAAATGGAGCGTGGTCGGTAAACCATACGTGCCCCCTGGTTGATATTTAAGCACAACCGGAACCAGGGAGCACTCCCTGCCGACGGTTAACGTGTGAACGTGGGCCGGATCGCACAAACCGATCGAGCTCGCAGGCGAATCGGCCCCACCACTACTTGAACCGCCCGAATATTCTCTGGAAGATCCCCTTTTTCTTCTCTTCTTTTTTCTCTTCCTGCTTCGGCGCAGCAGGCATAGCAGCCGCGGTCGGCGGAGGCGCACCCGCTGCCTGCCGGGCGGCCCGGCTGGCCGGCGATTCCGTGATCCGTCCGTCGCCGGTCGACCCCGTGAAACTCGGCGTGGCCACTCCGGGCGGAACCAGCGGCGCCGCGGGTGACGGTGTCTCCCAGCCGGATACCGTCGCCGGTCCGCCGCGCCCGCCGTGCAGCGTGCAGACCTGCACCGGCTCGGTGCCCGCGATGTAGACCTCGGGATGCGTTTGCGGGCAGAAAGCCGTCGCCGGCATCCCCGTAACGGAATCCACATCGATCGATACGATCCCGGGCGGCGCGCGAAACGGCTTGGTATCCCTGTACTCGCGGTAATTGAGCGCCCGCGTCATGAACTCCGCCCAGATGGGCGCCGCGGAGTGTGCCCCTTCCAGGTCGAGTTCGCTATTGTCGTCGATTCCCACCCACACCACGCACAGCAGCTCGCTGGTATATCCCGCGAACCAGCCGTCGTGGCTGGTGCCGGTCTTTCCCGCTGCGGGAACATTGAACTTGTATCGGGCCCGTACGCCGGCCGCTGTGCCGGTGCGCATCACCTCTTCCATCAGGTTGGTGGTGAGGTAAGCCACCCGCGGATCGAGTACCGGCTTCTCCTCGATCTTGTTCTTGAAGACCGTATTGCTGTGATTGTCGCGCACCAGGGCAATCATGCTCGGCTTCACGTAATTGCCGCCATTGGCAAAAATGGTGTACGCCCCGACAGCTTCCAGCGGCGTGATTTCGTATGAACCAAGTGCCACCGCCGGCGTCGGCTGAATCTTGTAATTCATGCCGGCTTTGTTGGCGAGCGCGACCACCGAATCCAGCCCGGCCATCAGCGCCACCTTCACGGTAGGCACGTTGCGCGATTCAGCCAGGGCGGTGCGGAGAGTGATCGTGCCTTTGAACTTTCCGTCGAAATTTTTCGGGCTGTAGGGCGGCTGATTGTCGAAGGTGAAAGTGGTCGGCTCGTCCACCACCGTGGTGGAGATCGTGATGGGATTGGCCTGACCCGTGAGCCCGGTGTCCAGCGCGGCCGCGTACACGAACGGCTTGAAAATCGAGCCTGGCTGCCGCTTCGCCAAAACATGGTTGAGCTGGCTCATCCCATAGTTGCGCCCGCCCGCCAGGGCCTTGATTTCACCGGTATGCGGATCCATCGCGATCAGCGCCACTTGCGCCTGGGGCGGAGTCTTGCCCTTCCAGCGCCGCTGCTTTTTGATAAGCTCGTCCACCTGCGCCATGCCCGCCCGGATGGCTTCGCCGGCGGCGCGCTGCAGGCGCATGTCGAGCGTGGTGTACACCCGGAAACCCGTTGAGGTGAAGTCCGTGTCCTGAAACTTCTGTTGCAGCGTGTCGTTCACCAGGTCGACGAAGTACGGAGCGTCCACGCTGGAGCTTCCCGTCTTCGCCACGGTCAAGGGCGTGTCCACGGCCAGGGCATAATCGCGATCGCCGATCTGGTCGTTCTGCCGCATCAGGCTGAGCACCACGTTGCGGCGTTCCTTCAAACGGTCGGGGTGGCGGTAGGGATCGTAAATCCCCGGACGCTGGATCATGCCCGCCAGTTCGGCTGCTTCCGGCAGCGTAATCTGGCTCAGGTCTTTGCCGAGATAAACCTCCGCCGCTTCGCCAAAACCATGGATCGCGAAGCTGCCGCGCCAGCCCAGCGGCACCTGGTTGGCGTAGAATTCAAAGATTTCTTCTTTGGATAGCTTCTGCTCGAGTTGCAGGGTGATAATCGTCTCGGCAAGCTTGCGGCTCCATCGCTTGTCCTGGTCCAGCCAGAACATGCGCGCCGTCTGCATGCTGAGCGTCGAAGCACCCTGGTCTTTGCGGCCCTCGCGAATATCTATGTAAGCAGCCTTGAGAATCCGGCCCGGGTCGAACCCGGAGTGTTGAAAGAACCGCTTGTCCTCCGCCGACGTCACGGCGTCCACCAGCACCCGCGGAATGTCGCGGAACTTCACCATGCGGCGCTTTTCGCGGCTGGCTCCGCTGACCGCCTGGATCAACTGGGGTTCGAGCTGGTACTGCGTGCGCTGCGTGTTGTCCTGAAGCGAGACGATCTGTGAGATCTTGCCGTTGTTAAAGCGGATGACTCCTGGTTCCTGGTCGAAATAGGAGTCGGCATGCGGGAAGACTTCGATCGCATTAGGCCTGACTTGGTAATAGCCGATTGGGTTATCGCGAGATTCGCTGTAACCGGATCGGCGCAGTTCGACCACGATGTCGTTCGGGTTTACAGCGTCGCCGACAGCGACCGATTGCGGCGCGGCGAAAATCTTGGCGGAATTGGCAAACACGCCGGCCCGCAGTTTGTCGTCGATAATGGTGGCGAACTTCGCGTAAAAGTAGGTGAACACCGCCAGCCCGGCAATCACGAGGAGCCCGCTGAGAATAATGAGCCAGCGTCCCACCGGGCCCAGCACAAAACGCGCCAGGCCGCTGGTTCGCAGTTTCATGCGCTGCTTCTTCTGGTTCTTCGCTGGTCGATCGGCGGTCTTGGGCACTACCTCTGATTCTCTCATGGGAGATGTCCGTGGGGCGGATTTCCTGTCAGCTCTGAATCAGCGGCTGCCGGCGCCGGGATAGAAGTGCAGGTCCACCGTGTAGAACGGGAGACTGACGCGAACGAAGTAGCGCACGTCGATTCGGAGTCCATCTGAACGATCGATGTGCACGTTGTCTGCCGTGATGGGCAAATCCAGTTCGGCCGCTTTTTTCAATACGTTCGCGCGCAACGTCTCGTCGGGCTGGGCGTGCGCGGCTGCGTCACGGGTAAGATTTGCAACAAAATTCTGCAGTTCCAAGTTATGGATGTAGATTGGACTGAACAGCCCCCCAAACGCCAACAGGGCTCCCAACACGGCGACGGCGGCCACGATGCGCCAGCGGGGGACGCTGTTCACTTTCGATCGCCGGAACCCTTCCCCGTCTCGCACAGCTCGGCCCAGATATCGTCGGAGTGCGGTGTCCATTCCGCATTGGCCATGCCGGAAATCTGCAGCTCGTCCTCTTTCAAAGTCCCGTGCCCGTACGGGCAGATGTACTCGATCTGCGGCCGCCCGAACTGCAGAATGCTGCTCCACGAGCCGGTCTCGATCGGCATTCGCAGCCGGCGCAGGCACACCCGGCAGCGGTAACGTTGGTCCCAGACAACGAGATAGAGCGCTCCCGCCAGAAGCAGGAACCAGACCATCAGGGCCAGGTCGCACAAAAGGAAGTTGATGCCCTTATCGAGCGGCGCCAGGACATCCTTCTCGGGAGGAAAGAACTTCGAAATGACAGCCAGGAGCAACCGGAACACCACTGCCGTCGCGGTCAGTTTGCCGGTGAACCACGCCCAGTAGCGCATACACTTTTGACGGCTCCCTACACCATTAGTTTCGACCGAACCGGCCGCGGAAGCAAGAGGTGGCACGCCTTTCAGGCGTGCTTGCCATGTAGCGTTACACCAGCGCTCCGGCGACCACCTCGATCGCCGCCTTGCAGAAGGCCGGCAAATCCTCGGGCTTCCGGCTGGTGACCAGGTTGTTGTCCACCACCACCTCGGCGTCGACCCAATGCGCACCGGCGTTGACCACGTCGTCCTTGATGGCGAAAAAGCTGGTTGCTTTGCGGCCCTTCAGCATTCCCCCCGCCGAACAGAGCACCCACGGGCCGTGACAGATGGAGGCCACGAGCTTGCCATGGCGGTCCAAGTCGTGCACGAACTGGTTGGCCTTCGGATGGCGGCGGATGTGGTCCGGCGCGTAGCCGCCGGGGACCACCACGCCGTCGAAATCGGCGGGATTGGCGTCGTCGTAAGATAGCTGGCACTTGACCGGATAGCCAAGCTTGCTGGTGTAGGTTTCGCCGGCTTTGGCGCCCACGGTGATGACGGTGGCGCCGGCTTCCTGGAAGCGGAACAGCGGGTACCAGACTTCCATTTCCTGATAGATGTTGTCCACCAGGATCGCGATCTTTTTTCCAGTGAGGTCCATGGTTCTATGGTACCCGGTGCCGCGCCACGTTCAATGCCGGAACAGATTCCGTAGGATGAAGAACACGTTCGCCGGCCGCTCCGCCAGCCGCCGCATGTAGTAGGGATACCAGGCGCCGCCAAACGGAACGTACAGCCGCAGGCGATATCCCTGGGCCACCAGCCGCCGCTGCAAGTCACGCCGGATACCGTATAGCATCTGAAACTCGAAGGCGTCGCGCGCGACGTTCCGCTCGGCAACATATCGTTCGATCTGCGCGATCAGCTTCTCGTCGTGCGTCGCCATTGCCGGGTAGGCGCCGCCATCCAGCAGGAGTTTCGCGAGCTCGACGTAGTTGCGGTCGACGTCGGTCTTCTCCGGGAAAGCCACGCTGGCCGGTTCCAGGTAGGCGCCCTTACACAGCCGCACCCGAATCCGCGCGGAGTTGAGGAACTCGATATCGGCGCGACTACGGAAAAGATAAGACTGAATCACGGTACCCACAGAACCATGCCGCGTGTACAGTTCGGCCACCAGGTCGAGCGTTCGCTGCGTATACTCGCTCGACTCCATGTCCACCCGCACGAATCCGCCAAGCTCGACGGCTCGCCGCACAAGCCGATCGACGTTCGCCAGGCACTGCTCAGCCGAGAGATCGAGCCCAAACTGGGTGAGCTTGAGCGAGACGTTGGCCTCGAGACCCTCGGCATGCAGCGCGTCGAGCACCCTGAGATACACATCGCGGGCCGCAGCCGCTTCGTCGAGATTAGTCACGCTCTCGCCCAGGTGATCCAGCGTGACCGTGATGCTTTCGGATTTGAGCCTGCGGGCGACCGCAATGACCTGCTCGAGGGTTTCGCCAGCCACGAACCTGGTAGCGAGACGCCGCGCCAGAGGAGATGTTTCCATCCACCTGCGAAGTAACTCCAGGCGCGAAAGGAAAAGGAAGAAACTGCGCACCACGTGTAGGTTAACATCGTGCGTGCTAAACTTCACATTAGCGTGGTCACTGACAAGCCGATCAACATCCGGCCGGGTGAGTTGCGTTGCCCTCGCTGCTTCCACAAGGACATCGTCCCCTCGCTGCCTAGGGGCTGGCGCGACGCATTCATGCGCTGGCTTGGCAAAATCCCGCGCCACTGCCGGTTCTGTGAAAAGCGGTTCTACGTCAGGGAATTGCCCACGCAATCAGGTTAGAGTGGTGGTGGAGCCGCCCTAATGTCAGGATTTGCCGTGCTCGCTCTGTTCGCCGCCGCCGTGCCGAACGCCGTCGTGCAACAGCCGGTTGCCAACATGTACTCGCGCCCCAGCAAAGACGCCGACGTGGTATCGCAGGCCATCTACGGCGCCAACGTCGCCGTTCTGGAGCAAAAGGACGGCTGGGCCCATATCCGCACTGCCGATGAGTACCTGGGCTGGACGCCACTCGAGGACATGGTACTCGGTCCGGCCTACGGATCGACCGCCAAGGTCGCCGAAGTCCAGAGCCTCTTCGCCCACATCTACCGCGAGCCCAACGTCACGCGTCACGCCCCGCTGATCACGGTGCCGTTCGAAGCGCGTCTCGAAGTCGTGGGCGACGTCCAGGAGGACGCACGGTGGCTCCAGGTACGGCTGGTCGACGACCGCGCCGGATGGATCCAGGCCGGCGATATCAGCCTCGCACCCAAGAAGATGAGCATCCCCGAGATGCTGGAATTCTCGAAGCGCTTCATGGGCCTGCCCTACACTTGGGGAGGAACGTCGAGCTACGGCTACGATTGCTCCGGCTTTTCCCAGATGCTGGGACGACGCCGCGGGCTCAACATGCCGCGCGACGCGCAGCCGCAAGCCGATTGGAGCGGCGTGTTCGCGGTGGACCCCAAGGACCTCCAGCCCGGCGACCTTCTCTATTTCGGCGGCTCGGACAAGAAGATCACTCACACCGGCATCTATCTGGGCGGCGGCAAGTTTATCAACGCCACGACATACCAAACGCCGATGGTCCGCATCGATGATCTGAACGATCCGCACTGGACCAAACTGCTGGTGGCGGCGAGGAGAGTAAAATGAACCGGCGCGATTTCATGAGGACCGGCGCCATGGCAACCACGGCTGGACTGGCGGGGGGCGCCGCCACGGCGCCCCCGAGCTTCACGACGAAAATCATACGCCTCAATCTGCAGCACACCTGGACGACCACCATGTCGTCGAGCCAATACCGCGATACCCTGCACGCCGCCTACAGCCGCGATGGAATCACCGGACATGGCGAGGGCGCTCCCATCGTGCGCTACCACGAAGACGCCGGTGGCGCGCAGAAGGCCGCCGAGAGCGTCCGCGATCTGCTGCTCCAGAGCGACCCGATGCAGTTCGGCAAGATCATGGCCCAGGTATTCGAGCGCGTGAAGGGCGAATGGGCGGGCAAGGCGGCGGTGGATATCGCGCTCATGGACTGGGTGGGTCAGAAGCTCGGAATCCCGCTGTACACCTATTTCGGACTCGACCCCAAGGACGCGCCGGTCACCACGTTTTCCATCGGCATCGATACACCCGAGATCACGAAGCAGAAGACTCTCGAGGCCGCGGACTATCCGGTACTCAAGGTGAAGGTCGGCCTCGCCACCGACGAGCCCACCATCGAGGCCGTGCGCAGCGTCACCAAGAAGCCGCTGCGTGTGGACGCCAACGAAGGCTGGAAGGACAAGGAAGAAGCCGTCCGCAAAATCAACTGGCTCGAAAAGATGGGCGTCGAGTTCATCGAGCAGCCGCTGCCCGCCGAGATGATCGAAGAGACGCGCTGGGTCCGAAGCCGCGTTCACATCCCGGTGATCGCGGACGAAGCCTGCCAGCGCGCCAGCGACATCCCCAGGCTGAAGGAGGCCTTCGACGGCGTCAACGTGAAGCTCGATAAGAGCGGCGGCATGCTGGAGGCCTACCGCATGATCCAGATCGCCAAAGCGCTCGGCATGAAAACCATGCTCGGGTGCATGGTGTCCAGCTCGGTCAGCGTGACTGCGGCAGCGCACCTGTCGCCTTTGGTGGACTACGCCGATCTCGACGGCAACCTGCTGATCTCGAACGACCCGTTTCATGGCGTGCGCGTGGAAAAAGGCAAACTCGTGCTGCCGGGCAAGCCGGGACTGGGTTTGACGCCGGCCGCCTGACGCGCTGCGGAAAGCTGCTTCTTCAATGAGCCACTACCTGGCATTCGATTTCGGCGCCGAGAGCGGGCGTGCGCTGCTCGGCACGCTCTCCGGCGGCAAACTCACCGTCGAAGAGATTCACCGCTTCCCCAATACACCGGTGCGCGTAATGGGCGCGCTCTATTGGGATACCCTGCGGCTCTGGCACGAGATTCAGCACGGCATCTCGATCGCGGTTCGCGATCGTAAGCTCAATCTCGACGGCATCGGCATCGACACCTGGGGCGTGGACTACGGGCTGCTCGGCGCCGACGGCCAATTACTCGAAAACCCGCGGCACTATCGCGACGCCCGCACCAACGGGATCATGGACAAGTTGTTCGCCGTGGTTCCGCGCGACCAGGTGTTCGGCTACACCGGCATCCAGTTCATGCAGCTCAACACGCTCTACCAACTGTATGCCTCCAGGGTTGGCGGTGCGCCCGCACTGGGCGTGGCCCAAACGCTGCTGAACATGCCCGACCTGTTCAACTATTGGCTGACCGGCGTGGCCAAGAGCGAGGTAACCATCGCCAGCACCACGCAATATTTCAATCCGGTGACGATGGCCTGGGCTACCGGGCTGCTGGAACGCCTCGGAATTCCAACCGGCATTCTTCCGCCGCTGATTCAACCGGGAACGCTCCTGGGCAAAATGCTCGATGCGCCGCACACCCCCGTGTATGCGACCGCCGGGCACGATACGGCCGCGGCGGTCGCTGCCGTTCCGGCGGAAGGCGGTGAGAACTGGTGCTACATCAGCTCCGGAACATGGTCGCTGATGGGCCTCGAGCTGGACCAACCCATTATCAACGCGAAGTCGCTGGCGGCGAATTACACCAACGAGGTCGGCGTCGCGGGGACCATTCGGTTCCTGAAAAACATTGCCGGACTGTGGCTGTTGCAGGAGTGCCGGCGCGCCTGGGCTAAGGAAGGCGCCGAATACACCTACGAGCAACTGGCGCAAATGGCGGCCGAGGCTCGGCCGTTCCCGGGCAGGATCGACCCCGACGCATTTCTCGAGCCCGGCAACATGCCGGCCAAGATCGCGGCCCACTGCCGCGCGAATGGGTGCGAGCCGCCGCGCACGCACGGCGAATTCGCGCGCGCCATCCTGGAAAGCCTGGCCCGGCGCTACCGCGAGGTCCTGGAGAACCTCGAGGCTCTCAGCGGCCGCAAAATCGAGGTCATCCACATCGTCGGCGGGGGATCGCGCAACACACTGCTGAATCAGTTCGTTGCCGAATGCACGGGCCGCCGCGTGATCGCCGGCCCCAGTGAGGCCACCGCGATCGGCAACATCCTGGTACAGGCCATGGGCGCTGGCGAATTGAAAAGCCTTGCGGAAGCCCGTGCCGTAGTGCGCAATTCCTTCGACCTGACGAGTGTGGGAACGGCTTGAGCCGGTCCTACACCACGTACGGCTTCCGATAGACCGCGCGCGTTATCATCTTCGTGGCTTCCGCATCCCCGGCAAATTTCGGCCCGTCTTCGATCGTTAGCTTGCGGCCCACCCGGTAGCTGATGTTGGCCAGGTGGCAGAGGTCCGCGCTGAGGATCGCGTTCGAAAGCGGATCGTGCAGTTCCTTCTCGTTCCGCGAACGGACGCAGGCTAGAAAATTCTGCATGTGCAGCATGGTCGTGTTGTCTGCGCCGCGCTCGGGCCGTTCTTCCATGATCAGCTCGCTCGATTCGCCCTTGTAGGCCTGGAAGCCCTGGTCGCTCATGGCCGCCCAACCTTCGCTGCCGTAGAAGAGGTTGCCGACCCCAACATTGATCGGGTTGCTCGCCGGGCCCACCTGCGTGGGCGCAGGGGCTGCCGGCGGGGCCGCTCCTTGCGCCGCAGGAGCGCCGGGACCGCGTCCGCCACGGCCGGCCGGACCGGCGGTGACCACGCGTCCCTGCCTTACACCCTCTCCGTTGGTCATCATGCCGCGCACTTCAAAGACGAGCTCCCGATCGCCATAGTTGAAACCCGCGATCAGCGTGTTCGGCGTTTCGGTGTCGTCGTCGATCCCGTACTTGCCGCCGAACGCCATCGCGGTCTTCGGCCAGTCCGGATCGCTCAGCGCCCAGCGCGCGATACCCATCTCGTGGACACCCTGGTTGCCGATGTCGCCGTTGCCCGTGTCCCAGAACCAATGCCAGTAATATTTGAAACGCTTCTCGTTGAACGGCCGCATGGGAGCCGGGCCCAGGAACAGGTCCCAGTTCACGCCCGCCGGGGTGGGACTGTCCGCCGTATGGCCGATCGACGGGCGGCGCTTGAAGCACAACCCCTTGGTCATGTACAGTTTTCCGATCAACCCCTCATGCAGCGCCGCCATGGCCTTGATCTTGAACGGCGTGCTGCGGTGCTGCGAGCCGATCTGCATGATTCGCTTGGTATCGCGCTGCACCTGCAGCATCTTCGCGCCTTCGTAGATGTTGTAGCAGGCCGGCTTTTCGCCGTAGACATCCTTGCCGGCCTTCATCGCCCAGATGGCAGCCAGCGCATGCCAGTGATTCGGAGTCGCAATCGATACGGCCTCGACTCCCGGATCGGCGAACATCTGCCGCATGTCCTCGAATTCCTTGGCCGGGTCGCCCCCGTCGTTCTTCAAACGCGTTTGCGCGCGCTCACGCGCCGACTGGTCGATGTCGCACAGCCCGGCGACGCGGGCCTCAGGCATCCGTGCGTAGATATCCACATGATTGCTGCCTCGGCCGCCCAGGCCGACGATGCCGACATTGATCTTGTCGTTGGCGCCCCACACGCGTGACGCGGCGGCGGCGGTCATGGCTCCAAGGAAAAACCTGCGGGATTTGGGATCGGTCACTGCGAGACTCCTTTTCGGGGCTGATTATATCAAGACGCTCTCGAAGCAGCCTTTGTTACCGCTGCGGCAGCGAGACTGTAATGTTGCGGAACTTCAGTCCGCCGGTGTGGTCGCCCTGAATGTAGAACGGGCCCGGTAGACCCTCGTCGGCATCCAGGGCGCCGCCGGTAATGCCCTCGATCTCCTGCTGGTCGATGGTGGTGACGCCGTTGCGGACCACGGTTACCATGCGGCCCACCAAAATAACATCGAACGTTTCCCAGGTCCCCGGGGTTCGCGGCATGTCCTTCGGCGTGATCCGCCCGTAGATCGAGCCGATCCGCCGCTCGGGCGGATTGGCGCTGAGCGGCTCGTATTCGAGCTGAACTTCATAGCGGCCGCGAAGAAAGAAGCCGCTGTTGGCATGGTCCGGGCAGTTGACCTCGAAATGCACCTTGAAATCGTCGAAGGTTCGCGTGGTTCGGAGATTGGCGCCATGCTCGTCGTTTACCAGCAAGCCGTCGCGGGCGACCCAATGGCTGTTGGCCGGATTGCCGATCGGCTCCCACCCGTCCAGATTCTTGCCATTGAATAGCGGTTCGGGATCGCTCCAGGCCTTTGGCGGCTCGCGCTTGAGCGCCGGCGCGCGCACGCCGTTCAGGGCGGTGCGGTTTTGTCCGTGAATCTGTGTGCCCGTGAGCTTGTCTCCCGCTGCCTCGAGTTCCCAGGTGGTGGCCTCGCGATTACCGGACGCCGCCGTGATGGTGAGGATCAGACGGCCGCCTTCTACCTTGGGGCCTTTCAGTTGGTAGACATTGCCGCCCGTGGGCTGGTACCACACATCGAGCGCTCCGTTCTTTTCCGTGATGCCCAGCCAGGAGGCCCGCATCGGACCCATGTTGAAGTCCCATCGTCCAACGAACGGCCCTGCCGTCTGCGCAAGGGCTGGCGCCAAGGGTACCAATGCGACCAATACAAGAAGAGGGGTGATGCTCAAGCGGTGATCCGATTTCGGCATAAGGTCTCCGCTAGCATCATAATTGGTTTCACATCGTTTTCGCCGCACCAACACGCACCTTCATGTACGGGTCGCGGGCTGGAGATTTGATTCCTCCCGTATCTCCTGGCTAGCCCACCGGTCGAGCACCAGGGCGAGATTACGCAGGTTGACCGGCTTGCTCAAGTAGTCGTCCATGCCGGAATCCAGGCACAGCTCGCGGTCGGCCGGGAATGCATTGGCGGTCATCGCGATTACGGGTGTGTGCCGCCGCCCGTTCTCGCGCCGCCGCAGTTCACGCGTTGCGGCATAGCCATCCATGCCGGGCATCTGGCAGTCCATCAGCACCATGGTGTACCGCGGTTGGTTCAGAGCGTTGAGCGCCTCTTCGCCGTTGGAGACGACCTCCGCGGCATAGCCCAGGCGCTCCACCTGAAGGCGTGCTACACGCTGGTTGACGGGATTGTCTTCCACAATCAGAATCCTGCCTTTCTCTGCGGGTTCGTCGGCACGAGGCAGGTCGCGCCCCCGGGCTTCGGCCATTCCCGCCATTTTCGAGCCTGCCGTCGGCGAGCATGCCGGCGGGCCAACCCGCATACGAACCGTGAACCAGAAGATCGAGCCTTTGCCCTCGGCACTCTCGAGTCCAATCTCCCCATCCATCAACTCGACCAGGCGCCTGGCGATCGCCAGTCCGAGACCGGTACCGCCAAAACGGCGGGTTGTGGAGTTGTCTGCCTGAGTAAACGCGGTAAAGACCTGGGCCTGGGCCGCCACCGGGATCCCGATCCCGGTATCCCGCACCTCAACCCGGAGGCGAAGCAGCCCTTCCCCTTCCGGCCGGCCGGCCGCGCGCACGACGACCTCCCCACTCTGTGTGAATTTCACTGCATTGCCTACCAGGTTCAGCAGCACTTGGCGCAGCCTTGCCTCATCTCCAATGACCCGGCATGGCACGGAGGCATCCACGTCCAGGACCAGCTCCAGCTTTTTGGCGTGCGCCGCCGGAGCCATCAGGTCCACGGCGGCTTCTAATACGTTCTCCGGATCGAATTCGGCCGATTCCAGTTCCAGTTTGCCGGCCTCGATTTTGGAAAAATCCAGGATGTCGTTGATCAGTCCCAGCAGATGCGCTCCCGACTGACCAATACTGGCCGCGAGGCTCTGCTGTTCCAGCGAGAGCGGAGTCTCCAGCAGTAGTTCCGTCATTCCGATCACGCCGTTCATCGGGGTACGAATCTCGTGGCTCATGTTGGCCAGGAACTGACTCTTCAGGCGCGTGGCTTCTTCGGCCGCGGCCAGGGCCTCAGCCAGCGCCGCGTTGTTCTCACGCATCTGCCTTGCGTATTCGTCCAGCCGCAGCTGAGCTTCGTAGCGGTCTGTCAGGTCGATCAAGAAGGAGCGCAAGCCGTCGATCGAGCCATCCACGGCATGAATGGCAGACTCGTGAACCTCGATGCGAATCGCGGAGCCGTCCTTGCGCTGGTAGATGCGTTCGTAGGGGATCAATGCGCGGCCGCCCCCCAGCTTCTCGCGGACCGCCGCACGCGATTGCTCCCGGAACTCCGGAGCGGCGAATTCGCTGGCATGACGGTTCAGCAACTCCTCGCGCGCGAACCCCATCAGCTCGCACTCGGCGTGATTGACCCTGCGCACGATGCCGTCGCGATCGATCTCGTGAATGGCCACCGGCGCTTCTTCGAAGAGCCTGCGATAGCGTTCTTCGCTCTGCGCAATCTGCTCCGCATCGTGCTGCTGCCGGGTGACGTCGATCCCGGTGACACCTACCTGCGGCTCGTCCGAATCACCCGCTATCAGGAACTTCAACATCAGCCAGTGCCGCAGAACGCCGCCCGCCGCCGGGATTCTGAGAATATACTGCGAGGCGGCGCCGGTCTCCAGGACCTCCCGGTCCTTCCGGCGCATCTCCGCAGCCAGTTCGGGTGGCCACCGCTCGGCATCGGTCATCCCGACCACCGCATTTCCCCGGCCAAACGATTCGGTGAAGGCCTGATTGGCGTAGCAGAATCGCCCGCTGGAATCCTTGATGGCGCACACGGCGGGACTATGTGCCATGAAGGTCTCAAACCGATGCTCCGCCTGGCGGGCGCGGGCCCATGCCGCCTCCGCGCCACGCCTCATGCCGAGCGCGCGCCTGTAAAACCAGGAGCTCAGCAGGATCAAGGCCAGCCCCGCGCCTGCGGAAAGAAGACTCAGGGTGCGGCGTTGCCCCTCGGCCAGGAGTTGCCGCGAGTAGCGTTGCTGCGGAAGGGCGAACCACCGGTTGCCGATCTCGTTGACGGAGCCATCCACCACCAGCTCCTCGATAGCGGCAAACAGGCGGTCCGCGGCGGGCGCGACCTCCGGCCGCGACGGAGTCGCCATGGCCAGCGATGTCCCGGCAATCGGTACCGCGTCCAGGCTGCGTCCCTCGCATACGACCGGCGAATCCAGCAGGGTTTGGAACATCACCCGCCCCTCCAGAAGCGCGCCGTCCACTGCTCCCGTGCAGACGGCCGCAATCAGGGCCTGCGGATCCCGGAACGGCACATGCACCGCCCCCGGCAGGCCCCGCTCCGCCGTCGCGGGCTCGTACGACAGTGCACGGATCGCGATCTGCTTTCCAACGGCGCTGGAGGCATTCTTTAGCGGCCGCTCTCGAAGCGAGATCAGCGATTGCGACGACTCCCACCACGGTGCGCTGAAGCGGTAGAGGCGCTTCCGCTCCCCGGTCATGGTCAGAATGGGGAGCAAGTCAACTTCCCCCTGCCGCAATGCGCGTTCGGCGTCTGTCACCGCGGTCCACTCGAGGACAATCCCGCTGCGCGCGGCCGCATGCTCCAGCACCTCTACCGCGAGCCCGGCCGGCCGACCGGCTTCATCGGTGAGCACGTATGGCTGGAATCTCGCGTAGCCCACCCGCAGCCTTCCCAGACTCCGCGACTGCGGCCGATGGCCAGTGAGCACCAACACGGCAACGAGCGCGCATACAGCCGTCCACCATCCCACACCATATAGGCGCGGCTTTATCCGGCTCATCCGGTTTCCAAGAGCCCTTATCACCACTGGACTTATCGGCGGGTTTGCGCCGGGACTGTAGCCCGGGCCTGGAGTGGGGGCCTATTATAATAGGTCTATGTTCTTCCGCCGTGAGCGCCCCAGGACACCGACCTTCCAGGAACGTCTGGACACATTGAAGTCCGGCGGTTTCGGGGTCGCGTCTCTGCCCGATGGCTCCGTCCGTGTCACCAAAGGCATTTGCGCAGTGGATATCCGCGAGTCCGGCGGCGAGATCGCCTGGAAAAGCCGGGCCGGAATCCTGATCGGCGGCGAAATCGCCCCTCTGGTCGACGGCGGTTACCAAAAGTTCTTCCGCACGTCCGGCGGCGTACGGAAGCCTGCGCTCGCCGAGGAGCTGGCCGCGCTCCACAATTTCGAGGAAGACCTGAGGCAGGCTCTCGGCCAACAGGTCTTATATAACGAAGCGCTGGGCACGGTCTCCACCTTCTATCAGTACGACCGCGTCCAGGATCGCGACCGCGGAGTTCCCAAGCGCGCGTGGGAGTAGGCTCGGCCGGCTGCCCGATGCTGCGCATCCCGTATCAGGAGCTTCACCAAAGGCTCGCAGCTGCCCTTCGCAGTCTTGGCTTCACCGGGGATCGCGCGCTCCTCTGCGCGCGCCTGTTCGCGGAGACCACGCTGGACGGCGTCTATACGCATGGCGTGAGCCGATTCCCGCGCTTCGTGCGCATGATCCGCGCGGGCCGAATCGATGTTCACGCCGTGCCGGAGCTGCTGCGCGGCCACGGCGCCCTCGAGCGCTGGGACGGCAGGTGCGGACCTGGGAACCTGAACGCCTGGTGCTGCATGGACCGCGCACTGGCCCTCGCCCGCCGCGACGGAGTGGGCGCCGTGGCGCTAGCCAACACGACCCACTGGATGCGCGGCGGCACCTACGGATGGCAGGCGGCCGGCGCCGGCTTCATCGGCATCTGCTGGACCAACACCTTGCCGAACCTGCCGCCGTGGGGCTCGGACCAGCCCCGCCTGGGCAACAACCCCCTGGTGCTCGCGGTCCCTCGGCCGCCCGCACACGTCGTGCTCGATATGGCCATGTCCCAGTTTTCCTACGGCGCCCTGGCTGGGTACCGCGAGCGCGGCGAGACTCTACCCGTCGATGGCGGCTTCGACGCAACCGGCCGCATGACGCGCGATCCCGCCGCCATCGAAGCGTCCCAGCGCCCGTTGCCCGTCGGCTATTGGAAAGGTTCCGGGCTTGCGCTCGTGCTCGACCTGATCGCCGCCACGCTCTCGGGCGGCCTCGCCACGCACCAGATCCCGAATGACCCGGAGCGGGAAACAGGCATCTCCCAGGTCTTTCTCGCGTTCGATCCGACGACGCTCGGGCCCGCCGAAGCGGCCTCACAAATCGCGGACGCGATCGTCGCGTCCGCCGGCTCACGCTATCCCGGCGAACGAGCGGTGCAGCTTCGTGCAGAGAATCTTGCCCTCGGGGTGCCGGTCGACCCGGCAGTCTGGCGGGAGGTGCAGGAGATCAGCGGGTAGCTGGTTTTCTTTGTAACCAACACCATCTTCGAGCGTATTAGCCAGTATGATTCTGCAGGACCTCCGCTATGCTCTTCGTGTTTTGGCGCGGCAACCCGGTTTCCTGGCCGTCGCCGTGCTGACACTGGCACTGGGGATCGGCGCCAACACCGCCATTTTCAGCGTAGTCAGGAGCGTTCTGCTCGAGCCCCTGGCATACCGGGAGCCTGATCGCATCGTCGCCGTCCAGACGCTATGGACCAAGACCAATCGTCCCGGCAATGTCTCCGGCGGCGATTACCCGGACCTCATTGCCGAACCTTCGCCCTTTACGGCCTCGACGCGCTACGCCGGCGGCGAGCTGCCGGTCGAGGCCGGCGGGCAGGCCGAATTCGCGGCGGCATTCGGCACGGACGCCGGGTTCGCGGATGTCTTCCAACTGAGGCCCATCGCCGGCCGGCTGATCACGGCAAACGAGTACCGGACGAAGGCCGGCGTGGCAGTCGTCAGCGAGAGCTTCGCCGTACGGCACTTCGGCGAAGTTGCGCGTGCGGTCGGCCAGGTGCTGCACATCGAAGAAAGGCCGATGTCCATCGTCGGTGTGCTTCCCGCGGGTTTCCATTTCCCTCCGAAAGCCGAGGTGTGGATGCCTGTGCCCTGGGAGAACGCTAACCGCACGGCCGGAAACTATAAGGCAGTTGCCCTGCTCAAGCCGGGCGTTTCGGTGGATGCGGCGCGAGCCCACCTTTCCGTGGTCGGCGCGCGGCTGCAACACGCCTTTCCATCGACTCACAAGGACAAATCGTTTACCGCCACGCCGCTCAAAGACCTTTTCGTGGAGCGCAGCCGCACCACTCTCTGGCTGCTGATGGGCGCGGTGGGCATGGTGCTGGCTGTCGCCTGTGCGAACGTGGCAAACCTGCTGTTGGCCCGCGCGACGGCCCGGTCGCGCGAGATGGCGCTCCGCGCTGCGTTGGGAGCGGGCCGGCGGCGCCTGGTGCGCCAGTTGCTGGTGGAGAGCGTGCTGCTGAGCCTGGCCGGCGGCGCCATCGGCCTGATACTGGCCTACGCCGGTGTAGCCGGGCTGCTGCGCCTGGCTCCTCCCAATCTGCCGCGCCTGGAAGAGATCCGTGTCGATAGAGCGGCGCTCGTCTTCAACCTGGCTGTCTCGCTCGGCGCGGCGTTGCTGTTCGGCCTGTGGCCGGCACTGCGCGCCGCGCGCGTCGACCTCCACGACGCCCTCAAGCAGGGCGGCACGCGGGGAGTGCTGGGCGGCGGCCGCAGTGAATGGGTGCGCGGCGCGCTGGTTTCGGCCGAAGTGGCGCTGGCCCTGGTGCTGACGCTCGGTGCCGGCCTGCTCTTCCGCAGCTTTCTCGCCCTGAGCACGGTCGACCTCGGATACCGCACCGAAGGCCGCCTGGTGCTCACCGCCAGCATTCCCGCCAGGACCGAAGCGCAGCACCTCCAGGCCGGCGCCGCCTTCGCACGCATCTTCGCCGCGCTCCGCGAACTGCCGGGTGTCACCGCGGTGGCCGGCGTCATGGGGCTTCCGAACGGGCCGTACGGCTCCGACGGACTCTATGCCGTCGAAGGCATGCACGATTTCACCGGCGGCCAATACGACAAACTTCCCCACGCCGGATTCCGCCTCTCCAGCCCCGGGTACTTCGCGGCCATGAGTGTCCCGCTGCTCGGTGGCCGCGATTTCAGCGAGCGCGATGTCTACGATGCCGAGCCGGTGGCAATCGTCAGCGCTACGCTGGCGCGCCAGGTGTTCGGCAACCAGAGCCCTTTGGGACGGCGCATCAAGTGCGGGCTCGACCGGGACGTGTGGATGCGCGTGGTGGGCGTGGTGGGCGACATGCGCAACGACAACCCGGCCCTGCCGCCCGGCCCCGAACTCTACATGGCCTACCGGCAGCACCCCTATCACGCCAACGACCTGCACATCGTCGTGCGCGCGCAGGGGAATGTCGCCGCCGCCGCTCGTCAGGCCATTGCCCGAATCGATCCCGGCATCCCCCTGAAGATCAGCACGCTGGAACAGTTCCGCAGCGACGCCGTATCGCTGCCGCGCTTCCGCACCCTGCTGCTGGTCGTATTTGCGATCGTGGCCGCGGCGCTCGCCACGGCGGGCGTCTACGGCGTGATGAGCTATGTGGCCGCGCAACGCCAGGCGGAAATGGGCGTGCGCATCGCGCTGGGCGCCACGGGCGCCGATGTCGCGTCGATGCTCGTGGGGAGCGCGGCGAAACTGGCCGCGATCGGTCTGGTCTGCGGGCTCGCGATCGCGCTCGCCGCGGGCCGCCTGGTGGAATCGATGCTGTACGGCATCCAGCCGCGGGATCCGCTGGCCATCGGCGGGGCGGTGCTCCTGCTGGGTGGCGCGGCATTGGTCGCAGCGCTGATTCCGGCTGTTCGCGCTTCACGGGTGGACCCGTCGCTGGCACTGCGCGAAGAGTAGAGCGGCCCTACCCAACCCGCTCGCGCACGTTGAACTCCAGCTTCCAGCGGCGTCCGTCGCGCGCCACGCACCAGAGTTGCAGCACGCCGGTCTCCGTCACCACGCTCTCGAAGGACACCGGCACCACCTCGCTGGTCTCGCCGGCCTGGAAGCTCACCTCCATCGGCGAAAGCTCTTCCAGTTCCTCGCCCAGATCCTCAATCAGGGTGCCCGCAGCGTCGTTCTTGCGCGTCGTACTGGTGAAGAAGCGAAACTCGGCGGGCTGGCCTACCACCAGGCCGAATTCACGATCCGGGATGCGCGCGTCCGTGCCTTCCTCCATGCCGAACGGCACCACCGCCAGCGCCTTCAAGGGCGCGGGGAAGCCGGGAATCGACGGCATCGCGCTTTCGATGCCGACATAGTAGGTCCGCGGAACTCCGCCGCGAATCCGCACGCCCCGGCCGGCACGCGCGAGCCCGTAGTAGGCCGCGCCGCGCGAGACCGCGTGCATCAGGTCCTCTCCGCTGAGAGGGCGCGCCGGAGCCAGATCCTCGGCGGCAAGCCAGGAGTTCAGCGTGTTCAGGATGCTCTCGCGTACCATGTCCGCATTCAGCACGCCACCGTTGAACAGCACGTGCGTCGGGCACGCGAGGCCGCTGGGACCGCGGCGGACCGCGCCCTGTTCGGCGGTCGCGGCCTGCTGCCGCAGGAAGCGCGCCAGGTGGCGCGTGATCGCCGGGTCGGCAGCGTAGGGCAATCCAAGTTCCTGCAATCCTACCCGCCGCTGCTGCGCCGGCATATCCGAGCTCGCCACGGCGGGCAGGAAGCCCTCGCTCAGCACGCGATCGATATCGTCGCGCTGCAGCGTCGCCTTGATCGTGCCGCCCACCAGCCCCGTGCCCTTGCCCAGAATGGTCACGGCGTGCTCCGCTGCGGTGCTCCCCGGCTCCAGCAGTTTTTCCTTGGCGATGCGGCAATTGTTCCACAGGGCCTGCAACTGCCGGCTGTCGAGGCGCGTGCCCTTTTCGGCCAGCCGCTGCGAGACCGCGCCCGCCAGCGCCAAGTCGATGTTGTCGCCGCCAAGCAGAATGTGATCGCCCACTGCCACGCGATTCAGCGCGAGTTCGCCCTTCTCCTCGGTGACGGCGATCAAAGTGAAGTCAGTGGTGCCGCCGCCGATATCGACCACCAGGATGAGATCGCCCACCGTCACCCGGTCGCGCCAGTCCGCATGGCGTTCGATCCACGCATAGAAGGCCGCCTGCGGCTCTTCCAGCAGAGTGATGTTCTTGAAGCCCGCCTGCTTGGCGGCGTCGAGCGTGAGCTCGCGCGCTACCGCATCGAAACTCGCGGGCACCGTGACCAGCACCTGCTGGTGTTCGAAGGGCGCGTCCGGCATCTTGGAATCCCAGGCTTCGCGCAGATGCTCCAGGTATCGGCGGCTGGCCGCCACCGGAGAAATGCGCTCAACGCCGTCTGGTGCGCGGAACGGAAGCAGGCCCGAAGTGCGATCCACGCCCGAATGCGACAGCCAGCTCTTAGCCGAGGACACCAGCCGGCCCACGTTTTCCGCGCCGCGTTTCTGCGCAAGGCGGCCCGTCACGAACCCGCGGTCTTCGTCCCACGGCAGCGCGATGCTCCCGGCGGGGAAATCGGCGGAGCCCGGAAGATAGAGAAACGAGGGCAGCAGATCTTCGTCGCGCACCTCGCCGGGATTGACAAGCTGGGGAATCGCGAGCATCTCCACGTTGGCGGGCGCGAAGGGGTCCGCATCGGGGCGCAGCTCCGTGTAGGCCAGGGCGGAGTTGGTGGTACCCAGGTCGAGGCCGATGATGAATTTGGCAGCGGGTGTTTTCTTACTCAATTTCGATTTCCGCGGGAGCGATTACGCTGGCATCCTGCTTGGCGGCCAGCCCGGGCAGGTCCACTTTCACGGCGCGCCAGCCTTTGTGGCGAAGCGTTCCGCCGGGTGGGGGCTGTGCAGGTACATTCCCGACAAATTTCACGAGGCTCGCGTCCGATGCCGGCGCCTTGGCGTAAGTCCCTTCCACCCCGTCGATCACCGGGGCGAGCGTCACGTAGCGCGCGATCGAATCGCGGCACTGGTCGTGGAGCTCGCGCACCGCCGCGCCAATCTGGTCGTCGGAATAGCTCGCGATGTCCTCCATCAGGAAATCCACCAGGCGCGAATCGCGCTGCATGATGCTCAACATTTGCAGCGCGCCGTCGGAGACGCGAGCCGCGGGCGGCGCCGCCGCCGCAGATGCCGCCTTGGCGGACGCGGGCGCGGCTCCACGCCGCGTGAGCTTCAACACGTTCAAGGTGTCGTCCGAAAGCTTGCCTTGAAACAGCAGGTTGAAAAAGCAGCGGAATGCCACAACAATTCGATTCAAATGGAATGCTCCAATCTCTAAGGATAGCAGCGGCGGCACGGTTTCACGCGGCGCGTGCGGATTTACAACTTATTTACAACCTGCCGATGAACACCGCGCACGCCGCGGCTAAGATTGATGGCATAGGTGCACTCTTGGGATCCATTTCCATTGCTCGATCCAGCGTTCGTGAAAGCAGCCTGAACGGTGAACGATTCGCGGCACTGGCGCTGCTTCTGCTCGCCTCTCCCGTGATCATCGGAGCCGGAATCGTGCTCAGCCTGCTGTCGCGGCGATCTCCGCTCATCGCTCACCGTCGCGTCGGCTGGCGTGGGACGCCGTTGTGGATGCTCAAGCTGCGCACCATGTGGGGGGCCGGACCGGCGGCCGCCGGCACATGGATCGAGTCGATCGACGACGATCTCGGACCGGAGCTGAAGTGCGCCGACGATCCGCGCGTGCCCAGCCGTTTTGCGCGATTCTGCCGCCGCCATTCCATCGACGAATTGCCGCAGTTGTGGCACGTGGTCACCGGCGAGATGTCACTGGTCGGGCCGCGTCCCGTCACACCTCGCGAGCTGCGCCGCTATTATGGCACCGACGCTCCCCAGATCCTTAGCGTCAAGCCGGGGCTCGCCGGTTTATGGCAGATTTCCGGGCGCAACCGCCTGAGCGTCGCCGAGCGCCGCCGTCTCGATTTGCAACTGGTGCGCGAGGGTAATCCCGCTCTGTATTCGAGTATCCTGCTGCGCACGGTCCCCGAGGTCTTGCGCGGCCAAAATTCCTGGTGAACCCCCACGCACGAATGCGAAAATGCAGGCATGCCCTGCAATCCCGAGATCCTGCGACAGATCCCTCTCTTCGCGCTGCTCGACGACGATGAAGCCGCCGTACTGGCGAGCCGCGTCGAGCACGTGAAGTTCGCGCCGCGCCAGCGCAT
>Ga0335079_10000399_pt1 | contig 50241 bp, 43 predicted proteins | sample Lox_Sample_33_FD_206719 | JGI IMG/M metagenome (GOLD analysis project Ga0335079, IMG submission 206719) | Soil microbial communities from Loxahatchee National Wildlife Refuge, Florida, United States - Lox_Sample_3.3 | ecosystem: Environmental > Terrestrial > Soil > Wetlands | place: USA...
CCTGTTGCGAAAGACCGAGAAAGTGCGTCAGGGCTGGCGCGTGGAGTTTGTCTGTGGCAGGCGCGCGGTGGCCACTGCCCGGCAAGACTACGGCACACTTGCCGAAGCGGCCGGCTTGCTTTCCAGTCACATTCGTGATCTTCCGCAGCAGATTCGAAAAGTGCAAGAAGACGCACGAAGCTCGCGCAAGATTCGCGAACAACTATTGGAAGAATTGGCAGACCTGCATGCTTTCCGGCTGCTGGCGGAGACGCCAGAGGCCCAGGATCGGAAGATCATCGTGCGGAGCTTTCCGGATCAGGATTTGGCATTCGTCAAACTACTCGCGCAGCGGCTCACCCGGCAGAACTCCGTCACAGTCGCACTTCTCGCGGCGACATCTGGTTCCCCTGCACTGGTATTCGCGCAATCCGGCGGACAGCCCTTTGATATGGGCGCGATGATGAAGCAGGCGCTGGCCCGGCTGGGCGGTCGTGGCGGCGGAAACAAAGATATGGCACAGGGTGGTCCAGAACGCGTTGACCAAGTGGAAAGTGTGCTCGGCGAACTAGCCGCGCAACTTGCTGTCTGATAAGGATCGCCACCCTCGTCTTCGTGCTACAGTTCCCTTAGTTCTAGCCCTGGCCGGCGAAAATGGAACAGCGTCTAATCCTCATCAATCTGCTGGTGAAACTGGGCGTGGCGGCCGCCGTGGCCAGCACCTTGGTTCGCTCCGTTGAGTTCAAATCGTTGCTGTTTCGCGAGGAGCGCTCACTGAAGCAGCAGATCTACCTGGTGCTCTGGATTGGCATTCCGCTCGCCATTGCGGTCTGGATTCGCTTCATTCAGAAGAGCTTTCTTGCCGGCGACCTTTCGTTCGAGACCACGATCCTGTTGGGGGTAATTGCCGGACGCTTCACCGGCATGCTGGGAGGCGCTTTCATCGCGCTGCCCGCGTTGCTGCATGGCGAATGGGCCACTCTGCCTTTTAATTTGCTCTGCGGATTTATCGCCGGGCAGCTACGCAACCTCGCTCCCGACCGGGAAGATATCTGGTCGTTTTCGCCCTTCATCGATCTCAGCGTTTATCGCATGATCCGGCGCAACCTGCCGACACCGCGCCTGTTTGACTGGCAGGTGATGTTTTTCGTCACCATCGTGGCCTTGCGCTTCGTGCAAACGGAACTATCCCGGGTATTGCCCAATGCCACATTCAGCATGGAGAGCCCCAATCCCTGGGTCTGGGTTGCCATTTACGCAGCTTCCATCATCGCCATTGGAATTGAGCTGAAGATCTGGAATAGCGTTCGGATCCAGATCAAGTTGGAAGAGCAGGAGCGCCTTTTGCTGCATTCCCGCATGGAAGCGCTGCAAAATCAGATCAACCCTCACTTCCTGTTCAATACTCTGAATTCCGTTTCGTCCCTGGTTCGCTTTGATCCCGATACAGCACGCGACCTGATCATCAAGCTGGCCACGATTCTGCGGCGCCTGCTCAACAGCAGCGACGCCTTCGCTCCCTTGCGGGAGGAACTCGAGTTTATCGACAACTACCTCGACATCGAAGTGGTCCGCTTCGGACGTGACAAACTTCAGGTCGTGAAGGAACTCGATCCCGCATCGCTGGATGTCATGGTTCCCAGCATGTTGCTGCAGCCGCTGGTGGAAAATTCGATCAAGCACGGCCTTGCCGCCAAGATCGAAGGCGGCAGCATCTATCTCCGCAGCCGGTTGACCGACTCCAGGTTGATCATTGAGGTGGAAGATGATGGCGTCGGCATGGGGTCTGCGAATCTCATCGAGAGACCTACGGGATTAGGCGGCACCGGTATCGGTATGGCGAACGTGGCAGAGCGCCTGAAAGTACTCTATGGCGATACCGCCCGCATGACCATTGACAGCCGCGAAGGCAAGGGGACTCTGGTCCGGCTGCGTCTGCCGATTCTTTCGGCGGACAGCGCTATTCCTGCTGCTCTCTACGAAGAGCGCTCCAGCACACGTCGGTAGAACTCCTCGTACTGAGGGATGATTTTCGAGGCGCAAAACCTGGCTTGCGCCACAGCCCGGCACGCTTTGCCCATTTCCTGAAGGCGCTGCTCGTCCCCGAGTAAGTCAAGAGCGTAGTCTGCCATGCTTGTGACGTCGCCCACGTCAGCCAGGTAACCGCTCTTTCCGTGTTCGATGACTTCGGGCACTCCCCCGACCCGGGTTGCGATCGGCACCACCTTGCAGGCCATAGCTTCGAGAGCCGCCAGCCCGAACGACTCAAGTTCGCTCGGCATCAGCATGATGTCCGCGATCGCGAGTTTTTCGCGGACGTTGTCCTGTTTACCAAGGAACAGGACATCGTTGTGAATCCCTTTCTGCACAGCCAGCCATTCGGCACGCGAACGATCCGGACCATCGCCGATCAACAGCAGCTTGGAGGGAATCTTCTGGCGCACACGGTCGAAAATCTCGATGGCGTCGGTGACCCGCTTGACTGGCCGGAAGTTCGACAAGTGCACGAGGATGCGCTCCTCGGGGGCCGCATATTCACTGCGATGCTGCAGCGCTTCGGCGTCGCGACAATAGAAGTCGCAGTTCACGAAGTTGTAGATGACCTGGATATGGTTCTTGACGTCGAACTCGCGCATGGTGCGCTCGCGCAGATATTGCGATACGGCCGTCACTCCATCGCTCTGTTCGATCGAGAAACGGGTGATCGGCAAATAGGAACGATCCAGACCCACGAGAGTGATATCGGTACCGTGCAGTGTGGTGACAAATGGCAACCGTTGTCCTCGAGGTTTGGCGGCAAGCATCTGGCGGGCAAGCAGGGCGCTGACCGAATGAGGGATCGCGTAATGCACGTGCAGCAGATCCAGAGCATAGAGCTCGGAAACCTCCGCCATGCGGGTTGCCAGGGCCAAGTCGTAAGGCGGATAGTCGAAAAGCGGATAGCGCGAGACGTCCACCTCGTGGTAGTGAATGTTCGGATGCAGCTCGGTTAGCCGGATGGGTTGAGCGTAGGAGATAAAGTGAATCTCATGGCCGCGCTCGGCCAATTCCAGGCCAAGCTCGGTCGCTACTACGCCACTGCCCCCATAGGTCGGATAACAGGTGATTCCGATCTTCATGCCGGGTCCTCATGCCGCCGTGCGGCCTCTCCCATTCGATGGGACTCAGGCGGCCTGGATTCAGATTTTACGGGTGTGAAGGTGCGAAGGGCAGCGGGAGCATCGAAGAATCAGCCCTACTCCAGCATATTATTGGGGGCTGTATGGTCAACAAAGCCGGCATTGAGCTTTTCCAGGTAGGCCTGCAAGCGTTCCTGGACCAGGTTGTCCAGCGCGGTAAACTCGATGCCCATTCCGACCCCGGGGTCGCTGGTCCGAACGACGCCCGTCGTGTGAATCTTCTCCGAGTCCATCCAGAAGGTAACGTCAATCTTTGCGCCAAGGGACAGTGGCACCAGGGTTTCTACATAACAGCCGCGCCCGCCAATGTCTACCGCGTTTGTTTGTAAAACGGTGTGGCGCCCGTCGGTCAAGCCAATCTGGATGGGAAACAGGACTTTGTAGCGGGCGAAGCGGCGCTTGTTCGACCCGGAGGGAAGTACGATGCCATCATTCCTGGTGAGGTCCTCCCACGGACTTCGCTGGCCGTCGACAAGCTGCACACCGGCTTCGGTCTTGCGCACAGATCCGGCGTCGATCACCCACACCACTTTGAACCTTGCCTTTTTCTCGCCGTACTGTATGCCTACGACCTCACCTGCCTGGAGCGAATGTGCGATTCCCGACAAGAATGCTCCGTCGCTGCTGATCTTGCTGGCATTGGCATTTTGGAAGAAAGGACGACCTTCTGCGTCCATGCCCCAAACTCGGACCAGAATTTGGGTTTCGACACGACTTTGTGGTCTTTTGTCCATGGAAATAGTGGCCTTCTAGCGTCTGCTCGCCTAATCATACCTTGGGGCTAGGGTTCCTGCGGTTACCAAACGGTTGCTCCGAGGTCTCTAAAGTACCTGTACGTCCGGAGTTGCTGGCCGCAGGTTTGCTGCTAGCTGGCGGTACGTGATGAGCTCAATCCCCTTGTTGTGGAGCCATTCCCTGACGGACGGGGAGGTCAGGATCCGCAATTCCTCCTCGCGTGACTCGCGCAGCCTGGTCTTCACCTTCTGGAGGTCGTCGTCGTTATAGCCAGGGTGGCAAACAAACTCCCATGTGCCCTCGGGCAGCCGTTCCACCATGGAGAGGAAACGGTTCTCCGTAAGATAACCGGTACCGACAACGCCGACGGTTCCATCTGGCGTAACGACGCCGGCTTCTTTCGCAGCCCGCCGGAACATTCCCGCGAGGCTGTGCAGGGCCTTTACTTTGCCGCATTGCCTCCACCATCCCGGGTTCTCAGCGAGCAGCGCGAGGGTAGCTGGTTCGAATGGATTTCGCATGGCGTGTACTCCGCACGCTTTGGCCGCCCGCAGCAACGGTTTCAGCACGTGGGGAAGAATGTGAGTGTGCTTGTGTGTGTCCAGATGGGAGACCGCGATGCCATAGGATTGCAGCTTGCGAATCTGGGCAGTAATTTCGGCTTCAATCTCGCCACTATCCAGGCGTCCACTGATCGCTAGAAAGCTGAAGCTGCCAAGCTTTTCGCGAAACTGCTGACTGCCGTTCGAGTCAGAAATCAGGCTGGCGACCCGGGACGGCTCGAGTACAGGCGAGCCATCTACCAACACTATGTGACAACCCACGCTCAGCCCGGGGAACGATTGCGCCACGCGAACCGCGTCCTCGAACGCTGGTCCATTGGCCATGAGCGTGGACGAAGTCACGATCCCATGGCTATGCGCCTCGAGAATGGCGCGGTTGACGCCAGCGGTGAGCCCAAAATCGTCGGCGTTGACAATCAGCCTGCGCACAGAGGCCCAGTCTAACAGCGCGGAGAGACACCGGCGCGAGCTTTGACCGTCCTTTCCCGCTCCCCTATACTGCGATCAGCCCTCGGAGCGGGCGGTTAGCTCAGCTGGTTAGAGCGCCTGCCTTACAAGCAGGAGGTCGCAGGTTCGAGTCCTGCACTGCCCACCATTATCCCTTTGACAGATTACTGCGCTGATTTTAGGCGACCTCACGCCCTGGTTAAGCATCTACAACCCGTGCTGCAGTCTGGCTGGATGCCGTAATATACTGGCTCGCGCTTGGCAGGACCGGTTGAGCATCAGCGGTGTGTAATTCCGTCTCTCTTATGGGGAACCGAAAACATTTCATGCTCGTCCGCGCGGTGACGGCGGATCCTGTCTATCAGTTTGCGGCCGACGTTCGCGCCGGTCTCAGCCAGTCCGGACAGAAAGAACTGCCTTCCAGATACCTGTATGACGACGTCGGTTCCGCGCTGTTCGAGGTCATTAGCACGCTGCCGGAGTATGGTTTGACTCGCGCTGGGCAGAGACTCCTGCGGCGATATGCCTCCGAGATTGTCGAACGGTTGCCCGTCCCCGTGGTCGTCGCCGAATTGGGGAGCGGAAGTGCCAAGAAGACTCGCTGGATCCTCGAGGCCCTATGCCGCCGCCAGCACACTTCCTATTGCCCCATTGAGATTTCTCCCAGCGCGCTTTCCATGTGCGAGCGCGAACTGGGCGACATGGAATCCATCAGCATCGTGGGTTTTGAGCGCGAATATCTTGAAGGCTTGGTCGAAGTGGCCGCGCGGCGCCGTGAGCGCGACCATCTGATGGTGCTCTTCCTGGGCAGTACCATCGGAAATTTCGACCGCCCCGCCGACACCCGCTTTTTGCGCGAGGTTCGCGAAATTCTGCAGCCGGGGGATTCGCTACTGCTGGCGACCGACCTGGAAAAGCCGGTTGCGCAACTTCTGCAGGCTTATGATGATCCGCTGGGCGTGACCGCCGCTTTCAACCTGAACCTGCTCGCGCGGATCAATCGTGAACTCGAGGCGGATTTTCTCCTGAAGGATTTCGAACACGTGGCGCAGTTCAATCGCCAGTCAAACAGCATCGAAATGCATCTTCGTTCGCGGCGCAAGCAGACCGTTACAATTCCCAGGGCGGAGTTCTCGGTTACGTTTGAGGAAGGTGAAACTATCTGGACCGAAACCAGCCACAAATATTCGCTGGACGAATTGGGACACATTGCCACTGATGCCGGCTTCCGCTGTGAAGGCCAATGGCTCGATGAAGAGTGGCTCTACGCTGAAAACCTGTGGATCGCGGAGTAGGCGGCCTGCTCGGGGTTATTTCGCGTTCCGCTAACACCACTGCCCCCGCGACAACAACCGCCGCACCTCTGCTACAATCAACACACAGCAGGCTGGGGACGTAGTTCAGTTGGTTAGAACGCTGCCCTGTCACGGCAGAGGCCGCGGGTTCGAGTCCCGTCGTCCCCGCCATTTTTCTCAAGGAGTTATCGGACGTGACACCGAAAACTCCTACCCACAATCCCACCCACAGCCTCTACTGGACGTTCCCAGATTCGAATCCCACGGCATCGAGAAACTTTTCCTGTGCCGCGATCATCTCGTCGAGGTCTTCGTCCACGTACAGGTCGAGCGTCGTTTGAATCCTTGAGTGACCCAAGATGCCCTGCACGGTCTTCGGATTCTCCTTCGCCTTGTTCGCGAGCCAGTTCGCAAGACTGTGTCGAAGGTTGTCGGATCACGACATCGAGCGGATCATTGAGGGCGTGAGGTTGGCAAACAGCATGAATGAGGAGGGTGAATGATCACTGCCGAGCAAGTTGCTAAGACAGACAGGCAGACAATCGAGGATATGGATCGCCAAGAGCAAGCACGCCTGCTGGAAGAAGCAGCAGGCATGTTCTTGACCCACCAGCGCGACTTCATGAAGATTGCAGCCCGTGCGGACGTCATGACGGACTGCCTGACCAACTGCATCTTTTGGGATCGCTTGCATGCGCTGAGCGAGTCCGAGAGGACGTTGCAGCGCATCTTCATGGGGTCGCAACCGTCGCCGGAACAGCACCGTTTATACGGACGGTTTCGCCGTATGTTGTTGGAGGGTTCCCGACTGAAGGCGAACGCATGATTAGTCTGCGCCGACGAGGGGAAGCTTTCTTACCCTTCCAAGATGATGTGGATCGCGACAATTGCCGTATGGGTTTAAGCCGGATAAGATGACTGCCTCATGAAAGTTCGCAGACGGGAGTTCGTGAAGCTGTCGGGGCTTGCAATGGGAGGATTGTCCCTCTCATCCGACTTGACTTGGGGACGACCCCAAACAGCAGTGACGCGCTCCTCAAATAGTAAGCGGGTCGCCATTCTCGGAGCAGGAATGGCAGGTCTAGCCGCAGGATGGAAGCTGCATAGTGATGGCTATGACGTCATTATTCTCGAAGCCCAGATGCGTCCCGGTGGGAGGGTGCATACGATTCGTGAAGGTCTGTCTGATGACCTCTATGCCGAAGCTGGTGCTGGACGCATTCCGCGAACTCACACTGTAACGCTGGACTGGATTAAGCGTTTGGGACTCGAACTGGAGCCGTTCCATCCTTCGAGTCTTGCTCAAGTCGCCCTCCTTAAGGGCAAACGGGTGAAGCTGTCAACGGACGGATCGGTGGATATGTCTCTCGTGCCACTCGACCTCACGCCTGAAGAGCGGAGGATCGGACTTGCAAATTTGGAGGAGCACTACTTCGGCGATGCGACTAAATTGACGGGCGACCGAATTCGCGAAGATTGGTCTCCGGAGATTTTTGGGCATCTCGGCGAGATTTCCGCGAGCGACTTTTTGCGCCAGAAAGGCGCTTCGGCGGACGCGATTAGCTACATCTTGCTCGGCTGGGAGGACAATGCAGCCGCCGACTACATCAAGGATGTACTCAATCATAATGCCGCGCCTCTAATGAAAATCAAAGGCGGCAACGATCAGCTTCCACGCGCAATTGCCGGAAAACTTAGCGACATAATCCATTACGGTTGCTCAGTGGAGCAGATTGAACGGGGTGACAAGCGTATTCGTATCGCCTATGAACGTGCCGGAATGCTCGACCATGTGGATGCGGAAGCGGTGATATGCACGACTCCCTACAGCGTCCTGCGACACATTGCCGTAACGCCGGAATGGTCACCAAGCAAGCGCAACGTAATCGACAATTTGCGCTACAGTCCGGCTGTACGTACTACCTATCAGGTTCGCCGCCGTTATTGGGAGAGCGAGGGCTTGAACGGATTTGGAACGTCTGACAAGGATTTCGAGGTTTGGCATCCCACCTTTGGCAAGCCCGGAACACGCGGAATACTTCAGGCTTACAACTACGAAAAGTACGCAGATCATTTGGATCAACTGAGTGAAAGCGAAAGGTTAGAGCAGACGATCCGCGATATGGACGAGGTTCATCCAAACCTGCGGCAAAATCTCGAAACCGTAGTCATCAAATCGTGGGCGACCGATCCTTGGCAACGCGGAGCTTATCCTTTCTATCCAGTCGGGCAGATCAAGTGGTACGCGGATATTTGCAGACCGGAGGGTGGGGTTTGGTTCGCGGGTGACCATGCTTCAGGCTTGCCCGGATGGATTGAAGGCGCGATTACGTCAGGTCTTAAAGCAGCACAAGAGATCAGTTCCAAACTCACGTAGCAACGTAGCTGTGGAACGGCGGTTCCGTGCTCACTTCTTAAGCTCCAGGCAAGAGTTCTTACCCACAAATTTACCCACAGCGAACGGTTCCTACAGTCCCTTTCAGCGACTTGGCAGCCCCCGCGAGAATGTAAGTCGCTGATAAGACGTATATGCCTAGACTGTCACGGCAGAGGCCGCGGGTTCGAGTCCCGTCGTCCCCGCCATTCTTTTCCCAAGCAGGCAAGTCCCGATTAATCCATAAACGACGCGAAAAAGGGCGCATTTGGCGATCGTATAGGCGCAGGCCACTGAACTGTGGATAGGCGAAGCCCCGTGCAGTTGTGTCGAGTTCCTCCATTTGCTAGTTTGGCCTAGATGCCGCCGGTGCCCGAACAACTCAGCAGTACCCAGCTCAAGTCACAGCTCTTTTCTGCAGATACAGCAGCAATGCGAATACGCCTAAAATGGCGGCTAGCATCCCGATTAGGCCCGCTTCTGGACCGAACCCGCCTCCGGTCGCGAGGCCGGGCCCCATCTGCCGGGTCAGCAGAAAAGAGGCTGGTTCCTTATCTCCGCTTACCGGGAAGCCATAGACAGTCCCCTGGAAAAGGTTCCACGCCATGTGGAGTCCCATTGGCACCGCTAGTTTGCCTGTTCCGAGATACCCCAAACCGAAGAATATGCCGATGAAGAATATCCCGGCCGTACTTGCCAAACCGGAATTGGGATTGGTGAGGTGGACTATGCCGAACAAGAACGCAGACAACAGCAGCGCCAGCGCTTTGCTCGTTGTGGTGCCCAAGTCCCCGAGACCAGAGAAGCCTTCCGCAAAACTCCTCAGCACTAGCCCGCGGAATACGAGTTCCTCGCAGATGCCGACAATTACAACTTTCACCAGTGAATAAAGCAGTGAAATCGACAGAATGTTCCCCGGCTGGGTAACGCCGAAGTGCCCTTCGATACGAATCCAACCGGCAAAATACTCGACTGCAAAAATGAACGTCATCAGGGCAGCTGAGAGCACGAAACCCATCAAGAACTGTTTGGCCCATGTGAGCGACAAGCTCGCACCGTAGACCGAAAAGTCTCTTCTTTCGATTTTTCTGGAGCCGATTCTCAAGCTCAGATAGATCACCGCTGCGGCAATCGGAGCGACAATCATGTTGCCGATTTGATCGAAGGTTTGCTTGTTTACCGTCGATAGCAGGCCGTGGCCGCGCCCGTAGGAAAGCGACAACCCGATCCCAAGGATACTTGCAAAGACACACGCGATCGTTACGCCGAGTTGGCAGACGAGCCGGACCGGAGCTCGTAAACGATCCTCCTCAGCATTCCAGAAAATTTTCGAAAGTAAATTAGACATTTTACCCGCTCCCGTAGCTTGCAGCCTCTCCCCGTGCTGGCAAGAACTGTTCGGGCGGCGCGGGCACCCACAACTGGAGCCAGACCGAAGTTGACCTCAAAGGGGGAGACTCGCTGGTTAGAGTACGGACAGACGTCTGCGCGAGTTCCCAAGAGTTCGTCCAATTACTGGTTGTAGGGGCCCTTCGTCAGTCGTGGTTTGTTGGCTGTTTGTCTGGGGGAGTACGGCGTCGCCCTAGGTTCTAACCACGCCCGTTCGCCGTATTCAACGTACGGCTTCCACTCGACGAAAACGGATGCGCGAAGCCAGTCCATCAGCTCTTATGTCAAAATCCTGCGCGCTTGTGAGCCGGAGGTGGTGCACGTGGAGTTTGCCCGCGCGGTTTTGTTTTACCCTGTCACGGCAGAGGCCGCGGGTTCGAGTCCCGTCGTCCCCGCCATTCCTTGCGAAATGGGTCACTTCGCCGAACTGAACAAGCCCAGCGGGCGCGACGTCAGGCGCGTGGGATCTGAAATCTCTGAATGCACCGCCGGTTCTTGCCGAATGGCTTTTTCTGCCTCGCGGAACTCCGCTCTTCCAGGCCGGTCGCCATGTTCGCAGTTCTTCAACAGCTCACGAAAATAGCGCCGACTGTCCTCCCCTCGCCCGGCCAGTTTCGCGGCCCGCGCTGCACCATATAGTGCACGGAAGCGTCCTGGCTCCTTTTTCAACGTGGCCTCAAATTGCCCCAGCGCCGAGCCCGGCTGCTTCATCATTAAAAGCATTTCGCCCAGCAGTTCTCGCGCGGGAGCCAGTGGTCCAGGTGTTACCGCGCTTTTTTCGGTTCCGTCTTCGAGTTGTGCCGCGGACTCCAATTGGCGAAGGGCATCGCCGTTTTGTCCGCCGGCCCACATCCCCCACCCTCGGACTTCGAGTTCTTCAGTTTCCACCTGCAGAGCCCAGTAATTCTCGCCCGCCTTTAGTAGACGCTCGCGGATCTGATGCAAAGAATTTGCAGATTCGTCTGCGAGCTTGGCCCGTCTTAGGCGCGCTGCCCCCAGCCCGCGAGCGAACCAGGTCATGGCCTCAGTATGAGGAAACGGCGTCTCGCGTGGCGTTAGCTGCGAAGCCTGTTTCCAGTCTCCGCGTTCCAGCGCATACCTCGCCGGGATCGCCGCCAGCGCAAAATACCCCACCGACGGCCCGGCAGCGCCTCCGATCACTTTGCCGGGGTCGAAGCGCGCGGCGATTTCTGGCAGGGAACTCAGCACACGCTCGGCCGCGACATCCTGCCCGGTTTGCAGGTAGGCATAGATCTCGTAATCGCTGGCATGCAGCTCTTCTGCTGTTTCGCCATCGCGCTTCGCTGCCGCCGCCGCCGCCACATTGCTATTGATCGAGTCCTGCCAGTAGCCGACACGTGTAAAGGTGTGGGACGGCATGTGCAGCGCATGCGGAGCATCGGGCGCGATCTGCGAATAGCGGCGTGCGGCTTCAAGAGCTCGATCCGCTAGCGGGGGAACGTCGTAGGTGTGAATGATGTAGTGCGCCAGCCCCGGGTGGTTTGGTTCCTCCTCGAACAGCTTCTCGAGGATCGCACCGGCTTTCAATCGTCCGGCATAGGTCTTGTCTGCTGGGTCTTCTGATGCTGTGATCGCCAAGGCATAGAAGATCTGCGCCTCATGATCGGCAGGGAAGCGCGCGGCGACACCTTCCATTGCGTCGCGATACGCGAGCAATCGCGCGCGTTGCGGCGTGGTCTCGAAGTCCTTGTATAGAGTGGACGCGGCAGCGATGTACGCGGCTTCACGCTCTGTCTTTGTGCCGGTCGTTGTGCCAAGTTCGATAGCGGCCTGACCGGCCTGCAATTGGCCTTGGTCTTTCGATCCCGCGGCAAAGGGGTTGCTCCATTGGCTGAGAGCGATGCCCCAATAAGCGATCCCGCATGTCGCATCGTTTTTCAGGGCGAAGTTGAATCCTTCAATCGCGCGGCTGAATTCAAAGGAATGCAGGAGGGCTACCGCACGGTCGAACTGTCTTTGCGCTTCTTCGTTGCACGAGGTGGCAAAGTGTATAGTTCCAATCTTGTCATCAGCCCTGCGCGTATGTTCCTGTGCGCGCGTGCCTGCAGCCAGCATCAGAACGCACGCCAAAAAGAATGGTGTCCGGAACAAGAGAGCTCCTATGTGACGAACAGTATAACGGCGGACGCTAACGCGTTCTCTCCGACCGGCGAGATCTCTGATCCGCACGCACTGAGGTTAGTCCACCTCGCAGTTTTCAAAATCCTGAAACTTGCTACAACGACTCCGGGAGTATGAACACGCTCCGGTAGGGACGGTCGGATGTGTTCACGCCGCAGACAGTCGGATTAATCCATAAAGGACGCGAAAAGGGCGCATTCGGCGATCGTTTAGGAGCAGGCCACTGAACTGTGGATAGGCGAAGCCCAAGTGCAGTTGTGTCGAGTTCCTCCTTTTGCTAGCTTGGCGTAGATGCCGCCGGTGCCCGAACAACTCAGCCGGACCCAGCTTCACAAAACGATCGAGACTCTTTACCGATCGGAATCGGGCCGGGTTCTGGCGACGCTCGTCAGCCTCCTCGGAAATCTTGATCTCGCCGAGGAGGCCATGCACGAAGCCTTTGCGGCGGCGCTGAGCCTGTGGCCGAAGACTGGAGTGCCTGGAAACCCGCGGCCCTGGCTGATTTCGACGGCCCGATTCAAAGCCATCGATACTCTTCGCCGCCGGGCGAGAGCAGATGCGACCCAGGACGAACTTGTGCGGCATCTCGAAACACAATTGAGTGCGGCGCGTACTTCCATGGAAGAGGGCAGCCCTAATGAAGGTTTCAGCCTTGAAGACGACCGGTTGCGCCTGATCTTCACCTGCTGCCATCCCGCTCTCGCCCCGGAAGCCCGCGTCGCCCTCACCTTGCGCGAAGTCTGCGGGCTGACCACGGAAGAGATCGCCAGGGCGTTCCTCACTACTCCGCGTACGCTGGCGCAACGCATCGTACGGGCCAAGGTGAAGATTCGAGAGACGCCGATTCCCTACGAGGTGCCGACGCCGCAGGAATTGCCGCAAAGGCTGGGCGCGGTACTTCAGGTCATCTATCTTGTCTTCAACGAAGGCTATTCGGCTGCCGCCGGCGCGGAGGTCACGCGGGCCGAGTTGACCGGCGAGGCGATTCGATTAGGCCGGTTACTGGCTGAACTCGTGCCAGGGTCGGAGATCGTGCATCCCGAAATCTTCGCTATGGAAATCCGGGGCCTGCTTGCCCTGATGTTGCTGCAGGAATCGCGTCGCGCCGCGAGGACTTCGCCGGCCGGAGAGCTGATCTTGCTGGAGAATCAAGATCGCTCGCTCTGGAACCGCGAACAGATCGCCGAGGGAGTGGCATTGGTGGACAAAGCCCTGGATTTAGCAAGAAAGACCCGGCGCTTCGGCTCTTACACCGTGCAGGCTGCGATTGCCGCCTGTCATGCCCAGGCGGAATCCTCCGCCGCGACCGACTGGGGACAGATCGTTTCGCTTTACGACCGATTGCTGGAAATTCAGCCTTCGCCAGTGGTGCGGCTCAACCGTGCCGTGGCCATCGCCATGTGCGATGGTCCACAGGCCGGCCTGGCACAGATCGACGCTGTGCTGGAAGAAGGCGAGTTGGCCAACTACTGCCTTGCGCATTCCGCCCGTGCCGATATGTGCCGCAGGCTGGGCAGGGCAGCCGAGGCCCGAGCTTCTTATGAGAAAGCGTTCGCCCTGACCCAACAGGAACCAGAGCGGCAATTTCTCGCGAGGCGGATTGAGGAATTGGGTAACAGTTAGATCGTATCGAAAGGAGTAATCCATGGGCCGCGTAGAGATTGAACACAAGACTTATGAGATGCCCCCGCAAGAGGGAATCAGCATCGCGCATTTTCTCACCGTCACTGACATCGAGCGATCGGCTCGCTACTACGAAAAGGTCTTCGGCGCCCGCATTCTCAGCCTGGGTGACGGCAACGCGCCTGCCTACCTCCAGCTTGCGAATATCTGGATGATTCTGAACGTTGGAGGCGGGCCGACCCCCGATAAGCCGACCGTCACGCTCAGTGTCCCTGACCCGAATCACATCAACAGCTTTATGAATTTCCGCGTTGCGGATATTCAAGCCTGCTATCAGTTATGGAAAAGTCGCGGGGCCGAATTCATCACGGAACCGATCCCCAAGTACGGAGAGATTCGTTGCTACATCCGCGACCCCGACGGTTACATCATCGAAGTCGGACAGAGCACCGACCTTACCTACGGTTAAACAGTTTCAAGCTGGGAGGCGGGAGATATTTTCTTGCCTTTGGGTGGCGCAGGGTTTCATCGCTGCGCCACCCAAAAGCGCTTTCTCGTGCGGCTGGTCCTCACCCAGCTCTGGAAAACGGCGCTCTGGTTTTCCTCATATTTGAGGCCCCGGCCCCGCCATCCAAAGGAGGCGGGATGGGCTCAGGGCCAATAGTCGCAATTCAAGTGGGCCCGCAAGATTTGACAATTTATTGACCTGCGCGTTACGACTTGCTCAATTCCGGGACGGTACACTTCCTACCCGTGCTAGTGCTTCCACAAGGAGAAATCCATTGACCCGACTGCTGGGATCGTTCTGTGTATTGCTGGCCCTGACCGCCTGCTCCGCTGCCAGTGAACAGGTTCTTTACCGTTTCCTCGGAGGCACCGACGGCAACGGTCCGACTGCAGGGCTGGTCAAGGATCGCCACGGCAACCTCTACGGCACGACTTCCTCTGGTGGCGTGGGACAATGCTTCGGTTTCGGCTGCGGTACCGTGTTCGAGCTCGCCCAGCAGCCCGACGGCACCTATGTCAAGAACATTCTCCACACCTTTGCCGGTAACAAGTTTGATGGCGGTTACCCAGTCGGCACCCTGGCCCTCGACGCCAACGGCAACCTCTATGGTGTAACGGAGCAAGGCGGTTCTGGCCCTTGCGACTCGGTCCTCGGAAGCGGATGCGGGGTCGTCTACCGCCTGTCTCCCGGCGCAAACAACACGTTCACTTACAGCGTCATTTACAACTTCGCCGCAGGCTTTGGCGACGACGACGGCTCCTATGCGAACGCCGGAGTCGTCCTCGATCGTCTTGGCAATTTATATGGCACCACCGAATTCGGCGGCGACTTCTTCTGCGACTGCGGCATCGTCTATCAGCTCCAGCCTGGCGCACAGGGTGGTCCGTGGACCGAGAACATACTTTACCGCTTCATCGGGATTTCCCAAGGCGGCAGTGATGTGTCGTTTCCCGCCAGCGGCGTCACCCTGGACCATAAGGGCAATATCTTCGGCTCGACCACCGGCGGTGGCGACAAAAACTGTAACCTCGGATGCGGCGGCATTTACCAACTCACGCCGAACGGAGACGGAACATACCAGGAAGCCGTGCTGGCTATCTTCCATGGCGGCCCAGACGGCGCCCAGCCGGAAGGCGGAGTGATCGTCGACCGCGACGGCAATATATTCGGGTCAACGGAATTTGGCGGCGGAGGCACCAGCTGCAACAGCGGCGATTCCGGCTGTGGTACGATTTTTGAACTCCGGAATACGGCCAGCGGCTACCAGAAGAAGATCATTTTGCGCTTCAACGGTCCTAACGGATTTGCGCCAAGCTCCAACCTCACGTTCGGCGCGAACCGCGGTCTTCTGGGCACCGCCCAGGCGGGAGGCGCCAGCAACCACGGGCTCGTCTTCCGTCTCACGCTCTCCTCCAGCGGCTGGCAAGAAAGTATCCTCCACGATTTTACTGGCGGATCAGACGGAGCATCCCCCCTCTCCGCGCTGCTCTCCGACGGCCAGGGCGGGTTCTTCGGCACCACCAACGATGGAGGCGGAACCCAAGACGCTGGAACCGTGTTTCAACTCGTTCCCGACGGGAAGTGATCCGTCCGTGGTCGGACGGCCCGATCCACCCGGGCCTTGAGTGGGGCCGCTCCCGGAGCAAAACACCGGCGGGGAAGGCCCGACAAAACAGCCACATGCCCCAGCCGGGCTCCTGAACAAAAGGCGAAACCTCTCAAACCTGTGCCGAAAACTTCCTTGCGATCGGAAGCTTACCTGTCTATGCATCTCCGTCTGAAAGTTCTGCTCTTCATCTAAACATTTCTCCGCGCACCTCGGGACGCCCCACGGCTATTGGATCAACGCGCAAGGCTGTGCGGCCAGCGCGCAGATTATTATCCTAACAGGGAGAATTCATGCCCCAATACCTGGTTTGCAACTACCTCCCCGACGACTTCGACCCTTCCACAGTAACCGAAGCACTACAGCCGTCTGTCCCCGGTTTTTCCCGCCTCCTGATTGTCCCTCTCGCCGTTTGACTTGGATTCGCATCCCCCCTAACATGACCGACGGCATGATCGGCCAAACCATTTCGCATTACCGCATTACTGAGAAGCTGGGCGGAGGTGGAATGGGTGTCGTCTATAAGGCCGAAGACACTGATCTTGGTCGCTTTGTTGCCCTCAAGTTTCTGCCCGATGAACTGGCCCGCGATCCGCAGGCGCTGGAACGCTTTCACCGCGAGGCCCGCGCTGCCTCTGCCCTGAACCATCCCAACATTTGCACCATCCACGAAATTGGCCGCTACGAAGGCCGCAGTTTCATCGTAATGGAGTTCCTCGAGGGCTCCACCTTGAAGCACGTTATCTCGGGGCGTCCGCTGGAGTCGAGCGAGATGCTGTCACTGGCCATCGAAATTGCCGATGCGCTCGATGCTGCTCATGCCCAGGGTATTGTGCACCGCGACATCAAGCCGGCAAACATTTTCGTTACCAAGCGCGGCCATGCGAAGGTCCTCGACTTTGGCTTGGCCAAAGTATCTTCGCAGACCGGGCCCGCAGCAAGAGACGCCGCGCTTGCAACCGTAGATGAGCAACACTTGACCAGCCCAGGCATGACCCTCGGCACCATCGCTTACATGTCGCCCGAACAGGCCCGCGGCAAAGACCTGGACGCCCGCAGCGATCTGTTCTCCTTCGGCGCGGTGCTCTATGAAATGTCAACCGGCGCGTTGCCCTTTCGTGGCGACACTTCGGCCGTCATCTTCAACGCGATTTTAGAGAAGACCCCGACCGCTCCCATTCGCCTGAACCCTGAAGTTCCGCCGGAACTTGAGCGCATCATTACCAAGGCTCTCGAAAAAGACCGCGACTTTCGCTATCAGGTCGCGTCGGAGATGCGTGCCGATCTGAAGCGGTTGAAGCGCGAGCATGATTCTGGAAGAAGCTCGGCCGCAAGTTCGCCTGCAATTCAGCCGCCGCCATCCACGCTGGCTGCGCCTGCTCCCCTGTCCTCCTCCGGCGTTCGGCCGATCTCGGCAAGTTCCACGCCGGCTTCTTCCAGCGACTTGCGCAAATCAGCGACAGCTATGCCGGTCGCCGGGCCGAAATACCACTTCGGAGTCATGGCACTGGTGACGTTGTTGCTCCTCGCGGCAGCCGCAGGAATCTGGTTCTGGCGTACGAAGTCAAGCGGGCCGGAGATCGAATCCATCGCCGTCATTCCCTTTTCCAGCACGGGCGGTAGTGCGAACGATTTCCTCGATGACGGCTTAACCGAATCTCTTATGGCCAGCCTCGCCCACGTGCCGGGCCTAAAAGTAAAGTCGCGCAATTCGGTCTTTCGTTACAAGGGCAAGGAGATTGACGTCGCGCAGGTTGGCAAAGACCTGACCGTGGATGCCTTGCTGACCGGCAGAATCGTACAAAGCGGAGACTCGGTCCGGGTGAGCGCTGAGCTGACGAACGTGCGCGATAATACTGAAATCTGGGGCTCGCAATACGAAGGCAAAGCCTCCGAGATTCTCTCGCTCCAGCAGCAGATCGCCAGCGATCTTGCCGGCAAGCTGCGCTCGAACCTAAGCGGCGCGGAAAAGCAACAACTTTCCCGCCAGGGCACGCAGAATCCAGAGGCGTATCAGCTTTACGTCAAGGCGCGCTACTACTGGAACAAGCGCACGCCCGCCGACCTGGAGACTGCGCTCGCTTTCTTCAACCAGGCCATCGATAAAGATCCCAACTATGCGCTTGCCTATGCGGGGCTCTCGGATGTCTATAACATCATCCCGGATTACGTTGGCAGTGATCCGCAGGAAGTGATCCCCAAAGCCAAAGCGGCGGCGGAGAAAGCCGTGGAACTTGACGCCACGCTGGCGCGTCCCCACGCCGATCTTGGTTCGGCATTGGCAAACTACGACTGGAATTTCTCCGGTGCTGAGTCCGAATTCAGAAAAGCCTTTGCGCTCGATCCCAGCGACGCCACCGCCCATCAGTGGTTCTGCCAGGTCCTTACCTATATTGGGCGGATCCAGGAGGGCATCGCCGAGTGCAACCGCGCCCACGAACTCGATCCGCTTTCCCCCATCATTTCCTATGCGCTCGCTGACGGATACCGCATCAACCATCAGTTCGACAAAGCAATTGAAATTGCCAGCAAAACGAGCGCCGACAATCCAGCGTTCCCCGTAACTCATCAGGCTTTGGCTTTTGCCTATTGGAGCCAGCACAAGTATCCAGAAACGATCCGCGAATTTCAAACCTATGCCCGGCTATTGGGAGACAAGCGAACGTTGGATTTCTCCGCCGCGCTCGATTCCGGCTTTCGCTCCGGCGGATGGGCAGCCGGCTTACGCAAAGCTGCCGAGACGCTGGTGGCCCAGGAAAAGATCAAGCCCGACTATCTCGCCACGTACCTGATTGCTGAATCCTACGCCGATCTCGGAGACAGGGACCGCGCCTTTGAATGGCTGAACGTGGCTTATCAGCAGCATTGCATGTACCTGATCCAGTTGCCCACGGACCAGCTGTTCGATCCCCTGCACTCGGACCCGCGCTATGCGGAGTTCATGCGAAAAGTGGGCTTCCCGCAATAAAGAGCGAAAGTTGTGTGTTAGGGCGTTGGCCCCCAACGCCGCGTGTGAGCCTCGCATCGAATTGAAATAAAGCTTGGCCTTACAAATAGTTCGCCCCGGCTGTCGATTTTCTCCCGGCGCGACGACTATAGGATGAACGATCCATTCCCGGGAGGAAAACAATGCGCAAAGAGAAGATCGGCGCGGTTGCCGTGGAAGGTGGTCAGACGGAACCGAAGCTCGCTAGGCCATGGGCGATCCGGCGCGCGGGGGGCGAACTCTCATGTCACGAGGATAGAGCAGTCCCATGAGAAAACTAATCTACGCAATCAACCTCACCTTAGATGGCTGCTGCGACCACACCAAACAAGCTGCCGACGACGAAATACTCGAACATTACACGCAGCTTCTGCGTGAGGTTGACCTGTTCGTCTATGGGCGTAAGACCTATCAATTGATGGTCCCTTATTGGCCTGATGTCGCGAAAGACCAGTCTGCAAGCAAAGCGGATCGCGATTTTGCTCAGGCATTCGGCGCTGCCAACAAAGTTGTTTTTTCGCGAACGCTAGACAGTGCTCAAGTTACGAAAGACGACAAAAATGCCAGGGTTGCCCGCACAAATCTTCGCGACGAAATACTCAAACTGCAACAAGAGCCAGGCAAAGATATTTTGGCCGGCGGTGTAGATCTTCCTTCCCAACTGATAAAGCTTGGCCTGGTCGATGAGTTTCGCTTTGTCATTGGGCCAACGATCGTCGGAGATGGAAGACGTCTGATGGAAGGCGTCAGCCTGCCGGAGAAATTGCGATTAAGACTTGTTGACTCAAAGATTCTTAAATCAGGATGTGTTGCGCTTCGGTACTTGAAGCAATGACCGAAACGGCTGCGCTGCGGCACGTCAAAGGAGCAGACCATGAAATACGTCTGTTTGGGCTACTACGACAAAGGCAAATTCGATAGCCTGCCCGAGGGCGAACGAAACGCCATGTTCGACACGTGTTTTGAATACGACGACCATCTTCGCACCAACGGGCACTGGGCTGGTGGCGAAGCGCTTCAAGGACCGGAAACCGCGCTGACCCTGTGCCGGAAGAACGGCAAAGTGGTAGCCACCGACGGCCCTTACGCGGAAACCAAGGAACAGCTCGGCGGCATTCTCGTCCTTGAGGCGCGAGACATGAATCATGCTGTACAGCTCATGACGCAGCATCCCGCTCTGAACTACGGCAACCTTTTCGAGATTCGGCCAGCCGGGGACATGAGCGAACTCAAGAAAGCGAGCGAGCAGCGGCGGCGAAAGAACACTGCCTGCTGAGGACGACCCGCGCTTCGGAGTTTACGGTTGGGTCGCCGTGCAAACGGCCGGCACAGCCGCTCCCTTTGCTGCCGCCGCCGTGGGGAAGTAGGCAGCGCTCGATTGCGCAAATGACGCGCTGATCCGGCATCCCTGGCGGAGACGCCGTTGGGCGGTGGCGTCATCATTCATGCCCCGGTACATCGAGGATGCTGAGAAACAGCTGGGAGCGATTCCCTCCTGGCATGCCTTGTCGAAGTTTTCGAGCGCACGCTCATTGTCCACGGCCGTTCCTGCCCCGGCACGATAGCATTCCCCCAGCCCGCTGCAGCCGCGCCACCAACCGGCCGAGCAGGATTTCTGAAACAACTGGAAAGCCCGGTCAGGGCTTTTCGGGAGTCCTTCGCCCGCGTAGTACAGCGACCCCAGCAGAAAGCAGCTCTCCCCATCACCCTTTTCGCACGCCGCCTGGAAGAAGCTGCCCTGGTCCTGGGTTACCGCGCGCAGCAGACCACCGCAGGCGTTCGTCACGCCCAGTTCGCAGGCGTGGGCGAGATCCTTGCCGGCTTCGGCTGGATCGCGAGGAACTACCCGGCCTTCCATGAGCGCGCTGGCCAACACCATGCATGCCTGGCCTGAGCCGTGATAGCAGGATATGTTCATCAACCGCTCCCAGGACTGGCAGGCGCTGGCCTGACCGTTCACGCATGCCCGGCGCCAGAATTCTGGATCCGATCCCGGGTGGTGGCCCTCGAGAAAGCCGGTTCTCATCATTACAGCGAAGAGACCGGTCCAAATGGCCATATGGGCAAGGTTGGCGCGCTTCGGCGCCCACGCGGGGAAACGGGTGTGTTCTGCGATCGCTGTGCTCACCCGGTCGAGTGCCCGCACGGTCAAGTTGAGGGGTGGAACGCAGAGCAACTTGTCATAGAAAGTGGGGGCCCCAAACCGCCCCAGGAGCCAGTAAAGCAGGAACACTCCCACCCCGTACATAGCGCCAAACACGACTTTCCCGAAGTTCTTGCGCGGGGAAGTGGCTGGATCCGTGACTAGCAGGTGCAGGCCGAGAAAAACGGCCGCCGGGATATTCGTATCGATGAAGTAATAAAGGCCAGTAGTATGCGTGAACACCAGATTCATCGCATACAGCGCCGCCGCCGCGGAAAGCGTCACCAGGGTCACGGAAAACAAGCCTTGAACTATCAGCCCAAGCAGAAAAATCTCGAGAAAAATGTGTGGCGGCCGATCGAAGGAGACAGCAATCTCCTCGCCCCAGCTGATCTGTGTGCTGTGCGTCAGAATCAGTCCGAGAGAAAACACGAAGAGCGAGATCGCAGAAGGATTGAAAATGTGCGCGCGGCGTCCGTCTCGCGTCCAGGTGATGAACTCCTTGCAGAGCACGCCGGTCGCTAGCATGAGGAATTGCAAAAAATACCAATCCGGCTTGAACCACAGGAAGAGATTGGCGCTGAGGACGATGGGGAATGGGCCAAACCCGAGAATCCAACTGTCCCGGCGCGACCAGCACACCAGCATGTCCAGCACATAGACGAAAACCAGCTGCGCCACGATCAGCGGGACCTGGTGATACACCTCGCGCCAATACCAGCCCCAGTACGCGTAAATGCACGAGTGCATTGTCAGTTGCACATAATGAACGGGCTTGGGCAGAAACTCGTATCGGAGAACCCTTCCAGTTCGTGCCACCTGGCGGCGCAGGAAGAAAAGGAACAGCAAGAGAGTCGCGCCAGCGGTGAGAAATGACCATGTCAGTCTGGGGTTGTCGAATACCTGGGGAAGGAAGACAAACGCCAGAAACAGCAGATTCAGTGCAAACGCCAAATGCAACGGTCTGAATCTGGAAGAATGCGGGACCGGAGTCCCCTTTTTATGAATGGCCATTGCTGCCCGGACTGCACCGAGGCGTGACTCCGCACGAATTTCGGAACGTGGGAGTATACACGAGTTGTGCCTCGACAGGGCTTGCCTGTTCTGATTCGGATCCTGGCATCTTCCGACGGTGTGGCTTTCTTGCCACAGGCTCGGTCTGTTAAGTGACTATTGGTCACGTGTTCTGTATGGCTTTGTGGATAGGCTTCGGTCACAGATATTCCGTAAATCATAGATTCGTTGCTGGAGGCAATTGTAACAAGTCTAACTAGTGTTGTTTCAGTGTCTTACGGCATGTCTTAGTTGGCATCCGATGTGCATTGTTGAGGTCGTGGTGTTTCCCTCAGGCGGCGTGGAAGTGGCGTCCATCGGGTTGGGGCGTTCTCGAATTACGTCGGCTCAGTTGAACTCACGCAAGCGTTTGAAGCGCGACAGTCTTCCAGAAGCGAATTGTTAACTGACATTCACCAAGCGGAGAACAAACACTATGCGATTTAAGGCGTTACTCAAACTAGCCACGGTGCTAGTGGCCGGCTTGTTTGCCCTTCAAGTAATGGCGCAAACAATCGTCACTGGCGACATCGTTGGCACTGTCACAGACCCGTCCAACGCGGTCGTGGCAGGTGCTACCGTGACGCTGACGAGTCCTGACACGGGCGTCAGTGCCACGGCTAAGACCACTTCTACCGGGTACTTCCGATTTCCGCTATTGAAGCCCGGCAACTACAAACTCAGTGTCGTGCAATCCGGATTCCGCACTTCCACCCAAGCGGTGGTGGTGGCGATCGGAGCCGTGACCACATCGAACATTCAACTGCAAGTTGGACAAGCTTCTGAGACGGTCGAAGTGACTGGCGCGGCTCCGCTGATTCAAACGGAAAACGCCAACATCTCGACTCAGTTAAGCTTCCAGCAGGTTGACCAGCTTCCCAACTCGGGCAATGACCTGACGTTTATTGCGCAGGTTGCTCCGGGCGTGCAGATGAGCACGGGCGGAGGATATGGCAACTTCACCGCCTTCGGGTTGCCGGCCACGTCGAACCTGTTCACCGTGAACGGCAACGACGAAATGGATCCTTACCTCAACCTGAACAACTCCGGCGCCACGAACCTGCTGCTGGGCAAGAACGAAGTGCAGGAAGCGGCGGTGGTCAGCAACGGCTATACGGGCCAGTACGGACGCCAGGCCGGCGCGCAGGTTGACTACGCAACGATTTCCGGAACCAACGCTTTCCACGGTAATTTGGCGTACTGGTGGAACGGCGTGAGCATGAACGCGAATGACTGGTTCAATAATGAAGCAGGCGTTCCCGCAGGGTTTGTGAACAACAACCAGTATGCGGCGCGCCTGGGTGGACCAATCAAGAAGGACAAGGCGTTTTTCTTCGTGGACACCGAAGGACTGCGCTACATCCTGGCCACCAGCTCTGAGAACTTCATTCCCAATGCCACGTTCCTGAATGCGATGACCAGCAACATTGCTACGGTCGATCCCGCGGCCCTGCCTTTTTACAACTCGATCGCCAGTCTGTACGAGGGGACCCCGGGCTTGGCCAGTTCGACGCCATCCAATGACCCTAATCTCGGCACTAACTTCGGGTGCGGTGATCTGAGCCCTGTGGGCAGCTTCGCCATCTTTGGCGATCCGGCAAACGGCGGCGGCGGCACACCTTGCACCAATACCCTGCGTTCCACTGTAGGTTCACCGTCGCACGAGTGGATTCTTTCCGCCCGTACGGATGTGAACGTCAGCAACAACGACAAGTTGTTCCTGCGTTACAAGATGGATCGTGGCGTACAAGCGACGAGCACTGACCCGGTGAACTCGCTGTTCAGCGCGGTCAGCACCCAGCCGCAGTACGAAGGGCAGATCAACTACACTCGTACCATTAACCCGACAACCATCAATTCGTTCATCGCGTCGGGAAGCTGGTACAGCGCTATCTTCGACGTGGGCAACCGCCCGGCGGCGCTCGCTGCCATGCCGTACTTCCTGATTGAGAACACTGGCGCGGCGTGGGCTCTGCTCGGTCCCAGTTCCGCGTTCCCCCAGGGACGCAAGGTAACCCAATACCAGATCACGGATGACCTGTCCTTGAGCCGTGGCAGCCACGAGTTCAAGACTGGTGTCAATTTCCGCCGCAACGACATTACCGACGGTTTGTTCGGGCGGCGCACTATTCCACAGGTGTATATTGACGGCGGCTTTACTGGCTCCGGCGGCATGGACCTGTTCGTCAATGGCGAAACCGGCCGCATCCGCCAGTACTTCCCGCAACAACTGGAAGAGCCCATGGCCATCTACAGCCTGGGTGCGTACTTCCAGGACGTGTGGCGGGCAAAGTCGAACCTGAAGCTGACCCTGACGCTGCGCGCGGATCGCAACTCCAACATGGTCTGCCAGACGGATTGCATCTCGCGCTTCCTCGGGCCGTTCACCCAACTCAATCACGATTCCACGGTGCCGTTTAACCAGATGTTCACGGGTGGCCTGCACTCACTCTTCCCCGACCTGGAGAAGGTGGTGTTCCAACCGCGCTTTGGTTTTGCGTGGAATCCGTGGGGCCAGTCCAATACCGTCATCCGTGGCGGCGTGGGCTTGTTCACCGACCTGTATCCGGCGACTCTGGTGGATAGCTTTGCTCTGAATTCACCTACGTCAAACCGGTTCACGTTCCGGCCGGGAGCTCCCATGGAAGTCGCGCCGGGAATCGCCAACGACGCCGAAGCGCAGATTTCAGCCTGCAACGCTGGATTCAATTCCCAGATTGCCGGCGGCGGGACGCTCGCTTCGTATCAGGCGGCCCTTCCGGGTTGCGCTCTGCCCGATTACAACTCAGTCCTCGGCCCGGTCCGCAATCCAAGGTTCCTGGAGTGGAACGTGGAAATCCAGCACTCCCTTGGACAAAAGACCTCGCTGTCGATCAACTATGTCGGCAACCGCGGTACCGACATCTTCCAGTTCAACCCTTGGGTGAACGCTGCTCAGGGCAACTACCCGCTGGCTCTGGGTATCAACCTGGCTGGTCTGCCCAACACCGCGCCTGACGCCCGCGTAAACAACGTTTCGGAGTTGGCTAATTCCGGACGTTCGTACTACAACGGCATAACCCTGTCGGTCGCGCGGCGTATGACCAAGGGCTTCCAGGGTTCGATCAACTACACCTACTCGCACGCCACGGATACCGTATCCAATGGCGGAATTGATCCCTACAACCCGGCGGACAGCTCTCTGTACCTGCTCAGTCCGAACGGCGCAACCAATTACAGCAACGCGGACTATGACGTTCGCCACAACCTGACTGCCAGCTACGTTTGGGATCTGCCGTTCAAGTCATCGAACAGCGTCCTGAACCAGGTGATCGGCGGTTGGAGCTTGTCAGGGACGTTCTTCGCACGCACCGGCTATCCGTTCTCGGCTCTGGATGGTTTCCCGACCCTCTTGACCAAGAACAGCCTGAATGCGCCGGAGATCCTGGGCCAGTGGAATGGCACGGGCCCGACCTCCTGCGGCAAGCCTGGAGTGGATGCCAGCGGTAACCTGATTGAGTGCATGGATTCCGCAGGCCAGTTCCCGGACAACTGGAACGGGACCCTGACTCACTTCTCCACCACCCGCCGGAATTTCTTCCGCGGGCCGAACTACTTCAACTCTGATTTTGATGTGTTGAAGCGGTTCAAGCTGACGGAGCGGGTAACGTTCGCGGCTGGCGCGAACTTCTACAACGTGTTCAATCACCCGAACTTTGCCAACCCGAACACCGACGTGAACGACATCTATGCCGCTCCGTTCGGTACCGTCACCTCGACGGCGGTTGGTCCGACCAGTATCTACGGGGCGTTCGTTGGCTCCGCAGTATCTGGCCGCGTAGTTCAGTTGCACGCCCGGGTAGAGTTCTAATCCGGCGAGAGCAAGTATGGGCGGCCTCTCAGGAGGCCGCCTTTTTTTCTTTAATGAATGATTGGAAGCTGGAGCGGAGCTTGCGAGTTTTGGCGCTCCACGGTCTTTCTACCGCTCGCCGAAACTGTAGCCCAAAGAAATGCCGTAGCGGGTGGCGTAATTGGAGCTGAACTCCGCGTTATTGTGAATCATGTAGAGGCGAACTTCGGGACGAAGAAAGGCATGTCCCCAGAAGTAATAACGGATGCCGCCTCCAACATCTCCCATGAAGTGGTTGGCGCTGACATAGTCCGTACAGTTGAAGAAGTTGTTGCAGTTCAAAGTTCCGGTGTAGAAGCGGACGTCCTCGCCGCCGATTCCAGCCACCAACTCCGCGGTGACCGCTTTGGCCAGCCTCGGTGCCCAGATAGCGTTGAAGTCATAAAAGATCGGGCGAAAGGGCTGGAAGCCCCCGTATAGGTTTTGACTCGCCCTCCAGGACACTTCACCGTTGACTCCGATGCGGTGCCTCAGGAGGAAGTCCATGCTGAAACTGGGGTATGTTCCACCGCCAACCGTCGGGAAGAACAGCCCCGAACTGGTCGTCCCTGATGCTGAAGAAAGTGTATTCACACCGAAGGCGGCATCCACCTGCTGGGCGTGCAATGTGGCGCCCGCCAGGCAGGACGCAAGAAGAGCTGCGGCCAAAGCTAGGTTTTTCAAGTTGTTCTCCGTTCGAGGGGTCTGATTCTACTTTAGATGTGGCGCCGAATGGCAGGAGTTGGATGCACCGGATTGCTGGCCGCGATCAGCGCCATCTATCGCTGCTGCAAGGGTTTCTGGGCACCAAGTGGCTGGACCGTTCGCCCTGGCGGATTACGCGGATGACCCGGGGGCAGACACCAACCTAACTCGGGACGTCCGCTGGCGCAGCTCAGCGAGCCTTTGGAAGGCCACCTTGTTCTGCTTTTGTAACAAGCTCTGGGAAATGCAAAAGTGAGCGCCTCCGTTGTGATAAAAACGCCAGCCACGGCAGAGGCAGCCGTCCTCCTATGTGCGCGAGCAGGATTGCAAAGTCGTGCTCTACGTACCCCGTCACTCTAATTCGTTCCTGCGGGGCTGCCCATGAGTAAGGACCGGGTATTGCTCGTCGAGCAAGACCGCGAATTCTCGGAACGCACGATGAGGTTCCTTCGTGGCGCGGGTTTCGAGGTGAATACCGCGTCGACTTGCCTGCGAGCGGAGCAAGTCTGGCCCACATTCCGTCCCGACGTCGCAGTTCTGTCGCACGATCTTCCGGATGCAAATGCCCAGCAATTTGTTCCGGGGTTCAAGGCTTTTGATCCTTTTGTTCCGCTCATCGTCCTGTCCGGTTATGGAGCCATCGACCTGGCGATCGAGTCGGTCAAGCTTGGGGCCGAGCAATTTCTCACCAAGCCGGTCGAGTTACCCACACTGCTCGCTGTGATCCAGCGCAGCTTGAGTAATCGACGTTACCGGAGACGGCAATTTGCCGACGAACTGAGAAAACCCAGCGCGACCCACGACCTTTTCCACGGCCAAAGCGAGAGCATTCGGGACCTGGCGGAGATGGCGCATCAGGCAGCAATAAGCGACAACCCGGTGCTGATTCAAGGCGAACCGGGCACCTGTAAGTCGGCCCTGGCGCGCTGGTTGCATGACCGTGGCCACCGATCGTCAGGCCCGTTTGTGGAAGTGCGTTGTGCGGACGGCGGGGACTTGACCACTGAGCTCTTCGGGCGAGACGAAGGCCACGCCGGTGAACCCGGTTTGAGCGGTCTGGTCGAAGCTGCACACCGGGGTACCCTTTTTCTCGACTGCGTGGGTGATCTGGATCCGCAATTACAGGTCAGGCTGTTGCGCCTGCTCGAAAAGAAGAGCTCTTCGCACGCGCGAAATCTCCGCGAGCGAAACGTGGACCTGCGCCTGATCGCAGCAACGCCTCAGCCGATGGCGGACCTGGTCCGAGCCCGACAGTTTCGCGGCGACCTGTATTTCCGCCTCAGCAAGATATCGCTTTTGACACCTTGCTTACGCGAGCGTACTGAGGACATCCCCGGATTGTGTGAACAGATTCTCTACACACTGGCGGGCGACTTCGGTTTAGGACACTTGGAGCTAACCGCTGACGCTTTGAGTGTCTTACAGGGATATTCCTGGCCGGGCAACATCAGAGAACTCCGGGGTGTGCTCGAAAGGGCCGTATTGCGGGCGGGAGCTTCTCCCCTTGCTGCCAAGGACCTGCCAGCCGACATCTGTGGCTACCAGAACCTGACCGCAGAAGGCCATTTCAAGACTCTCGAGGAGATGGAGCGCGACTACATCGAACTTGTTCTGCGCAGCGAACGAGGCAGGGTAGAAGCCGCCGCGCGGAAACTAGGCATCCCGCGAAGCTCGCTTTACAACAAGCTGAAGCACTATGGTTTGGATCGACACGGTCTGCGAACTGTGTCCTGAGTAAGATCAGCGGGAAATCTTCGAGTGTTCCGCTGCCCAACCAGAAAATGCGCGTTATCCCAACCCGGTGACGGCCGGCTCCCGAGTAGCGTCGCAGGCTGGTATCTCGTCCAGCGCTACTGCGGGAGTGAGCTGGCCACAGAAGAAAAAGCGGTGTTGGCATTGGTCCCAATCAGCCGTATGGTTCCAACCACCAGAACCAGGATCACCGCCAGCATCACAGCATACTCCGCGATGTCCTGACCCTGGTCCTCGGACCACAGTCTCCGCAACAAGTCAGCCATTCTACCCTCCACAGCTGGTTCCTTCGTCTTAGCGCGACACCATGATATGCCCGCACTGGCTACACTTGTCAAATACGTCCGCTGTGGATCGCCGCCGCAGAACGGCTTGCTGCACAAGGCGTTTAGAATAGACCGCGATGGCCGCAGTTCTCGAGTTCGACTGCCTCACCAAGGAATATCACAGCTTTCCCGGGCGGTGCCTGCGCGCGCTGGATAATTTCAGCCTACGCGTAGAGCCCGGCGAGATTTTTGGATTCCTGGGTCCCAATGGAGCGGGCAAAAGCACAGCTATCCATTTGGCGATGGGATTCATGCGCCCAACGCGCGGCTCGGGAACGCTGCTGGGCCAACCTTTTGGGCAGGCTGCCGCACGTCGTCGCGTGGGTTTCCTGGCCGAGAATGTGGCCCTGTATCATCGCCGCGCTGAACGCCTCTTGCGCTTCTACGGAGCGCTCAACGGGATGGCCGGTAGTCGTCTCGACCAGCGGGCACAAAAAGTTCTCGAAATGGTCGGCTTGCATGAACAGGCCAAACGTAACGTTGGCCGTTTCTCTCGCGGCATGCTGCAGCGCGTTGGTTTAGCCCAGGCGCTGATCGATGATCCTGAGTTGTTGATCCTGGATGAGCCCACGTCGGCACTCGATCCGTCAGCGCGCGTGGCCGTGCGGGAGTTGCTGCTGAAGGCGCGCAGTGCCGGCAAGACGATTTTTCTTAGTTCGCACCTGCTTTCCGAGGTAGAGATGGTATGCGATCGGGTGGCCGTGCTGCATCATGGCAAGTTGGTCTGCACAGGCAGGACCACGGACCTGCTTGCGGCGGGAGAACAGTTGGAACTTGTCGCGAGGGGCATTCCGGCAGGCCTGTTTCCGGGAGCGGTTGCCGAAAACGGGGTAATTCGTTTCTCGATCCCGGCTAGTGCACAGCGCGCGACCGCCGAGGCCATCTGGAGCAAAAGCGGCGAGATCGTGAGCATGAATCCAAGACGAAGATCGCTGGAAGATATCTTCCTGGAGGTCACATCCGAGGCCGACAAAGAGGACAAAGTCCAATGAAGCCGGTCGTGCTCATCGCGGTGAACTTTGTACGCGAACAACGGTGGCCGATTTTCGTTCTGCTGCTGTGGGTTCTTTTGCTGGCCTTTCTGGGCTTGATCACCGAAGTTCCCCGGGGGCGAGACGACCTGCTCTTCGTATTCAAGCAAGTGGCAGTGTATGCCGTGGTATTCAGCATTTTCTTTGGCGGTTCGGCAATCTACAACGAGCGCAGGTCACGCCGCATTCTCGCCGTCCTGGCGAAGGCGGTCGCCCGTGAGCAATATCTTTCCGGGCTGGTTTTCGGTGTGACCCTGGCGTGCGGAATTTACTGCTTCTCGCTGGGGATCACAGGCAGTTGGACGCTCGGGCAAGCGGGCTTTCCTGCTCTACAGGTCTGGTTCCTGATGATGTGCCTGCTGGCTGCATGCATGCTGGCGGGCACCGTTGCACTTATGTTTTCGACTTTTCTTAACCCTTTCTTTTCGGCGGGCGCTACAGCATTCCTATTAGGCGTGCCGGCTGTGGCCAGTCGCACATTGTCTACGCACTGGGGATATCTGCTACCGGTTTACTCACTTACTGCCACGGTCCTGAAGACCACGTTCGATTCTCCTGGCAGCGTGACTTGGCTACCGGTTGCCTGGGCGTTTGGCGAGACGCTGCTGTTCTGGTTTCTAGCGGCGCGGATTTTTTCCCGAGTCGATATCGCCGTGGCGGTCGAGTGAGAAAGAGTCAGCGCATCAGATCCGCGGCCGAGCGCGCCGCGTATTCCAGCACTCGTCCTGGCAGAATGCCGAGATAAATCGTTGCGATCAGAGTGATCGCCAGCGCGCTGCCAAGTCCGACCGGGATCGACGGAGCGGCGATGTCCTCGCGCGCTTCGCGCATGTACATGGCGACGATGATTCGCAGATAGTAATAGGCTCCGACGGCGCTATTGATCACACCAATGATCACCAGGCCTGTGAGGTGGGCCTGCAGGGCGGCGCTGAAGACGTAAAACTTGGCGAAAAATCCTCCGGTGATGGGAATGCCGATCAGCGAGAGCAGGAAAATCGTCAGGATTGCCGCGAGCAAGGGTGACCGCCGGCCAAGGCCACTGTAGTCTTCCAGCGTGACATGGCGCTCGCCCGCACCTGCGATGTGACTCACCACAGCGAATGCGCCTACATTCATGGCGGCGTATGAAAGCGTGTAAAACATAGCTGCCGGAATCCCGTCTCCGGGAAGAGCGGCGAAAGCGACTAGAAGGTAGCCAGCGTGCGCAATCGAGGAATAGGCCAACAAGCGCTTCACGTTCTCTTGTACCAGGGCTCCGATGTTTCCCAGCGTCATCGAAAGCGCGGCCACGACCCAGATCAGCCACAGGCGGCCGGGCGCGTGGGCCTCGAACATGATCCGCAGGAGCACGGCGAACACCGCCGCCTTGGGAGCAGTGGACATGAATCCCACCACCGGAGCTGGAGCGCCTTCGTATACATCGGGAGTCCAGATGTGAAAGGGCGCCGCCGCGACCTTGAAAGCCAAGCCAACGAACATCAAAGCGACACCCGCATAGCCGAGCACGGAGGTTTGCCCGGAGCGAAAGGCTTCAGCAATATCGGCGATGTTAGTGGAGCCCGTGGCCCCAAACATCAGGGCAACGCCATAGAGAAAGAACGCTGTCGCAAACGAGCCGAGCAGAAAGTATTTAACTGAGGATTCGGCGCTAATTGCTGCACGACGACGGAAGCCGGCCAGGATATAGGTAGAGATGGAAGAGATCTCCAGCGCGATAAAAATAAGCACGAGTTCGACCGCGGACGACATCAGGCTCATGCCCACCGCGCCAAACAGGATCAATCCGTAATATTCCCCGGCCCGAATCTTCTGTACTTCCATGTATTCATACGAAGTCAGGATGACAACCGCGGCGACTGCGATGACCAAAATATGAAAGAAGACGCTGAATGCATCCACTTGTACCATGTTCCAGAATCCGCGCCCGGGGAACTGCGCCTGGTAGAGACTGGCCAGGAGCGCGGCCAGTGTGCCCACCAACGCGACCAGGCCCAGCGTTTTTCGGCTCTGCCGCTCGTCCATCATGGGGTCGAGCAGCATTACGATCATGCCGAAGAGTGAGAGCACGATTTCCGGCAGAACACGAACGTAGTCGGCCGCTTGCGGCATCGCCTGCATCGTCTCCAGAGCGGGGTTCACCGCACCACCACCTTAGCCAGTTGCGAGAGCGGTGCCAGCACGGCTTGCACTGAGCCGTCGATTGCATTGAGCCACAATAGCGGGGCAACGCCCATAACCAACGCGGCCGCGGCCGCTGGCCACAGCGCGATCTTTTCCCGAATATCGAGGTCAGGCAGAGAGTCGTTGATGGAGAGCTTTACCTTACCGAAAAACACACGTTGATACATCCAAAGCAGGTAGCACGCGCTCCAGATCACGCCTGTTGCTCCCACCACCCCGTACCATGCTTGTGCACGAAATGCTCCGCTCAGTACCAAAAACTCGCCGACGAACCCGTTGAGCAAGGGCAATCCCACCGAGGCCAGAACCACGAACAGGAAAAAGCTGGCATACACTGGCATGGGAGTTGCCAGTCCCCCGAACTGGGTGATTTCGTAGGTGTGCCGGCGTTCGTACAGAATTCCTGCCAACATAAATAATGCGCCGGTGGATACGCCGTGCGCCAACATGACGAAGGTCGCCCCGTCGAGACCCGCCTGTGTAAAGCTGAAGATCCCAAGGACGACAAACCCAAGGTGACTGATCGAAGAATATGCGATCAGCTTCTTCATGTTGGGCTGCACCATTGCGACCAGCGCACCGTATACGATTCCGATCAGCGCGAGCACGACAATCCAGGAACTATTGCTCCGTGATTGCTCAGGGAACAGCCCCAGATTGAAACGTAACATGCCATAGGTGCCCATTTTCAGCAGCACGCCAGCCAGCAGCACGGAGCCAGCGGTTGGAGCCTCGACGTGCGCATCCGGCAGCCACGTATGAAAGGGGAAAAGCGGAACTTTTACTGCGAAGGCAATAAAGAAGCCCAGGAAGAGCCAGAAGGCGGCCGCCGGGAAATTCGGTATCTGCCCGCTGCGAATCGCATTCTGGATGGTCACAAAGTCAAACGTGTGCGGATTGGTGTTTGCATACAGCCAGAGAATCGCCGCCAGCATGAAAACCGAGGCAATCATCGTGTACAGAAAGAACTTCACGGCCGCGTACACCCGCCGCTCGTGTCCATAGATGCCAATCAGCAAAGCCATCGGAATCAGCGTTGCTTCCCAGAAGAAATAGAAGAGGAACAGATCAAGGGAGACAAACACGCCGATCAGAGCCGTTTCGAGCAGCAGCAACAAAATGAAGAACTCTTTGACCCGTTCGTGTACCGACTTCCAAGAGATCAGCACGCACAGCGGTGTAAGGAACGTGGTCAGCACCACCAGCCACATCGAGATGCCGTCCACGCCCATGTGGTAGTGAATATTGGGAGTGGGGATCCATGGCCGGTCAAGTTCGTATTGGAATCCAGTCTGTCCCCGGTGGAAATGCACGGGAAGGTGGAGGGAAAGCACAAATGCGAGCAGCGAAACCACCAGCGCGAAAACGCGGATGTCGCGATGCCGGCGCGGAACCAGCAGCAACAACAGTGCGCCGGCAAGAGGAATAAAAGTCACCAGCGTCAAAATTGAGCCGTCGAATGTGCTCATCGCGTTCCCATCCACACCATGTAACCAATCACCACAGCAGCGCCGGCCGCTATCCACCCGGCATAGGAGCGCAGGTTTCCAGACTGCATCCGCCGCATAGAGTCAGAAATCTCACCCGCGCCGCGAGCACCATTGTCCAAAGCTGCATCGATTACTCCCTGATCGATGCCTCGCCAGAGAATTCGGATCGAGCCATCGATCACCGGCTTCACAAACGCTGTCGCATACAACTCGTCCACGTAGTACTTGTTCAACACAGCCTGGTAGAACCTTCCCATGGCGTCAGCGATCTGGCTCGGCAATTGCGGACGACGGTGGTACAGCCACCACGCCAAAAGCAAACCAAGTCCGGCTATGACAACCGAAAGCAACGTAAATTGGACCTCGAGGTTCCCAACTTCAACCGTCCTGGCAGCCTCCGTCGGAGCCAGCGCCGGGGATAGAAACACCTCAAAGCGATTACTTCCGATCCAGCCACCGCATATCGAAAGCACGGCCAGAATTACCAGCGGCACGAGCATGACCTTAGGGCTCTCATGGATATGCGGCTGATGGCCGTGCGCTTGGGATTCAGCATCTCCACGGTACTCACCAAAGAAAGTCATGAACCACAGCCGGAACATGTAGAAAGAAGTGATGAAGGCGGTGATCAGGCCGAGCAGCCAGTACACCCAGCTTCCGTAGGGACTGCTGTAAGCCTGCCACAGGATTTCGTCCTTGCTGAAAAACCCTGCAAACGGCGGGAATCCGGCAATGGCGAAGGTCGCGGCCGTCATCGTCCAGAAGGTCCAGGGAATGTGTTTGCGCAGACCTCCCATCTTGCGCATGTCCTGCTCGCCGCCAACCGCGTGAATAACCGAGCCGGCCGCGAGGAAGAGCAGCCCCTTAAAGAAGGCGTGCGTCATAAGGTGGAAAATACCTGCGGAGTAGGACGCCACCCCGCACGCCAGGAACATGTAGCCAAGCTGCGAAATGGTGGAGTAGGCGAGGACCTTCTTGATGTCGGTCTGGCAGACGCCGATGCTCGCCGCAAACAATGCAGTCAAGGTCCCGATAACGGCGACCGCCATCAACGCCGTGGGCGCCCGGTCAAAGATCGCGTGAGAACGGGCCACCATATACACCCCGGCCGTGACCATGGTGGCGGCATGGATCAATGCCGAAACCGGGGTCGGGCCTTCCATAGCATCAGGCAACCACACATAGAGCGGAATCTGCGCCGACTTGCCGCAAGCACCCACCAGCAGCAGAAGTCCGATCGCAGTTAACAACCCCGCGCCCGCCGTCTCCGGGTTCATGGAACCAGCGCCGTGAAACACCTGCTCAAAGTCGAGCGAGCCGAACTCCCGGATCATGAGGAAGAGCGCGATCAGAAATCCGAAATCGCCGATGCGGTTGACGATAAAGGCTTTTTTCCCGGCCGACGCTGCCGAGTCTTTTGTGAACCAGAATCCGATCAGCAGGTAAGACGCCAGACCCACGCCTTCCCACCCGATAAACATCAGAAGGTAATTGTTGGCCAGAACCAGCGTCAGCATGAAGAACATGAACAGATTCAGGTAGCTGAAGAAACGGTAGAAACCGCCTTCTTCCCACATGTAGCCAACTGAGTAGATGTGAATCAGGAAACCTACGCCTGTTACAACCAGAAGCATTACCAGCGAGAGCTGATCCAGGTAGAAGGCGAAATCAGCGTGAAAGCTTCCGGCGCGGATCCACTGCGCCAGCAGTTCCGAGTGGGGAAGGGTGAGCGAACCGGCCTGGAAAGCCACGGCAAGAGCCATGGCAAAGGCCGCGCCACAGGCGAGCAATGCCACTCCGGCGACGATCTGGCGCGAAAAACGCTTACCAAATAGGCCATTCAGCGCTGCGCCAACCAGGGGCAGCATCGGGATCAGCCAGAGATGGAAGTTCGGCGTCATAACTTGAGCAGATTCACCCGGTCCACATTCAGAGTTTCTCGCGTGCGGTACACTGCGATGATAATCGCCAAGCCTACCGCGGCTTCGGCTGCCGCTACCACCATCACGAAAAATACGAAGATCTGGCCGCTCAAGGCATGCCATTGCGCGGCGAATGCCACGAAAGAGAGGTTCACGCCGTTGAGCATCAGCTCAATCGACATGAAGATCGTGATGATGTTGCGCTTGACCAGAAACCCGGTCACGCCGCAGGCAAACAAGATGCCGCCCAGCGCCAGGTAGTAAGACAGCGGCACCATCAGCGCTCCTTCTTTGGCTGTGCTTCTGGGTGGCTGGCGAGTACCACCGCGCCCAGGATCGCAATCAGCACCAGGATTGATGTAAGTTCAAAGGGCAAAAGAAAATCGTGGAAAAGCAACCAGCCGATCACCTTGGGGGGGCCGGGCAGCGCCCCGATCGCCACGGCCTGCGCACCGAAGCGGCTGAGCAGCACCCACGCAATCAGCAGGCTTCCCGCCACGACGCCGGGAACGCCAAACAGGAGGGCAATACGGCTACCCGTAGTTCGCTCCTCCTCTCCCGCATTAAGCAGCATGATGACGAAAACGAAGAGCACCATGATCGCTCCGGCGTAGACAATCACCTGCACTGCCGCAACGAACTCCGCGCCTAACAGCAGATACTCCGCCGCCAGTGCTCCCATAACCACGACCAGCGAAAGCGCGCTGTTGATGGGATGGCGTTGCACCAACAGGTTGACAGCGCCTGCCACGCAAACCACGCCGAAGATCACGAATAGGACTAAGTGAAGCTGCATCGTCGATTTGTCATCCCGCCCGCAGCGCTACCACCAGCGCAGTCACCACGAGGTTGCCGATGGCCAAGGGAAGCAACACCTTCCACCCGAAAGCCATTAACTGGTCATAGCGAAAGCGCGGCAACGTTCCCCGGACCCAGATGTAAAGAAACAGAAAGCCGAAGACCCTCAACCCGAACCAGAACAACGGCAAGACCATTTGCAAAGCTGGAGGGCCGAATAGCGGCCCCAGCCATCCGCCCAGGAAGAGCAGCGAGGCCAGGCAAGCCACCGTGATCATGTTGGCGTACTCGGCCATGAAAAACATGGCGAACTTCATGGCGCTGTATTCCGTGTGATAACCGGCCACCAACTCCGTCTCGGCTTCCGGTAGATCAAAAGGAACACGGTTGGTCTCGGCATAGGCCGCCGTAAGATAAATAAAGAAGGCCACGAACTGGCCCTGGAAGATGTTCCAGCGGGGAATGAAACCCCAGAACGTGCCCGCCTGTGCGTTCACGATGTCCCGCAGGCTGAACGAGCCCGCTAAGATGAGTACGCCTACGAGGGAAAGTCCCAGCGAAATCTCATAGCTCACCATCTGCGCACTCGCCCGCAGTCCGCCTAACAGGGAATACTTGCTGTTCGATGACCAACCCGCCAGCGCAACGCCGTAGACGCCCAGTGAGGTAATCCCAAGCACCACCAGGAGTCCGATATTGAGATCTGTGATTTGCAGCGGCGTCTGCACGCCCGCTACCGTCACCCAGTTGCCCACGGGAATGACGGCGATCGATGTCAGCGCAAACACCAGAGCAATCATGGGGGCCGCGATGTACAAAGGCTTGTACACGTGTGGGGGCGTCAGGTCTTCCTTGAAAATAAACTTGATGCCATCCGCCAAGGGCTGCAACAGGCCGAATGGTCCTACTCGAGTAGGGCCCCAACGGTTCTGGATATGCCCGACCACTTTGCGCTCGAGCCAGACCGTATAGGCCACAGCCGTCAGCAACACGACGAGCGTGATCACGATCTTAATGATCGAAACGATGACAAAAGTCGTTATGCTCAATGCGCCCTATCCTGAAACTGCCGGGGATACTTTGTGTTGGCTTTTCGCGGCCTTACCTGCCCGCAAACACGTCAAAAGAAAGAGAACCGATATGTTAATCCGCCGCTACTTCTTCAACTTGCCGGAGCTTGTTTTCCATCACTGAATTCAAGGCCCGCGAGTATCGACCCAGAGTGCCCGAGGTGAACAGATTGTCCTGCGCGGGCACTATCAGATCTGGACTGTGATCGGCACCGATGCCACCGGACAACCGCGTATGCTCGGCATTACCCGCCAGCAGGTTGATCCGGGAAACGTCATAGCCGGGAACAACCCGCTGGATTTCATCCAGCACGGCCACTGGGTCGAAGGGGCTCATTTTTGGTTCCAGATCCTGCGCTTCCAGCCAGACGCCTTGGCGGTCCACTTCGCCCGATTGCGCACCCCGAGACTGCCCCATATCTGCGGGCGTGCCCTCGTGGAAAGGAACAAGCTTACGTACGGGAAAGTTCATGGCATCGGCAATGCGCACGATTATCTCGAAGTCACTCTTCACGCCGGCGACCTCACCCGCTTTCTTCACAATCTGGACATCTCCGCACGTGTTCGTAAAGGTTCCGGATTTCTCGTAGGCATTCGCCGGCGGCAAGACAACATCCGCAATGAGCGCGGTCTCGGTCAGGAACATGTCCTGCACCACTACGAAGCTCTGGGAGAACACAAACGGATCGATCCCCAGCCGTCCCACCGGATTTGCGCCCACGACGTAGAACGCCTTAAGCTTGCCGCTCTGAGCTGCCTCGATCATCTGCGGAAGCGCAAGACCGGCCTCCGTGGGCATCGCCTCCCATTCCTGGCGGAACTTTCCCTCGCCATCTATGGCCTCATAGCCAGGCAGCAGATCCGGGTAGAGACCCATATCGGCCGCTCCGCGGGAATTGGCATAGTCGCCGAGACCGATGAACTTTGCGCCGTTGATCCCTGATCCGAACTTCACCAGGTTGTGGACATCGTCACCGCGAATCTCCGATCCGAAGACGATAACCAAGCCCTGCTCTCCCCGCAGCTTGTCACGCAGGGCAGACCATCCAATATCGCCGATAGTTGAATCAATCGCCGAGTCTTCGCCCGCGAGATACGCAATGATCCTGCTTTCGGCTCCCTCGGGAATGTGCGCGAAGGTCGTTGCCTGCCGCCGCAGCTTGATTTGCCGGGAATTGATGACGTAAAGCCGCGCCTTGTGCAGGCGAACATTATTGCGGATCTGCCACGCGAGTAGCGGATGCTGCTCCGTAGGATCGTTGCCGATCAGGAGAACAGCCGGAGCCTGGAAAACGTCGCGCATGCTCGCGGTGGCCTCCGGCTTGCCTTGCAATGCAGCCGCCAAGGCCGGAAAATCGGCGGTGCGGTGGTGGTCAATGTTGTTCGTCTGCAAAACTACGCGGGCAAACTTCTGCAGAAGGTAATTTTCCTCGTTAGTTGTCCGCGTTGAACCGACCACACCAATCGCCGAACCGCCATCACGGTCGCGCACCTCGGCAAACCGTTGTCCAATCAACTGGAATGCCTCTTCCCAGCTTGCAGGCGTCAACTGGCCGTTCTTGCGGATCAATGGCTGCTTCAGGCGTTCTTCGTGGCTGGCGAAATCAAACGCGTAACGGCCTTTGATGCAGAGAAAATCGCCGTTAATGCCGCTCTTGTCGCGGTTGTCGCCGCGCACGATCTCCATGCCATTATCGGAGCGCCGCACTCCGAGAGTGGTCTTGCAGCCGTCGGCACAGTGCGTGCAGGTTGTGCCCACATGTTTCATCTCCCAGGGCCGCGTCTTGTAGCGGTAAGCGCCCGAAGTCAGCGCTCCCACCGGACAGATGTCAATGCACATGCCGCATTCTTCGCATTCCAGGTGGTCCTGCTTGTTCGGAGCAATGATCGAACTGACACCGCGGTTTTGCACTCCCAGTGCCCAGACATCCATGCCCTCGCCGCAAACGCGTACGCAGCGGTAGCACAGGATGCACCGTGGCCGGTCGAAATACACCACCGGCGACCATTGTTGTTCTTCGCGGTGGTTCTTGGGCTCCATGTACTTGGATTCGGCAGCCCCGTAGGAGAATGTCATGTCCTGCAGTTCACACTCGCCGCCCGCATCGCATACCGGACAATCCAGCGGATGATTCCCCAGCAGCAGTTCCACCATGCCCTTACGCGCCTGGTGAATCTCAGGAGTATCGGTTGAAACGATCATGCCCTCCGTAATGACCGTGGTGCAGGCCGTTTGCAGCTTGGGCATCTTCTCGACCTTTACCAGGCACATGCGGCAAGCACCCTGCAGCGACAGGTTCGGGTAGTAGCAAAACGAAGGAACTTCGATGCCTACGCTTTTGCAGGCCTCGATGAGCAGCGTCCCCGCCGGGGCGGTGACTTTCTTGCCGTCGACTGTAAGAGTTACATCAGCCATGGAGATTTACGGATGAATCCCAATCTTGCTAATGCGCCATCACCGGCAACTGCTCGACCACACCTTCCTTCTCATAGGGGCACGGTCTGCCTTCCAGGTGATCCTCAAATTCCTGACGAAATTTCTTCACAAACGCAATCATCGGCATGGCGGCTGCGTCGCCCAGCGGACAAAAGGTCCGCCCCAGCATGTTTTCCGCCAGGTACTGCATATTGTCGATGTCCTTCTTCAAGCCTCCGCCGGTGTGAAAGCGAATCAGCGTTTTCTTCAGCCAATCAGTGCCTTCGCGGCAGGGGATGCACCACCCGCAACTCTCATGCTGGTAGAACTTGATTGTCCGCAAAGCAAATTTCACCATGCAGGTGGTATCGTCAAGAACCACGACGCCGCCGGACCCGAGCATCGAGCCTGCCTTGCCTACGGAATCGAAATCCATCGCCAGGTCAATCTCGTTGGGCAGCAACACCGGTGTCGAAGAACCACCCGGCACCACCGCCTTCAGGTTGCGTCCACCGGCAATGCCGCCGCCAACGTCGTAAATCATCTTCTTGAGGTTGTAACCCATGGGCAGCTCATAAACACCTGGCCGCTCGAGATTTCCGCTGAGGCAGAAAAGGCGCGTGCCACCGTTCTTGGGAGTGCCCAAACCGGCATACCAGGGCGCGCCTCCCAGAATAATGTGTGGCACGCTTGCCAGTGTCTCAGCGTTGTTAATAACTGTCGGCCCGCCCCAAAGTCCGACCACGGCGGGGAAGGGAGGCCGGATGCGCGGAATGCCGCGCTTGCCCTCGAGCGATTCCATCAGCGCCGATTCTTCGCCGACCTCGTAGGCCCCGGCGCCGCCATGCCAGTAGACATCGAAATCCTTGCCGCTGCCGAAGATGTTCTTGCCAACGAATCCGCGGGCGTACGCATCGGCGATGGCCTTTTGCATGATCTCCGACAGATATCGGTACTCACCGCGGATGTAGATGTAGCCAACCTTCGAGCCTACTGCCAGGCCCGCAATTACCACGCCTTCAATGACGGCATGGGGGTCGTGTTCAAAGATCAGCCGGTCTTTACAGGTTCCAGGCTCGCTTTCATCCCCGTTGCAGAGAATGTATTTCGGCTTCGCCGACTGCTTGGGTACGAAGGACCACTTCATCCCGGTGCTGAATCCAGCTCCGCCTCGACCGCGTAGGCCGGAGTTCTTCACTTCGTCAATGATGGCATCAGGTTGCATTCCCAACGCCTTTTGCACCGCCTTGTAGCCGTCCAGTTCAAGATAGCGGCTCAAATCGGCGGCGCCTTTGCCGAAGCGCCGGGAAACCACTTTCACCTCGTCGGGATGGGAAACTAAAGAGGCCATTTTCGATTGACCGATTAACTCATTGAACCAATCGCTCTGTGATCCAACACCCTTACTGGGTTCCTTTGCTCTTGTACTTGTCGAGAACCCTGTCTATTTTTTCCGCCGTCAAGTTCTCGTGAAAATCATAATTGACCTGCGCCGCGGGGGCCCAACTGCACGCTCCGATGCACTCCACTTCTTCCAGGGAGAACAGACCATCCTCCGTTGTGCCCTTATGGCCGATGCCCAGTTTCTTCTTGCAGTGGTCCAGAAGTTCCTCGCCGCCGCGCAGCATGCAGGCGATATTTGTGCACACCTGCACGTTGTATTTCCCGCGCGGTTTGGTGACCAGCATGGAGTAGTAGCTAATAACGTTTCGCACTTCCAGTTCGGTCAGGTCCACGCGCTGCGCAACTTCAAGGATGACCTCATCACTGAGGTATCCGACTTCGTCCTGTGCATAGAGAAGCGTTGGCACCAGCACCGACCGCTTGGTCGGATAATGGGTCAGCATCGCGGCAAACCGCTGCTCGAATTGGTCTGAAAACTTCATCGCTTCTCTGAATTTCCTACCGGTCTATCTCCCCCAGCACGATGTCAATGCTTCCGATCGCGGCGACCACGTCTGCGATCAACCGGCCTTCGCACATCTGGGGCAATGTCTGCATGTTGGCCAGACATGCCGAGCGCATGTGCACCCGGTATGGCTTGGCCGTACCATCGCTGACCACGTAATACCCCATTTCGCCGCGCGGAGATTCCACCGCCTGATAGACCTCGCCCGCCGGAACCGCGAAACCCTCGGTGATGATCTTGAAGTGGTAGATGAGCGCTTCCATCTGCGTCTTCATCTTTTCCCGGTCGGGAAGAACCACTTTGGGTGCGTCAGCCTTGCTTGGCCCTTGCGGCATGCCATCAAGCGCCTGTTGCACAATGGCGATGGATTCCCGTAACTCCCGCACACGGCACATATAGCGCGCAAACACATCGCCTTCCTGCGCGACCGGAACTTTGAACTTGAAGTTCTCGTAGCCCGAGTAAGGCATGTCGCGCCGCAGGTCGATATCTACGCCACTGCCGCGCAGTGTTGGGCCGCTCGCTCCCAGCGCGATCGCATCCTCCGCCGTGATCCGAGCGACACCCTTGGTACGCATCACCCAGATGGGATTCCCCGTCAGCAGGTTTTCGTATTCGTCCACCTTGGAAGGGAACCGGTTGGCAAATTCCCGCACCCGATCGAAGAACCCCAGCGGAGGTTCCAGCGCCACCCCGCCAATGCGGAAGTAGGAAGTCATCATGCGCTGGCCGCTGATGGCCTCAAACAGGCGCAATATATCTTCGCGCTCGCGGAAGCAGTAGAGAAAGACGGTCAACGCTCCAATATCCATGGCATGCGTTCCCAGCCAGACCAGGTGCGAGTTGATGCGGGTTAATTCGTTCATCAATACGCGCAGCCACTGTGCCTTGGGAGGAATCTCCAGCCCCAGCAGTTTTTCAACTGCCAGCACATAGCAGAGATTGTTCGTCATGGGGCACAGGTAGTCGATGCGGTCGGTCAGCGGCACCACTTGCTGATAGAACTTGGCCTCGCACGTCTTCTCAATTCCGGTGTGCAGATAGCCGATGTCCGGCATGATCCGCACCACATTTTCCCCGTCAATTTCGAGGATTACCCGTAACACCCCATGGGTGGAAGGGTGCTGCGGACCCATATTCAGGATCATGGTGCGATCCTGGGTCGCCTCCATCACCGGCATGGGTGTCATGTGGGACATAAGCGGGGCTAGCGGTAGCCCTCTACCGGATAATCTTTGCGCAGTGGATGGCCTTCCCAGTCTTCCGGCATCAGCAGTCGCCGCAGGTAGGGATGTCCGGTGAATCGAACTCCGAACAGGTCGTAGACCTCCCGCTCGAAGTAGTTGGCGGCTGGCCAGACGGAAGTGACCGAATCTATCACGGGACTATCCGCCGAAAGCCGTACTTTGAGCCGCACGCGTTCTTTTTTCAGGATGGACAGGAGGTGGTAGACCACCTCGAAGCGCGGTTCGTTCGGGTACCAATCCACGCAGGTGACATCGGAAAGAAAGTTGAAGGGACAACCAGAATCATCCCGCAGCAGCACACAGGCTTCGCGCAGGACGGAGCGTTCCAGCCAAATGGACATCTCGTCGCGGTCGAATTTTGCTCCTTCCACCGCCATCCTGTTCCACTCGACAAGCCGCGCAACCGCAGGATGCTCCTTCAGCTGCTCCAAATCGGTGATGGCAGGCGCCAGCGCCATCAGATTTCCCCTCTTCGGGCGGCGGACGATGCGCCCCAGTCCAGCACGCCCTTCTTCCATATATAAAAGAAGCCGACAAGCACGATGCCGATGTACACCAGCATTTCCCAGAAACCGAACATCCTGAGTTCTCGCAGGATGACTGCCCAGGGATAGAGAAAGACCGCTTCCACATCGAACAAAATGAAGAGCATGGCGACGAGGTAGAATTTTACCGAGAAGCGTTCGCGGGCGTCGCCCACTGGGGTCATGCCGCATTCATAAGGAGAAAGCTTGGCCCGGGTGGGGCGCCGGTACCCGACAATCCAGGAAAGAACTACAATAGCTCCCGCCAAAACGCTCGCAAACGCAAAATGAATCAATAATGGCAGGTAACGTGCGAAGTAATTGTCGGGCATAGGGGAGCTATATATAATTCGCGCCAACCACCAATTAAACATTCTAGACTAGATTTCGCGGTGGGGAGTGTCAAGCGACCGGACAAGTCGATCGGAATTGCCGGATTGACAAACCGGATTTGCACAGTCTCACAAATGGAACCACATGATCTTCGGGTTCAATACCGACCTTAAACACGGCGACACGGTGTATCACGTGCAGAGCGAGGCGCGCGAGGGCGAGCTTCTGTTGCAGACCCAGGTCTTCGTCCGGGGGCGCTGCATTGGCAAGCGAGCCACGTCCTACGCTTCGCAGGCCTCAAGCGGAGACTTCAGCGACCAGCAAAAAGAGAGCACTCTGCGCGATCAGCATCGTCTCGTGCTGGAGGCGATCCGCGATAATCGCCTCCCAGATGTGCTCGACAAGCGCGAGACTGCAGCCACGCTCGCCGCGATCAAAGAGCTCGACGTGCACTGGGTCAATGCTTCTTCGGTGCACGCCAATCACGACCTGGTGCTGCGTTTGCGTGTTACCGATGGCGGCGATGCCGTTGAAGGCGCCCGTCTTACGGTTCGCTTTGCCCGTCCCGATGCGGCACCCTTCTATACGCAGGTTATGACGGGAGCAGGTGGCGATGCCGAGCTGAAAATCGAAGTCCAGGAATCCGCTTTGCCGGATTCTTCTGTCCTGGTGCAAGCCAGTTACTCGGGGCGCACCGCCACGCGTAAGTTCCAATTGCGGAAAGTGGAGGCCTAGGCTCTTTCTTCCATCCTGTTTCTTTACGTAGAATTGTTCTTCCCGTCGGGGCTCTACGGAATTGCCATGTGGCTGGAAGTTATCCGTGAGCCAAGCAGCCAGGTCTGCACTCTTGGGTCGTTGTCAGTGGATGGACAGTTCGAGTGTTACACACTCGAGGACGTCGTCCGCGAAGTGCCCGGCGAACCTGTTGAGCAGTGGAAGGTACCCGGCCAAACCGCCATACCGGCAGGCGTTTATTCAGTAGTGGTTAATCACTCCGCACGCTTCAACCGCTTGCTCCCCCAACTGCTCGATGTGCCTGGCTTCAAGGGTGTCCGCCTTCACTCCGGCAATGTTGCCGCCGATACGGAAGGATGTATTCTGGTTGGCAAGCGCAAGGCAGAATCGGAGGTACTTGATTCGCGCATAGCGTTTCAGGCACTGTTTCCCAAAATCCAGGCAGCGCTCGGCCGGGGAGACCCTGTGCGGATGCGCATTATGAATTCGCTTGCGTCCCGTGAGTTCGCCTTGAGATCGCCTTTATGAAACTGCAGATTAACGGTCAGCATCGCGATTTCGCGGCTCCGTTGTCTCTTGCCTCTTTGGTGGAGCAATTGGGTATGAAGCGGGACAGAGTGGCTGTGGAACTGAACCACAACATCGTGCCGAGGGAACTATGGCCGGACACCGCGCTGGCGGAGGGCGATCACCTGGAGATCGTCCACTTTGTGGGCGGCGGCTGAGCATTCACTTGGAGCCGGCAAAAAGGGACTATCCCTTATAGGCTTTGTAACCCAGAGCAGTCAGCCGGACTACTCCACGCACTTGCTCTTCCACGTAGCCGCAGTTGCGCAACTCTGCGATTGCCATCCGGGCTACGGACGAATCGACCATCGGCTTAGGAAGGCTGACAAACTGGCCTGGATCTTGTTCGTAGGAATGCGCAAGAGTATCGAGCACGCCATTTTCCAACGTTTCCTGAAGCATGGAACGTCTCCTGTTACGCCCATGCTAAGGCTTAAGTTTTGCCTGCGGAATGGCCCCCTCGCGCCATCGCATGGCACGTTGGTCACCTAGCTAAGTATCTAAGAATCAAGGTGATGGACGGTCGCCACGGGAACAAATTTGGGCCGCCTGGCGGCGGCCCGTTTGGTTGACTTGTAAAGCTCGGAAGCTAGTCGCCCGCCACTGGTTCGCCTACTTCGACGGGCTTCGGAGCGTCCGGTTTTGCCAGGGCGCCGAGGGGAATGAAACCGTTCTCGGACTGTGCTGGCTTTTCCTTGAGCACGACCTCGCGGTACAGCGCCGCCATGCGCGCGTCGTAAGCGGCGTCGTTCTTCTTGGCCCCGCGCGCTTCCGCTTGCTTGGCATCGCGCGCGCGAATCTTCTCTTCCCGCGCATTCTTTGCGATACCCAGCTTGTCCAGGTCGTGCTGCTCCTCCTCGGTGACGATGCCGTCCCGCAGCACCAGCGAGTGATCGGTCGACTCCATCTTCACGTTCTTGCCGCCGGCGAAGATTTCGTGCCGCCCGTGCTCTTCATACCACTTGGTCAGCGTGGCCGTCATGTGCATCTTTTCGATGATGTTACGCCACCCCACGCCGGTGTTATAGGCGCAGAAGGAAATCTCGCCTTCCTGCGTCGCGTAGGGAATAATGCACTGCTCCGTGCGCCGGAAGTCGTAGTTGAAAAGGTCCTGGAACCACATGCCGGCGATGAACAGGAAGTTCCAGCGATCCTGCCTCCGCTTCATCACGTCGTCCATGGTACGTTCCGGGCCAACCTTGCCGTAGTTAGTGCCCGTGACGTTGTAGTTTTTGTCGAACTTCTTCAGCAGGTCCATCAGCTTGAAGTGGGTTGGCGACTGGAAGGGATCGTAATTCTTCATCAAGCACAGCGCCATACCCACGCCGCTCACGAACTTTCCGCGGGCCCCGTCGTTGACCTTGGCAATGTCCTTCGCCAGTTGGTCGCCCTTCAGGAACGCGGTCACGGGGACTGCCTCTTTCGTCTCCTTGTCGATCATCACGGCCATTCCGGTTCCGCAATTTGGATGGCAGCCGCAGGAGAGTTGGCCCCAGTTGTTATTGGCGTCCTTGGCGTGCATCAGGTCGGCCCAGTCGCTGAAGGTTCCCATGAAGCTGATGGGGAACCAGTCGCGAGCAGGTTCGCCGAGCCCGGTTTGGCCTTTGACGTCATGTGCCAGATGCGACAGCGTATAACGCTGGGCCTGGCGGCGCTCGTCGGTCACGGCTTCGTCCCGGCCAGTAAAGCTTACCGGCTGGAAGCTGAGGAAGCCGATTTTCTTGGGATTATCCAGGGCAAACTGGATGATGCGTCCTACCTGCTCGTTGTTGATGCCATTCACGATCGTGATAACCGGAACGATTTCGACGCCAGCCTTGTGCAGGTTGTCGATGGCCTTCAACTTCACGTCGAACAGGTTGCCGACTTTGCGGTGGGCGTTGGCGGCGTTGCCGATGCCGTCGAATTGCAGGTACGCGTAACGCAAGCCGGCATCGGCGGCCTGTTGCGCAAACTCCAGGCTCTTGGCAAATTCGATTCCATTGGTTGCGGCCTGCACGCTGTTGTAGCCGACCTTGCGGGCATAGCGCACCGCGTCGAGGAAGTAAGGCGACAACGTCGGTTCGCCGCCGGAGAACTGCACGCTCATCTGGCGCCGCGGCTTGATGGTGATGGCGTTATCGAGCATCTGCTTGATTTCTTCCCAGGTAAGTTCGTGAACGAAGCCCACCTGGTTGGCGTCCATGAAGCAGGGATCACACATCATGTTGCAGCGGTTCGTGAGATCGATGGTCAGCACTGCGCCGCGGCCGTACTTCACGGTCGAAGTGCCGTGGTTGTGCAACTTCTCGTCGTTGTGCGCACGGATGTCGCGGCCCGGGAAAACCTCCTCCAGGTGCTTCGAGAACTCGGTGTCAATCGACATGACGTCTTCAAAGCGCCCGTGCTTCGGGCAGTCTTTGACCATCAGGATCTTGCCATCGCGCTCGATGATGGTGGCCTTGATCTCGCCGACCTTTTCATTGAGCAGAACCTCATGAGGCAGTTCGCCATCCAGAATCCGCTGGCGAATCTCGGGTACGCACTTCGGGCAGAGCGAATCAGTAGCGCGCGGCCAGCCGAGCGGCGGCTTGGACTTTTCGTAGGACTTGAGCAGCGGCTTGTCGGACCACTTGGGCGTCGGCGAAGGATTGGGCTTGATGCGGTTGAGCCGATCGAACACGACCCATGCGCCGCGGGCGGCCACGGTAACTGCTTTCTCTACGTACTTAACGGGCTTATGCATTTCCTCTCGCTTTCCACTGCCTGGGATGTCGCGGCAAATCAGACGTCAGCCACGAGCTCACTACGAACCCGGGAAACTGGATTCCGACCTTTACGCTGAAAGAGTCCTGGGTAGAACTCTCCCTTTATGACCTTCACTCTCCCGGTTATCTTATTGACAGAGCTAGGGGATTTCATCAGGAAGCCAACGAAAGGGGCAAAATCGGGGTTTAGCGGTCGATTTGGGGGTGTGGATGGCTCTAAGTTATTGAAAAATATAGCGTGGATTTGACTTCGCGAGCCCGCCGAACGCTGGGTGCGGCAAAAATTCCGGGGCGAACGTAACCAGGACGTCGCGCGACCAGGACGTCGCGCGACCAGGGTTGGCAGTCACAAACCACGCTTCGCCTTTCCCGCGACGCAGGGCCTATGGTTGCTCTTGCATGGTGCCCCGGGACGTGATCAAGAAACCGGCGAAGCCGCAATGATGACTGCTCGACTACGTTGTCTGCTACAAGGGTCTGACTTCTGTTTTGGAAGTAGTACAGAGACCGGCTACGTGCAAAATGTTGCATCTTGAGTTCCCGAGCATCGTGGCGCAGAATGTCGCGGGCACTTGATCGATCTGGAAAGACGTCCCGTCCCCGACGGGAGAACCCCGCAAGGAAGCAAAAACCAAAAGGAGATTGGATGCGACGTTCTGCCGCAATTCTCATGATCGCAGGAGCGGTCCTACTGCTGGGCGCGGGTGTCATGCCGTGCGTGGCTCAGGGGTATAACGCGACAACCTGGAATGGAACCAAGATCATCATTCCGCAATCAAGCATTCCGCAAGCAGGCCACATCAGCACTCAATATTTCTTCGTGGGTTCTAACGCTCCTGCCGATGCACCGCCGGCGGGAGGAGAAACGCCGGGATCCGTAGCTTGTGTCTATGGGCTCGTATCCGGACCTGCCGGCTGTCCGGTCGCTACCAGCACCAATGTACCGACTGGCGGAGTAGGCGCCATCGCGATTGTAGATGCCGGCGATTACCCGACCGCCGCCCAGGACCTGCAAGTGTTCTCCAACCAATTTGGTCTTCCCGCTGCGGACTTCCAGGTGGTTTACGCCAGCGGTACGAAGCCTCCGGTTTATTCGGACTGGGAAGTCGAGGAAGCTTTGGACATCGAATGGGCGCATGCTATGGCACCCAATGCCAAGCTCTTTCTCGTTGAGTCTGTAGAGACCCACACGGACCCAACCTGGCAGGCCGTGGCCGTGGCCAGCCAACTGGTGGCCCAAAATGGCGGTGGGGTGATCAGCATGAGCTGGGGCGTTCCCGAATGGGCTGGGGAACGGAACTATGACCACTACTTCACCACTCCGGGCGTCGTGTACTTCGCGGGCAGCGGCGATTGGGGCCTGAACTTCCCATTCCATCCGGCCGCCTCGCCATACGTAGTTGCTGTCGGCGGCACCTACTTCAACCGCGACTCGCACGGCAATTTCACGAACGAACAGTACTACACCGGTGGCGGTGGCGGAGACATCAGCCCGTACGAACCGATTCCTCCTTACCAGCAGGGAATCAAGAGCATCGTTGGAACGCACCGCGGGTTCCCGGATGTGGCCTCCGACTATTGCTGCGCTCCGATTTATTTGCAGGGATGGTTTGACGTGGGCGGCACCAGTTGGGCCTCGCCGACTTTCGCCGGGATTGTGGATTCGGCCGGCCTTCTCAAGCAGTCGAGCATAGACGAACTCACTATGATCTACAAAGAGTTGGCAAATTCGCAGCGTTACAAGAGCGCGTTCAACGACATCACCACGGGCGATTCCAGTTGCACCGCCGGCTGGGATATGTGCGCGGGCGTCGGCTCTCCACACACATACAAGGGAAAGTAGTTTCCGGCAAGTAGCCCCGTCCGGCGTTACCGGGACGGGGCTATTTTTGTGTGCACAGAGCAGACGCGATTTTCGTTCTCGAAAATCAGAAGCTGTACTTCAGCCCAAACTGCATGGTGCGGGGGCGGTGCGCATCCACTGGATGCAGGAAGGCGCTGCCCACGAGGCAACTGGGATCACCGGCTGAATTGCTCGGTCCTGCATAGCAGCTGATGGTGTTGTTTCCGGTGTTACCTATATCGGGATTGAAGATGCGGAACTGGGTGTGATTGAAAAAGTTGAAGACTTCTGCACGAAACTCCACATTGCTGCCTTCCGTTACTTTGAAGTGCTTCAACAGGGCGACATCAAAATTCAAGCGACTCGGATTGTTGAGGAAGTTGCGTCCGGCATTGCCGAAGGTGAGCCCCGTCGGCGCTGCAAACGCCGCCGCATTCCCGAGCGCCGGCCCAAAACTCAGGCCATTGTTGGCGCCGGCCGGTGGCGAAGCATGAGGATCGCCGATTACATCCGGATAAGCGCCCGCGGTAGTCCCGTTTGCCACTCCTGCATTGTCAAGGACCGAAACGCCATTAGAACTCGCACCATTGATGATGCTGAAAGGAGTTCCCGACTGGAACGTCGTGATGCCGGAGACTTCCCAGCCATCGCCCACGAAACGAGCCAGGCGCGAGGTCGTATCGGGCATGGGCGTGGTTTCGGTAGTGTTGGTCTTGGTCGGGTCGCTGTCCACCCACTGCTGGAACCGTTCG